>Ga0187803_10001054_pt1 | contig 10756 bp, 6 predicted proteins | sample NC_wetland_sal_i_2_FD_132425 | JGI IMG/M metagenome (GOLD analysis project Ga0187803, IMG submission 132425) | Wetland sediment microbial communities from Neuse River Estuary, North Carolina, USA - Control_3 | ecosystem: Environmental > Aquatic > Freshwater > Wetlands > Sediment | place: USA...
AGGAGTCGGTTACGAGAACCTGAATGTCAAAATCCCCATGGGCTGGGATGAGTTGGAAGTGATTCACGCTCTGTCCTCGAGAGGAGTCCGCGTGAACTGTACGTGCATGTTCACAGACGCCCAGTGCATACTGGCCGCCAACGCCGGAGCGGCCTATGTGTCCATTTTCTTCGCGCGCCTGAAAGACATCGGGGGCGATCCGGCGGGCGTCATTTCCAATGTCCGGCGCTTGCTGGATTTGTCGCATTCCAAAGCCGAAATCATCGCCGGCAGTATCCGTCACGAGCGCGACGTGATGGAGGCTCAACTGGCCGGCGCGCACATCGTCACGGCGCCCGCTGTCTATTTCAACAAGATGACTGTCCACCCCCAGACGACGAAATCCATCGAAGGATTCCTCAAGGATTTTGAAGCTTGGTTGAAATGATCGGGCCCGCTCAAAGCGACGGGTTACACTCACCTTAGGGCGCCGATATGCGGTGACGGCTCTCCGTGCAAACACCGAATAGAGAGAGGGCAGGGAATCAGGTCCGCTTCATGCAGGAAGATGAAATCGATAGACAGGATCGAACCCAGCCCGCAGAAAACGGGCAGGGGAAGGTCGCCGTCTTCCTGGATCGCGATGGCGTCTTGGTCGAAGAACGCCGGCTGCACGGGGATTACTTGACCCGGCCGGATCAGTTGCGCCTTCTCCCCGGCGCTGCGGGAGCAGTACGGCGGCTCAACGATGCAGGATTCCCGGTCATCGTCGTAACCAACCAAGCGGGCGTCGCTCGTGGCATCCTTACAGAGCGGGAGCTTGACGCGATCCATGACCGGATGCAAGAGATGCTGCGAGACACCGCGGGGGCCCGCGTCAGCAGAATCTACTATTGCCCTTATCATCCGGAGGGACTGGTCGCGCCGTACGTCCGGCACTCCGACTCACGAAAACCTGGTGCAGGTATGCTTATGGATGCGGCCGCGGATTTGGGCTTGGACCTGACGCGTAGTTACGTAGTTGGCGATCAAGAATGCGACGTGTTGGCAGCCCAAAAGGCAAAGTGCAGGGCAGTTGTCATTTCTTCCCCCCCTTACGGCATCCACTGGGCATCCTGGCCTCAGGCCAAGCCCGACTTTGTTGCATCCGACTTGGATTCTGCGGTGAGCTGGATCCTTGCCGAAGCCCTCGAGGCTGGGAAACAGCCAGGCCGCTTTTCCCCTGCTGGGTCCAATCTTATGCGCCGGGTATTCGATTTGATTTGTGCGTCAGCGGGTCTGGTTTTGCTGTCCCCGCTTTTGCCCGTTATTGCGCTGGCCATCAAGCTTGAAGATGGGGGCCCCGTCATCTACTCTCAGCGGCGCATGGGCAAGAATTTTCGGACTTTCCGCCTGTACAAGTTTCGCACGATGATCTCTGGCGCAGACCGCTCGGGGCCTCTAACGGCACCTTGCGATGCCCGCATCACGCGCGTCGGACGATGGCTGCGAAAATACAAGCTCGACGAGCTGCCGCAATTGCTCAACGTCATCAAAGGTGACATGCAACTGGTGGGTGCTCGCCCCGAAATCGCGCGCTACGTGGAAATGTTTCGTTCCCAATATGAGCAGATCCTTCGCGATCGGCCTGGGATCACCGACCCTGCCTCGTTGAAGTTCCGACACGAGGAAGACGCGTTTCGTCCCGGAAGCGTAGAACAGCAATACGTTTCGGAGATTTTGCCGCGCAAGCTCGAACTCTCTCTCGAATATAGCCGTCGCCGCTCGTTCTTCGGGGATCTCGGCATTATTTGTCACACGTTGCTCAAAATCCCCTCCAAGTCTGACGATTCCAAAGGGAACCGGGACGCGTCAGCCTACAGAGTTTAAAATAGGCTGCACCACGGCGTTTCCCAGAGAGCGCTTTGTCACCTGTCAGCCCGAAAGCGATGTGGTCAAAACGGCTTAACCCGGTGATCTAAGAATGCTCCATTTCATGAGGCTCCGTTCATGGTTGGGGCAAGTCCGAATGGCGAAATCTGGCATATATACCCGGGCTGACAAAGCCCTGGTTGACGCCTGCATTTTCTCCTGCGCAATCTTCTTGGCGTATCTCATCCGGTTTGAAGGCCTCCCACCGTGGCCGGCACTGAAGCAGTTTCTGTTGTGGTTTCCGTACTTGGTGGCGGCCAGAATCTATATCAACTGGAAACTTGGCATCTACCGGTCCATATGGCGCTATGTTTCCCTCCCCGACGCGATCAGCCTAGGCCGATCCATGGCCACGATCAGTTTATTTCTTCTGTTGTTACGCTTTCTGTATCCAAAGTCGGCTCCATTCGCTTTTTGGCTAAAGGTCCCGCTCAGCGTGATTGCCCTCGAATATTTTCTGTCGGTTGCCGGTTCGCTGGGAGTTCGAGCTCTTCGCCGCCTCTATTACCAGAATGAAGGCAATGGGAATGGGGGCTTCACAAAACCTACCCGGATACTCCTGGTGGGCGCGGGGCAAGCCGGCGTTCGTCTTGCCAAGGAAATGGAGGCGAATCCGCAAACTGAGCTTGTCGGATTTTTGGATGATGATTTCAGGAAGGTCGGCGCGGTCATCAACGGTGTTCGGGTGCTCGGTCCGACCAGCTTCATGGCCACCGCCGTCAAAGAACACAAAGTAGACCAGGTGGTCATCGCCATTACCAGACCTCCGCGCGCCACGCTGAAACGAGTGTGGGCTCTCGCCGAGCATCTCGCCGTGGAGATGAAGATCATTCCCACCCTTGAAGAGATCTTGCACGGCCAGGTCAACATCGCCGCTTTTCGTGAGATTAAGATGGATGATCTGCTCGGCCGCGAAACGGTCGAGCTGTCAGAGGGTGCGGCGGAAGTGGGCACTTCTTACCATGGGGCGCGAATTCTCATCACCGGGGCAGGCGGTTCGATCGGCTCCGAACTGGCCCATCAACTGTTTAATTTCAAGCCCGAGCAGTTAATTCTTCTCGATAAAGACGAGAACGGTCTCCATGAGGTTTCGAGCCACCTCGGTGCTGAGGGCGGCGGCCCGACACTTCATCCTGTGGTAGCTGATATCCGATTCCGGGAAAGGCTCAAGGCCGTGTTCGCGGAGTTTCAGCCGGACATCGTCTTTCACGCCGCCGCACACAAACACGTTCCGCTAATGGAGCTAAGCCCCTGTGAGGCCGTCTTGAACAACGTGATGGGTACTCGTAATCTCGTTGAGGAGTCGCAGGCTTCAGGCGTTTCGCGGTTCATCTTTATTTCCACGGACAAAGCCGTGAAACCCCTGTCCGTGATGGGCGCGACGAAACGCGTTGGGGAGCTGATTATCCAAGCGCACAGCGAGAATGGTCAGAACACGCGGTTCTCGGCCGTGCGTTTTGGCAACGTGATGGGGAGCCGGGGTAGCGTCATTCCTTTATTCCAAAAACAGATCTTGCGAGGCGGACCACTCACTCTGACGCATCCCGACATGAAACGGTACATGATGACGATTCCCGAAGCAGTTCGGTTGGTCATTCAGGCGGGCGCTTTGGCGTCGTCTGGGGAAATCTTCGTTCTCGATATGGGAGATCCCGTCCCCATAGTTGACTTGGCGAACGATCTGATTGAGCTCTCCGGCCTTCGGCCGGGTAAAGATATTCAGATTGAGATCACTCAACTGCGTCCTGGGGAGAAAATCACCGAAGAATTGTTCGACCCGGAGATTGAGACCGCCTCGCCCACTAAATTCGACAAGATCTGGGTCGTGCGTCCCCGAGCTCTGCACGTTGCAGGATTTCAAAAGAAGTTGGCCGCGCTGGAACACGCCGCGAGCTGTAATGCGGTTCAGGAGGTCCATCGCCTTCTCCCGGAGTTCAATGCATGCTTCGAGCCCGAAAAGGCCCGGGCAGCAGACCAAAAGTAAGTAGTTGATTGCCGATGTAACCGCTTTATTCGCATTTTCTTGCCTACCCGTTGTAGCCCTTTCCCGCCTGCGGGCACCTATTCATGCCATGGTCGAGCTGCGAAGGCAAGACCACTTGCAGCACTCGCCCACGGGGATGCATCTTCTCTTCCACACCTCACGGATGCCATTTGGCGCGACGGTTTGCGGTGACGCGTTTTTGATCGCTTGGAGGGATGGCAGGTGAATCGACGCTTGGCTCGAGCGGTTGTGGACTGCTTGCGCTTTGACAGTTCGGCGGCGCCGGCGCTGGACCGCATCGCACGCTTCGGTGAGCGCGATTGGAAAACGAGCTATCGCTGGCTCGATGACAGCGGGTTGGTCCTATATTTCTTACATCGGCTGACGGAACTCCAAGCTGAAAATGTGCTGCCGGCCTGTGTCCGGGACCGTTTCAAAGACAACCTGGAGAAGAATCGGCTCCGTGTTGCTGAGATGGCGAAGGAATTCGGCGCGCTCACTGGCGGCTTCGAGGAAGCCGGCGTCCAGTACGTGGCGGAGAAGGGCTTCACGCTCGTTCCGGAATATTGTTCTGACGCTGGGCTCCGCCTTCAACTCGATCTCGATTTCTTGGTGAGCCGCGCCACCGTGGAACAGGCACAGGCTGTCATTCGGTCCATCGGCTACTTTCAAGCCGAAGCATCTGGGCCGCCCGACAGGCCTTGGGAGATTGGTTTCAGGGCCGGTCAGTTGCGCCGGCCCACTGGGAACGAGGACTACTATCGCCCGCCAGACCAGCGCAGCGTGGAGCTGCATTTTGACTTGTGGGAGTCAGATCGAGAGGGCGTAGAAGAGGGAAGTCCCGAGGAGGTTTTCGGTCGTTCGGTTTCCCGGTCCTGGAACGGCATTCCCTATCGCGCTCTCGGCGACGAAGATGCATTGATCCAGAAAGCTCTGCACACCTTTAAGGACATCAAGGGGTGCTGGTGCCGGCCGTCTCTGTTCCTTGAGATTGCGTCTTTTCTGCGGAACCGATCCGTGGATGACACTTTTTGGGCGCGTTTCCGGGATCGCGTCGGAGACCGCGCGATGTTGGCGGACTCAGTCAACTTCACATTCTCCATGGCGCTAAACCTGTTGGGTGGCACAGTGCCGGCTGGGGGGTGGACGAATCAGCCTCCTAATCCTGCGTTGTCTCTTTGGGTTCAGCGGTACGGATCCGATTGGGCTCTGGCGGATTATCCAGGGAGCAAACTCCCGCTACTGCTTTACCCGCAATTTATCCAGAGCCGAAGCCTGTGCCGGAAGGCGTTGACGACTAAATTGTTTCCCAGGCGCAGCCCCGGGCTGTTGGCTTTTACCGAGACGCCTCAGCCGTGGTCACTGGGAGCGGCGAGGCGGAGACGGTGGGGCATCCTAGTCGGTCGTGCAAACTATCACGGCGTCGAGTTGCTCCGCCTATGCTGGCACTATCCCCGCTGGAGGAGGGCGCTGAGTCGAAGTGAAGGGGCCGAGGCCACAGCCTGAGAACGTCGTAAGACCGTCTGGTTTTGGCCATACCATTTTGAGCGGTGCCCGGGAGTCGATGGGCCTGGCATTTTGTTCCCGACTGAAGCATCGCCCGCAAGCATGATCCGTGAATTCTTCGCCGATTACTCGGCCGATCTGTCGAAAGCGCTCTCAGGCACCTCGCTCGACCGGTTTGAGGAGTTTGTGTGCCTCTTAGAGTCGGCCTATAAAGACGAGCGACAGATCTTTCTGATGGGCAACGGTGGGAGCGCCTCGACGGCGTCGCATATCGCCTGTGACCTGAACAAGGGACTGTCATTTGGAATGCAGAAGCGCTTTCGGGCAATCTGTCTGAATGACAACCTGCCGATGCTAATGGCTTATGCCAACGATGTTTCTTATGAAGACGTATTCATAGAGCCCCTCAAGAATTTCCTCCGGCCCAGTGACCTTGTCATTGCCTTCTCCGGAAGCGGAGATTCCCGCAATGTCCTGAAGGCGATCCAATACGCAAACAGCCAGGGAGCCCACACGGTTGGGTTGAGTGGCTTCGATGGCGGAAAGCTGGCGCACATAGTGAGCACGCCCATCGTCGCGCCGGTTCACGACATGCAAAAGGCCGAGGACGCCCACCTCATTTTGTGCCACATCATTTTCCAAATCTTGCGCGCGCGAATGAGTCAGTCTCGCTAAAATCACTTCGCGCAAAAACCTCTGACCTCAGTTGGACGAGACTGTTACGGAGTAACCGATATTGAAGTTGCGAGGACGAGTGCTCAAAGAGAGAATCAGGCTGCGCCGGCCGCTGGTCGTGCGCTATACCCTGGTGGCTGGTACTCTGGGGCTGATGGCGGGCCTGGCGGAGGCAGCGGTGCTGTACTTCGCCCGCTTGTTTGCAACCGTTACGATACCTGTGGATTACTACGTTATCTGGTTCGTAGCGCCCTTGATCGACATGGCGCTGATAGGCTTTCTGGGCTTCGTCCTCGGCCTGTCTCTTTCCCTCTCCCGACAAATCAGACCGTGGATGGACGCATTGCTCACCTGCGGGTTGGCAAGCCTAGCGGCCTCTTGGCCAGTACTGGCGGCTGATCGAATGGGGGTGCCGGTCCAGAGTGTTTTGGCGCGCCACCGCTGGTCGCTGGAATGGATCTATCCTCTCGTGCATCCGCTGCATGCGATTGTTCGGCATCCTCTCGCACTGATGGTGGTGGGCGGCGCGGTTCTGCTGGTGCTTGGCCGGCGCATGGCACGTCGGCTGAGCCAAATCCAGTGGCCGCTTGGATTTCTGGCGCGAGTTCTGGCGGCAGCAGTCATGGTGTGTTCGGGAGGGGTCGCGTTTTATGCCGCCACCCAGCGCTTCTGGTCGGGTCCGGTCGAGGCCAACTCGATCCCGCCGGCGCACGGACCCAACATCATCTTGATCACTCTGGATACGACCCGCGCCGACCATCTTTCGGCGTACGGTTATTCGCGTGCCACCACGCCGAATCTCGATCGGCTGGCCGGGCAGGGTGTGCTCTTCGAGAACGCTATTGCATCCTCATCCTGGACGCTGCCTTCGCACGCCTCGATTTTCACCGGACTCCTACCCCACCAGCATGGAGCGGACGTTGGCATGGCTTTGAGGCCGGAACAGCAGAAGCTGGCGGAGATTTTACGTGCGCGTGGGTACGAGACGGCGCAATTCAGCGCCAATTGGAGAGTGATCAACGAGCTTTGGGGCCTGACCGACGGCTTCGAAGGGTCCCCGGCCTATTCCTTTTCAATCCGGCACCATATGTGGTCTACGCAGGCCGGCGCCATGTTCGCTGAAACATTTTCGCACTGGGACTACTCCTTCCTCTCGGAGCGCCCCAGCGCCAAGACGATCAATCAGGAGGGCTTCGGATGGCTCGACCACCATTCCCAGCGGCCGTTCTTCCTTTTCCTCAACTATCTGGAGCCACACAAGCCATACGTTGTTGCCAACTCGGAGCGCCGGCCTTATGGTGACATTTCGTGGTCCCTCGCCAAGCGCACGGCACTGATGGTAGGGAAATTGGATCAACCGCTTACCCCAGCCGAGCAAGCCGAGATGACCAATGGCTATGACAACTGCCTGGCTTCTCTGGATATGCATTTGGGGGAGTTCTTCCAATCTCTAGCCGGTTCTCCCATCTGGCCGAACACGGTGATCATCATTACTTCGGACCATGGCGAAGCAATCGGCGACCACGGAGGTGTCGATCATGGGTGGAATGTATACCGCGAGCTCATTCACGTGCCTCTGATCGTTTTGGGACCCGGAGTCCCCCCTCATCTGCGAATTCGCCAAGCGGTCGAAACCCGCGACATCTTTGCCACTGTGCTCGACCTTGCGTTGGGTGGAAAAAGCGGGCCTTGGCGGCAGTCCAGCTTGCGGCGATTCTGGACCGAAACCCCCGCGCCGCTGGATGAGAGGGTTGTCTCCGAGATTTCGCTGTTTGATGGACCTTCCTCAATGATCAGTCTTACCACCGGCGAATGGGAGTACATTGCGAATTTTGATGGTCAAACGGAGCTCTATGATTGGTCGAAAGATCCGGGGGAGACACATAATCTCGCCCCGCTCGCGGAATACGGCCAGATCGTAGCCGAACTGCACACCCAATTGTGCGAGGAAATTGGCTCGACTGTCGATCCTCTTTATGGAGCGCAATATCTCCAGGCGGTAATGGCAGCACCCAATTCTTCTCCGGCACAGGCGGCCTTAAGTTGTGGGCTTCAGCTTCCGGCGTCGCCCCGGCGAACACTTCGGCCTGAAGATGAGGACCTTCTAAGGACGCTGCCCTATCGCTAGCCTGGTCTAGGTTCCAATCCTCTCGCAGCCACCACCCGCGCTTGGCTCTATTCCTCCCGCCCTCGCCCCAGAGGTCTATCCAACAACTCACACGAGTGGAGACGTCGATCGATTGCAATCTGTAGGAAAAAGGGTTGGTAGCGGGGGTGGGAATCGAACCCACGACCTAGGGATTATGAGACCCTCGCTCTACCACTGAGCCACCCCGCCAATCGTCATTGCCCGCCAAGACTCTCAATCGATACTAGGGGAAGCTCCACCAAGGTGTCAACCGGTGCTCGCGGGCGATTGATCCAAGCGATAGAAGCTGAGTTGTGAATCCCCACGCTTTAGCAGCCGCACGCGCCGCAAAGTGCCGTAGCTTTCTTCCAGATTGCACCGCCGCGAATGTTCAGCGATGACCAGTGAGCCTGGCAGCAACAGATTGCCTCGGGCGAGCTGGCGAAGCGCGTGGTGATATTCTCGGATTTCCTGGTAAGGCGGATCGAGGAAAATGAAATCAAAATTCGCGCGCTCTTGTTCGAGCCTCTCGAGCGCGGCGAGCACAGCGCTCGCCATGACGCGAAATCCGCTCTGAATCCCCAGCCCGCTGAGGTTCTTACGAATCAATTCCACGGCAGGGCGATGGTGCTCCACGAACACCACGTCGCTGGCGCCGCGGCTGATCGCTTCAATGCCCACCGCACCTGACCCCGCATAGCCGTCTAAGAATACCCTCCCTTCCAGCTCCGATCCCAGCACGTTAAACAGAGTCTCCCGCAACTGATCGGACGTCGGCCGCAGGCTGGCCCCTTTCAGGCTGGCCAAGTGGAGTCCTCGAAATTTGCCGGAGATGACCCTCATCGGAAATTGAGCGATTGGGTGATTGAGTGATTGGGTGAGTGAAGAAAGATGGAAATTGGAAACTAGAAACTGAAAACTGGACGCGAGGACGGCGCGACCAATTTCCATTTTACAATTTCCGGTTTCTTCGACTGGCAATCGCTCAATCGCTCAATCACTCAATCACCCAATTACTCAATCGCCCGATCACCCAATCGCTCAATTATGCCACCGCTGCCAATCCATACCGCCTTGGCCACTCCTTACGCAGGAAGGCAACGTAGGCATCCAGCTCCGTCTGAGAGGCTGGATGCTCCAGGAAGTCGGAAGCCGCTCGCTTGGCCCACTCCAGGATCTCCTGATCGCGGATCAAATTGGCAACGCGCAGCGCGGGAATGCCCCACTGGCGTGTTCCGAAGAATTCACCCGGTCCGCGCAGCTTCAAGTCGGTTTCGGCGATCCGAAACCCGTCGGTTGTTTGGGCAATGGTGTTTAAGCGCACTTCGGCGGCTTCGGTGAGGGGCTCGTCGAAAAGAAGGAGGCAAAATGACTTCCCAGTTCCCCGTCCGATGCGCCCGCGCAGTTGATGCAATTGCGATAATCCAAACCTCTCCGCGTGTTCGATCAGCATCACGGTGGCGTTGGGCACGTCCACGCCTACTTCGACCACGGTGGTTGAGACCAGGATCTGCACATCGCCGTTCTTGAAGTGCCGCATGACCGTCTCTTTTTCTTCGCTCGGCAGACGGCCATGCAGCAGCGCCACCCGAAACTCGGGAAAGACGTTTCGCGAGAGCTGTTCGAACTCCCGCACGGCGGTCCGGAGGTCGAGCTGCTCCGATTCCTCGATCAGCGGATAGACCACGTAGGCCTGCTCGCCGCGCCGGACTTTCTCGCGGATGAACTCAAACGCCTGCGGCCGCTCGGGTTCGGGCCAGAGCCGCGTTTCGATGGGCGTGCGATTTGGCGGCAGCTCATCGATCACCGAGAAATCGAGATCGCCGTAAAGTGTCAAGGCCAGTGTGCGGGGGATGGGCGTAGCCGTCATTACGAGCACGTCGGGCGTCAGTCCTTTTCGGATCAGCCGGTATCGTTGCAAGACACCGAAGCGATGCTGCTCGTCCACCACCGCCAGACCGAGGCGCGAAAAGTCAACGTCTTCCTCGATCAAAGCGTGAGTGCCCACCACCAGATTCGCAGCGCCCTCCGCGAGGCGTTTCTTCAGTGCCGCCTTTTCGCTGGCTTTCCGTGCGCTAATCAGGAGTTCCACTTCGTACGGCAGGGGGCGCATCAGCTCCTTGATGTAAAGATAATGCTGGGTCGCCAGTATTTCGGTAGGCGCCATCAGTGCGACTTGAAAGCCGTTGTCCATCGCCAGCAGCGCCGCCTGGATAGCGACGATGGTTTTGCCCGAGCCCACATCGCCCTGGAGCAGCCGGTTCATCGGGTGCGGCGAGCACATGTCGGCTACGATTTCTTGCACAACTCGTTTCTGAGCTTTGGTGGGGTGAAATGGCAGGATTCTCTTGATGGCCATCCGAGCGCTGTCGGTTGTGTGAAATTCGATCCCGCGCGCCTCCTTCGCCTTGCGGCGCTTCAGCGCCAGCCCGCAGGCGACATTGAAGAATTCTTCAAATATCAATCGCAATTGCGCCGGACTGCGGAAGTTCGAAAGCTGATCCAACGGTTGCTCCGGAGAAGGGAAGTGAGTGAGACGCAATGCCGACCCGCAATCGAGCAGCTGGTGTTTG
>Ga0187803_10001055_pt1 | contig 10755 bp, 8 predicted proteins | sample NC_wetland_sal_i_2_FD_132425 | JGI IMG/M metagenome (GOLD analysis project Ga0187803, IMG submission 132425) | Wetland sediment microbial communities from Neuse River Estuary, North Carolina, USA - Control_3 | ecosystem: Environmental > Aquatic > Freshwater > Wetlands > Sediment | place: USA...
AAAAAACTTGTTCAAATGGGAATCATCGATAACTCCGAAACGGTTGTTTGCATTGCAACAGGGCATCTTTTAAAAGACCCGGAAACTGTGATAAAGTCTTCACGCCCTCCAATTGAAATTGCCGCTGACATGAAATCGTTATATAATGCATTGACGAACGAGCAACAGAGTTGAATTTAACATGAAAATTAACACAGGAATCTCGACGAAGAAGATTGTTGTACTACTATTAACCGTTAGCATCATCGGTGTTGGAGGGGCGGCGTACTTTTTTTGTCTTCAACCTCCGACCATAGAAAAGGTAACGCTGCTGTCAATCGATAATGTAACAAATAATGGGTTCACGCTTAAGTATTTAGTTAAGATTCATAATCCTAATCTTATCGGCATGAACATTACGAACATGAAATATGCCGTGCTATTAAAACCGACGAATCAAGCGGTTTATAATGGCACGTCCGCTGGGGGCTATATTTCACCAGGAGGTAGCATAGAGCTCTCATTCGTTTCAACGGCATATTTCCAACCATTACTCTCTGTCGCTCTGCTAGCGCTCTTTAGCAACAGCGTGCCGATGGAGACTAATGGAGTAATTACCGCGACTATTATGTCCATGACATTCAACGTCCCATTCAGTCAGTCTTTTGATGCGTATCCTTCTATTAGTGATGCATTAAAAGGAGTGATGTGACAGCTGCCCTTATTTATATCCCTCTTACGAATGCTACTAGCGTTGCGCGTCCATGTTCATTTAGTAATTAGTGGCATCTGGATCAACGGGCTCGCTAAATTGCTACAATCGAATTTTTATTTTATACAGTTGCATAACCTAATGCGTTTTTTATTTGGAGAGCAGAGCGTGTACTAATTTTTTGCCTCTGTTCTTACCCGAAAACATCGCACCTAGTACATTCAGTCCTCTCCTCAAATACACGTGTGGAGAGCTCACATCTGTCTGCGGTGCAGTGTTTATGGCTCTCTAAACCCTCAAAAAGGCATACCTCATTTACAATAATACTACAGCGTTACCGGTCTCTGAGAAGGTCACGGAATTTAATCATCTTACCATATTTTAGAATTACGACACTGCTAGATTTATTGGCTCGACCCCTCTTTAGCAACTTGCTTGACGCTCTCTTCGCTATCAGCTCTCATGAATTAACTCTCGTATCTTTCTAAGCGCGTACATTGTCTTTGAGGATTGATTTGTTCACGAGCAAAATAGAGCAGCCTAATCAATACTGAAGAAACCAGAGATACCTGTCTTATTGAGCTTAACTGCTGGAGCTGACTGCTATGCTTACACTCTTGGCCCACATCATCGAGTTCATCACCACCCGGCACATCTCACATCTCGCAGAAATCTTGTAATCTGCGTCGCAGTTTTGTAGCTAAATGCAGTGTGAAATTCTGGTATCTTCATCTTTGAGCTAGCGGATCCCATGATTTCATTGGATGCAAATTTTTCATCAGTAGTTTAGGTGTGTGATGTGGATTCCTGCTATTGCGATCTTAAGCTTACAATGAAACGCGTCTAAATAATGCACCCCGTTTACCGTTGGAGTCATATTTTATTCCCACGCATGTGACCAGTGCCTGCGTGCTTTTTTTATGTTTCTATAAATTCACGCTTCCCATCTTTTTAGTTCCCACATTGCCAGCACCAAAAATACAACTTCAAACAGTGCTAATGCTAAGATATCTAACCAAATTTTATCTAAACCCCACCCTTTTAAAAGAACTGAACGTAAACCATGTACAGCATATGTCGGGGGAAGAACGTATGATATGGGCAATAACCACGATGGAATTGCCTCAAGCGGCCAAATAATTCCGCCCAATAAAAAAGCAACTAGCGTTAAAGGCGGTATAAATTGAATAACTTGGAGTTCTCTTTTTGCAACGCTTGAAATCAATATTCCCAAGGATTGTGAAGCAACCACTAGTAATATTATCACTCCTAAGGCAATGAAAATGTTTCCCGCCACGGTAATATGAAATGCGGCAATGGCTACCGCTAAAATAAGTGTTGCCTGAGCGGTGCCTATGGTACAAAATGCCATCGCGTATCCCGCTACTATTTCACTTTCTTTTAAGGGTGATATGAAGAGTCGCTGTAAAGTGCCTGAAGTTCGTTCATTGACAAACGATACTAGTGTCAGCTCTAACGTTATAGCGAACACAGCAAAAGTTGTTATTCCCGGCACGGAAAAGTCGATCAACTTGAAGTTGTTTCCGTATATTGGATCGTTATTAACAGGGAGGGCAGAAGATACTCCTATACTGTCAACAGTTTTAGAAACTGCATCGTTGAATCTTGACGATATGGACCGTGCAACTTCTGTATTGCTCATGTCAAGCATTACGGTAATTGGCGCTTTTTCAGTGTATGAACTGTTTTGTGCCTTAGCATATACCTCGCTCGTTAAATCAGATGGGAACTGAATTACCCCATAAGCGTGCCCATTTTGCACTTTATTAACTGCATCGCTTACATTATTCGTGTAGTCGATCTTCAGAGTTTGCGGATTTACGTTCGCGATGATTTTGTCAGAAATGCTATCTGTTACATTCAATTGGGGGTTAAATACCCCTTTATCTTCGTTAACCACGATTACATTTACGTTCTTTATTTCGGTGCCAAATGTATAACCAAAGAGCAGTATGCTGATGATAGGAGTTACAAAAATTAGTAACAGTGTTCGTCTGTCATTGATTACATCTCTAAAGACTCTTTTTCCCACTGCTAATGCGCGGTAAAGCTTCATAGTGCCCCGTCCTGTTTTGCGAATATTAGGAATGCATCCTCAAGGGAATCAGTGTTGGTGTAACTGAGGAGTTCTGCCGGCACTCCTTCTGCTATAAGAGCTCCATTCCGCATAAAGCCAATTCTGTCGCATCGCCTGGCTTCATCCATATAATGCGTAGTGATCAATATTGTCGTTCCGTTTTTCTTGAGCTCGTCAAAATAATTCCAAAAGGAGACTCGTAATTCAGGGTCAACCCCGACGGTAGGCTCATCGAGGAAGAGTAGTTTCGGCTCGTGAAAAAGAGCACACGCCAATGAGACTCGATGTTTCATTCCACCGCTTAAATTTATGACAAGTTCATCTGCAAATTTCTCTAGGTCTATAAATTTAAGCAGTGCCCTCTCCCTAGTCTCAATTTCTTGCCCCCGATAACCATAAATCTCTCCAAAAAATGCTATATTTTGATGAACGGTAAGACCGAGATATAGTGCGGTTTCTTGAGGCATATATCCTACAAGCCGTGCTAAAATGCCGTCTGGAACCCTCTTTCCGAGAACATATATCTCTCCTGCTGTTGGCGTCAACAGCCCGCATATCATTTTAATAGCCGTTGTTTTGCCTGCACCATTGGGGCCTAATAACCCGTAGATCTCTCCAGCACGAATTTTTAGGTTGAAGTTATGAACTGCATTGAACTTCCCATATTTTTTTATCAACGACGCTGCTTGAACAAAGTATTCCATGGTTTCCCCTTTCAGTCGTTGTATCTAAAGATGAAGTAAATATATATATATGGATTTGTATATCAATTCATAAATAAAACTATGAGTGGATCAACTTTTTGAACCCCTTTCATAGTACGTCTCTCTAGAAACGTTCTTAAATGACCGTAACAGCTTGGCCCATCCTAAGCTTCTAGTAAGCAAGCTTTAGGAATTGAAGTTATACTTACATTAGTTTCGCTAATTGACAATAAATCTTTTGACTTTTTTATTAATAAATGTGTGGGCAAAGCTCGCTAGTAGGTCTCACCTTTATTTATCTTTATCGGTCCCTTCTAAATTATTGCAGCTGGGTCGTCAACGGGCAAGACAAAGATCACAATGGATAGTTAAGGTGCAACCACTCCGTTAGTACTTTTAAACTGTGTGTTAAGTAATTTAGAAGGGTTTCGAGGTCACTCACAATAAAATTTGGATATAACACTTGCTCTCAGGAATGACGGGCATTTTCAATTTTGGGGGGTTTTTGTTCGAATAACTCCTTCCACGTCGCTTTTTCAGCTTGCTTGATGCATCGTCCACGTGGCTAACAGGCCACGGTTTTAACAATACTCCCATTTCGTCTTACACGTAAAAAGCGGTTATATCTGTTGACCTGCGAGCATTCTATTCTAATTGCTGATACGTAAATTTTAAACTCTCTCTTTATTGAACATGACCGGAATTGTGTTTGATACGTGAATGCACCCGATAACAGTGGATCGCGCGTTATTGGTGCATCATTTCAGATAGTCCCATATGTAATTCTTTACTCCTATAAAGAACACTGTACATATCCCCAATGGCATTTTAAAATAAACATGTTAATAACCAGAACACTATTAGTTAATTATAAAAATTATATTGGTTGTTTTTAAGTACTAGACAGGAAATTGTCGTTCTACAGGTGAGGAGTTTACATGGACGTAAAACAGGATATTAACTATAGAGACGTAACTGCAATACAGGACGTTGAATTCCGAGTAAAAAATCAACGAACTGTTAGCCCACTATGTCCCCGCAAGAAACACTTGGAACCCTGCGGATGAATCCCTTTACAAACCAGTTGACTTATACCGGGTGCCCCTTGATGAAGCGCTGGATATGCAGCTGAAGGCGATCAAGTATACATTCACGCACCACTATAACAACAATGACTTCTATCGCAAGTACTGCGAGGTGCGAAACGTCCGCCCCGACGACATCAAGACCGTCGACGACTTTAACAAAATACCCCTCATCCCGGACACCACCTACAAACAGTACCCGTCAGGGAAGGATTTTGCACACTAGCTCGCAACCATTTTTACCGGCAAACTGCCAAAAACGTCATAAAAAGTTCTAATCCTTCCTACGACGACGTGATCAACGCCTTTAACGCAGCGGGCTTGGCTGTTATGCATAGCAGCGGGACGAGCGGGCGGCACACGTTCATCCCGCGGGATATGAAAACGTTTAAAGCAGCTCAGTATGCAGTCATGAAGTTACGCGCCAGTATGATCGACGTGAATGTTGATCATGCCCTCCTATTGTTCCCAAATCGAACGAAGATAAACCTGTTTAATGGGCGGGCAACGAGTTTTACCTACGACATGTTTGAGGACGTGCATTATGCTATGGACTACGCGATAACTACTGAGGTAACCAGAGGGCTATGGGTAGGAACCAAGAGCTAAAAAGGGAAACTGGTTTCATCTGCCCAAAGCGAGATGCTACAGAAAGCAGTCGATCGGACTTTTCGGTGGCTCGAGCACTATGACAAAACAGAAGAAAGCATCAGACTTAGTGGGCCACCCTTCATGTTTTTCCTTGTAACAAACGCGTTACAAACGGATGGAGAAAGTTTTGATTTCGGTGTCAGGGGGACAGTTTCCACATGCGGCGGCTGGAAAATCTATGAAGGTAAACGCATTCTGCACGCGGACTTCCGAGAACGAGTAGAGAATGTGCTGGACATGCCCGAGAGGCGCTGCTTAGATCTTTATGGCATGTACGAAGGGAATGGGTGGATGTGGCAGTGCCCTGAGGGTCACTACCTTCACGCCCCGTAGACATATTATAAGCCTCTCGCGCGGTTGGCGAGGACCTGATGCCCATCGGGTACGGAGAATGGGGGCGCTTCGCCTTCCTCGACGCCCTTGCACAGAGCTACCCCGGCTTCATCATATCAGGAGACCGAGTCCGGCTGCTCGAACACTGTCCCGTTTGTGATAGGCCAGGTCCCGTCCTCGAGCCGGAGATCCAACGCGCCAAAGGTGAGGAGGTGCGCGGGTGTGCGGAGGAATTACGAAGAATCCTCGCACAGGATATTGCAAAGTAATGCACGGGACACAAGAACGAGATAGGGGATAGAGAGAATAATGCGCTGCGATGCCTTACGAGAGGCGCTGAAGTAGTCGGGTCTAAAAGAGGTAGAGTCGATCGCTAAGATAATGCTCAAGAACTTTGGCCGCTTTCAGGAAGCTTAGAATCATAGCCCCGGTGACGAACGGCACCACTACCCACCGAGAATATGAGCTCTCTGCGTTTCGTGGGGGCATTAAGTCATGAATCTATTTGATCAACGTGGTTGCTGCCTTCTGTAGATTTGCTTGGATAAAAGGCACGTAAGTCTTTTGGCTGTTTGACAGACGATCTACAGAATTATTTCTGGCATACAGACTAGCTGTTCGAAGATATTCGAGGCATGGGCGCTTTGGGGGGCGCGCAGGATAAGGGTTACATCGAAGGCAAATGCGTGGCAGCACATTCACATTAGTCCTGAATTTACTGCAGCTGTTGGTGTCCATATAAATCTAGATAAAGACTCGACAGCCTAAGTGCCAATGTAGTTCCGAGATACCAGTCGCTCTGAATCTATCTCCTCAAAGTTGGAAGAGGGCTGGTCCCCAAGCGCCTGGCGCCTGCACCAGAGGAACAAATGAATGCATCTCCGCAATAGGGTAAAGAAGCAAAAAGGTGCGACTTTATCTCGTCTTATAGAAGGACGATTTAACTGGAATTGGATCCAACTTACTTTTACGATTGTGCTTCCGATGCACCTTGCCCTTACCGTTCAAAGTGGAGAGATGAGGTAAAGATAATCAGTAAAAAAGAATATAAAGTCAGGAGAGGAAGCGAATATGAGGTTTTGGTGTGAGAAATCAAAAGGCCTCTAATACGGTCTTGTTTGTAGTCTCATCTCTTACACCTGTAAGGAACGATTGTGAGTCCATTCTTTTCCTCCTCATTTCAGGATATTGAGACAATCATTTCTGCTCGACAAGATGCGCTATACAAGCCGCGGCTTACCGGAAATGTAGCCCGTCTTGGCAGTTCAGAGAGTTTCATCGTAAGGTTCTTAGTTTTTTGAAGTCTTTGCTGCCCCTGTGAAAGCTAAATACCAACAGCTTGTCCCCGCTCGCCGTTCTCGAAGCCCAAGGGCTATTTCTTTTTACCTCTCAGCTCTTAACCTCACTCTTGAGAAAGCAACAACTCCAACGACAAACAGTATCGACACTAAAATGATTAGAAACCTCACTTCGAAGATAACATCTCCATCCAACCCGCTTCCATAGGTGAGCACAGACCTAAGAGCGGAGACAGCATGAGTCCACGGAAGAATGTCATATATCTGGTAAGTTCTTCCGTTGAATTGACAGATTGCCTCTTTCGGTAGTGGGATAAATGCCCCAGCAAGGAAAGCCATTGGTGCTGCAACCATCGCACTCAGGCTTCCTGCCTGCCGCTCGTTCGTCACAAATGCTGCTATCAACAGTGCCAGAGAAATGGACGCCATCGCTGCAATTATTCCAATTACTGTCGCAAGCCACAGTGAACCGATACCCCCCTGCCATTTATATCCCAGTGCTATGGCGACTATGATAAGGACTAGCACCTGTATAATGGTGATCAACGACCATGAGATGAATGTCCCAAGTAAGAGGTCAAATGAGCGCATCTTTGAGATCTTTAGCCTGTTGAGCGTTCCCGTTTCTACCTCGTGCGTAAGAGAACAGGCAATTATACTCACTTGTAACAATATGCCAAGAACAATGAGCCCCGGCACCATATAGTCGAAAAGTGAGAACGATTGTGTCCCAGAAATGGATAATGTCTCAGCGGATATGAAGTCACCAGGTATTGGGTTCTTTAACACTCCGACACGTGCCGATGTTCCTGCTGTTGCCTCACCTATTACATTATTTTTATAGTGCTCTAAAAGCTCAGTGATAGCAGCTTGTGTCGTGCCAAAGTCCATGTACCCTGTATCCCCTTTGATGATAAGTGCTGCAGTTACGTTGCCCACCTCGGAAAGGGGATTATTTGCTGCGAGAGTATTAGGTGTTGGATTTTGGCCAGCGATGGTATTTCCCATAACCTGCGCACCAACAGTTGAAGTAATCTCTGTTCTGACCGAACTGTTAATCATTGAGGCGGACGCCCCTGAAAAATTTTCAGGAATGATAATGAGCGCATCTATGCTCCTGCTCTTCAACATTTCATTTGCCTTATCCTCGCTGACGTTATTTAGGTGGAATAGATTCGTGTAGCCGTTCTCATACGTAACATTCCCGAGCAGTCGAGAAAAACTGTTTCCAAAGTTTCTTTGTTGTGTGACGTTGTCCAAAAATACTGTTTCACCTTTATCATGGTTTACTACAGCGATCTCGTGGGGGTTACTGCCTCTCGTAAAAAATGGAGTGAAACCGTTACCAAAGGCAAAAGCAAAAAGAACTACAAACAGTATCGGGAACGTCATTAAATATGTAAATCCCCTTCTATCTCTAAAGGTCTCCTTTATTCCCTTGGATGTGATATTTATGAACTTCATATCACTCTCTCAAATCTCTGCCAGTTAAGTAAATGAATACATCTTCAAGCGTATTTCCTCTAATAGAGACATCTAAAACGCGCCCCTTTGCACTTTCGATGAGATCTATCATTTGTGGGAGCTTACTTGTAGCGTTCAACGCCCTTACAGTAACCCTTCCTCTGAGTTCCTTGACCTCTTCAACTCCCTCCAGCGATTTTATGAGCGTTGTTACCCTCTTATTCACCGTTGCGTCAGCGAGCTGTATTTCGACAATATCACCCCTTCCAATCGTCTTCTTTAGACCTTCTGGTGTGTCTAAGAGCAGTAATTTCCCGTGATCAATGATTGCAATTCTGTCACTCAGTGCGTCAGCCTCCTCCATGATATGGGTGGTTAACACGATGGTTTTGCCCTCTTTGTCTCTCAAAGATCGAATGAAATCCCAGAGAAGGAGTCTGGACTGAGGGTCAAGGCCAGCAGAGGGCTCATCCAGGAATAAAATCACGGGATCATGAACGAGTGACAAAGCGACATTGAGCCTGCGCTTCATACCTCCGGAGAGCGTTGAGACCTCCTCATTAGCTCTATCCGAAAGAGCAAGGGCTTCTAACAATGTGTTCACCTTTTCTTTCAAGATGGACCTGGGGATCCCATACATATTGCCCATAAAGGTGAGGTTCTCCTTGCACGTCAAACTCCCCCAAAGTACTAACTCCTGTGGACAGACTCCAATTATTCCCTTTTCTGCAGACCCTGTTTCTTTTCCATTAAAGAGTACCTGCCCGCTTGTGGGTTTTAAGAGCCCGACCATCATTTTAATAGCTGAAGTCTTCCCCGCACCATTTGGTCCTAAAAACCCAAATACTTCCCCCTTTTTTATTTCCAAATTAAGGTCATCAACAGCAATGAGGCCATCATATTCTTTCATTAGGCTTTGAGTCTTTAACACATACCTGTCCACAAAATCGCTCCTTCCGCACCTGGTTTTTTAAAACATTATAGATAGTAACTTCTCATAAAAATGCTTCAAGATTCATTAAAGTTTTGTTGTGTTAAGTAGTGGTATTCTGTAGTCATTGTTTCGGGCCTATCCCATCATTACTGGGGCCGTCGTTGAAACCTGAACTGGCCGCCTGCCGCGCTGATAGAACGATGAACACAGGGGCCGAGAGCTTCAAGAATATCTCGGTGCAAAGCGCGTGGCTCTCTCGATATTTAAGTAGCTCGACAAATTAAGACTTGATATAAAATGCTACGACAGATTCAATGGAGCAGTTTTCAGGTTTCTGCAAAACAACACGTAGCGTTACTTACAGCTTGGGATCTCTCTTCTCTTCTGAGAGTTCAATTCCATAGCGTGCAGCATTTCTATCGGCGTACGATTGAATGAGTTTAATTTGCTCCTCTCCGCCAGGCATCTTAAAGAGGTGAGCAAATCTCTTTTGCAATATGAGGTACTCATCGACTGGTTTCCTTTTCGGGACCTTAAGTACGTTTTTGATTTCTCCGTCTTCGACCTCGTACATCGCCCATAACCCTGTTTCCACAGCCAACTTTGCTACCTCTACGGTTTTTGCACTGTCAAACCCCCAGCCGACGTTGCACGGGGCATGTATTTGTAAATAAGCCGGGCCATCTACAGTCACACCTCTTTGAACTTTCTTCATAACGTCCTGAGGATAACCAATCGACATCGTAGCTACGTAGGGAATATCATGTGCTGCAGCAATTGCCGGCATATTCTTTTTAGGTCGGTCATTTCCGAAGGATTTCCTACCCGAGGGGCTCGTCGTAGTAAAGGCATCGAGAGGGGTTGACCCGCTCCGCTGATTTCCAGTATTCATGTATGCCTCGTTGTCATAACAGATGTAGCAAACATTATCACCTCTTTCAAGCATCCCGGAAATCGCTTGCATGCCGATATCAACAGTTCCGCCATCTCCCGCGATCACTACCACTTTGCCCTCTTCTGGTCGCCCAAGCGCCTTCAATGCTGTTGTAACACCAGCTGCAACTGCTGCTGCATTTTCAAACAGTGAGTGTATCCATGGTACTTTCCACGCTGATTCCGGATACTGAGAGGATACAACTTCCATACAACCCGTAGCGCTGACTACTATAGTCGCTGCTCCAGTCGCTCTGAGAATAGTCCGTACAGCCAGTGCTGCGCCGCAGCCCGCACACGCTCTGTGACCTGAAGTAAAGAGTTCGACCTGTGGCAGTTCACTTTTCTTTACTATTGTCGCCATAAGGTTTCTTACACCTCCTCCAGTATCTCAGTTCTAAGATCGACAAATTCACTTTCCATAGATGGCTTACCAGAGCTAATCGTTTCAACCATCTTTTTTACCGTCCTTTTAGGAATGTCTCGTCCGCCGAGGCCTGCAATGAATCCGTAGACGTCGGGCATACTTCCGTTATTGTAAAGGCATGCTTTTACCTCGCTAAA
>Ga0187803_10001056_pt1 | contig 10753 bp, 11 predicted proteins | sample NC_wetland_sal_i_2_FD_132425 | JGI IMG/M metagenome (GOLD analysis project Ga0187803, IMG submission 132425) | Wetland sediment microbial communities from Neuse River Estuary, North Carolina, USA - Control_3 | ecosystem: Environmental > Aquatic > Freshwater > Wetlands > Sediment | place: USA...
CTCCCAGGCCTTTTTCGTAAGCTCGCCAAGGGTTTTAAGTTCCGCGTACTGCGCTTCGTCGCTGGCGTCGGCCAGGCACCCGGGCCGCAATCCGTCGCCCAGTGAAAATGAAACGTCGTATTTCTGGAAAATCTTGCAGATGTCCGCGAAGTGTGTGTAGAGAAAATTCTGCTGGTTGTTCTCCACGCTCCACTGCGCCATCAGCGCGCCGCCGCGGCTGACGATGCCGGTGATCCGTTTGCTGGTCAGGGGAATGTGCTCGCTCAGAACGCCGGCATGGATAGTCATATAATCGACGCCCTGCTCGGCTTGTTCTTCGATGACCTCGAGCATGAGCGATGGCGTCAACTCCCGCACGTGATTCACGCGAGAGAGGGCTTCGTAAATCGGCACCGTGCCCACCGGCACCGGACTGTGGCGGAGATTGGATTCACGAATAGCGTGGATATCGCCGCCAGTGGAGAGGTCCATCACCGTGTCGGCGCCAAAGTGCACCGAGACATGCAGTTTTTCGAGCTCCTCTTCCAAGTTTGACGTAGTCGCGGAGTTTCCGATGTTGGAATTGATTTTGCATTTGGCGGCGATGCCGATGGCCATCGGCTCGAGTTCCACGTGCCGGATATTGGCGGGAATGATCATCCGCCCGCGCGCCACCTCGGACCGAATCATCTCCGGAGAGAGATTTTCGCGCCCGGCGACGTGCTCCATCTCCTCGGTGATTACGCCTTGCCGCGCGTAGTACATCTGCGTCACGACGAGGCCAGTGCGCTTCTTCACCCACTCGCTGCGTATCGGGGATAACATGGATTCACTCCCAACGTAAAATCAATGGCCGGAGCGGAAAGGACAAAACCACACGCCGGACTAGCCACCTGCTGCCCAGAAGCTTCAGTCTACATCGTGACGCGGAACCCTGCAAGGTTTGACGACCGTAGTTCCGACGACCAACGGCAGGTGTTTGACTTGTTGCGGGCGATCTGCGACAAATTCAAATCGGAGCGTCGCTAGCTTCCATTGTTTGAACCGTTGCCGCCTTGGTGCGTGGACTCAACTTCTTCGTCCCATCTATCGGGAGGCAGGTAATCCAGAATCTTTGCAGCCAAGTGAGGGCAGCCGTCTCTGGTGGCAGGCATTACTGTGCGGACGATCTGTCCCCGGCAGGTAACTTCGGTGCGTGTCCCCGCCCGGCCAGCGACCTCGGGGGGAAGCGCGAAAGCCATCTGGATGAGCGAGTCGGTTTCCATGAGCCGATCGGAGCGAAATATCACGCCCGACTGACTCAAGTTAAAGGTCATTCCCTCGCACCAGCCCGATTGCCCGACGGCTCTAAACCGCACCGGGGTTTCGATCCGAATCCGAGTCGCACGGGGCTTCAGGGTGGACATGGCTGGTCGCTTCAATGATTGCCACAAGGGCCTGACAGTTTCTGGCATCAGAGTAGTCCTCGGAATACAGTTTGGTGATCATCGGGGGAGCGAGGCCATTATACACCGGCTAAGGCGAAGCAAGCCAAAATTTTTCCAGTCGCCGTCCCGTGCAGGTCACAGCCTGCCGCGCCGCAGCGACGGCCAAATCCGCCACCGATGCTTCGAATGAAAAAAAGTTGGCAATAAATCTGCAGGCATGTTAAATGAGTGTGGCGGAGGGACTATGGCAGTCGGGAAGCGAGGTTTGGCTGTCGTCCGCCGTTCACAAAGTTGGTCCTCATAATAGCAAGTCAATATTTCGTCCGGCTGCCGCACGACCGATGATCTTTCAGGCGAGGGTTGACCAAAAGTACTTGTAAACGCTCTGCTTGGTGACGCCGCGGCCGCTGTGCTAGCGTCAAACAAGTTGGGCAGTTTCTGTTTAACACGAACGATCCGGCGCACCCGCTGCCGAAGAGGTGCCGCAGACGAGGGTCGATGTCGGGATCTGCCGCAGTGGGCGGTCACCGGCTCGACGAGCGCACCCGAGCATTCTCAAGTCCGCATATTCTGTGGAGGAATCTCTGCCATGAAAAAAACGCGACGACAAGCCATCACCAGTCCCCTGCTGAGCGGTGAATCGACCGCCTCTTTGCTTCGAGAATTGGTGGCGCACTTGCGCCAAAACCGAACTCAGCTCCGCGAAGAGTGGGCGACGCGGATTACCGAAGCCCAATTGCTGACGGCGATGACCAAGGAAGAAATCTTCGCCGAGGCCACCTCGATTTACGACAACTACGTTGATGTGCTCGAAACCGGCAGCGTGGAAGCCTTGCAGGCCTACGCGCGGAACCTTTCAGAGCGCATCATTCCCCGAGGCGTTGAGACCCACGAAGTGCTGGGCATCGTGCTTTTGTTGCGCGACGTGTTGGCGCGTTCGCTGTTCAAGAAATATCAGTCGGACTTTGGCTTGCTCAACCGCGTTTTGGATGCCTACGAGCCCGCCGCCAATCGCATCGCCAACACGGTCGCGGTCGGCTTTGTGCAGGAACGCGAGCGCATCATCCGCGAGCAACAGGAAGCGATTCGAGAGCTGTCCACGCCGGTGCTGCCTGTCCGGGAGCGGCTCCTGATTCTCCCCATCATCGGAGTGATTGATCCGCAGCGCGCGCGGCAGTTGACCGAGCAGCTCCTGCGCGGCATTCGCACCAATCGCGCTAAGGTAGTAGTGATGGACATCACGGGTGTGCCCACCATTGACTCGACGGTGGCCAACCACCTGGTCCAAACCGTGGAATCCGCCCGGTTGTTGGGCGCTACCGTCATCGTGACGGGACTCTCACCGGAAATCGCCCAAACGCTAGTTACGGTGGGCGTTGAATTGGGCAAGATGAACACGGTTGGCGACCTTCGAGGCGGAATTGAGGAAGCCGAACGCTTGTTGGGCTACAAGGTGCAACCCATCTCTGAGGGTGCGCTGGCAAGCTGAGGAATTTTCGATTGATGATTGCCGATTGCCGATTGTGAAGAGCCGAAATTCGAAACTCGAAAATCGAAACTCGCAGAGGTAAGCGTCTCGGCGACGGTTTTCGATTTTCGAGTTTCGTTCACTTGGCGGTCGGCAATCGAAAACTTGTGCTGAGCGAAGCGAACGCATCGGCAATGGAGAAGATCCATGGTTGTACCCATTCTCAAGCAAGGTCAATATCTGATTGCCTCGATCCAGGCCGCTCTGACGGACGCGGACTTGCTGAAAATGCGCGATGCCCTGGCCGAGCAGGTCGGCCGTTACCGTTCGCGTGGCGTCATCGTTGATGTGACCGCATTGGACGTGATGGATTCGTTCGCCTGCCGCACGCTGAGCGACATTGCGAACATGATCCGTTTGCGGGGCGCGGATACCGTCATCGTAGGGATTCAGCCTGAGGTTGCTTTCTCGATGGTTCAATTAGGATTGAAGCTTGAAGGCGTCGCCACTGCGCTGGACTTGGAGGAAGGTCTGGCATTCTTGGATCAAAAAAGCAGGCAAAGGAGCCGTGCGCCCAGCCCTCCCACAAAATGAAACCCGGGTCGCCATAGGCTCGGACATCGACATCGTATACGCTCGTCAGAAAGGCAGAGACCTCGCCACGCGGCTCGGTTTCTCATCCTCCGACGGGGCGCTGATTGCCACCGCGATTTCCGAGATGGCCCGAAATGTTGTGCTCTACGCCCGCCGGGGAGAAATCGTCCTGCGTCCGATCGAGCGAGGCGGGAGACGGGGTATCCACATCGTTGCCCAAGATCGCGGGCCAGGAATTCGCGACCTCAACCTCGCGATGCAGGATGGCTATTCCACTTCTGGCGGCCTGGGCGTAGGTTTGCCGGGCGTGCGCCGGTTGATGGATGAATTTGAGATTGTGTCCAAGAATGGTGAAGGGACCAGGGTCACCGTCAAGAAATGGCTGAGATGACCAATCCATTTCTGGAATGGAGCGTCGCTACCGTGACCCTGCCGGGTGAGGTGGAGTCCGGCGATCTGCACTTGGTCCAACCCTTCGAGGGCGGAACCCTGGTGGCCGTTGCCGACGGCTTGGGACACGGTACGGCCGCAGCGTCCGCGGCCAGAGCCGCGGTCGATATTCTGGCCAAGCACCCCCGAGAGCCGGTGCTGAGCCTCGCGAAACGCTGCCACCAGGGCCTCCGCGGAACGCGCGGCGTGGTCCTGAGCATGGCGACGTTTAACGCGCGCGAGGAAACCATGACATGGCTCGGCGTCGGGAATGTCGAGGGAACACTCATCCGTTCGGACGCGCACGGGAAGCCCGAGTGTGAATCGTTGCTGCTTCGCCGTGGTGTGTTGGGCGCGCGATTGCCTATCCTGGAAGCTGTGATTCTTCCGGTGACGCGAGGTGACACGCTGATCCTGGCTACCGATGGTATTCGCAGCGGATTTGAACGCGGAGTGAATCTGCGCAAACCACCTCAAGAAATCGCCGACCAGATCGTGGCGCGCGACAATCTAGGAACGGACGACGCCTTGGTGCTGGTCGCGCGTTTCAAGGGTGCGAAACAATGAAGTCCACATTGGACCAGATTTCCAAGCAGTACGCCTCCGCCTTGGACAGCCATCTGAAGGGCGGAGGAGAGATGACCTTGAAGTCCGCGTATGAAATAGGGCGTAAGGCTCTGGAAGGCGGCTTGGGACTGGTGGACATGGCGGCCATCCATCAGCAGGCGCTTCGCGGCATCCCATCGAGCGCGGCAGACCCAGACACGGCCGCGCAAATGCCGGCCTCTGCGGAAAAGTTCTTCATCGAAAGTCTGACGCCGTTTGAGATGGCCCTTCGCGGCTACCGCGAGGCGAACGAAGCGCTCCGCGCCAGCGAACAGCGGTATCGTGAGCTCTTCGAAAACGCCAATGACATTGTCTTTACGACTGACCTGGATGGGAATTTCGTCTCGGTCAATAAGGCTTGCGAGCGCTTGACCGGCTACCAGCGCGACCAGACTCCTACCTTGAACTTCGCCGATATCGTCGCGCCTGAATTCACCGAGCTCGCCGAGCGGATGCGGGGCAGCAAGCTGGGCGGGAAGATGACGACCACCACCTACGAACTCGAGATCTTGACCAAAGATGGGCGCCGAATTCCGTTGGACATAAGCACGCGCCTCGTCTTACGCGATGGGAAGCCCGTGGGCTTCCAAGGCATCGGACGCGAAACGACAGAGCGGCGGCGCGCCCAGGAAGCTCTGCGTCAATTGAACTCGGCGTTGGAAGAGCAGGCCAAGCGCATCGCTCACGCCCTTCACGATGAAGCTGGACAGCTTCTGGCCACCGTGCACATTGAGCTGGAAGAAGTCGCGCGCGACGTTCCGCCAGAGGGCCGGAAACAATTCGAGACGATTCGCGATACTCTCTATGAAATCGAGGACCAATTGCGTCAGTTCTCGCACGAGCTGCGGCCCACCGTGCTCGACGACCTGGGCCTGAAAGCGGGGCTGGAATTTCTCGCCAAGAATGTGTCCAGGCGCACCGGCATTGCAATCTCGCTGGAGAACACCTTCGAGCGAAGGCTGCCGTCCGCGGTGGAGACCGCACTTTACCGAATCACTCAGGAAGCGCTGACCAACATCACCAAGCACGCACAGGCCAAAAACGTTGTCCTCCAACTGCGCGACGATGGCCAGAAGGTGTATTATTCCATTCGCGACGACGGTGTCGGGTTTGATGCCGTCTCAGTGCTTTCCAAACGGGGCGAGCGCGGTCTGGGACTATTGGGCATTCAGATGCGGCTGGATGCATTTGGCGGCTCATTCTCCATCAGCTCTGTCCCGGAAAAAGGTTCGGAGCTTCTGATGACCATTCCACTAGGGAGGTAAGCATGGCGCTCACAATCCTACTCGCTGATGACCACCAGATCGTGCGCCAGGGACTGAAGATGTACCTCGAGCAGAAAGGATTCACGGTAGTGGGGGAAGCCTCTGACGGCATCGAGGCCGTGCGCGTCGCCAAGGAGAAGCACCCGGACATTGCGATCCTCGATCTCTCTATGCCACTCTTGAATGGTGTGGACGCTGCGCGGCAAATCAAGGCCGAGCTTCCGGCCACCAAGTCCATTCTCTTGACCATGCACACGGACGAGCAGTACATCCTGGATGCCATCCGCGCCGGCATTTCGGGCTACATTCTGAAAAGCGAGGCGGCCACGGACCTGGTGCGAGCCATCCAGGATGTCTCCAAGGGACTGACTCACCTCAGCTCCCGCGTTTCCCGCACCGTGGTCCGCGGTTACCTGGACAAGACCGCTCCACCGCAGGACCCGCTCAGCGCTCGCGAGCGCCAGGTACTGCAACTGATCGCGGAGGGAAAGACGACGAAGGAGATTGCCGGGCTGCTCGGCGTCAGCGTGAAGACCGCGGACTCCCATCGGACTCGAATCATGAAGAAGCTGGATACGCACGGCACTGCCGGTCTGGTCCGCTACGCCGTCCGAACGGGATTGGTCCAGCCCTGATCGTCTGGCCGGCTGCGTCGCCGTTCAGGCTCAAAAATCTACACTTCAGGCCCATTTTTCTACACTTCGGCGATTTCCCGTTGTCACACAGATAGCAATCGAGTAAGCTGAGTCACCTGTCGGGAGCGGTGTGCTCGGATGGCTAGAGGCAAGCGGCAAAGCAGAGGAAAGTCGACATCAGCCTAGCCACTAGCCACAAGACACTGGCCACTGGTTTTATGAATCGCATCGCATTGCGGCGTACAATTCGCTTCTGGCACACGCGCGTCCGCGAGTGGTGGATGATCGGCTGGGGGCTGGCGCATCCCCATCACGTGGTCCTGGCGCACCTGATTCCCATCCGACGCTGCAACCTGTCCTGCACGTACTGCAATGAGTTCGATGACTTTTCCAGGCCGGTGCCGGCTGCGGATATATTCCGCCGCATCGATCGCCTGAAGGAGTTCGGCACCAACATCATCACACTCAGTGGCGGCGAGCCGCTGCTCCATCCGCAATTGGACGACATCATCCGCCACATTCGCAAGCGACGCATCATCGCCGGAATGATTACCAATGGATACCTGTTGACGCGCGAGCGCATCGCAGGGTTGAACAAAGCCGGACTCGAGCACCTGCAAATCAGCATAGACAACGTGATGCCGGATGACGTCTCGAAAAAGAGCCTGAAGGTCCTGGACAAGAAGCTTCAGTTGCTGGCCGAGTACGCCGTTTTCCAGGTGAACATCAACTCGGTGCTGGGGAGCCCGGTCCGCATCCCGGAAGATGCCTTGACGGTGGCTCGCCGCGCGCTCGAGCTGGGCTTCACCAGCACGGTCGGCATCCTGCACGACCACGAAGGGCAGCTTCAGCCGTTAAGCGAACGCCAGCAGAAGATTTTCACCGAAGTCATGGCCTTGGGCAGGACCTCGTACTCACGATTCAATTATTTCCAGAAGGACGTTGCCCGCGGCGCGCCGCACCAGTGGCGTTGTCGCGCTGGCAGCCGGTATCTCTACATCTGCGAAAATGGACTAGTCCACTACTGTTCGCAACAGCGCGGCTACCCGGCGATCCCTCTGGAGGAATACACGCGAGAACACCTGGGGCACGAATACTTCACCAACAAAGGCTGCGCCCCTCTGTGTACAATCTCCTGCGTGCAGCAGGTCGCTCTTCTGGACAATTGGCGCTACCCGCAGACTCACGAGGGCTTCAGCAAGCCGGCCCGCGATCTGGTCCAGATGCCGACAGCGGTGGAAGACGAAACCTGAGGCATTGGATGATTGAGTGATCGAGTGATTGAGTGATTGCCCGTTGTCAGTTGTCCCTTGCCAAGAACCCATACGAGATCGCACATATAGGAAGATAGCTGAAGCAACTGACGACGGACCGCGGACGTCATTCGAGACAATCACCCAATCACCAAATCACCCAATCGCTCAATGTTGAAGTTTCCACTCAATCTGTGCCAGAATTCCGCCCAGGATTTTCACGTCGTTATTCGTCAGGCGGAGATCCAAGAGCAAGCGACGCAGCTTAATCAGCGTAGCCTCGCGGCTCTTCGGTTTGAGGTAGCCAACGTCGGTCAGCACGCGCGCCGCTCGCTCGAGAACACGATCGATCGACTGAACGTTGGCGGGATCGGAATGATGGATTGTGGCCGCGGGCTGTCGAACCGCAATCGCGCCGCACCGCGCCATTTCGTAAGCACAGATCGCTACAGCTTGGCCGAGATTCATGGATGGGCAGCGCGCGGCCGTCGGAATTCTCACCAGCGCGTGGCAAAAGCTCATTTCTTGATTGGACAATCCAGTCTTTTCGGATCCAAAGAGCAGAGCCACCCTGCCGGCCCTGCCTCGCGCGGGAAGCCATCGGTCAGGCTCATTGAGCGGGATCAAATCGCGATCGAGGTTGCGGCGCGAGCCTGACGTCGTGCCGACCACCCACGTCCGGTCGCCAATCGCTTCGCGAAGTTCATCGACCGCGCACGCCGATCGGATAATCTCCTCCGCGCCCACTGCCGAGCGAGTTTCCCGCCACACGGGCGGATGCGGCGCGACGACAACCAGCTCATGCAAGCCGAAGTTGGCCATAGCCCGCGCCGCCGCGCCGATGTTCAAGGGGTTCCGCGGGCGCACCAAAACGATCCTGAAATGTGATCGGAGCGCGTTCACGGCCATTCATTGTATCAAGGTGTTGTAAGGACGCGCCGCAACCTGAGTTCGCGATCCGCTTCTTACCAGATAGTGGGCAGCGCCCCGGACCTGAGAATGTGGCGGTCCGCAGTGATTAAAGGCATCCCCTCGACCAATGCGGTTGCTCCTATGATGCGGTCTGCGGGATCCTTGGGATACGTCTTCGGAAGTGCCACAGCCCTGGCGCACGCCCGGCCAGTGATGGAAAGTACCGTGAACCTGCTTTCGATGTCTTGCAGGAATGACTCGAGACCCACACTGAGGTTGATGCGACCCTTGCTTTGAAGTGTCGCCACCTCCATGAGTGTAATATCACATATCGCCAGGCTCTCCCCCCTCTTCCGCTCCTCCTCGATTGTGATCGCGGCCTTCTGTGAGATTCTCGCGGGGTCAAGCGCGAGCCAGACGACAACATGCGTATCCAGCAGGATCACTTGAGATTACCCCATTCCTTCAGAGAAAGCGCAGGTGAAACCACGTCGCCGGTAATTATGCCCTTGCCCGCAAAAAAACCAAAGATGGGGTCGACCTCCGCTTCGATCGGCACAAGCTTGGCGACCGGCTTTCCGCGCTTCGTGATGATGACGCTCTCCCGTTTCATCTCGACTTCATCCATGATGGCGAGACAATGTGCTTTGAATGCACCCGCTGCGACCTTTTTCATCGTTAGGCTCCTATCTATGGTCACAATACCATAGTCAGGCGCGGCGCCTCAACGGTCAGAACGATAGACTCGTGACCTCGGACTTATTTCTTGGGCGGAGGCGGCTGCGTGGGCTGGTCCGTCGGCGAAACCGAGATGATGCGGACCTTCGATTTGAATTGCTTGTATTCCGAATACCGGACGATCTCCTTGATGTGGACGGAAGGGCCTTTTGAGAAGTAAAGAGTGTCTTCGGCGATGGTGAAAGTCGGGAACCAGTATTTGCCGTCGATCTGCTCGCGATATGTGGTGAACCGAGGAAAGAGGTTCTCTTCTTTGCTTTTCCTGAGCAGGCCTACCGATTTGCCTTCTGATTTCACAATCTGTAAATCACGATCGTCGACCCAGACGACGCCCTGAAAGTATTGATGCCCTTTCTCAATTTCCTTTGGGCGCACGGAAAAAACGTAGGCGGTAATCTCGTCTACTTTCACGTGACCGAGATATTTGATCTCATATTCCGGCAACTCGTCGGTGGTGAGGACAAAAGGGTTTATGCTCCGGAATGCGTTGACGTCTTCCTCGGTCATGATGAGCTGCTGGAGAGTGTTCAGCGGCGCATAAGTCACCTTCTCGATCCGATCGCCCTTGTCGTCATAGAGGATGTCCCATCCCTCTTCATACGTCCCCACAATCTCGGCATCCGGCCCCAGCTCTTCAACCTTGTTAGTCTGGTGGTAGGTGTAATTGTCGCGCGCAAGCCGGAAGGTTTTTTCTTTCGCGGCAAACTCACGGATGATGTTTTGCACTTCAATTGGGCTTGGATCGCTCAGATCAGGCGCGGTGGGCTTGGGTGCGGTCACTTTGGCTGCTATCACGGGAACGGCCGAATCCTGGCCGGAAGCAACTGATGAAGTGGCGGACGAAGCCGTCGCCTCCGCGGCTGTTGGGACGTTGCCTGCCGAGGCCACCAGTGTGGGCTTCGGGGCTGGGGACTCGGCCATCAACTCATGAGCGGGCTGGGGCCCGAGCAGCTTTTTGATGTGCGCTTCGAAGCCATCGAGAAAGGCTTCCATATTCTCGGGTGCGCCGACAACCTTTGCCTCAATCCGTCCGTCGCGGCCAATGAGAAAAGTTGTGGGAACGCCAGCCAGCCCACCGTAGGCCCGCCTCGTGAGGTCGTCGCACATGCCCACCGGGTAATTCATCATGTAATCCTGGTAGAATTTTCTGACCGGCCTCGAGCTGTTCTCCACGGAAACGCCGATCACCTGAAAGCCGCGCTCATGGTATTGATTTTGCAGCCGAATGAAAGCCGGGATCACTTTGCGGCATTGAGGACACCACGTCGCCCAAAAATCCAGCAGGACCACTTTGCCCTTGTAGTCGTCAAGCGACAAGCGATGGCCGGAAAGGTCTTTCAAGGCAAACGCGGGAGCCAGAGGTCGGTCGGCCACGCTAGTGCCGGCTTCGCCTGAGTGATTTGATAATGCACCTAAAGCGTCAGCGATTTTCTTTTTCGTCGAAGAC
>Ga0187803_10001057_pt1 | contig 10752 bp, 9 predicted proteins | sample NC_wetland_sal_i_2_FD_132425 | JGI IMG/M metagenome (GOLD analysis project Ga0187803, IMG submission 132425) | Wetland sediment microbial communities from Neuse River Estuary, North Carolina, USA - Control_3 | ecosystem: Environmental > Aquatic > Freshwater > Wetlands > Sediment | place: USA...
AGCATCCCGATTCGCGCCATTCGAAGCCGGCCTCGAGGAACACGCGATGCAGGCCCTCCTGCTCGGCCGCATGCTTGATTGCCTGCGAGCCAGGGACGACCATAGCCCGGACTTTTGTATTCACGTGATGGCCTTTGGCAACTCGAGCGGCGGCGCGCAAGTCCTCAATGCGGGAGTTGGTGCACGATCCAATGAAGACGCGGTCGACCGCAATCTCCTGAATCGGCGTTCCCGGCTGCAGGTCCATATAAGCGAGCGCCTGCTCAGCCGCCCGCCGGTCGGACTCTTGCGCGAAGCTCTGCAACTCAGGAACGCGCGCATCGACGGCAACCACCATCCCCGGATTCGTGCCCCACGTGACAAATGGAGCCAGGGACCCGGCACTGATTTCAATTACGCGGTCGTATTTTGCGCCCGGATCGCCGGCAAGCATCCGCCAAGACGCGATTGCTTCTTCCCAATTCTTGCCCTTCGGGGCGAAGCGACGGCCCTGCGCGTAGGCAAAAGTCGTTTCATCAGGAGCAATCATGCCGGCGCGCGCTCCCGCCTCAATGCTCATGTTGCAGAGGGTCATGCGGCCTTCCATCGAAAGCCCGCGCACGGCCTCGCCGGTGTACTCGATCACGTGTCCGGTCGCGCCATCGCTGCCGATCTGGCCGATGATGCCGAGAGCCAGATCTTTCGCGGTCACGCCTTCGGCCAATTTCCCGCGCACCTCGATCTGCATCGTCTTCGGCTTTTTCTGCGGCAGGCACTGGGTGGCGAGCACGTGTTCCACTTCCGAGGTGCCAATGCCGAAGGCCAATGATCCAAAGGCGCCGTGGGTCGAGGTGTGGCTGTCCCCGCAAACAATCGTCATGCCAGGCAGCGTGATGCCCAACTCCGGGCCGATCACGTGCACAATGCCCTGCTCCGCCGAGTCCATGTCGAACAGGGGAACGCCGAACTCGCGGCAGTTCTTCTGCAGGGCTTCAATTTGCTTGGCGGCAATCGGGTCGGTGATCGGGAGGCCGCGAGGGGTGGTCGGGATGTTGTGATCCACGGTAGCGACCGTGCGCAGAGGCTGGCGTACGTTCCTCCCGTTCGCCCGCAGCCCGTCGAAGGCCTGCGGCGACGTCACTTCATGCACCAGATGCAGATCGATATACAGCAGCGGGGACCGACCGTCGGGCGCCGTGACTACGTGGGCATCCCAGACTTTTTCAAATAGAGTACGAGGAGCCATGTTTTCCAGTTCCCGCCTTCTGATTATCTTACCAGCGGGAGTTCCCCATACCATTTCGGAAACAAACATAGGAAAATAGAGGCATGCTCAATGGCAAACGAATTGCCGTCGTGTTGCCCGCGTATAACGCTGAGAAGACGCTGGAAGCGACAGTGCGGGAATTGCCCGACATGGTCGATATCCGCATCCTGGTGGACGATCACAGTTCCGATCGGACGGTGGAGATCGCGCACCGGCTTGGATTGCAGTATTACGTCCATGATCGCAACTACGGCTATGGGCGCAACCAGCAGACCTGTTACCGCGAAGCGCTGGCCGCGGGCGCCGATATCGTGATCATGGTGCATCCGGATTATCAGTACACGCCGCTACTCACGACCGCGATGGCCAGCATGGTGGCGTACGGCGTGTATGACGTCGTGCTCGGCTCCCGCATCATCGGAGGCACCGCCGTGCGCGGCGGCATGCCTGTTTATAAGTACATTGCCAACCGGCTGCTGACCGCGTTCGAGAATCTGTTGCTGGGAATCAAGCTTTCGGAATATCACACCGGGTATCGAGCCTTCAGCCGCGAGGTCCTGGCCCGGCTGCCGCTGCGCGAAAACAGCGATGATTTTGTCTTCGATAACCAGATGCTGGCGCAATGCGTGTACTTTGGGTTTCGCATCGGCGAGGTTTCGTGCCCGACCAAGTATTTCGAGGAGGCTTCCTCAATCAACTTCCGGCGAAGTGTGAAGTATGGATTGGGCGTGCTTGGAACAACGCTTCAGTTCGTGCTGCAGCAGGCCCGCCTCTCAAGCTTTCCGATATTCAGCGATTCCGGAAAGAAACTGGAAGTTAGCGCGCCGACTTACTATAGTGGGTTATCCCAGCAATCTGGGCGCTGACTCGCCAAGTTCAATCGACAACGACTGCAGTCTTTCTCGCGTGAAGAAAAGGGCCATCATTATCGGGGCCGGTCCCGCCGGCTTGACCGCCGCCTACGAACTGCTCTGTCGTTCCGACATCATCCCCGTAATTCTGGAAAAGAGCTCTTGCATGGGAGGCATTTCGCGAACCGTCAACTACAAGGGCAATCGCATCGACCTCGGCGGCCATCGCTTCTTCTCCAAGAGCGACCGCGTCATGAACTGGTGGCTGCAGCACCTGCCGCTCGAAGATAAAGCGGGTGGTTCGCTGAACCTTACCTACCAGCAGCAGAGCCGCGAAATCTTAGTGCAGGACGCGGGCCCCGATCCTCGGAACACCGATGAGGTCATGCTTGTGCGCAGGCGCAAGTCCCGCATCTACTACCTGCGCAAGTTCTTCGAATATCCGATTCAGATGACCTGGAACACCCTCGCCCAGCTCGGCTTGGTGCGCACCCTGCGCATCGGCTGCAGTTACTTGCGCAGCATGCTGTTTCCAGAGAAGGACATGGTCAACCTCGAACAGTTTTTCATCAACCGCTTCGGGCGCGAACTGTATCTGACGTTCTTCAAGGACTACACCGAGAAAGTGTGGGGAGTGCCCTGCAACCAGATCAGCGCGGAATGGGGCGAGCAGAGGATCAAGGGGCTCTCGATCACCAGGGCGTTGCTCCATTTCCTGAAACGGCCGGCGAAGAAGAATGCCGGTATCGCTCAAAAGGAAACAGAGACCTCGCTGATCGAGCAGTTCCTGTACCCGAAGTTCGGGCCGGGGCAGATGTGGGAAACCGTCGCCCGCAAGGTCACCCAGATGGGCGGCGAGATTGTCACTGGCTTCGACGTCAGAGGGATTCACTGCGAAAACCAGCGTATCCGGGCCGTCTCAGGAACGGATCACCAGGGCCATACGCAGAGGTTTGAAGGGGAATACTTCTTCTCGACCATGCCGATCCAGGAACTCATCCGGGATTTAGACGCGACGGTTCCGGCCAATGTGAGAGAGGTCGGCGACGGTTTGCTCTATCGCGATTTCATCACCGTCGGCCTGCTGGTGAAGAAGCTGAAAATCGGCCAGAACAAGGGCTCTTCCCAGCTCATCGACGACAACTGGATCTACATCCAGGAGCCCGATGTGCGGGCCGGCCGCCTGCAGATCTTCAATAACTGGAGTAGCTACATGGTGGCCGACCCGAAGCAGGTTTGGCTGGGAGTCGAGTATTTCTGCTATGAAACCGACGACCTCTGGAAGCAGGATGACAAGGAAATGGCCGCGCTCGCCAAAGAAGAGTTGGACCGCATCGGGATCATCAATCGCGACGATGTCCTCGACTCTATTGTCATCCGCATGCCCAAGACCTATCCCGCTTATTTCGGCACCTACGATCGCTTCGAGGAATTGCGGAGCTACCTTGATAGCTTCGAGAATCTTTTTCTGGTCGGCAGAAACGGAATGCACAAATACAACAACCAGGACCATTCGATGCTCGCCGCCATGGTGGCGGTGGACACCATCGTGTCCGGCTCTACCGATAAGGCGGCGATCTGGAAGGTGAATACCGAAATGGAGTACCACGAGGAAAAGTGATGAGCGGCACAACTTTTCCCAAACAAGGTGCGACTCCGCTTCGAAACTGCTTCTTCCTCCTGGTTTTCACCGTCGCCGCCGTATTCCTTCACAGTTACCACCCCTACGTGGAAGACGCTGAAATTTACGTTCCGGCGATTAAGAAGGCGCTCGACCCCTCTCTCTACCCGCACGATGCTTATTCGTTTACGGGCCAGACGCGGTTTTCGGCGTTTCCCATCGTGATTGCAGGTCTGGTCCGTGTTTCACACTTTTCCCTGGGGTGGGTGCTACTGCTTTTGCACACCGGTTCCATCTACCTCTTACTCCACGGTGCGTGGCGAATCAGCCGCCAGTGCTTTCCGCAGGAATTTGCATCCTGGTGTGGTGTCACCTTGCTGGCCTGCCTCCTTACCTTGCCGGTAGCGGGAACGGCCCTCTACATCGTCGACGAGTACTTGACCCCACGGACCGTGGCGGCGTCCGCGATCCTCTGGGCGCTGGCCAGTTGGCTTGAAAGAAAGCCCGCGCGAACCATGTTCTGGTTCGCCGTTTCATGCATATTTCATCCGCTGATGGCTGCCTTCGGCATGTGCTATCTTGCCGTGCTCCTCGCCCAAAACGCCGCCGACCGCTGGCATCGGGGAACGCCGGTTTCTGCCTTCGCCGCTTTTGCCTTGCCCGTAACCTCTTACGCCTATCACGAAGCGGCAGGCACGCGGTCGTATCTTTTTCTCACCCGCTGGAGGTGGTACGAATGGCTCGGTGCCATCGGGCCACTGGTACTCCTTGGATTGTTCTCCCGGGTCGCACGCCGGAAGAACCTCCTCGTTCTCAGCCGGTTGAGCCGGGCGCTGTTGATCTTCGGCGGGCTTTTCATCTTGGCAGGGCTGTTGGTCTCGCTGGTCCCTGAGCTGTTTTTCCTGGCCGAGTTTCAGCCGCTGCGCAGCCTGCATATCGTATACATTCTCTTGATTTTGTTTGGAGGCGGCCTGCTGGGCCAGTCTGTGCTCCAGCACAAGACGAAGCGGTGGCTGTTGCTGTTGCTCCTCCTCCCCGTGTGTGCGGGGATGTTCTACGCGCAGCAGGTCCTGTTTTCGGCAACCCCGCACGTGGAATGGCCCGGTGCCGCAACGAAAAACCCGTGGATCGAAAGCTTTCTGTGGATTCGACAAAACACGCCCCGGGATGCATGGTTCGCACTCGACCCGCATTATATGGAATTGCCTGGGGAAGACGAACACGGGTTTCGCGCGATCGCCGAGCGCAGCCGGATGGCCGATTGGACCAAAGATCCCGGGGCCGTGACCATCGCTCCCACGCTGGCCGAAGAATGGTGGCGGCAAGTACAGGCTCTTCGTGGATGGGCGTCTTTTCAGGTGGTTGACTTTCAGCGGCTGCGGCGGGACTTCGGGGTTAGCTGGGTCGTGGTCGGCATAGGGCAGCGCCATGGCTTGATCTGCCCCTACCAGAACTCGGAGTTGGCCGTTTGTCGCTTGGAGTGAAGCAGGAAGCGCGGGGCGCTCGATTAGACACGGACCGCTTGCGGTACGGCGACTTCTTCGCGCGCGCGCAGCGCGCGCGAAGTCCGCGCTTCGATGCTCAACCCGTACACTCCTACCAGGAACACCGTGGTCACCGAAATGGTGTCCACGGCGGTTAAGCGGTCCGTGATCAGCGCGACTCCAACGGCGACCGCCCCGAGGATGAGTAGGATCCGCGCCACCGGGTTTCGCACCCCACGAAGCACGATCAGCGCCATTGGGATGGTCAGCGGCAGCAAGTCGTATTCCTTCAGCCGCAGCGCGAACAGCGCTGTGGACACGAGCACCACGGCCGCGAAGTTCTGCCCGGCCACGTTCTTCCGCCGGAATTCTCGCGCAAAATACAGCAGCATTCCGAACATGGCCAAAGAAACGGCGAGGTAGAATGCCACCGCAGCGCGGTCTGAAGGGCGTCCTATGAATTCCAGGAACTTACCAAACATCGCGACGGTGCTGTAGTTGATCTCCAAGGGAAGGGTGTAGCGGATCGAGGACATGAACTCGGCGAAACGTTGGGCCCATAGGAATTTCTGAACGGCGAACAGTACCACGCCGCAGAGCGCCGCCGCGACCGTCGGCGCCACCTGCGCCCAACCAAGAAGCAGGGGAACCACCAGCCATACCAGTATTGGCGGTTTCAACAGAGAGGCCGCCACCACCACCGCGAAGAACACCCCCCAGCGTCCTTCACGCCATCCCCGCACCGCCGCCGCCAGCACCGCTCCGTACATGGGGATGGCAATATTGCCGCTCAGCAGAGTATCGCTCGGCACGAAGGCGGGGAAGAACATCACCAACGGGAAGACGAAGCGCAGCATGCGCCGTTCGACCGCCAGCGCGAATCGCGAACCGGCCCACAACTGCAACCCGAATCCTAGTGCGTAGAACATCCAGAAGATCACCCCGCGCAGCAACGCGGGAACCCTATTCAGCACCTTTAGGAACTCGATCGATATGGGCGGATACAAGTAGACGAACACATGGTGTCCGAGCGCAGCCTCTCCCTTGCGATGTCCGAGCGCAGCCTCCGCCTTCTGGCGCGCGAGGCTCGCCGCGTAGGGGTCCACTCCCACCCGCAGGGAGTGCATCGCCTCGCTGGAGACCCGCAGATCAAAGGAATTCGGCAGAAAAATAAACATTCCCGCCACCGAGGCCAAGGCGGCAAGCCAAAGGGCCGTCAGCCAAGGTGAGGGTTTATCGCGGTCCAACCAGTCGCGAATCAGATTATCGGCTTTCCCTTGCAAAGATGCTCGAGTGTAACAAGAGGAACTCGGACCATCAATCCCTCGCCCCTCCGACGCCGGCCCGGGCTTTGACGCGGAATTCTCGGCGCGGCGCTTGCGCGTTGCCCCTCCGCTCCGTAGCATCTAAACGGGTATGTCGGGCGCTGCAGCCCATCTCCGCGAACGTCTTCGGCCCCAATTGGCGATGGGGGAAGTGTTTGCGTTCGCCTATGACACCTTCATAAGCAACAAGGTGCGATTTGCGCTTACCGCACTCGGCATGGTGATCGGCACGGCCTCGCTGATTCTGGTCACCACCATCGGCCTGACCGGACGACAGTACGCACTCAGCCAGATCCAGGCCATCGGCACGAACGAGATCTGGGCCGAGTATCAGGGCGGTCCGCAACACATTAGTGGTTCCACCCCGGACCCCCTCACCATTGAGGATCTGGCGGCGGTGCAACAGGAGGTACCCGGCATCGTCGCGTCCTCGCCCATCGTACGACTGTCGGATCGAATTCCCGCCGGCAACGGCAAGGAAAAAGACGTCACCATTCTCGGGGTCGCTCCAGAGTATCTGCGCGTGCGCAACTTGGTCATCCCCTCCGGCCGCTTCTTCGACAAAGATGATTCCCTGGCCCATAACAAAGTTACCCTGATCACGGAAAAGATGGCGATCCAGCTCTACGGTTCCGCGGCAGGAGCGAGTGGCAAGGTTATCAAGCTAACTGGACTGCCATTCACGGTGATTGGAACCTTCAAGGAGCGGGTCGAAACTTTCGGCCAGACGGAAATTGAGGACAACACGATGTTGATCCCATACTCCGTCAGCCGCTATTTCATGGAGACACCCACCGTCAGCCTTGCCTACTTCTCTATGGCAGATTCATCCATGGTCGTCACCGCCACTGCACAGATCAAGCGCGTAATTCAGTCCCGCCACCGCGCCGAATCCGTTTATAACGTGCAGAATCTCACGGCGGTGCTCGCCATGATGGATCGCATTGCCAACGGCTTGACCATGGTTCTTCTTGGAGTCTCACTGGTCGTGCTACTGGTGAGCGGGATCGGCATCATGAACATCATGCTGGCGACCGTCAGCGCGCGCATTCGCGAGATCGGTATCCGCAAAGCCATTGGCGCAACCAACCGCGAAATCCGCTTTCAGTTCCTTTCCGAGGCCATCCTGATTTCCCTCATCGGCGGCATCATCGGCATTGTTATTGGCCTCGCCATCCCATTTTCCGTGCGCTTTTTCACCGAATACCGCATCCCCATCTCTGGGCTGTCCGCCATCATCGCCATCGCGGTTTCTTCGCTGGTGGGAGTCCTGTTCGGCACCATTCCCGCCAGCCGGGCCGCCCAGCTCGATCCGGTCGAGAGTTTGCGTTACGAATAGAAGCTCGCGCGTGCCCTGGACTTGCGGCTGGCGCCGCAATTTTCTTCATCCAGCCGGGCCGAACATGTACAGCGTTCGACCGCAACGACCTACCTGCCGCCGGGCGTCACCACTTGCTGGAAGGCATGCTGGGCCACCATTTTCAGGGCCTCGGTGCCGCGCACTTCGTCATCGAATAGCGGGAGCACAGCGCGCACATTGTCGAAATCGCGCCAAATCTCCTCCATGTAAGCATCCTGCATGGCCACTCGGTTCTTGACGAACTCGGGCGAGTCGGGGCGTAGTTGATCCTTCTGGATCACCATGTTGACCACGACACCTCCCACCGGGATTCCGAAATCATGGAACCAGTTGATGAAGCGCTTGATGACCGCGATGGGCAGTGCCTCGGGGAGCGTTATGAAGAAAAACGCTGTCTGCTCGGCGTCGGTGAGCAACTCGCGTGCGCGGATGATGCGCTCACGGAATGACAGCAGGTACTCCATCAGTGGGTCTGCTTCCTTCTTCTTGGTGAAGGAGAACAGTTCGCGCAGCGACTGAGCTTCCGCCCGCGACTTCACCATTTTGTTCACCCACATGGAGTACACCTTGCTCATCCCTAACAGGCGACGGGCATTGGCGGTGGGCGCGGTGTCGAAGACGTAGACGTCGTATTCGTTCTTGAACATCAGGTCCACCATGTTCTCGAACATCGCCGACTCTTCGAATGCGGGGTTCATCGTGGCGCTCTCCACAAACGACTCCGCCTGGGTGGAGATTTCGGCAAACTTCAGGAACCAGCGGATTTTCGTCTTGATGTCCTGCTTGGAGCGTTCGATGGTTTCCTTGGTGTCGATTTCGTAAGCCCAGAGATTGGGCACGCCTTTGACCGCGGTCGCCTGCCCGTAGACATTCTGGTCAAGCAACCCGCTCAGGCTATGCACTGGATTGGTGGACGCCAAAATCGTGCGCCTGCCTTGCTGCGCCATTTGCATGGCGGCGACACCTGCCATCACGGTCTTGCCGACCCCGCCCTTGCCCCCAAAAAACATGAACTTGAGCTTGGGGTGCGCCACCATGAAATCGGTCAACGATTGTTTGATCTCCGCCATGTCACTGCCTCCCATTGCCGTACATCATCCCGGCCAGCTTTTCAATCATTGCCAGTCCAGTGACATCCCGTTCCAGTTCCGGCACGCGGGCGACGACTTGGCTCCCAAAAGTCTTGTCGATCTCGTTGAGATAGTTTCCCTGCATCTTGAGGCGATTGCGAAGATAAGGTGGAATGTCCTTTCCCTCGAGGTCCGACGGCAGCACCCGGTTCACCACGTAGCCGACGATCGGGACGTCGAACTTGGCGAACAGTTGCGCTGCCTTTTGCGTGTCGAGAATGATCATCTCCTCCGGCACGACCACGAAGAAGAACGCAGTCTTTTTCCGGTCGGTCAGGATGCTGGATGACTGGTTGATGCGGTTCTTGATGTACTGCAGCTCAGTAAGGATGTGGTCTTCTTCGGTGGTTTTCTGGCGCTTGATGCGCGCCACCATCTCCTCGTGCTCACGCATCTCTTCGCGAAGCTTGGTAATGCGATTGATCCACTCGTCATAAACCTTGGCCATGGAGAGGTAATAGAGCGCGTGCCCCAGCGGAACCAAATCGTAGATGTAATAGTCGTACTCGCCGCCGACGACGATATCTACCACGGCGTCGAAGATGGCGGATTCTTCCATGGCCGGCTCGGCTGAGGCTGCCTGGATGTACTGTTCGACCTCCTCCGGCACCGCCTCCAGCCCGTACATATCGAGAATCTTCTTGCGGATCTGGTCCTGGTACGCCCGGATGTGGCTGTCGGCATCAATTTCCTGGGCCCAGAGGTTGTCCATGACCTTCACCGGGCCCTTACCAAAAATGTCCCTCTGAAAGATGTCGCTAAGCGAAGCCTGCGGGTCTACGGAGAAGACCAGGACTTTGTATCCCTGCTGCGCCAGCCAGAAAGCGGTGGCAGCGGAGAAGGTCGTCTTCCCCAGCCCACCTTTGCCGCCGAACATGATGTAACGCCGTTCCTTATTCTGTTCAAAAGTATCTTTCAGCGACATGATTCCCTCGTATGAATGCAGTTTGAAATTCCTTCACTGCCCCGCGCCGAGCCGGTGATTAGAACATGGCGTCCGACACGTCCTTCTCGCGCAACATGCGGCGCTTCCAGGTAGCGATGTTGGGCACCACGTAGGGCAGCAGCCGCAGGGAGTAATACGGCGGCAAGATGGGAACACCAATCAGATCGCCCATGGTGATGAGGATGAAGAGGTGCTCCATGCTGGCTCGCGTGCGCATGGCATACCGGGACATGTCGTGGGCGCTCATCCCGTATGCAATTTCTTTGATTCGGCTAAGGAATCCTTGTTTTTCCTCTTTGGGTTCGTCCGCCATACTGGTTCTCCTAGTCTTTGACTTCGCTTTATCGTCTCGGCGAGTCACTGGCCCGGTCACACGCCGTGCAAATGCATTTCCTGCTTGTCCACCATGTCTCGCTCGCGCATGACCCGCCGCTTCCATTTTGCAATCTCGGGCACGAGGAAGGGAAGGATCCGCAGGGAGTAAATCGGCGGCATTATGGGTACGCCCAGCATGTCACCGAAAGTGATTAGCATGAAGGCCGATTCCAGTTCTCCCCGCAGCTCCAACGCCTGGAGCTCGAACTCGTAGCGATACAGGCCGTAAAAAAACTCGCGGATCTTCTGGAGCCTACTACCTTCCACGGGACTGACTCCTTATTCCACGCCCCTCATACGGAGCTTCCTTGCGGCTCGCCGCTGCCAACTCGTTGTGCCATAATGCAGCCGGGCTTGCTTCCCAATGCGATGAATGCCCCATCATGTCACCCGGCCTTGCTGTCTTCATCTTCG
>Ga0187803_10001059_pt1 | contig 10739 bp, 9 predicted proteins | sample NC_wetland_sal_i_2_FD_132425 | JGI IMG/M metagenome (GOLD analysis project Ga0187803, IMG submission 132425) | Wetland sediment microbial communities from Neuse River Estuary, North Carolina, USA - Control_3 | ecosystem: Environmental > Aquatic > Freshwater > Wetlands > Sediment | place: USA...
AACAGTAAACTGTGCGAGTCGCACCAGGCCCGGACCTCGACCATGGGAAGAGGCTACGGCTTTTTTAGGACTAGCCCGCCATGCGTTTGCGTTGGCGCTTTCAAACACTTCGAAAGCGGGCATTGCCATCTTCGTCGGAGCCGTCCAGTTCAGCATCAGCCTCATACTATCTGAAATCGTGTACTCCACGAGTGGTCCGCTCAACACCTCTGGGTCCGGGAACACCACCGGGTACATCTACAGCGTGTCCAACAACTACGTAAGCGATTTGGGTGGGAACTGTCGCCCGTGGTCCATTCCGCCTACCTCAACCGCAACCTGCACCGCTGTCCCTTCCGCCTACCTGTTCGACATCTCCATCGCACTCCTTGGTCTGCTCTTCCTGGTGGGGGCCTACTACCTCGACCGGGCATACCACTGGAGACCGGCAACGATCGTAATCGCACTGGCAGGGATTGGCGCGCTGGGTGTGGGGCTGTTCCCCGAGACCGCCGGGATCTGGCACATCATGTTCTCTCTCGTCGCCTTCCTCTTCGCTGGATTGATGGCCGTGTTGACGGCGAGATTCCAGAAGAAGCCCATGTCCTACTTCTCGGTCATACTGGGCCTCGTCACGCTCGCCGCCCTCGTGCTCGACATCGGCGGAGAATACCTCGGGCTCGGCGCGGGCGGGATGGAGAGGATGGTGCTCTACCCCGTGCTGGTCTGGTCACTAGGTTTCGGCGGGCACCTGATGGCAATAGAGGGTAAGTGAGAGCGGCGAGCGGGTGCTCATCGATCTTCGTGACCCGAGGTATGCTCACCTTGTTCCTGTACTTGTTCTCGTCAATCTCGAAATCCTGATAAAAAGGAATCTCTTCACACCGCTGAGATAGTCGATTATTGTCTTGGACCTTATCCCTCTCGCGTCGTTCCATTCGACGAACCTGTTGAGCACGTCGTAGACGTTCTGGTCGTTGACCTCGGAAATCTTCCTCTCATCGCAGAACTGGCCGAACTTTCGTAAGGCGACCTCGTATAACCTCCTGCTGTGGACAGAGTGGCTCTTCCTGAACGTCGCCCGGATGAACTCGTCCTTCCTTCCCCATTCGAGCGCCACTCAAAACACCCGCCTTAGAGCACCTCCCTCGGCTTTAACGTGCGGCAGGTTCGCTGATTGAACTCATTAGAGCTGGCGGGGCCGGTGAGATTCGATGGGTTTACCGTGCAAATCCGATACAGGTTCGGGCCCGGAGGGATTCGCAAGAGTTTGACGCCCCCAGGGAAAGTAAAATGACCGCAGTCAGCTGCATGCCTCTTCCCACGAGCTGCACCAAGACCCCATTTCTGCTGTTCAAATCCCACTTGTGGCACTATTCACCAGTTTCCCGGTCGAAGTCTGTCCCTGATCAGTTCCTCGAACAGAGCACCCACGTAGTCATGGCTCTTCAAGAGCTTGTGTAGGTTCTCGCCAAGGTCTGTCTTCCGATAGTAAACTCTCCCTTCGTCCTCGGACCTCTCGACTAGGCGCCATTCCGCACATAGCTTCTGCTCCCATCTCCTCAGGTTCTCCTCATTGCCTGCGACCTGGTAGAATGCCATACGGGGGGAGCGGCCACCCCCCTGGTCGATGGCATCCAAATATCGGAGGACTCTGCCGAGGTTACCCGAGGGCAAGTTCACTCTAGCTTCTTGGCCTTGCCGAAGAGGCTGGCGTACCGCCTTCTTAGCAGGAAGTATTTCCTGAACCCGAAGGCGGAGATGGCTACCATGACCACAGCTACGGCACCGGCGCCAAGGACGTAGGCCCAGAACTCAACCCCTCCGAACATCCCGTAATGGAACGCCGTGAGAATGAGTATGATGATGAAGCCCGCGCTCGCCGCCGCGCCTCCCGCTGCCTCTCGCCACATCGCCACCCCTCCCTCCAGGTCGGAGACGATCTCCTTGGCATCGCGCTTCAGCACGTCGTATATTTCTGACAGTTCATTCACCTCCTTCTCGTCATCTGTTTTCTCCATGGGAACGGGTTTGACCGTAGAGAGATTTAGCCTTGGGTCTAGATGCAATTGTTCTAGGCGGGTCTACTCAGCCAGAAACGAACCCTGCAGTTAGGTCGACCGAACCCAAACTCGAGCTGGCAGTGATCAAGAATGAGTTCGGGGCAGACCCGATGCTCCCCGCCGTGGCCGCGAGGTTGGTCCTTGTGTTCTGGGTGATGCTGAAGCCGTTCAGGCTCTGACTGATGCTTCCAATGCTCGTGCTCGCAGTAAGAGAAACGGCGTCTTTGCTCACCAGACCGAGGTTCATGCTGACGCTTCCTGTGGAGGCCGACAGTGTGATGGGAACGCGCGATCCCGCGGCCCCGAGGTGGTGAGAGACGAGGTTTACGCTCCCCGTGTCAGCCCGCAACACCAGGCTTGTCAGGGCCGAAGAATCGACAACTGCGTTGACACTTCCGGTCGAGGAGTGGAGGGAGACGTTCTGCAGAGTTTCGGCCCCTGGAGCTTCCAGATCGATCGAACCCGTGCTCGTGGTTACCTGGATGTCGAGGAAGTACCCTCTCCCTAACAGCACTGAGACCCCCGACCAGGTCGAGCCGACCTTCAGGTTGAACACGCCGTTCCGCGTCGTGTTGCTGACAGTGTTGGCCCCGGGCCCGCCAAAGAAGAAGAGGCCGCCCGGGGTTGAGAAGTTGACTTGGTAGGCGAGGCTGATTCTGTTGGAAAAGCCCACAGAGACGGATCCCGTGTCGGATGTCACAGCAACGGAGATTGCGTTCGAGTGCACCTGTGACCGGGTCCCCGAATAGGTGACAAGCTGAGGGCCAGAGGCGTAACCAGCCGATACCACGCCGAGGGCGAGAATCCCAACGATGAAGATGGCGACATCCCAGGGTCGCGGTCTATGCCCCAAAACAGCGATGAAGACCACAGCGGCGCCCCCGAGGACCAAGAGAAGCGCGGCCGAGGCACCTATCGAGACCCCGTAATATGCGACGAGCCCGGCAAGGACCAGCAACGCACCACCGACGACCCTGAGGATAGGAAAGCTCACGCTCGCTCGGCTCCGATGTCCCGCCCGCCTTGATTAAGGCTGGGCACGATTCCCACCGCCAGGAACAGAACTGGCGACTTAAATAACGACCTATTCAAAATGCGCCCCATGTCTGTGGGGAGCAGATTCTGTCACAAGTGCGGTGCCGCCCTCCCCTCAGGCTCCGTCTTCTGTCCGAGCTGCGGCGCCGCAGTGGCAGTCGCGTCGTCAGCGGGGCAGCAGGGAACTGCTCCAGTTCAGCCTTCGCAACCAACGCGCTACGAAAAGCGCGAGAAACACGAAAAGCAGGAAAAGAGAGAGAAGGGGGAGAAGCAGGAGAAGGGGAGAGGGGACCTTGCTGGGGCCCTTACCGGGGGGCTCATCCTCATCCTACTCGGCGTTCTGCTGTACTATTCGACGCTCGGGACCACCGCGATAAGCTACGGCAACTTTTGGCAGTACTTCATGATAGGCGTGGGTGCCATCCTCATCCTCCAAGGAATAATCCGTTACTCGCAGCGCGGAACACCTTACATCGGATCTTTCATCGGCGGGGCCGTCCTGATGATCATAGGCTTCGCATTCGTGTCCAACTCCAACTATGCCTTCTGGCCCCTGATCTTGGTGATTCTAGGAATCGCCGCCATAGCCTCGGCCTTTACTGCAAGGAGAAGAGTCCCCGTCCCCTAGGGCCTTCTCAGTGCTAGCGCATTAAAGAGCAGGTGCTCGGCCGCGGCCCTGCGGCTGGCCCTGCCGAAGACCCTGAAGTAGCCTTTCCCCTCAGCCTCGATGTAGTCCCCGATGTCGTAGCGGGGGAACAGAGGGGTTGATACGATTAGCTTTCCCCACTCGCCCCTCTTCATATCATGGAGCATCTTGAGCTCACCTCGGATTTTCACTTCGAAGAAGTAGCAGTCGTAGTTCGGGCTGACATACGGGAGATCGTCAAGCTGCTGTGCGAAGACCCCTTCAGTTGCAGAATACATCTCCACGACGGGCACCTCACCGAAGTAGTGCCTGAGCTGGGGCTCATACCTCGTGTGTATCTTTGAAACGCTAGTGCAGAAAAGAGCGTCTGGCTTCCACAGGGATTTGGGGAGTGTGCCATGCCGCCTGCGGAGGAAGCTTGCGAAGGCGAATATGACAGGGGTGACCCCCATGGTGCTCCCGATGTTGACCTCCTTCGTGCGCTGATAAGCGAGCTCGAACCTCTTCTCCCAATCGTCCTTCCCGATTCCCGGGCCAAGAGCGTCAATCTCTTCCTGAGCGGGCACCAGGATGGCTGGCCCAAGGCCGGGATTCAGCTTGGCGTAGGTCCCAGAGCTGTAACCGGCGGGCCCTTTCCCATCGACCTTACCCAGCTCAGAAGGGAAATTGAGGTTCAGGACAGGTCTCTCCAAAACAGAGCCTCCCTTGACGAGTCCGAAATTCACAATGGCCCTGGCCCCCGCCGTGAGAATCAGAGAAAGATGGGTCTCCGTGGCAGGGATAACCTTCGGTCGCCCCGTGGTACCCCTAGTCATCACCCAGCGGGCGACAGCCTCCGGGAGAAGGACCGATTCCTCCCCCGCTCCCACTCGGTCGAGGTACGGTGCCAGTGACTGGTAATCCGTAACAGGGAATGCACGCCTGTACCCTTCGACGTCAGTCACCGACTCGGCGCCGAACGATTTGCCATAGATTGTCCTAGAATAGCCATTCAGAAGGGTTAGCAGCGTCTGAAGCTGGGCTGAGGCAGGGTCCTCAAGAGACTCGTACCATGGTTTGACGAATGACTCAAGGAGTTCGCTGATCACAACAGAGGACCTGCGTAGGCAGCTAATTCAACATGATTCAAGGCCAACGGATTCTAACTCCGCGCCTTGATGAGGAGTTTCCTTTGACCCGCGGGTGTTAATCCCTGCTGGGGCTTCGAACCCAAGTTCGGGTTCTTTTTCAGCCCGGTACACCTGACGGCTACGACCGGATTCGAACCCGCTGCTCCTTCGGGGATGGATTTGCACTTTACCGGTCAAATCCGGGCGACCCCACCTATGATCTAGCCCGGGATTGGCCGGTTCGCAGCAAGTGTGCTTCGCCACGCCGCCAGAAAGGCCAGGCCGACGGCCAACGCCAGGAGCACCACTCCAAACGGCCGAGTGATGTAGGTGATGAGGCCTGCGAAGTCCGAGAATGAGGCCGCCAGGAGGCAGACTCCGAGGGTCAGAAGGTAATACTTGCCGAGCCTCACCATCTCTTGGTAGCGGGCCAAGTTGTCCCTGTCTGACTTGCGGAGAGAGGACCGCGCAGCGAAGGATACGACGAGCGTCGATTCTAATGCGTCGCCAAAATACCACACCAAGCCCAAGATGAAAACCAAGACAATGAAGGAAAGGGCGATGTCTGGATGGGAGACGTAGAAGTAGCCGACGAGTATAGCGAAGACCGAAGCTACGGTCATCCCTGCGATCATGAAGGGTGGCTGGTTGACGACCTCGTGGACGGCGTTGTAAACCCCCCTGAACGAATGGTCCTCCAGATACATCCGCTCCAATGATGCGTTGGTGTCGCTGTCGAATCTTTTCGACCTGAAGGCGCCCCGCGTGTTGGCCTCCACCCTCCAGATCAGCGCTCCAAGGACAAGGAACAGGATCGCCCCGGCTGCCAGGGCGATGTCAACGCCCGTGACCGCCTGCAAGGACGCCATTTTGCCAGCGCGCCAATCTGAGGGAGTTAAGCGTTGACGGCTGACTCCGGGCAGTGCTGGGCGTCCGAGGGGCTGGCAGGGCGCGTAAGCGAATTTGTTTTGACCAATGGTTGCCATAGCTTGATATACATTCGACAATTAGGTGGCGGCTGCGTTGCAGGCCGCTCCTCGAAGGGTGAAGACGATCTACAGCGTCATCGCCTCCCCTCAAAGGCTTGAGATTCTGCGCATACTGAACATCAAGGGTCCCCTGACGTACAGCGCTCTGAAGACTCTGGCTGGCTTCAAGTCGAAAAAAGAGTCTGGGAAGTTCGCCTACCATCTCCGGAAGCTCGTGAAGCAGCTGCTGATCCAGCTCAACAGGCAGGAGAGGAAGTACACCGTCACGAACCTGGGACGACTGGTGCTCAACCTGACCCGCCAGATCGAAGAGCAGTCGCTGGTGGAGAGCGGGAAGCTCTACGTGAGGACATCTCACCAGACCATGGAGGAATTGAACGCGAACAAGATACTCCAGTCCCTCGTGAAAGAGGCCGGCATGCCGGTGGAACTGGCCCAGAAGATAACCAGCGAAACGGAGTCGAGGCTTTACAAGTTCCAGACCCAGTACCTCACCGCCCCCCTGATCCGAGAGATTGTCAACGCCCTCCTGGTGGAGCACAGCATGGAGGAATACAGGCATAAGCTGACCAGGCTTGGTATGCCAATCTACGATGTGACTCAGCTCCTGGGGAAGGCGGGGGACGACGGAGGCAACGTCGAGTCTCTGATACATCAGACCGGGAAACAGGTCTTCTCAGAGTACCTCCTCCTCGAGCAGCTCCCGCGGGATGTGGCTGACGCGCACCTGTCGGGGGATATCCACATCACCAACGCTGGGTCCTGGGGGCTCACCCCGGACACCGTGTTCGTCGACCTGCTATCCATGAGGAGCGCCGGACTGAACCCGAGAGGGAAGATATCGAACATTTCGATGATCTCAAGCCCTGAGAACGCGGAGAGGGCCCTCAACATAGTACTCAACATCGCGTCAATGCTGACGCGAGAAGCATCAGACGAAGTGACTTTCAGGAACTTTCTCCAATACCTAGGTCCCTACTGCAAGTCTAGGGGGAAGAGGGAGCTCGAGTCGCTGCTGTTGAAGTTCTTCGAGACCATAGGATCTCCGGTGGCAGGGGCTACGGGGCCTGCCCTCAGCTTGGACCTGAACCCCTACAGGCATGACGACGCCCCAAGGGAAGTCATGGACAAGATCCTAGACGCGGCCCTTGGAGCTTACAGGAGCTACGTCGAAGAGACTCCGAGGCCAGACGTTAGGCTCCTCCTGGCCAAGCCGAGCAGGGTGGACGATACGAAGATCCTGAAGGACGCAGCGTCGATAATATTCAACGGGGGGAGGATAGCCTTCTTCTCTTCCGACCAGAAGAGGAGCTTTCTCGGGCTGAACTTGAACGTTCTTTCCCAAGAGTCCCAGGCGGACAACGTGAGCATCCTGCACGGGCTGAGCCTCAACCTCCCGAGGCTGGCCTATGACTCGAACCAGGACGAGACATACTTCAGGGCCAAGCTCGCCCTCCTGATAGGGGTGGCAGTCGACGCACTCTCCACCAGAAGGAGGCTCATCGAGAGGACCCTGAAACGGGGCCTCCTCCCATCCCTCGCCTCAGGGTCCGACGGAGTCACCTCCGACACGATGCCCCTCATCATGAACATGGTAGGCTTGGACGAGACGCTCGCGAGCCTGATCAGAGACCCCACCACCGCCTCACGGTACGACCTTGCCGACAAGATAGTGGGGACGGCCACCCAGGTGGCCGACGACAAGTCGACCAAGATAGACAAGCTCGGGGTGGCGATGCTCGACCTCGACGGCGCCCTCAGGCTGGCGACCCTCGACTCGGAGAAGTACGGCAAAGCGAACATACAGCCGCTCCAGAAGGGAGCGTACACGCAGGCCCCCAGGCTGCAGCTGACGGACCTGGAGAATCCGGAGAAGATGGACTACATGTCGAAACTTTCCGTGGGCCTGCACGGAGGGATTTCGATGACCCTTGATGGTTCGTCGGAAGAGGTCCGCGGGATCTACAACCTGATCCTCAACGCGACACCGAAGCTCCCGTACTTCAAGGTGGACAGAACCATATCCTTCTGCAGGAACTGCGGTGCGAAACTCCCACAGAACGCGGCCAGGTGCCCCCGCTGCAAGTCGGTGGCGACGACGCAATACTCGACTGCCGCCTGACCCGTACGGTCGTTCCGGGCGTCTGGTTCCCTTTCACGCTGACACTGCAAGAGGCGCAGCCAGCTGGTCCGCGACGTGGACTTTTCTCATTCTGACCAATGTGCAAACGCGACCCGTTGCCCGAAGTTGCGCGACAAATGCTGTCGGCCGGACATTCGACAGCGATGATGTCCAGTCGAATCGCCCCCTGAACTTGTCAAGAAGAATTAACATGGGCGTGCCTCATGTTGTCCAGAAATCAGAGTTTCCCTTGCTCGGTGGTTAACTCCGAGTCAGCCGAGGTCGAAATATATACCGCGAGCGATGGGGTCGAGGCTAAAGTTATGACGTCAATTGTTGAGCAACCACGTGATTCTCCGGACGCCGGAGATCAGACAAAGGGAGAAGTCGTTCTCCCAGCAGAGACTCTCGCCGCGTTCGGCGGAGATGAACTGCGCGCCAGAGTCTTCTACGAGAAGTACGCGCTGAGGGATGCGTCCGGCAGGCAGATTGAGAAGCGGCCGGAGGACATGTGGCGCAGGGTGGCGAGGGAGCTCGCCTCTCCAGAGAAGGACGATGAGAAGCGAAAGGAGTGGGCTTCGAAATTCTACTGGCTGCTCGAGGACTTCAGATTCGTGCCCGGCGGGAGAGTCCTGTTCGGCGCGGGCCAGACGAGGAAGTCGACGCTGCTGAACTGTTACTTCTTCAGGATCCGTGAGGATTCGATAGAGGCGATCTTCGACTGGTGCAAGGAGGCCGCCAGGACGTACAGCTTTGGAGGGGGTGTGGGGACAGACATCTCGGTGCTGAGGCCCAGGGGTTCGCCGGTGAACAACTCGGCAATCTACAGCTCGGGCGCCGTCTCGTTCATGGAGCTCCTTTCGACGACTACCGGGACCATCGGCCAGGCAGGGAGGAGGGGGGCCCTGATGATTACCATAGGCGTGGACCACCCCGACGTAATGGAGTTCATCGGCGTCAAGAAGGACCTCAAGAAGGTGAACTACGCCAACATCTCGGTGAAGATCACAGACGACTTCATGAGGGCGGTCGAGACGGACGGCGACTTCCTCCTGCACTTCAAGAACGAGAAGGTTGAGATGAACAAGACGGTCAGGGCCAGGGACGTCTGGAAGGCCCTGATCAAGGGCGCCTGGCAGTCAGCCGAGCCGGGGGTGCTTTTCTGGGACACCATCAAACGGGACTCCACGACGGAGTACAACGGCATGGAGGTCCAGGGGGTGAACCCGTGCAGCGAGCAGACCCTCGAGAGCTACGGCTGCTGCTGCCTTGGATCTGTCAACCTGAGCGCCTTCGTGAAGGACCCCTTCACAGAGAGGGCGAGCATCGACTGGGACGGCCTCACAAAGGCGACCCAGTTCGGGGTTCGCTTCCTCGACAACGTGCTCGACTACAACGCAGAGAGGCACCCAATCCCTCAGCAGAAGGACGCCTCGCTTCACAGCAGGAGGATAGGCGTGGGTATCACAGGCCTCGGGGACATGCTGATCAAGCTGGGCCTGAAGTACGACGATGACTCCACGATAGGGTTCGTCGACCACCTCTTCGAGCGGATCAAGAACGTGATCTACGACTACTCCACGGAACTGGGGAAGGAGAAGGGGAGCTTCCCAGCGTTCGACGCGGAGAAGCACCTCGCCCAGCCATTCATCTCAAGGCTCGATGAGAAGGTGAAGGAGAAGATCAGGAACCAGGGCATACGAAACGCCGCAGTAACCACCATCCCGCCCGTCGGGTCGGGGTCGATTCTGGCGGGGACGAGCAGCGGCGTCGAGCCTGTCTTCGCTCTGTTCTACACCAGGAGGAGCAAGTCTCTGAGCGAGGGGGAGTTCAAGGTCTTCCACCCGCTCGTGAAGGAATACATGGGAGCCACGGGGACGAGGAACGAGGGAGAACTCCCGAACTACTTCGTGACGTCTCACCAGATCAAGCCCGAGATGAGGGTGAAGATGCAGGCCACCATCCAGAAGCACATCGACACCGCGATCTCGAGCACTGTCAACCTTCCCCAGGACATAACGCCTGAAGAGGTCGAGAAGATCTACATGCTCGCCTGGAGGACGGGGTGCAAGGGCATCACCGTCTACAGGGAGGGGAGCAGGGAGGGCATCCTCGAGACCGAGAAGGTGGTAAAGAAGATGGAGGCGCCGCAGCCTTACTTCGAGAGGCCGAGGATGATGGAGGGGAGGACAATGAAGCTGAGGCTCCCCCAGGGAGGGCTGTACCTTACAGCCAACCTGGACAACGGGGAGCTGAAGGAGGTCTTCGTTACCCTCGGCAAGTCGGGAGGAGACGAGAAGGCAGACGCCGAGGCCCTCGGGAGGCTGATCAGCCTCTACCTGCAGCACGGCGGAGACATCAAGAGCGTCATCTCCACGCTGAAAGGGATCAAGGGGAAGTACGTGTCCTGGGACGAAGGAGTGCAGCTCCAGTCCATCCCGGACGCGATCGCCAAGGCTCTGGAGCTCCTGACCCTGAACCACGTTGTGAAGGAGTCAGGGTTCCCGACCGAGGGGAACCCGAAGTCCCTCGGAGGCACCTGCCCCGACTGCCATGAGAACACGCTCGTGTTCGAGAACGGCTGCTATCACTGCGGCTCCTGCGGCTACTCGAAGTGTGAGTGAGCTAGTCCCCCGACAACGATTTTACACCGACGGCTAGGGCGGGGGCTCATTGAGAAAGGGGACAAGGGCTCTCCTCATCGTGGTGCTGACAACGGCGGTGGTGCTGACCCCGCTGATCCTGGGCGGGGTGCTGCTTGGCTTCTACGTGGGGGATGAGGTCGGCTATTCGAGA
>Ga0187803_10001060_pt1 | contig 10737 bp, 9 predicted proteins | sample NC_wetland_sal_i_2_FD_132425 | JGI IMG/M metagenome (GOLD analysis project Ga0187803, IMG submission 132425) | Wetland sediment microbial communities from Neuse River Estuary, North Carolina, USA - Control_3 | ecosystem: Environmental > Aquatic > Freshwater > Wetlands > Sediment | place: USA...
TCTACGCGGGTTCATGGTGGTGTCCTTTCGATTTAGAAGTTGGAAGTTGGAGGTGTGAGGCTGGACGCAGAGTAATCCGAGCGGGGCTAGGGCAGGGTATGCCGAGGAAAGTGCGCGGATTTTACTTTTACCCCTTAATATCGCCTCATCCTACGCCAAGGCTACGGATGACAGGCCCCCCCACCCCCTACTTTGATATCTGCAGAAACTACGTGAGTTAAGTGAAATGAGCGAGATGAGGATTGAAAACACGGGACTTTAAGTGTGAGCAGAATGTGCAGATGCGAGGCGATTTTGCATCTGCAGAAACTGCGAGGGTTACGAGCGGCGGCCCTGAAGGGGGTCGCGCATCTGCAGAAACCAAAGGAGTTGGCGTGAATTCGGGCCTGAGATCCTCTGGTTGGTGTGGCGAGCGCCATAAATAGTAACCCACTACTATGATAGCACAGGAAATAACAGATTGCAAGGGAAAAGTGGGGTTTTGGGTGAAGATTTTTGAGGTGCGAAGGGCGGGTTGAAAGTCGAGGGTCGAAAGTCGAAGGTTTCAGAATGAGATCGGAGAAGATTGGACCGGCAAGCTTTGGAATTCGAAGCGGGGGCGTTCGTGTTGCAGAATGAGATTGAAAGATGGCCGGTGGCGACGATTGAGGGTTCGCGGTCGCAGATTGAGATGGGATGACCGACGGAATGCCCGCATGGAGAGTCGTAGGAGTGCCGGTGTGGGACTCGGGTCGCAGAATGAGACGGGAGCACAGAAGTAAGGGGTGGCGAGCTGTCGCACCATAGCACGCTGCAAGGACAGGCGCACCCGGCCCCGCTCTGGCGAAAGGGCAAATCACCATGAAAGTAATCTGCGTGAAGCGCAGGAAGGCCCCTAGGGGGGTAACTTCCCAGAACGCCGTTTGTGACCAGCGACGGGCACTTGTCCCGTAACGCGACTTACGAGGCATTACTGAACGGAAGTAAGGATCAGAGCTTGAGGTTCGTGCTGTGAGACAGGAGTTCTTGTAAGATACCCGCGCATTGCGCACCTCCCGGTTTCGAGGCCTCCCTTTGAGGACGTATGGCCAATGCCACTGAACGCACGCGCCTGCTCCTCCGCTACGACAATCTCTTCTTCTTCGGAATGGCGGGTGTCGCGCTAATCGCCGTCCTGGTCGGCTTTGCGCGCACGTACTTTCTGGCCGGATTGTTTCGAGCGCCACTCCCGAACCTGCTCGTGCACATCCACGGCGCTGCGTTCACGTTTTGGATTATTTTCTTCATTACCCAGATCTCGCTGGTCACGGCGCGCCGCGTGGATCTGCATCGTCGTCTCGGGCTGCTCGGCTTCGTGCTCGCCATTGTGATGATCTTGCTGGGCACGGTAACCGCGAGCGACCGCCTTGCTCGCCATGTGGCTCAACCGGGCACGGAGACGGTCGAGGAGGTGCGTGCGTTCTACGCCGTCCCGCTCGGCGACATGGTCATGTTCTCGACGCTCGTCTATCTGGGTTATCGCAACCGATTCCAACCGGCAGTGCACAAGCGGTTGATGTGGTTCGCAACGCTCTCGCTTCTGGACGCGGGTTTCGACCGCTGGCCGGTGTTTGATCCCTACTCGCTTCCGGTTGTGAACCTCATCTGCTTTACACCGCTGCTCCTGCTGATGATCGGTTACGACTGGTGGTCCACGGGCAAGGTGCAGCGCGTAACGATGTGGTCGACGATTTTCATGGTCGTGGTACAGCAAATGCGACATCCGCTCAGCCACACCGCCGCCTGGCAGAGCTTCGCGGCCTGGGTCGCGATGCACATGCCCTCGTTTCCCTGAAAAACACAGGGCGGCTGGTAAACGCGCGAATCGGACAAGTGCTCGTGACTCCCCAGAAGTCCCGTTATGGAAAGCTACCGGGGGCTGGCTGCCCGCTGGCCGTAACTTCCCAGAACGCCGTTTCTGGACAGTTTCCGAGTTGCCGACCGCTCGTTCAAAAACCAATCCACGAGTTTGGAATCTCTAGTTCTCGGGTCCCAGCCACTGCACAGGCTTCCCATGGAAGCCGGATCGGGCCAGCAAGCGGTCTTTGCTGCCGGGCCAAAGTTGCAAGCGGACTTCGGCGACGTTGCCGGCTGGCTCGAAGCGAAGCCAGGCAAGCGGACTGTCATGAGTGGCGGCCTGCCCTGCTGCGGCTATCACGCGCTCGAAGCGCGCACGATCCTCATTCGACAAATACTGCCACACGATGGAGTGATAAACCACAGTTGCCACGCCAGGAACGCCATGGGCCAGCGCAGTTTCGAGCCAATCGGGCGCGGTGCCTTGGTCCACGCGGGCAGAGACACGGCGGGCGACATCGATAGCCGCCGCAAGCTGGCGAAAGCGCTCCACCTGATCCGGCCACACATACGATTGTAAAGTCAGCCGCCCTTCCTCCGTGCCTGGGTCAATCGGTGAAGCGTCGCAGCCGCGGCGCTCAACAATCTTCGCAAGCACGTCGAAACGCGGATGCTCACCGCCAAACGCGCCTGTAATGCGCACCCGTGAATGAGAATCGCCCCAACCCTCAGCCCCCGCTTCGTAGCGGTATTGGTCCCACCGGAGGATCAAGCCGGCTGCGGCTCCGACCTCCAAGAGGCGCAGCGGAAGACCTGTTTGGCGTGCGACCTCAAGAAATCCACCCAGCAACGCTGCGCAGCGGCCCACTTCATTCGTCTGCACGGGGCGATGAACTAATTCGCGCAGCGCTGCTTGGTGATGTTGCACAACACCGCGAAACCTGGGCCAGAGGTCATCACAATTGCTATCGCCGCCCGCCGAGGGATAACAAGCAGCAAGTTGCGGGGCTTTTTCCTGCAGAACGAGGCGGTGGACCGCTCCGAGAAAGCGCAGACCGAGAGCTGAGCCGGGCGGATCGTCGTGATGATCCTGCAGAACAGCACCGCACACACCCCCAGCCCGGACGTCCTCTGCGGCATGGCGCAACAGGGTTGAGTAGAGGCTTGATCCCAGTCTTTCGCACCACTCTGCCTGTTTAAGGAGACGCCGCGCAACAATTTCATCAGGAGCAGTCATCGTTTGGGGCTCCTGGCATACAGCCAGTTGCAATTATGTCCGTATCACGGGGTAGTCGGAAGCGAAACGGGCCAGAAGTCGTGTTGTGGGAAGTTACGGGAGGCTGGCTCGGCGGTGGCGGTAACTTCCCATAACGCCGTTTGTGGCCCACGACGGGAAGTTGTGAGGTTATCAGTCGGGCGATAGACTCAGGGCCGCGTTATGCGATTGAACGCCCACTGGCCGGCCCTCATGGTCGCAATCACAGTCCTCGGCGCTCTGGTGGGCCACGCCCAGCTTCACCCGGAGGCCACCGCCAAGCCCGAGCAGGCCACGACAAAAATGCCTGCACAGAAGCCCGGTCCAAAGCCGGGAGAAATCTGGGAGAACCCCAAGGACGGCCTCAAGTATGTGTGGATTCCTCCGGGATCATTCACGATGGGCTGCTCGGCGGGGGACGGCGAATGCGCTAGCGATGAAAAGCCGGCCCACAGAGTAACCATCAGCAAGGGCTTTTGGATCGGGCAGACCGAAGTGACCGTGGCGGCGTATATTCGCTTTGCTGAAGCTGCGGGTAAGGACATGCCACCCGCGCCATGGTTCAACCCCTACTGGACGTACCCCAACATGCCCATGGCCAATGTGAGTTGGAATGACTCGCTAGCCTATTGCCAATGGTCCGGTGGTCGTTTGCCCACGGAGGCGGAATGGGAATACGCGGCTCGCGGTGGAAGCGCAGGGGCACGGTATGGCGGGCTCGACGAAATCGCCTGGTACGACAAGAACAGCAGCACTGGAGCGCGTCCCGTGGCGCAAAAACGACCTAACGGTTTTGGTCTCTACGACATGCTCGGGAACGTCTGGGAATGGGTGAACGACTGGTACGGCGATGACTACTACCGGAGTAGCCCCGCTCAGGATCCCTCGGGGCCGGGCAGCGGGCAGTACGGCGTTCGGCGGGGCGGGTCCTGGTTCAGCGATCCTGGGAGCGTTCGCGTCTCGAACCGCCACTTTTTCGATCGCTCGTTCAGGACCACCTACGACGGGGTGCGTTGCGTCGGGGAAGTGGCAGTCAAGCCTTGACTCTTTTCCCTTTTCCCTGGAGCTCTTCGAGTGAAATCTTGCACAAACGGGCCAGAAGTCGTGTTGTGGGAAGTTACGAAAGGCTGGATAAGCGCTGGTCGCGACTTCCCACAACGCCCTTTCTGGACCGTGACCCGCTTGTCCGATAATCCGACTTATCGTCCACTGAGTGGCGCGACGATGGTTTCCCGGTCGACCACAACTCGCGCGGGATCACACAATTCGCTTCCCACCGGTGAAAGTTGAGGACCGTGTTGCTATTCAATGAAGATTCAACATTGAGTCCCGGGTGCTAGCATAAACACTGCAAAGGCACGGTGATTCCGCAGGCGCTACATTCGACGCAGCTTTTCGGACGCTCGCGATGAGGATTGGCTCTCGAACAAAGCAACGGAGGTGAGCCCGTGGACATTGCTTTGCTGTTTTCACGGTCAGGAGGGCGATCCCGAATTACAGCGCTTATCCTCTGGCTGGTGGCTTCCATACTTTCTACTGCGGCAGCCGGTCAGACATCCTCACCGCCACAAGCTTCTGAGGGGGTCCAGCGTCTCCAGTCGGAATGCGAGCAGGGAAAATACGCAAGCTGCACCGACCTGGGCGGCGCGTACGCGTACGGCTTTGGAGTTGCGAAGGATGCAGCGCGCGCGGTGGTGCTCTACCAGAAGGCCTGCGACGGCGGCGATGCCCGAGGCTGCAGCGACTTGGCGTTCATGTATCAGGATGGCCGGGGCGTGGCGAAGGATGAAGACCGCGCTTTCGCGCTCTACGAGCGGTCATGCGACAAGGGCGCGGCGGGGGGCACGTTTGGCGTCAATGTCGCGGACTGCTACTACGACCTGGGCTTGACCTATGAGAAGGGCCTTGGCTTGACGAAGGATGAAACTCGATCCTCTGCGCTCTTTCAGAAGGCCTGCGACGGGGGCAAGGCCAGCGGCTGCACGGCTCTGGGCAACATGTATGAGAACGGCCGCGGCGTGGCGAAGGATGAGGCTCGCGCCTTGGCACTCTACCAACGAGCATGCGTAAGCAGCGAAGCCACGGGCTGCAACGACCTGGGCTTGATGTATGAGAACGGCCGCAGCGTGGCGAAGGATGAAATCCGCGCCGTGGCGCTCTATCAGCGGGCTTGCGACGACGGCAATGCCAAAGGCTGCGGCAACCTGGCCCTCGCATATCAGGGTGGCCGCGGCGTGGCGGAAGATGAGGTTCGTGCCTTGGCGCTCTTCCGGCGCGCTTGCGACTTTGGGAGCGCGCACGACTGCAGCTACCTTGGCAGCATGTATGCGAGCGGCCGAGGCGTGGTCAAGGATGAAGGTCGTGCAGCGGCGCTCCTTCAGAAGGCATGCAATGGCGGCGAGGGTTCGGGATGCAGCGGCCTGGATCGGCTTGTGGCGCTCTTCCAGCGCGCCTGCGACGCCGGGGGCGCACAGGACTGCAGCTACCTCGGTGACGTGTATGCGCTCGGCGGGTTTCGGGGTCGCGGCGTGGCGAAGGATGAAGCTCGCGCAGTGGCGCTCTACCAGCGGGCCTGCGACAGCGGCGATGCCAAAGGCTGCGGGAAGTTGGGCGCCATGTACGCCTATGCTCACGGTGTGGCGAACGATCCAGCTCGGGCCGTAGCGTTCCTCCAGCGAGCCTGCGATGCCGGGGATGCCGAGCGCTGCAACAACCTGGGTCTCATGTATGCGAGGGGCAACGGGGTGGCGAGGGATTTAGCTCGGGCGGTGGTGGTCTACCAGCGGGCATGCGAAGGCGGGTATACCCAGAGCTGCTTTGGCCTAGGCTCCATGTATGCCATTGGCGGCGGCGTGGCGAAAGATGAGGCTCATGCCGCGGCGCTTTACCAGCGCGCATGCGATGGCGGCGATGCCCGAGGCTGCGTCTCTGTGGGCAACATGTATCTCGAGGGCAGCGGCGTGACGAAGGATGAAGCCCGCGCCGCCGCGCTCTTCCAGCGGGCCTGCGACGTGGGCGACAATTTGCACCTTGGCGCTCAGGGCTGCATGAGCCTGGGCGTGATGTATGGGAGCGGCCGGGCCGTAGCCAAGGATGAGGCTCGCGCAGTGGCGCTTTTCCAACGCGCATGCGATGGCCGCGAGGCCACGGCCTGCGACGACCTGGGCTTGATGTATGAGAGCGGCCGCGGCGTGACGAAGGATGAGGCCCTCGCCGCCACGCTCTACCAGAAGTCATGCGCCTTCGGCAGCGCTCGAGGCTGCACGCACCTAGGCTTCCTGTATGAGAACGGCCGCGGCGTAGCGAAGGATGGAGCTCGCGCGGTGGCGCTCTACCAGAGAGCCTGCAGCGGGGGCGATGCACAGGCCTGCGGCAGCCTGGGCCTTACGGAGGGAACCGCTAAAGCCGAGGGCGAAATGCACAGCGTGACCGGCAAGATCGCATCATTTTTGAGTGCAGGCTCATTTGTGCTCGTCTCAGATGACAAAGGAAAGGAAGAAAAGATTACCTGTTCGTTTGACATGACCGACGCAGTCCTGGCGACCGGCACGGATAGCTTGACCTGGATTCCCCCACACGGCAAACCCATCGCACTCAAGCGGGGCCAGACCGTCACCGTCGAGTTCCGAGAGGTAGCCAATAAAAGAATCGTGATATCCGTGAAGATCCCATAAGTCCGAGACTGCACTACCTGCAAGGCAATCCCGGCGAACACTGGCTGCCGGACAAAGACAATCTTCCTAACTCCTCAGAAGTCCCGTTGTGGGAAGTTACGACCGCCGCCCACGCAGGCCCCCCTAACTTCCCACATCGCCATTTCTGGACCTTTAGGGGCACTTTTCCGGTTACTCGACGGATGCGGAGCTGGCGAATCATCCGGAGGGCTGGAGTAGAACGAAGCCTAAGGAGCCAGGAGCCAATAACAATCGGTTTTTTGTTCGGATGGGATAACCTTGCCCCGTATGCGACCTGCAGAAACTTTGTTCGTGTGAGCCGCGTAACCGCATTAGGCTTGAAGAACTGCTGAATATATGAAGCCTTATCCAAAATATCTTGACTGGCTGCGCTACTTGTCGGCGTGGCTGCTTTTTACCTATGGGATAAGCAAGCTGGCCGGGGTGCAATTCACACATGCGCCAGACATGGCACAAAGGCCCGTGGGATCGCTGAGCGGCTATCAGCTCACCTGGTACTACTACAGCTATTCGCATGTCTACGGGAGCATTCTCGGGCTGGTGCAAGTAGCGGGCGGCGCTATGCTGCTATTTCGAAAAACTGCGACGTTGGGAGCGGCGATGATGTTACCCGTGATGACGAACATCCTGATGGTGAACCTCTTCTTTTTCATCGGCTGGGGCGCGCAGTTCACATCGGCGTTCATCTTTGCGTCCATGCTGGCGCTGCTCTGGCACGATCGCACTGCGCTCGCCGGATTGTTCTGGAGAGATCAGAACGCTGAACCAACCAACTCGCGGAGGTTCCACCGCTCCGTGGCGGCACTGATCGTCCTGGTCGTGGCCGGCGAGATGGCATTTGGTTTTGCGCAGAGGGGCGCGAATGCTGGCGCGGCGCATGCGGAGCCGGGCGCGCGTGAGCGCCTCATCGGCACTTGGAAGGTGGTGTCAGCCGGAACCATCCGGCCCGATGGCAAGTTCGAGCCTTTTCCTGAGTACGGCCCGAATCCAATCGGCTACCTGATGTACGACACAACCGGCCACATGTGCGTGTCGCTTGCCAATCCCAACGATCCGCACTGGGCGAATCCGGAAAAGCCGACGGATGCGGAGAGACTTCGCTCTTACGATGCTTTCTTCGCTTATTGCGGCACCTACGAGGTGCGTGAGAAAGAGAGCCGGGTGATTCATCGACCGGAAATGGGCTCCTGGCCTCACTACATCGGAACGGATCAGAGCCGCAACTTCAGGCTGGAAGGCGACCGCTTGATCCTCTCGGAAGAAGAGACGCCACCCGGCGGCGAGCGGAGCCGGTATCAGGTCACATGGGAGCGGGTCAAGGGCAGCAAACCATAGCTATTGTTCGGGAAGGCTCGATTCACATTAACTTCCTACCGCTGATATTGTGTCGCACGTCTGGAAGACCAGGCCGTCGTCCCAGCCGCACCCAACCCAATAGACTCGCGGTGCCGGCCGGGAATCTTGAGCCGCGCTTTTCCGCTTCGACGAAGGCAGGAATTCACTGGGGAATTAGCGTTTGCCAGCAGATATTGAAGGGAATACCGCACGCGAGCCGGCACAGTTCACGTCATCGCGGGGGATGGTCATCAAGCCGAGGCTCGCCGAGGAGGTCAGCGAGAATCCATGCTGTTCCGGCAATCGTGAAGGTCTCGGCGGTTTCGCTCCAATTGGTATAACTGCGGGGATCCGAAAGAAGCAACGGCGCCCACACGACCAGCCCAAAGATCAGGAGCATCAATGTCAGCAGGCGAGCGGCGAGAAGCGCGATTCGATTGGTGAGCAGAGCCACAGCCGCGAGTGCGAAGAACACGGTCGTCGCGACGGCCCAAAACATCTGGCTTGGCGGAAGCCACTTCGGAACAAGACTGGCGGTAGGGGCAAGATAAAACGCCTGTTCGAGGGCAAAGGAGGCGGAACAGAAGCCCAAAAAAATACCGCCGATGCGATTCAGCGTTTCCCGTGACCATGGCGATGAGAAGCGCGCAGCAACGATCGCCGCTCCGGTAAAGAGAGAGAACTGTTCGAAGAAGTTGCCCCAATTATTGTAGATCTGCGGTTTGGCGACGATTGGCGGCACGCACAGTAAGGCACAGCCAAGATAAACCGCACCGAGGATGATTGCGCCCGTTTTCGCGGTTCGACGGAATTGAATCGCAGTGCCGCCGAGAATCTGGGCGGCGCCTGCGGCGTCCACCAAGTAACGCAGTCGATGCCAGCCGTTGTAGTCGTGCCAGACCAGCGTGATGACGCCAAAGGCCAACGCCGCCACTCCATACAGATGACGGCCGAGGTTCGAACCAGGCGTTGCTGTGGTCATTTGATTTCAATCCTGTTCACGAAGATGTGTCACGGTCTCAGTCGCGATCGCACGTCAGTGCTCATGCGTAGGGTCCGCCGTACCGTCCGACCACTTGGCGACGGGAACCAAGAACACGGTCAGCCGGCTCGAAGTGTCCTTAAGTGCCAGTACGGGGGAACCCGGCAAACCGGCGCCCCAGGACGCAGGTTCCGTCAGTGGCACGAAAAACATCAAGTGGGGATGCCAGTGCCCGTCATGGTCGTTCAAGTAGCCTTGCTTTGCCATCATGTAGCACATCGCGCCCGACTCCAGCGGCGGCAATTCCTTCTTGTCGAAAGCGGCGTTGAGATCCTCGGCAATCCGAGTCTTGGAACGGCCGGCTAGTGCGGACTCAGTTTTCTTCTTCAAGAGTGGAACGTTGAATCGCGCGGCGGGCGGGTTGAAGCAGATGGGAGCCCGAAGCTTGGGATTCCAAAACTCCGGATCGTCGATTCCGGCGGCCCAGGATCGTTGCACCATGCACTCGAAACCGTTCCCGCCTTTAACCACGGTTTCGTAACCATGCCGGCCAAGGACCATGATCTCGGCATCCCGCGAGATGGATTGCGGGGCAGCGCTGCGAGCCAGCGCTATCTCGGCATTCCGATCCGCCATGAGGTATTGTTCGAGCGGGGCCATGCTCGGATACGCTGTTTGGGCGTCCTGGGCTTGCGCTTGCCAGACCACTCCAAAAACCAGTCCTAAACAGCTCGCTGCCATCGTCCCGAGAATCTTTCGTTGCATCGTACTCTCCTGACGGGATTCTTCGAGTGGCACGAGCCGGATGGCCCGTCATGCCTTCTTCCTCGGGCCTCTTGGCAATATATGTCGATATTATGGCAATGGTTGCCAACCCCTCTCTAATACAGCCACGGGGCCAAACTCAGTTCGCGGGAACCGGCCCGGCACATCGACCTCAGTACCTGATAAAGGCGATTGCCGACAGGGGGGCTCTTGCTGAGTCCCTAGAAGTCGCGTTGTGGAAAGTTAAGGGAGCATGCCTCAGCGGTGGCCGGAACTTCCCATAACGCCGTTTCTGGTCCGTTTCCGGGTTGCCGACCAACCTGCCGAAACGGGGCGTAGGGCGCCGCGGTTAGAGGGTCTTCCTAATTGTCACGTGGCCGCACGCTTCCTAGGAGGCGTTCCCCGCTCGTCGATGATCTCCAATCCCGCTTTGCGGAGGAAGACACAAGAAACGAGAGTACTCAGGGCACGGCGATCTCACAAAACAGGCTTGAATCATCTACTTCGATAATGCTCGGGGTGAGTCTGAGAACCGCAGCCAGGTTCCTGAAGCCCTCAGCGTCCATCGTTGTTGCGCGAAAGCCGTCTTTGCAGACGATAACGCCATTGCCCGTTGCGTGGTAATCGATCTCGCCGATTAGCCCATGCTCGGCCTGGATCGCAAACCACTTGAGGCGCTCCTCCCAAAAGCGCTCGGAATAGGTGGAGAAAAGCACCGCGCCGCCGGACCGAGTGACTCGAACGGCTTCGGTGAACAGCTCACGCTGGTCTGCCCCGAAGGCTGAGATTCCATTCTGGATGCAGACTGTCAGATCAAAGGTGCGATCCCGAAAACCCATGCGTGCCGCGTCCATAGCGACCAGATGAAGAGAGCCCTTGCGGCCTGCGAA
>Ga0187803_10001061_pt1 | contig 10735 bp, 9 predicted proteins | sample NC_wetland_sal_i_2_FD_132425 | JGI IMG/M metagenome (GOLD analysis project Ga0187803, IMG submission 132425) | Wetland sediment microbial communities from Neuse River Estuary, North Carolina, USA - Control_3 | ecosystem: Environmental > Aquatic > Freshwater > Wetlands > Sediment | place: USA...
CCTGAAACCTTGAAACCTTGAAACCTTGAAACCTTGAAACCTTGAAACCTTGAAACCTTGAAACCTTGAAACCTTGAAACCTTGAAACCTTGAAACCTTGTCATCTCCCCACCCAGTACAGATCCAGCTTCTGGGCGGGGATGCTGGTTAAGTATGACACTCGGCGCCCCGGAACGAGTTGGGCGACTTGGGACTGCGTATTCTGTGCCGCCACCAAGACATGTGCATCGGCGGGCACATTTCCGTTTTCGTACCGCTGCGCTGGACGATTCAGATAAAACTCCAGACCGTATTCCTGCTCGCGGTTGATGCGGTAAATCGCAATCGGCACCGGCTCGTGGGAAAAGGCTTGAATACTTTCGGCGACGGGCCGGGCGGACTGGGTAGCATCGATGACAGGTGCGGCCAGACGAAGGATGGCCCCAACGCCTACGACGATGGCAAGCATGGTGGCGGAGCGCACCAAGCGAAGGCCGTTGCGGGAAAGCAGGGCGGCAGCAATTCCGAGAGCAAAAACGGCGGCAATCGCAGCGGTAATGAGCGTTCCCCGAGTCCACACAAGGCGGTGATTCAGCTGGATCGAGGCTGCCGATAGTGCGCCAAAGAGAAGCAATCCGCAGAGGGCTCCGTGAGCGGCCCCGAGCGGCAAGGAAATTCTCGTTTCTTCGGTGCGGCGGGCGGCAAGGTATTCGGAGACGAGCAGCGCGCCGGCGGGAATCGCGGGCAGGATGTATCCGGGCAGCTTCGATTGTGATGCGCTGAAGACGAAGACCGGCACGAGCAGCCAGATCAGAAGGAAGAGTTGCCAGGAATCTTCGACGGCCGCCAAGGCGCCTTTGCCTTTGGACCAGAGCAAACGCCCGCGCTCGACGACGGCCAGGATCAGCCACAGCGTCCAAGGCATCAGGCTCAAGAGCAGGATAGGGATGTAGAACCAGAAGGGCTGGCGGTGGTGAAAGACATCCCGACTGAAGCGAGCAAGGTTGTGCTCGAGGATGAAGAAGCGGAAGAACTCAGGATTACGCAGTTGTACCGCGACGTACCAGGGGAGCGCGACCGCGAGGAAAAGCGCAATGCCCGGGATCCAGAGCGAGCGGAAGGCGGTGCGCCAATCGCGTCTGGCGGCAGTGAAGATGAGAATGACGACGGCGGCGAGGGCGGGCGCGACTGGGCCTTTGGCGAGAGTTCCCAGCGCCAGAGAAACATAGAACGCGGCGAGGTAGATGCGCTTCCCGCTCTCATGCCATCCATACCAGCTAAGCAGGGCGATCGCGAAGGTCGCCGCGAGCGGCATGTCGGTGGCGGCGGCGCGCGCAAATCCAATGACGGCGGCAGAGCCGGCCGTGATAAGTGCACCGTCCACTTCGGTGCCGGGGCGGAAGCGGCGCAGGAATAAATAGATGGCCGCGATCATGACGGCGGCGTCGAGTGCTGCGGGCAGGCGCGCGGTCTGATCCGTAACGCCATCGTTGTCTTGATCCTGGGCGGACAAGAGTGTCCGCCCTACACTCTTGGCGGGCAGAGCCTGCCCTGAGCGAGCGGAGCGAATCCAAGGGAATGCCCGGCCCACACGGTACGACGCCATGGCTTGCCAATAGTAGAGGGGCGGCTTTTCCAGCCAGGGCTTGCCTTGCAAGGTGGGCGTGATCCAGTCGCGGCGCTCGAGCATTTCGCGTGCCACCTGGGCATAGCGTGGTTCATCGGCGCCGAGCAGGCCGAAAGAACCGAGGCCGTAAAGAAAGAGGAACCCGCAGAACGCTACCAGCAGCAACACTTCGGTGCGCGTTTGCATATCCACGGGAGTTATCTCGTAAACGAATTCGTGCTCGTTGCCGCCTCGGCGCGCAGGCGCTCGACGACCCTGGAAACCGCGATCGCCAGAGGCCCGTCGAGCGAACAGCCGCTGGCGCACTTATGGCCGCCGCCCCCGAAATACTCGGCGACGGTGGAGACGTTGATTCCTCCCTTGCTGCGCAGGCTGACGCGGCAACGCTGGTCGGGCAACTCGCGGAAAAAGATGGCGACCAGCACGTCGCCGATCGAGAGCGCGTAGTTGACCAGTCCTTCACAATCTTCTTCGCGGGCTTCGAAGCGCTCCATCTGCTCCAGCGTCACCCAGATCCAGGCCAGCGGTCCTTCGCGGTGCAGGTTGGAGAGCGCGGCCCCAAGCAGGCGCATCTTGGCGGTGGAGTGTCCGAAATAAATGTTGCGGGCGCACTGGGCGGGATTGGCCCCGGCAAGCACGAGTTCGCGCGCGACGGTGAAGGTATGCTCGTTGGTGCCCTCGAACATGAACGAGCCAGTGTCGGTCATGAGCGCGGTGTAGAGGCAGGTGGCGATGTCGGCGTCAACGGGCACGCAGGCGCGCCGGGCGAGCCGGTAGACGAGTTCGGCGGTCGCCATGACGGTGGAATCGATCCAATTGATGTGGCCGAAATTGCGCCCGCTGACGTGGTGATCGATGTTGATGAGAAAGCATTGGTCGAGACCCGCAAGCAGGGCACGCTTGGTGCCGTCGCATTCGAGCAGGATGACGGCATCGTTGGGCGGGACGGCGTCGGCCTGGATGGCGCGATCGGCGAAGGGCAAGTTCTGGTAGATGCGCGGGACACCGTGGTACATGACGACTTTGGCGTCTTTGCCCATCACGCGCAGGATCTGGCCGCAGGCCAGCGCGGACCCGATGCCGTCGCCGTCAGGGCGGGCATGCGAGGTGACCACGAAGCGTTGACGCGCGCGAATCTCTTGTAAAACGCGGTCCAGCATGTTTTAGCCATCAGCCGTCAGCCTTCAGCCATCAGGTTTGAGTGCTGAGTTCTTCCTGATGTCTGACGGCTGATGCCTGAGGGTTACTTGCGACGTTTTTTTGCGCGCTCGAGCAGCTCTTCCACGCGACGTTCTAACTGATGAGAACGGTCAAGCTGAAAAAAAAGTTCCGGCGGACGGCGCAGGCGCAGTCGCTCGGCCACTTCGTGCCGGACGAAATTCTTTGCGGCATCCAGGCCATCGAGCGTACGCTCGGCTTCGTCGTCGTCACCGGCCACCGTGATCAGGACGCGGGCGGAGCGGGCATCGTCGGCCATCTGTACCTCGGAGACGCTGGCCAGGCCGATGCGCGGATCTCGCAGCTCGCCCTCGAGGATGGTTTCGATCTCCTCCCGCAGCGCTTCGCTCAGGCGATCCCGGTGATATTTCTGGCCACGACGCTCCATAGGGGAAAACGGGTCAGAATAGCAGAAAAGCAGGTCTCAGGTCTCAGGTGTTAGGTCTCAGGAAAAGCTTTCGGCTCTCGGCCCTCGGAAATCGAGGTTAGGGAGATTTTCTTGCGACCTGCGACCCGACACCTGAGACCTTGTTATAGAAACTCCACAAAGGAATCCGTGATTTCCGCGCCCAGGTTGTTGGCAATGCGGGTGGCGGCGCGCTCGACGTTCTTCATGAGGCCGTCGAGGTAGTCCCGGGAGTGGGAGACGCTGACCACGCCGATCGTGGCTTGGTTCCAGAGGCTGCTGGGGTCGAGTTCCGCGACCGAGACGTTGAAGGAAGAGCGGAGGCGGTCTTTGAGGCTGCGCGTGACCTGGCGCTTGTCCTTGAGGGAGTGCGCGGCTTCGATGCGGAGTTCGAGGGTGAGGAAGGCGATCATTTAGTGGTCGGTGGACGGTGGCCAGTGGTCAGTGGAGACCGCGCTGCTTTTCGTTTCGCACACGACCTAAGTGGTGTGATTGGCTACTTAGCAAGCACGAAGAATAGGCACTGACACCCCAGTCACTTCCTGCGCACCTCCAGAGAAACGATTGGCAGGGTCTGAGAGCCGGCTACTTGGCAGGCGGGATTCTGATTCGGTTTGCTCCTTTCATGGACTGACGGTACAGCTTGCCTTTTCAGCTTAAATCAGCAGCATGCTCCAAGGCACGCGGGAACAACTGTCGAAAACAGGCGAGGGCGCGAACTATCCGGCTGTCGATGAGTTGCCCCGAGAGTCTCTGGCCACTGCCCACCGACCACTAGATTGGGATTGCGCCCTTGAACAGCCAGATCAAATCAATGATCAGGATGATGACCACCATCAACTCCAGCACGAACGCCCGGCTCTGGTGGAACTGGTCGACCATGAAGCGGTAGAGCTCTTCGGCGGTATGAACTTTCTGGTTGACCAGGTCCTTGTAGTCGGTGACGCCGATTTTCGAGGCGGCAACTTTGTAGAGGCGCGCGGAGAACATGTCGCTTAGAAACTTGATGGCATTGTCGGCGCGCTCGGTGAGTTCGTCGACGTCGAGCAGCACCGTGTGCAGGCGCGTGGCGCGCTTGGCAGTGCGCCAGCGGGCGAGGATGCCGGTTTTGCCGTGGTCCATGAAGTCGTAGACGCTTTGCAGTTCGCGCGTGAGCAGTTCGTCGTAGTGGCGGAATTCGAGCAACTGCGAGTTGGCGTATTCGAGCAGTTGGATCACGGTTTCCGCGCCGGGCGCGCTGTCATAGAGAAAAGCCCCGTTCCAGCTGATCACGGCGAGATCGTTGGGGTAGTACGAGATCTTCGACTGCATGATCTCCTGCTGCTCGCCGTCAGAGAGGGGAACGTTTTCGCCGCGCACGATCTGGGCGATCCGTCCACCTTGGGTCGAGAGCAGTTCGGCGGCGGACGGATTCCCGACGATGTCGCGCACATGAAAGACAAAATAGTCTTCATGCAGCCAGCTGTCGTAGAGCTTGACCAGCGCGGGACGGGCGCGCTCGATTTTCTGTTTGACGATCTTCTGAGCGAAGCTGGTGAAATCGGTGTCCCAAACCCAGCGGCTGGCGAGGCGGACGAGCGTGTCCCAATCGCCGGAAAAAGGCAGCTCGAAGACCACGCTCAGTACGCCATAGTCGTAGTACTTGATCTGGACGTCGAGGCGCTCGCCGCTTTCGAGAATCAGCGGCTCGACCGGTTCGACGACCGGCGGGCGCTGGAAGCGGACGTATCCGGGAGCGGGGTGTTTGAAACTGGCGTCCTGGCGGCGCGCGCCGAAGAGGTCGCGGAGAGCGTCGAGGCGGATCTCCTCGCAAACGTCGAATTGGATGAGAACCAGGACCGAACCTTGCAGTGTCTTGTCTTGCGGCTGGGCCGGAGACAGGGCCGGCGACGGAGCGAGCAGGGTGGTCTTTTCTGTTTCCATAAGTTCAGCTTTCTTCCGGAGGGGCGCGACGAACGGGCCCAAAACGTCGGGCCAGACCAGGCCACGGGAAAACGACCCTGATCCATCTATTCTCCCAGAAAACGGGCAGGATGGGCAGTAGCGGAGTAAGTTGTTTGTTATTAATATGTTGCACCCCTGTAAAATTTAGGCCCGGATGCCCCCCTGCTGGCAAAGGCGCGATGAACGGCCAACGTGCAAGGTCCTCGGTTGTGAATTCCGACCTTATGCCAAAAATTGGCGGACCGGGTGTTCGAGCCGATACCGGGGCCGGTTCTACGGAGTCATAGCCTATCCGTTTGTGCTAGACGTCGACGTTCAAAGGCGCGATGGACCACTGGCTTCGTCACACAAGCGCAAGCTTTTCTCAGGTTATGCTGATGGTAAGGTCGGCTACCGACGGAGGTGAGAGATGCAATTCAAACTGCAGCCTCCCGCATCGATCCTGCTGCTGATGATAACAGAGTCCTGCTGCGTCAACGCCAACAGCCAGACTGATGTTGGTCCCTCGTACGTATTCCATCCCAATCAGGAAGTGCGAGTTGCGGCTTTGCCGTCCGCCGTTGCGGTCTCGACAAGCGAATCTGCTGTGCTGGCAGCGAGCGTAGCAACAGCCGTGATGGAGCGAGATGTGTGTTGTGGCCCGAACTCAGCACTCGAAGATCAGGTAGCTTCAGCCAACAAAGTGTCCCTGAGAGAATTGGGGCAGAAACTTCGAGGCAAGCACTATCTGGATGACGGTTCGTCGATGATCGTGGCAGACCAATATTGGTCTGGAGCATCGGTGAATGCAGAGGACATCATTAGCTCTCTGATGGCACAGCGCCCACTTTTGATGGATTGGAGTGACCACCTGTACGTTTTGTACGGAGCCGTGTTCGACGAGTACATAGCTTACAGTGGCCCAAATATCCACGTAATCCATACGCTCTTGCTGGTCGATACGCGTTTTTCGGACCGTCGGAGGTACGTCTCTTTTGATCGGCAAACGGATGACTGGGGCAAGGTGACCGGACTTCTGGCGCTGGCGATCACGCGCAGTAAATGAGGAATTCTGCTTTGAGTTAACGCTAATGGGCCGCCCCTGATCGAAGTCGAAGGAGGGCGGCCGTCCCTGCCTGTTTCGTGGCGGTTCAGCGTCTTCTGGCTAGAGCCCACAGTAGCGCTGCGCCCGCCGCTATGCCCGCCACCGCCAAGCCGGTGCGCTTCATCGACTTCTGGATGGCCGCCTCGTGCGGCCGCACCCAGGCGTCTTCGGGATAGTGGCGCGGGGCGGCGTCGAAGAGCGGGATGCCTTCGGGGCTTTCGGTCGCTTCGCGCAGGGCCATCTGCAGGACTTCGGCGAGGTGCAGGGCGTGGCGGTCGGTTTCCTGCGCGATCTGCTCGCGGCAACTGAAGCCGTCGGCAACGATGAGCCAGTCGGTGGGGGCCTGGCGGACGGCGGGGAGAAGTTCCAGTTCTCCGATGGCTTTCGAAATCTCGTACTTCTCTCTTTCGAAGCCGAAGGCTCCGGCCATGCCGCAACATCCGGGGGCGGGTGCGGTGAAGTCGATGCCCATGCGCTTCAGTACGGCTTCCTCGGCGGTCATCTTCATGATGGCCTTGTGATGGCAGTGGCCGTGGATCAGTGCTTTGCGGGCCAGCTTCGGAATGGGGAAGTCTTTGGCGTACCCTTCCAGAAATTCGCTGAGCAGGAAGACTTGCTTCGAGAGCGCACGGGCACGTTCGTCTTTGGGGAACAGGTTAATGAGTTCGTCGCGGAAGACGGCGGCGCAGCTGGGTTCGAGGACGACGATTGGCGTACCCGCTTCAATTTCGACATAGAGCTCGTCCATGACTCGGAGCAGCAGGCTCTTCGCGCGGTCGAGCATGCCGACGTCGTAGAGCGGGCGTCCGCAGCAGAGATGGGCGTGGGAGACGAGGACATCGAATCCGGCAGCCTCGAGAACTTCGGCGGCCGCCTGGGCCGTTGAGGGGAGAAAGTGGTTGTTGAAGGTGTCGGCCCAGAGCAGGACACGATGCGCGTGATCGGACGGGCGGGGGCGCCCGTCGCTCCACCGATTCTCCCACCAATGCTGGAAGGTTTCCGGGGCAAAGCGCGGGATGCGGCGCTGGGCGGGGATTCCGGCGGCTAGCTTGGCCAAGTCTCGCAGGAAGGGTGCCTGCGTGGTCAGATTCACTAAACCCGGAACATGCGATGCTGCCCGCGCCCACAAGTCAATGTTTGCAAAAGCCGCCGCATTCAGCGGACGGCGATTAGTCTCGTAGTAGTGCGACAGGAACTCCGCTTTGTAGGTGGCAACATCGACGCCGACCGGACAATCGCTCTTGCAGCCTTTGCAGGCGAGGCAAAGATCGAGCGACTCTTTAATCGCTTCGTTCTTCCAGCCGTCCTTGATGACTTCACCCTTGGTCATCTCCCAGAGCAGGTGGGCGCGTCCGCGGGTCGAGTGTTCTTCTTCGCGGGTCACGCGGAAGCTGGGGCACATCACGCCGCCTTCGTAGTGACGGCACTTGCCGACTCCGACGCAGCGCAGCGTGGCGCTGGCCAGGCTGCCGTGGTCGTCGGGGAACCTGAAGTGCGTCAGCGGCTCCCACGGATCGTGATCGGGGCCGAGGCGCAGATTTTCGTCCAGGCGGTAGGGATCGATCAGCTTGCCCGGATTCATCTTCCAGTCGGGATCCCAGAGCGATTTGAACTCGCGGAAGGCCTGCATGAGTTCGGGCCCGAACATTTTGGGAAGAAGTTCGCCGCGAGCCTGGCCGTCTCCGTGCTCGCCCGAGATTGAGCCGCCGTAGCGGACAACCAAATCGGCGGCCTCCTCCATAAACTGGCGGAATTTGCGCACGCCTTCGGCCGATTGGAGATCGTAGTCCATGCGTGTGTGCACGCAGGCGTGGCCGAAGTGGCCGTAGAACGCGCCCTCGTAGCGAAAATCCTGCATCAGCTTGCGCAGGTCGCGCAGGTAGGCGCCGAGCTTGTCGGGGGCGACGGCGGAATCTTCGAAGCTTTCCCAACGCAACGGCTCGCCGGGCATGTGCGACGTCACGCCCAGGCTCGACTCGCGCAGGTCCCAGATGCGGCGGGCCTGGCGGGCATCGCTGAAGAGATGCATGTTGGGCGGAGTGGCGGAGCGGTCGAGAACTTCCATCAGGTGCCGCGCCTGGGCTTCGGCCTCGTCGACCGTGTCTGCGCCGAACTCAACCATCAGCCATCCGCTGCCTTCCGGCAGCAGCCCGATGGCCTCGAGGTTGAGGCCCTTGCGGCGACTGGCGTTGACGATGATGTCGTCGAAACCCTCGAGGCCAATGGGGCCATACGTCATGATTTGTGGGACGTGGTCGGCGCATACATAAACGTCGGGCCATCCGATCACCAGTAGCACGCGGGCAGGTGGGCTCTCGACCAGGCGGCAGGTGGCTTCGAGGATGGTGACGCAGGTGCCTTCGGAGCCGACCAGCGCGCGCGCGACGTGGAAACCGCTTTCCGGGAGCAGGTGGTTCAGATTGTATCCGGAGACTCGGCGCGGAATGTTGGGGAACTGCCGGCGGACTTGGTCACCGCAGCGGTCGGCAAGCGTCTTGAGGCCGGAGTAGATTGCGGCGCGGCGGCCGCCTTCGCGCACGATACGCGCAAGATCGTCGTCGCTGGTTGCGCCCACGTGCAGGCGCTGACCGTCATAGGTAAGCACTTCGAGCGCCTCGATGTTGTCGTCGGTCTTGCCGGCCATGATCGAGTGCACCCCGCAGGAGTTGTTGCCGATCATGCCGCCCAGCGTGCAGCGGTCGTGGGTGGCAGGATCGGGCGCGAAGGTGAGGTGATGCTTCTCGGCTTGGGCGCGCAGGTGGTCAAGAATCACGCCGGGTTCGACGCGCGCAAGGCGCTTCGCCGGATCAACTTCGAGGATCTTCGCCATGTACTTCGAGAAGTCGAGGACGATGGCGGCGTTGCAGCATTGTCCGGCGAGCGAGGTGCCTCCGCCGCGGGCGAGCAGCGGAGCGTGGTGGTCGCGGCACAGGCCAACCGTCGCGAGCACGTCTTCTTTGTCGCACGGGATTACGACGCCGATCGGAACTTGGCGGTAGTTCGATCCATCGGTGGCATAGAGGGCACGGCTACCGGAGTCGAAGCGGACTTCGCCGCGAAGATGGCGCCGGAGAGCGGCTTCGAGCGCAGTGGCATCAAGATGCGCAGAACGGGTCGGGGGTGGGGCAATGTCTTGCGGCATAGGGTACTCACCATCTTCGAGGATGCGGGCGCTGGGCGCAAGCCCATTGCAGAAGTTAGAGGTCAGATTGCAGAAGTGCGGGAATCTATTAACCGAAGAAGTTGTCGGGGATCATGACTGCTAACGCGACAAATGCGGCGGCGGGCAGGAATGCCCGCCCCACACACCCATCTAGCGCCAAGCTCGGGTTAGGTAGTCGGCCAGGGCCAGGGATAGCAGGATCGCGAGGAAGAAGAAGCCGGACACCAGCACGACGGCGGTGAGTTTTTCGCTGGCCCCCTTTACGTGCATGAAGAAGAGGACGACGAGCGTCGCTTTGATAGTGGCGATCAGGAGCGCGACCACCGGGTTGAACGGTCCGAGGTTGACGAACGCGGCAAACACAGTAGTAGCCGTGAGCGCCAGCAGCGACATGCCGATGGCGACGTAGAATCTGCGGGAGTGGGTTCCGTGTTCTGTGTTTTCGGACATAAGCAGTTCTCAGTTCCCGGTTCTCAGTTCTCAGACTTCAATGTTCGTTCCCTATCTCTGCCGTCAGCGGTGGCGGCTGATCAAATACAGCAATGGGAAAAGATAGATCCAAATAATGTCGACCAGGTGCCAGTACAGCCCCGCGTTTTCTATGGGTGTGAAATATTGGGGCGTGTAGTGTCCTTTCCACGCGAGCACACTCAGCACCGTGAACAGGCCGCAGCCGATCACCATGTGCAGGGCGTGCATGCCGGTCATGGCAAAATAAAGCGAGAAGTAGAGCTGCGCTTCGTTCGGGTTCACCGGGATCTTCTGGGCGCCGTCGTCAAAGGTGTCGGTGAACTGGAAGTTCGGCCCGGGAACGTGGTGACGCTCGAACTTTTCGGCATACTCGTCCGCCTTGATTCCCAAGAAGACCAATCCGAGCATAACGGTGATGATGAGATAGGTGACCAGCTGCTTACGATTTCCGGCTTCAGCCGCCTTCACAGCAAGGACGACCGTTAGACTACTTATCAGCAGAACGGCGGTGTTCGTGGCTCCGAGCCCGATGCTCAACTGCTGGCTTCCCGCAGCAAAAGCATTGAAGTGCGCCAAACGGTACACCAGGTAGGCGCAGAACATGCCGCCAAAGAACATAATTTCGGTGACCAGGAACAGCCACATGCCGAGCGAGGCCGCGTTCTTCTGCTGCTGAGCGTCGGCGAAGTGGTGCCGCAACGCCGGGTCGTGCGCTTCGGGTTCGACTGTGGTCGCTTGGCTAGCTGGCAACAGGAGCCTCCAGTTCCTTCGGGGGAATCTCGTCGTAGTTATAGGCTTCCCAGGTTACGACGGGCGTCTCGTCAAAATTGAATGTGGGTGGCG
>Ga0187803_10001062_pt1 | contig 10731 bp, 10 predicted proteins | sample NC_wetland_sal_i_2_FD_132425 | JGI IMG/M metagenome (GOLD analysis project Ga0187803, IMG submission 132425) | Wetland sediment microbial communities from Neuse River Estuary, North Carolina, USA - Control_3 | ecosystem: Environmental > Aquatic > Freshwater > Wetlands > Sediment | place: USA...
AGATCGCCAGGAGCGGAGAACGTGGGCGGATTGTTGGCGTAGGGGCTTCGGGAGACGGGACGCTTTACGCGGACAAAATGGCAGAGGATGAACTGCTGCAGGCCCTGGAGTGGGGCGGAAGTGTCAGGGTACTCAGCGAGGAAGCTGGGTTCAGGGGTCCCTCGAGTGGGAAGTCGCTCGCCGTTGTGGACCCTCTCGACGGCTCCTCGAACTTCGAGAGGGGGATACCGTTCTACTGCACCTCGGTGGCGATGGTCGCGGGGGATTCAGTGGACGACATCACTGTCGGGGTCGTGAGGGACCTAGTCACCGGAGACGTATACCACGCGGTGAAGGGGGGAGGTGCGAAGAAGAACGGAATCCCGATCAGGACGAGCGAAGTTTCCGAGGTGTCAGGAGCGGTGGTAGGGGTGGACCTCAGCAGAAGCTCATCTTCTCACGTCACGGGTCTCTCCGACCTCATCAGTCAGGCCAGGCGCCATGTGCACTTCGGCGCAAACGCCCTCGAGTTCTGCTATGTCGCTGACAAGACGATAGATGCATTCGTGGACCTGAGGGGGAGCATCAGGATCACGGATTTCGCAGCGGCTTACCTCATCGCGAAAGAGGCAGGAGCCGTCGTAACTGGGGTGGAAGGGAGAAGACTGAATGTCGACTTCGACCTCAAGCACAGGTTCAGCTTCGTGGCCTCCGCCAACGGCGCGCTTCACAAAGAGATATTGGAACTGTGCCAGGCCCCGGTGGGCAGGAAGAGGTGAGGCGAATCTGAATGTTTCGATCATTCTCGGGACGAGGCCTCAGATAATCAAGAGCGCGCCCGTATACGCCGCGTTCAGTAAAGCCGGGGTCGCGTGCGACATCCTGAACACTGGCCAGCACTACGACTACGAGATGAACAGGCAATTCTTCACCGAGCTCGAGCTCCCTGAACCGTCTGCAGACCTGAACGTCGGGGCGGGGACCCCGAGCCAGCAGGTTGGCGCCATCGTCTCCCGCCTTGGAGACTTATTCGAGAGGAAGAAGCCCGAAGTGGTGGTAGTACCCGGGGACACGAACTCGGCCCTTGCAGCTGGCATCGCCTGCTCGAAGTCAGGGGTCCCTGTGGCACACCTGGAGTCTGGGTGCAGGTCTGGGGATTGGCGGATGGCGGAGGAGGTCAACAGGCGACTGCTGGACCATATGTCCCAGCTCCTGCTTTGCCCGACGTCGAGTTGCGTCCGGAACGTCAGGGCAGAGCAAGTGCTTGCGGAGGAGGTCGCCAATGTCGGCGATACTATGTACGATTCGATGCTGAAGCTCATGCCAAAGGTGAAGGCGTCAGATGCCACGTCCAGGCACGGTCTGCGCGGGGAGGAGTACGCTTTCATGACTGTGCACAGGGCGGAAACAGTCGACGACCCACGGGCGCTCCGGGAGGTCATCCGCGCCGTTGGGGATATCCCCCTCAAGGTCTGCTTCAGCGTGCACCCAAGGACCAGGGCCCGAATGAGGGAGTCCGGTGTCACGCCGAGCTCGAACATCAAGCTGGTGAATCCCCTCCCGTACATAGAGACGCTGGGGCTGGTGGACGGGGCGGAGTTCGTCATCACCGACTCGGGGGGGCTCCAGAAGGAGGCGTACTGGCTAGGGAAGCCCTCGCTTATCACCAGAGACACAACGGAGTGGGGGGAGATAGTAAAGGCGGGTGCTGCGTTCCTGGTGGGGACGAGCCCGAAGAAGATCAGCCGCGGATATGCGAGAGTCAGGAGAGTAGACAGGAAAAGCTTCCAGGCGTCCAGACGGATCTTCGGAAACGGTGACGCCTCTGAGAAGGTCGTCCGGGCCGTCTCGAGGTTCATGCGCTCCGGCGGGCGCCGTTAGGCATGGGAGAATCGATCAGCGGCGATCCTGGGAAGGGTTCGAAGAAGGGGAGGATAGTGATGCTTCTTTCAAACCCGGCGACGTTCGACCAGAGGCCCCTGAAAGAAGCACACTACCTTTGCAGGGCCGGCTGGAAAGTGACCATACTCGCATGGGACAGGGAGCTCGAAACAGAATATGATTCTGCCTACAGGGACGGGTTAGTAATCAAGAGGATGAGGCTGTCGGCTGGCCACGGAACGCCGTTTCTCACTGTGCCCAAGCTTTTGCTGTTCTACCTGTGGTGCCTGGCGCACTTGGTCGGTGTGAAAGTAGACGCTATTCACTGCCACGACGTCGATACTCTCCCGGCCGGATATGCCGTGAAGTTCATCAAGCTCGGCAGAACAAAGCTGGTGTATGATATGCACGACCTCCCCGAAGCATTTCTTCGGTTCTTCCCTCTTACTGGCGTCACCCAAGCGACCTTCTTGGCCACCGCAAGGAGGACAGCCTCAGCCATAGTCGTTGTCAATGAAAGGTTCGTGAGCTACCTGGGGAAGCTCGGGTTCGACCGGTCGAAGCTCGTGGTCGTCATGAACTCCCCTCCCGCGGAGAGCGGTAGAAAGGGCAAAAGGCGCGGCAGGCTGTTCAATGTCCTGTACTATGGGTGGCTCGGGGAAGAGAGGGGAGTCAGGTTGCTGATCGAGGCAGTCAGGGGGCTGGAAGGTGTCACCCTGACCGTGGCAGGAAGGGGAGAACTTGAAGCATACGTGAGGGAAGAGGCTTCGAATACCCCGGCGATGAAGTTCCTCGGGTGGCTGAAGATGAAAGACCTAGAGGCTGTCATCGCTGAGGCAGACCTCATTCCGTCGCTTTACGAGCCCAGGACGAAGAACGCCCTTTTGGCCACCCCGGGAAAACTCTTGACGGCCATGTCCCTTTCAGTCCCCTCCCTCGTCCCCACAGGAACATACCAGGCTGAAATAGTGAACGGGTTCCACTGCGGCGTTGTCGTCGACTGGAACGACGTGTCCGATGTCAGGAGGGCGATAAAGGAGCTCGCGACCAACTCCGAGCTCTACGACAGGCTGGCCGCGGCCTCCTACAATGCCTTCGTAAAGTCGTTCAGCTGGGAGGTCATGGGGTCGCGCCTGGCGGACACCTACGAGCGGCTCCTCCTCACTTCCTGAGCAGCTGGACGTAGGTTCCCTGCCACTTCGCAGCGACGTTCTTCGGGTCATTCTCCTGAGGCAGACCGCGGATCACCTTCCCCTCCCAGTCGACAACGCTGCACCCCAAGGCAAGCGCCTCCAGGGCCGCCTTCCCCACGGAGCGGGCCAGAACGTGGTCGGGGGGCTTCCGCATGTCGATGTAGTAGGCGAACTTCGACAACGTCTCTGGCATCCTATCGTGCTCAACGCTCCACCTGTCAAGCAAGGTGAGGCTCAACCCCAGCCTGTTCGCGGCCCCTTCTGCCTCGGTGTCCATTCCATATCTGAACGAGACGGCAGACCTGGGGTCCCTGTTGCCCTGTCTCGGTGCGAACAGGTCCGTGTCGATTGGGTTGGGGACGTAGACCGCCGAAGAGGGGGCACCCTCGAGGAGGTTCGGAGTGGAGACGGCGACGTAGTCTGCTCTTCTCCACCTCCCTTCCTTCTCCTTCCATCTTTCCTCGATGTCCGTTCCGTGGTAGTGCATCACCACAGGCTTGGAGTAGAGCCTCTTGACCCATGGGACGATTCTGTCGAGCGAGTGGACATGAACCAAGTCGGCGGAGCGTGCCATCAGGAGAGCCCTCAGGAAAAAGCGGGCGGGCCCGTCGTCATAGGCCCTGCCGAAGGTCGTCAGGCCAACTCTGTCCGCTGCTTTCCGAGTGATGACGACGCTTCGGGTACCGAACTCCCTGTCAGTGAACTTGGCTATGACGCTGGCAACCCCGGCAGTGTTCCACACGTGAAGAATCTTCGGCCCCATAGCAGGCACACGCTCGGCGCCAGACGCGAGTGGCAAAAAGGTTCCGCGAGAGGTAAAATAGACCCTAGAGACGCGAGCTGGCGCAAGCGAAGGGAGTCGGGATTCCACCCCAAATTGTCCACTAGCTTCGGCCTCAGATCGACTGGCCTGATCGTGTTTTCCGGGCGTCTAGTGAGCGCGTTCACGGGACTCCTGTTCACCGTGATGGCTGCCAGGTGGCTCAACCCCTCAGGGTTCGGGACATGGGAGGTGATAGTCACCCTGGTGACATTCTCGGGGTACCCTCTGGGAACGGTCGCATACTGGGCGACGCGGGACGTCGCCAGGGGGAGGCTTGTCGGGAGGACTGCGCTAATCACAGGGGCCCTGATGAGCAGTCTGGGCCTCGTCATCTACTTCAGTTTCACGTACTTCACCTATTCCAGGATTCTCGCTTCCTTTACGCCGTTCCTGCTAGGTGCACTTCTCGTCCCCCTCAGCTACTGGAGCTCCGCCGTCAGCGCAATCGTTACAGGGTACCGGCCAGCAGTGTACGGAATCTCCCTGGTAACCTCGGAGATGGCAAAGCTGGCCACAGCATATGTGGGACTCTTCGTGTACAAGCTGGGAATAGACGGAGTAATCCTCGCCCTCCTGGTCTCCTACCTTGTCCAGTCATTGGTCAGCACCTACATGGTAAGGCTAGCGGCTTCAGAGAAGTTCGACTCTGCACAGGTGCGCCGGTGGTCAAATCTTGCTTGGCTTCCGGCTCTGAACTATCTTCCTGCGTCCTTGGCTGTAGCGGACACGTATGTCGTCGCTTTGGGATACGGAACGGCCCTTGTGGGTACCTATCAGGTTGCTTTCACAGTGGCGACGGTGATAACTTACGCATCCAGCCTTGCATTCGCAATGTACCCTCTGTTGCTGAGGGGTGGGAGTGAGCGGCTCCCGGCGGAGAGCCTGGAATTCTCCCTTCTTTTCGCCATACCCATGGCTGTCGGATGCGTTGTCCTGGCGAGCCCGATCCTGTTCCTCTTTGGGCCCAAATATGTCCCGGGTGCCTTGGGCCTCGAAGTCCTCGCTGTCATGTTCATCTTCAACAACATCTCCCTGCTCCTTGACCAGACTCTGATGGGGACCGAGAAGGTTGATGTGGGAGAAAGGCCGAGTTTCCGTAGGCTGGTCGGGAGCAACCTTCTGTTTGTTCCGCTGGTGAACGTCTGCTATGGTGTCGTCTACGTCGGCTCTCTCTTCTTCGCGGTCTCGTTTGCCACAGGGCACGGGTTCGATACATCGTCGACGCTTGCAACATGGGCGACCGTCCAGCTGATAGCCACTTTCGCATTCATGATTGTGAAAATCAGGCGCGCAAGCAGAGTGGCCAAGCTCCTCCCCGGCGTGAGTGTGGTCCACTACTTTGCTGCCGCCGCTGTCATGGCAGGACTCGTGTATCTGCTTGCAGGAGGGGCGTTGAATCAGGGGTTAGGGACTCTTTCATACGGCGCGCGATTGCTGGGAGTGACCGTGCTGGGAGCCGTGGCCTATTTCCTCGTCGTCTATGCCTTGAATCAGAAGTTCAGGGAACTGACACGGGCGTTCTTGCGGAGACTCTGAAAAGGAGACGAGTCCAGAATCATGTCGAACCCAAAACCAAATACGCCGAGTGCCACAAAAACCTAGATGACCAAGGCGCCTTCATAGCACTGAGCCTTCGAGACCTCGGAGCAGGTATGAAGAGGATCAACAACAGTGCCCAAACCCTCGTGGGGTACCTCAGGGGTCACAGAACAACGTTCACGCGTCCCATTGCGGCGGGCGCGAGGGAATCTGACATCTGCAAGCGTATTCCGCGGAGCAATCCTTCGAATCACGCCCTTCGAAGGGTCGCCGATCCCAGGTTACGGGCTATGGCTTCTTCTCTTCTGTGGTAGCCGCTGGACGAGGCGATTCTCCCGAGGCGGGCTCGGGAATGTCAGTAATGGGTTCCGGAGGCGGAGTCGTAGCCATAGTGTACCCAATCCAGGCGAGGATTGCCAGAAGGACCAGGACCGCCAGAAAAGCCGTTACCTCCAGCACTTGCAGAGGCCACCAGTAGATCAGGAGCCCGTACACCACTATTCCTGCGATGCTTGCGATGAGTATGCCACCGCCGATGGCTCTATCGTTGGCCATGAAACGCGATTGCCGCCGGAGGCACAAATATAACGGTTGTGGGCTAATGGCTTGCTACGAGAGGAGCCTTTCAGCAATGCTAGAAACACCTCGGGTGCTTAGGTAGATTCCCGGGAGTCCCTCTTCCCTGATGCGCATCGCCACCTCCCTCTCCGCATCGAACAACGCAGCCCCGCCTCTCTCCGCCGTCCCGTGAAGGTTCCGAGGTAGCTGCCACCCGAAGTTCCTCTCGGTCGTTCTGACGTCCTCCTCATCCCAAAAGGGGAAGACATTGAGGAGCACCTTGTCCCTCAGTCCCGCGCCCTTGAGGAGAGACAAATGTCGCTCGAACGCGCTTTCTGCGTCGGTGGTTGGTGGCTGGGCGAGAAGGTAATCCGCGCCCGCTCCGAGCCTCCCCTTCGCGAGAGTGACTCCTTCGGGGGTGGCAAGCATCTCGACGTCAACGGGGGCAAGAAACAGAGTCGAAGCCCGGACCCTCTTTCGCACTGCCGATGCCTGCCGTATCGCAGCCGCGAGGTTCGGGAAGTCCCGGACGTTCGTCAGCTTTGCGCTTGTGGGGTGGTCGTCCCCCCAGGCGATCATCATCGAGGCCAGCCCCAGTGAAATCCCGGCGAGCACAGACGAGAGGAAATGCTGGCGGTTCATGTCTCGGACCACGACCACTGGTGCGGCGTCCACGCACAGCCGCTCCCGGAGTAAGAGCGCAGCTTCAAGGGTCGACACCTTCAGGAGCGTCGGGTCCTTCACATCCGCCACGAGGATGTTGTCGGCGAATTCCCGGATGCTCCTGGCTTCTTCGACGAACCGTTCGGTCTTCTCCTCCAAGTTGATGCGTCCCTCTTTCTTCGGGTGCCAGGGGAACATCGGTGGGAAGACCTCGACGACCCGGAGAAACGCCATGGCAGGCGACGCGTTTGCGCAACTAGAAAAACGGTTGTTGGGCGGGGCCGGTCCGCCCATTTGAGCTTCGGTTACCTCTTCTTGGCACGGGGGACTCGCAGTGGGACGGCCAGCGGCCGGTTCGGCTCGGAATCGGTCCTGGCTGCTTCTTCGTACTCGAATTCAGAGTAGTCGCACATGATCGGAGAATTGGCTCCGATGAGCCATAGATGCTCTGTGGCCCTGCCGGGCGTCTATGCCTTGGCTGCGACTTTCTCGACTGAGCCCTTCTGGGTGATTTCCTGAATTATTCCTGCTGCGACCGTTGCCCCACTGTCCCTGAGCGCAAATCTCCCCAATTCCGGGTACTCCTTGAAGGTCTCAGCGACGAGGGGCCTAAGAGGCGAAATCTTCACTATTGCCGAGTCCCCCGTCTTCAGGGTCTTCGGCTTCTCCTCAGTCGCCTGGCCAGTTCTCGGGTCGATCTTGGCCACAAGCTCGCTGATGGTCGCAGCTGTCTGCGAAGTCGCGAGGTGCAGCACTGGTGTGTAGCCCGCCGCGATGGCTGTCGGGTGGAAAACGACGATTATCTGAGCCTTGAACTCCTTGGCGATTGTGGGCGGATTGTTCGGAGGGCCAAGCACTGAGCCCCTCCTGAAGTCGCCCTTGCTTACCCCTCGGAGGTTGAACCCAATGTTGTCTCCCGCCATTGCCTCCTGCATCTGGGTGTGGTGGGTCTCTATGGACTTCACTTCGGCAGTGAGCCCTTCTGGCATGATTACGACTGTGTCGCCGACCTTGATCTTTCCTGTCTCAACCCTTCCGACTGGGACGGTCCCCACGCCTGTAATTGTGTAGACGTCCTGGACCGGAAGCCTCAACGGCTTCTCAATGGGCTTCGGAGGTTCCGCGAACTCGTCGAGCGCCTGGAGCAGCGTGGGCCCCTTGTACCATGGCATGTTGGCGGATGACTTGATGAGGTTCTCGCCAGTCCATCCGGACACCGGGATGAAGCGGATCTTCGAAACGTTGTACCCCACTGTCTTCAGCAGGTTCTCGATGTCCTGCTTGGCTTCGTTGTACCTCTGCTCAGAGTACTTCACCGTCTGGTCGTCCATCTTGTTGACGCAGACGACGAGCTGGGTCACTCCTAGCGTCCTGAGGAGGAAGGCATGCTCCCTTGCCTGGCCCCCTGCGCCCAGGGCTACGTCAGCTTCGCCTTTCTTCGCGGACACTACCAGTACGGCTGCGTCTGCTTCGGACGCACCTGTGATCATGTTCTTGATGAAGTCGCGGTGCCCGGGCGCGTCGATCAGTGTGTAGAAGTACTTAGGTGTCTCGAACCTCTGGAACGCGAGGTCGATTGTGACACCCCTCTCCCTCTCGTCCTTCAGCTGGTCGAGTACCCAGGCATACTTGAAAGAGTCTCCCGCGCCGGTCTTCTCGGACTCCTTCGCAAACTCTTCGATCATCCTCTGGTCGACAACGCCGAGGTCGAAGAGGAAGTGCCCCATGGTCGTGCTCTTCCCGTGGTCCACGTGGCCCGTAACTATCAGATTCAAATGAGGCTTATTTGCCATACTACGTCACTTGTTACAAGGGCGCGACCACCCCTTACCGTATTTAAGCGTAACGACGTGAAACGAAGTTCTGTCCCGTCTGTTTGGAGGCGGGGAAGGAATCTCTTGCTGTTTCGATCACTTCTCGAGTTCTTTCTGCTTGGCGTCAGTTCGATTGCTTTGCGTGTGAACAACCAGTGCTAGCGAAGGGGGGTGTGGCCCCGGACCGAACGGGGCCTGCATTTCTTTCACGTCAGCGCTGTTTCTTGCTATGAGCGTCCCCCCCTGTCAAAGTAGGAGTTGTGTTCAGCTGTACGAGGCTGACGGTATGGACCCAGCCGATGAGGAGCGCGCGAATAAGTTCGGGCTAAAGAAGGGACGTGAGACGCGTCGAGCCCCGCGCCTCTACGATCTTGTTGTCAGTCCCTATGGGACCTAGCTCGACGACAGGTAGCTCCACATGATCACGCCGACGAGCATGACCAGCGACCCGGCGAAGCCCGTGATGAGGGCTCCGGCGGCGTCAGAGCTGAGTCCGATATTCTCGAGGGCGTTGATCACCGGGACTCTTACGAGCCAGGCGAAGAAGCCCAGGGCGTACCCCAGGAGCCAGAATCCGACCAGTACGAGTTTTCTTCCCATGCTGTTTCGATGGGCCACTATCAGGCCCAAAGTTGGTAAATGCGGGGAAGATAGTATTACTTTACGGCTTAGTTGAAATCTTTAGACGAGTATTCCCGCCAGAGACAGGAGGTAGCCGGTGGCAAGGCTGCTGCAGGCGCCAAGGATGATAAAGAACACGCTTTCTGCAACCATCTTCCTGTCCTCCGTGTTATAGTCGTCCTTGATGCACGCCGCGAGAAGTCCGCCGAATGTCGATCCAGGATCCCGGGGCAAGTTCGACCGACAAAAACCGCCTTCCAGCCCTATTAACGGTTGTGGAGACACGGTCTACGGGCTGAGTTTGCAGGGGCGCCTGGCTAGGACCCCGGGACAAGCACGAGTTCCGTCAAGTGGACCCCCAGGGCTCAAATCGAGATATCAAACCGCCACCATGGGGCGAGCTCATAGACCCAGACTTGCGTGAAAGTGTGTCTCCTGGAGCCCGTCCCTCGGTCAACAATCGGCGACAAGAGAGAGCGTTGATATACCTGAACAGGATGCCGATTTCGGCAAGGCCTTAGCTTGCCAAGCGGTTTCGTTTCTAAGCTGAAGTCAGCCCAAAATGTGTTCACGTTCCGAGACTTCATACTCCTCCCAGGGAGAAGCGAAGTTGAACCCAACGCCATAGACCTCTCGACAAACCTGACGAAGAGGATCAAGCTGAAGGTTCCGCTCGTGTCGTCCCCCATGGACACAGTCACCGAGTGGAAGCTGGCCCTCGAGATGGCTAGGCTCGGAGGCGCCGGCGTCATTCACAGGAACATGCCCATTGAGCGGCAAGTTGAGCAGGCCAGAAGGGTGAAGGCCTCTAAGGTCGAGGTAAGGAGCACGGACGACAGAGGGCGCCCGCTCGTCGGAGCCTCCGTGTCCCCCCTAGACAGGGAGAGGTGCAAGGCACTTGACGGAGTTGCGGACTTCCTCGTTGCTGACGTTGCTCACTTTCACACGTCGAGGGTGATGGAAGCTGCGAGGAAGGTCCTCCCCGAGCTCAGTTCCGAGTTCATCGCGGGAAACATAGGAACCCGGAAGGCGGCGATCGACATCCTGGACGAGCTCCCCCGCGTGAACGGATTCAGGGTTGGGATAGGGTCGGGGTCAATATGCATAACTTCTGAGGTGACCCGTGTGGGGGCACCCACACTCTTCGCAGTTGCCCAAGTGGCTGCCGCACTGGAGGACAGGAATCTAGATGTTCCCGTAATCGCAGACGGAGGGATCAGGGGGCCTGGGGACGCCGCGTTGGCCTTCGCGGCGGGCGCCTCCGTCGCCATGCTCGGGTCCATGCTGGCAGGGACTGTGGAGGCTCCGAGCAGGGTCGTGGCAAGGAAGGGGATGAAGTTCAAGACCCACAGAGGGATGGCGAGCGCCGCTGCCAGGAGGGTGCGCTTCGCACTAGACAGGTACGGCGTCCCGGCCAAGGGCCTGGACGAGGGGGTGGAAGCCTACGTCCCCTACGTTGGGGGGGCCGAGGGGGTCGTGTCCAAGATGGAGAACGGTCTGAGGGCTGCCTTCGGATACGCTGGAGCTTCGAGCATCCGCGGAATGTGGAAGAACGCGACATTCGGATCGGTCAGCGCAGCGGGTGTGTCCGAGCTTGGTGCCCATTCCTTGGAGGTCAAGCGGTAAAGGTTGGGGCCGGACCTGGCGGGGGGCATCGCGG
>Ga0187803_10001063_pt1 | contig 10730 bp, 7 predicted proteins | sample NC_wetland_sal_i_2_FD_132425 | JGI IMG/M metagenome (GOLD analysis project Ga0187803, IMG submission 132425) | Wetland sediment microbial communities from Neuse River Estuary, North Carolina, USA - Control_3 | ecosystem: Environmental > Aquatic > Freshwater > Wetlands > Sediment | place: USA...
GCCAGACATGCCCGCGACCGAACCCTCCCGTGAAGCGGCCATGTTCCCAGGGATGATCGAGGTGGTAGTGAGCATCGCCACGGCCGGTGTCGTGGCCGATCCATTTGCCGTTGGAATGGACGTGTGGCGCGTCGGGATGTCCGGCCTTGTCGTTGAAGTGACGGTTCTCCTGGGCCGGGTGCGGCGTGCGCACCGGGGCGGGACCGTGGGCGGGTGGACGGGCGGCTGCATGTTCACCACCGCCGCCACCGTGATGTTGGGCAAAGGCTACGTAGGAAAACAGCAAGCAAACTGCGAGCAGTCCGATGAGTTTTTTCATGTTCATCCTTTCTCCGAGTGCCCTGGAAGATTGTAGTGCTGGGTGGTCGTAGGTGCAATGGCCATTGGAGATCGGACAGCGCTCAGTGCGCACTTTCGGCGGAGAGTAAGCCCACTCATCGCAAAGAACGCGATGCGTGGCGCACCGGATCTTCAGCCCCTGAGGTGCTGTTCGTGCACGATGCGTCCGATCACGTCCCTGCTGCTCGTGTATCCCTCACCGAGCGGCCACCTCAACTGGTAAAGTTCGGTGGTGGCCTCTCTAGCCCGTTCAGCGATGGTCTCCGACGGGTGGATTAGGGAGGCAGGAATGAGTGGAAAGGCTGTAGCACGCACATCTGGGAAACTGGTTGCCGTGGAAACGTAAAACGGCACTCGGGGGATGTTTACCAAACTCGCCTCTATGCGCAAATCGCAGGTGATGCCGTGCGTCCTCATTAAGTCGGCTACAACGGAGATGACTCTGAGAATGGACGCAGTGATCCACCAAAGATTCGTGACAGCGGGGCTTTCCTTGGTTTCCTGGCGGAGTTCCAACGGTTCAAGGTAGTGAACAGTACCGATCTCGCCTATGTTCAAATACCTAATACTGCCCTCGTGCCGCGATAAATAGGCCCCTGCCGGATGACGAAGAACTTCTTGTTGCAAGAAACCAACGCGCTGGCAGCGGGTATGTTCGCTGAGGAACTCAGAAACCTTCTCACGAGTGATGATAATTTCCGTAGGGTACTGCGGACCGATCCTGAGCTCGAGACGGGGTGTGTCCACCACAAACCCCACCGACCTGGCAAGAATCTCGGATTCAGCATAAAACTCTTCCCGCCTCACTAATACCTCGCGGCGCCGCAACAAAAGTCGTTCGACTAGGGCTATATCAGCAAGGGTCGCAGGGTTTGCGGAGTCACCTGTGCGGACGTAGACCAGAGTGCTGTTTTCGATAGCATGCGGAGCTTTTGGGCTCTCGTTCACCTGTACGACAAGGAACGCACTCCCCGGCAGGCGGGAGGGAACAAGTTGTTGGTATATGATCGGTTCCGGGAAAATACTCGATCTGCCAATGTTTTCCACTGTAAGTCGCGGTTCCGGGTCCACGAAAGCGATTCCGTCAAAGGGTTCCACTGGAACACCGCTATTCGTCTTGATTCCGATTATCAAGACTCCCCCATAGGAGTTTGCGAACGACGACAATACTTTCGCCAGCTTCTTCTTTACGCTGTCGTCAAAAGTGGATTTGTACTTAACTCGAATGTTTTCCTGAAATCTTCTACAAAATTCCTCTACATCTTCGAACGTGAGATCCGCAATTGGTTTCGAGAAAAGCATGGAACCCTACTAAGATTTCTTGACCACCACCCCAATCCCCAGCTCCCGCAACTGCCCCTCGGCCACCGGCGTCGGGGCCTCGCACATCAGGTCCTTGGCGGCAGCGGTTTTGGGGAAGGGGATGACTTCGCGGAGGCTGTCGGCGCCGGCGAGGATCATTACGATGCGGTCCAATCCGAGCGCGATGCCGCCGTGCGGAGGCGTGCCGTATTCGAGCGCTTCCAGGAAGAAGCCGAAGCGCGAGTGCGCCTCTTCTTCGGTCATGCCGAGAGCCTGGAAGATTTTGCGCTGGATATCCTGGCGGTGAATACGGATCGAGCCCGAGCCCAACTCGGTTCCGTTCAGCACGACGTCGTATGCGAGCGCGCGCACGGCGCTCAGAGGCGAGTTCGGATCGCTCACGCCGGACGCCACGCCCGACTCCAGCTTGTCCATGTCTTCGTCGTGTGGCGAGGTGAAGGGATGGTGCGCCGCCATCCAGCGCCGCTCGCCTTCGTCGTACTCGAACATGGGGAAGTTCGTCACCCAGAGAAAGTGAAAATCTTTTTCCGGGTCTCCGCTCTTCTTGAAAATGCCGTGCCGGTCGGCGTATTTCTGGGCCAGCGCGACCTTCAAGATACCGGCCGAGGCGTAAATCGCCAGCTCGGCGGGCGTGACCTTGCGTTTGCCGGCGGGATGGTCGCTGGACTTCGCTCCGGTTTGGGCCGAGCCGACCACCAGCACGAGCAGATCGTTTGCGGCGGCTCCCGACTTCTGGCGAACTTTTGCGCCCGCTTCGGGATGTTTGTTCTCGATGCGCTTGAAGTCTTCGAAAACGCGCGCTCCGCCCTTGGAAACAAAGAGCGGCTTGATGTCGTCGCGTTCTTTTCTCGACAACTCGCCAACGCCCGGCGTGCGAATTGCAATCACCGGCAGGTCTTTGTCAATCGCGAGCGACTCGAGATCGGCGGGCGTGAAGCAGTCGCGCACGTCGGTGAAGGCGGGCAGGCGCAGGTCGGGCTTGTCGACGCCGTACCGGCGGATGGCGTCGTCGTAGTCCATGCGCGGGAAGGGCGTTTTGATTTCGTGGCCGGCGGCTTTGAAAGCCGCGGTCAGGAAGCCTTCCACCACTTCCCAGACGCGCTCGGGCTGCGGGTACGACATCTCAAGATCGATCTGGGTAAATTCCGGCTGGCGATCGGCGCGCAGATCTTCGTCACGGAAGCAGCGCACGATCTGGAAATATTTATCGAAGCCGGAGATCATGAGGATCTGCTTGAATAGTTGCGGCGACTGCGGCAGTGCGTAGAACATTCCAGGCTGCACGCGGCTGGGGACAAGGTAATCGCGCGCGCCTTCGGGCGTCGAGCGCGTCATGAAGGGCGTTTCGATCTCGAAGAAGCCCTGTGCGGCAAGGTTGTTGCGGATGGCGAGCGCGACTTTGTGGCGCAGTTCGATGTTGAACTGCATGACGTCGCGGCGGAGATCGATGTAGCGGTACTTGAGCCGCATCTCCTCGTTGGCGAGCACGGTGTCGCCCGGCAGGAAGGGCAGTTGTTTCGAGACGTTCAGGATGCGCAGCTCTTCGGCGATCAGTTCAACTTCGCCGGTGGGGATGTTGGGATTGATCGTGTCGGCGTCGCGCAGCTTGACCGAGCCGACGACGGCGATGACGAACTCGTTGCGCAGTTGCTCGGCTTTATCGTGGATGGCGGCGCTTCGCTCGCGGCTGAAGACGACCTGGGTGACGCCGGTGCGGTCGCGCAGGTCCGCGAAGATGATCTGGCCGAGGTCGCGACGGCGGTTGACCCATCCCATGAGGACGGCTTTCTTGCCTGCGTCGGAGGGGCGCAGCGCCCCGCACAGATGAGTTCGCCTGAGGTCACGTAAGAAGTCGAGCACGGGTTCGCCTTGTCTGGTCGAAATAGAGAGCCGAATTAGAAATTATAAAGGAGTGGCCAGGAGTCGGTAGTCAGGAGTCGACAAGAAACGGTGAGCTTGAGCTCCAGTAAGGCGCATCCCGACGAGCTGAAGCCCGCTCATTTGGGATAGCGGGTGGAATGGAAATGGAGACCACCGAACCCACAAAGGGGCGAAATAGGAAAGCCCGGGGCGTGAGCCCCGGGTGAGCGCTCGGGGAAGCTACTTGTTCTTTGTCGCTTTGCCTTCCATGACGGTGTCCCATTTGGCGCCGTCTTGCGACATTTCGAGCTTGAAGGTGTAGGACGTCGGCGACAGGATCTTCATGGTGTAACTCGCTTTCATGGTCTGCGGGCCCATCTTCATGTCATTCGTCCAGTTCCAGGTGTCCCCGTCGAGAGTGCCCTTGGAGTGAATGTTTTCGCCCGCGCTGCTGAAAGCGTCGTAGGTGTAAACCTTCTCCTGTGCGTCATAGCCCATGTAGGCGGTTCCGGTGGCGTTGCCCATGGCAGCACTCTTGAAGTCGGAATGGATGATCAGGAAGAAACCGCCGTCCATCCACTCGCCGTGCCCGGATTCGGCGAATTTGCCACCCGGACCCATGGGGCCGGGTTTCATGTCACCTTCGGAAGTCCAGTTGCCGAGAAAGTAGCCGAGGTTCTTAACTTCGGGAGCGGGCTTGGGCGGCCCCATTTGCGCGAAGGCCACAGCGGTGAGCAGCAGAACTGCAACGAGGATGGCTGACGAGCGCCTCATCGGTAAAACCTCCTTATGTGGGTTGCGCATGAGCAAGGATTGCTCTACGCCCCGGTTGCCGATGGTAGAGGGCCGGGGCTTCGAAGTCAACGGAGGGAATCAGTACCCAGAGGCCAGTACTCAGTACCAGAAAAATCTCGGGCGAGTTTTGTGTCTGGGTACTGAGTACTAGGTACCGGGTACTTTTAGTCAAGATCGTTCGCGCTCCACAAGTTCGGTGTCGCCTGCCGAAACCGGAGCTTCCACTGGCCGTCCTGCTTGGTCCAGGTATCGCTCATGTGTTGATAGCGGGGGCGCGCTCCGGGAGCGATCGTGTTGTAGGCGACCACGGCGCAGCCGGCGTCCAGGCGGATCACGCGGAGATCATAAACACGGAAGTCTTTGGGCACGCCTTCCTTGGCGTCGTCGAGCAGGTCGCCCACTTCGAAAAAGTCGCCATTTGTACCGATGCCCATGAAGTCGTCGCTGACGGTCTGGTTGACGTAGGCGACGTTCTTGTCTTCGAGAGCCTGGGTGAATCGCTTCTCGTTGCTCACGAGTTCTTGCTCGAAGGCGGAGAGGGGCTTGGGAGTTTGGGCAAAAACCAGGGCAGTGCTAATAAGAACTGCCGACAGCAGTGGAATGCGTCGCATCGTCACCTCCCGATAAGGACGATTCTACCCTGTGTACCTCTCTGGTTAAGACTGAGAAGCACTTACCACAGAGGACACAGAGGTCACAGAGGAGCCAAGAGCCAAGAGCCTAGAGCGAGCCTGATTCCCCAATTCGTTTGGCCAGTTCACCGCGCGGGACCGTGACCTGCTTGCCGGAAGCGAGATGCTTCAACGCGAAGGCATCGGCCTTCATTTCGTTCTCACCGACGATCAGGATGTAGCGCGCGCCGAGCTTGTCGGCCGCCTCGAATGACTTCTTGAGACGGAAGGATTCGTCGCCGAGATCCACTACCAGATCGTGGCGGCGCAGTTCGCGGGCGAGGCGCGCCGCTTCGCGATTCATGCCGGCGCCGAGCGGGGCAACGTAAACATCCGGCTTGCGTACGACGGACTCGGCCGACTCGGTTAACGACAGCACCAGGCGGTCTTCGCCAATCGCAAAGCCGATTCCCGGCGCGGCCGGACCGCCGAGCGCCTCCGACAATCCGTCGTAGCGCCCGCCGCCGAGGATCGCGTTCTGCGCCCCCAGCGCTCCGTGCGTGAACTCGAACGCGGTGCGGGTGTAGTAATCGAGGCCTCTTACCAGTCTGTCGTTCAGCGTGAACGGGACGCCGACCGACCTCAGGATCTCTTGCACCTCAGCGAAGTGTTTGCTGCAGGGTTCGTCGAGGAACTGCGAGATGCGCGGCAGTTTTTCAATGATCGGCTGGTCTTCGGGGACTTTGCAGTCGAAGACGCGCAGCGGATTGGTCACGACGCGACGCTGGCAGTCGGTGCACATCTTTGCGGCGACCGGTCCGAGAGCCTTGCGGAGGGCTTCGTTAAACCTGGCGCGGTCGGCGGGACAGCCGACCGAGTTGAGTTCGAGCGTCCAGCCAGTGATGCCGAGGCGGTCGAGCAACGTGGCGAGCAGTTCGAGGACCTCGGCGTCGCGCGCGGGCGACTCGCTGCCCGCGCTCGCCGGGCCGATTACTTCAGCGCCGATTTGGTAGAACTGGCGGTAGCGGCCTTTTTGCGGGCGCTCCCGGCGGAATTGCGGGCCGATATAGAAAAGCTTGTTGAGGCCGCGATCCCAGAGTTTGTGCTCGATGTAGGCTCGGACTACGCCGGCGGTGTTTTCGGGGCGGAGGGTGAGGGAGCGCCCAAACTCCCCCTCCGCCGCAACCTCCTGAAGAATCGTGCCCCCACCGCGGTCGATCCACGTGAACATCTCTTTGCTAACGATGTCGGTTTCCTCGCCGACGCCGCGAGCGAACAGTTCCGTGGATTCGAAGATGGGTGTGCGGATCTCGTGGAAGTTGTAGGCGCGGAAGACGTCGCGGACGGCGGCTTCGACAAAATTCCAGAGCGCCGTATCGGGCGGGAACAGGTCGCGCGTTCCTCGGGGAGATTTGATCATTCAGTGGTCAGTAGTCAGTAGTCAGTAGTCAGGAAGAGCGAATCACGACCCGTGCCGGCCTCGCCGACTCCTGACTACCGACTCCTGACTACTTTGTCTCCATCAAATACGATTCTTTATAGCCTAGATAATTCTGCGCATAGCGCAGGATCATCTCCTGATCCTTTTCGTCGAGCTTGCGGCGGAACTTGCCGGGGGAGCCCACCCACAGCGAGTTCGGCTCGATGATGGTCTTCTCGGGAATCAGCGTTCCGGCGCCGATGATTGAGCCGGCGCCGACCACGGCTCCGTTCAGGATGATCGAGCCCATGCCGATCAGGCACCGGTCTTCGACTCGGCTCCCGTGGAGCACGACGTTGTGGCCCACCGTAACATAGTCACCGACGTACACGCCGTACTGTTCTTTCATGCCATGCAGGACACTGTTGTCCTGGATGTTGGAGTGGCTGCCGACGCGGATTTCATGCACGTCGCCGCGCAGCACGGCGTTCATCCAGACGCTCGCATGCTCGCCGAGAATAACGTCGCCGATGAGCTGGGCGGAGTCGTCCACGTAGCAGGTCGCGGGAAACCGGGGCGTGACGCCTTTGTAGGAGCGGACCATGGGATCTCGATCAGATCGCGGCAGCGGTTGCCGGCGGAACAGTCAACATATCACGGTGGGATTGCAGAAGTCAGATTGCAGATTGCAGAAGTGAAAAGCTGGACCACAGGGCGCACAGAGACACAGGGGGAAAGGGAAGATCATGGGGAGAAGGGAGCGCCCCAGGGGGTCATTTCGAGCCCCGAGAAAACCGCACAAATTCACCGTGCAGGCGTCACATCGCGCCGTGGCTGACAGTGATACAAAACTTACCAGGTCTCCCCGGATCCCCTCCGATTCCGAAGTGTCGGACGGAGGGAGATTCCCATCCTTTGCGGGCGGACAAGCCAGACCCTGTACCTTCTCGGTATTCCCTATTTGCTTAGCCTTATTCTTCTGGGCGGCGGCGCGCGGGCGCAGGACGCCTCGACCGGCGCGCTGCGCGGTGTCGTTCTGGACGCGCAGGGGGCGAGAGTCACGGGCGCCGACATCGTGGCCATCCGGGTGGAGACCGGAATCCGCTATCACGCGGCGACCGATGCCGCGGGACGCTTTGTGCTGGACCTGCTGCCTCCGGGGGAATACCTGGCGCGGGCGGAGGCGGAAGGCATGTCGCCGCAAACTTCGCCGCGACTCGAGGTGGAGGTCGGCGCGGCGATGGAGTTGACTTTCAAACTCAGCGTGGCGGGCGTGAAGGAGACGGTGACGGTTTCCGGGGCGCCTAAGATGGTGGAGACCGATCCCGGGTCGGTCTCGGCGTTGCTCGACGAGCGGGCGATTACCGATCTGCCGCTGAACGGGCGGCGCTTCACCGATCTTCTGCTGCTGGCTCCGGGGGTGACGCAGGACCCGCGCGGGCTGACCTCGGGTTCGAACGGCGATCTTTCCTACGGCGGCATTCGTGGGTACCAGTCGAGCTACCTGGTGGATGGCGCCGACAACAACAACGGCTTCTTCGCCCAGGCGCGGGGACGGTATCGCTCGCCCTATCAATTCTCGAATGAGGTGGTGCAGGAGTTCCGCGTGTCCTCGAGCGGCTACGGCGCGGAATCGGGACGGGCGGGCGGAGCCATCGTGAACGTGGTGACCAAGTCCGGGACGAACCACTGGCACGGCACCGGATTCTATTTTCTGCGCGACAGCTTACTGAGCGCGGCGCCGGCGTTTGTGGGATTCAAGCCCAGCGATCAGCAGCACCAGTTCGGGGGCACGATCGGGGGACCGATCCAGCGCAACAAGACCTTCTTCCTTGCCGGATTCGACCAGCACATTTTCCACGTGCCGACGGTAGTGGAATTTCTGGACGGCGGCACCCACGTGGTGCCACGCGCCGGCACCGGCCCTTATGATCCGGGGGACTACGAGGTCTGCGATCCGCACATTGGGGGCTCGGCCTGTGATCAGGCAATTGTGGCTGGTTGCCCTCCTCCCGGTGTGGGAGGGCCGCCCTGTGTTGCGCCAACCGTATCGCCGGCGGCAGCACAGATTTCGACCCTGGGTGGGACTTTCCACGGGAAATTGCTTGGGAATGCGGGATTTCTCAAGGTGGATCATGCGCTGACGGCGCGTCATTTGCTCTCGGTGCGCCTGAGCACGTCGCGGTATTACGGGGCGAACAATGTTTTCTTCGATCCGGCAAGCCCGATCACATTTGACGCCCTCAGCGCCAACGGGGAAGAGGACGTCAAGACCGAAAGCGTGTCGCTGGCTTTGCTGAGCAACGTCTCGCCGCGGCTGACGAGCCACCTGCGGGCGCAGTGGTCGCGCGACCTGCAGCAGTCATTTCCGAACGCGACGGGGGTGAACACGAAAATCTACAACGTGATGGACGGCTTCGGAGAAGCGACGATCCTTCCGCGCGAGACGCGGGAGCACCGTTTGCATCTGGCCGAGACGGTGAGTCGGAGCGGCGGGCGTCACGAGTGGAAGTTCGGCGGCGACACGATGTTCACATGGGACTATAACTACTTCCCGTCGATCTATGGTGGCGAATACCTTTATGACAACATCCGGGTCGATCCGTGGACTTTCGAGCCGATGCATAGCGGGCTGGAACTGACGCCGCTTCGCGCCTGGGCGCACTCAGTAATGCCGAGTTGGAATGGAACTAGCTGGAGTGGGCCCCCTGCCAATGTGGCCCGCTATTACGTGCAGAATTTCGGCAATCCCGTGTCCCATCCGAATAGCAGCGACTACGCGGCGTTCATGCAGGACACGATACGTCTGACTCCGCATCTGGCGGCGAGCGCGGGAGTGCGCTACGACTTGCAGACGTTTGGGACGGCGGGAATGGTGAGCAACCCGCTGTGGCCAGCCTCGGGCAAAATGCCGTCGAGGGGGTCCAATTTCGCGCCGCGCGTGGGCTTTGCTTATGCCCTCGGCGACCAGCGGCCGCTGGTGGTGCGCGCGGGATTCGGCATCTTCTACGTGCGCATTCCGCAGATCTATGAGTCGGCGGTGGTCAATAACAATGGGATAAACAGCGAATTTCTTTCCCTGGACAACATGGACTACTACCAGCACCAGCTGTTTCCGGCGTATCCGAGTGCGGCAGCATACTGCAGCCCGGGACCGGTTTCATGCGCGTTGCCGGATGCGTTGAAGCCGTACGCGACGGCCGAAGTTGCGGCCTTTGCGCCGGACTTTAGAACGCCCAGGGTGCAGCAGGGAAGTCTAAGTCTGGAGCGGGAACTGGCGGACGGTTTTGCGGCGGGATTGTCGTACCTGTACGTGCATGGGGTGGATATGATCCGGGCGCGCGATGTAAATCTGCCGGCGCCGACCGAGTACAGCTATCCCATCTACGATCCCACCGGCCAGAACTTTCAGAATTCCTACTACACGGTTGATTCGTTCGGAACGTGGCAGATGACGCAAACGCTGAGCTGTCCTTATCCGCCGTGCATTAACAATGTGGCGCGTCCGGAACCGCAGTTGGGAGCGATCGACCAGTTTGAGAGTGCGGCGTCGAGCGTGTATCACGGCCTGACCGTTTCCCTGCACCGGAGGATGTCGCACGGGCTGTATTTCCGGCTGGCGTACACCTGGGCACACGCGATTGACGACGGTCAGGACGCGCTGGTGGCCGGGCAGCCGGTAACCGTGCAGAACTCGTATGCGACGAAAAGTGAACGCGGGCCGAGCCTCACGGACCAGAGGCAGCGGCTTTCGCTGTCGTGGATGGCAGAGCCAACGCCGTTGGCCGGGCAGGGATTGCCGAGCAAGATCGTCAACCACTGGAAGCTGGCGGGAGTGATGACTTACGGAAGCGGGCGTCCAACGGAAGCGCGGGTGAGCGGCGATCCGAATCAGGACGGCAATACGAGCAACGACCGCCTGCCCGGGTACGGCCGCAATGCCTTTGTGGGTCCCGACTACGCGACCATGGACATGCGACTCTCGCGGAAGGTCAAACTGGGCGGCCACTACCGGCTTGAACTCACAGGCGAGTCATTCAATCTGTTCAATCGCGACAACCAGCGATACGTGGTGACGGACAACGGCTTCTACAATTCCGCCGGGCAATTCGTCCAGCTTACCAAGCAAGTGGGGGTGACGTACTATCCCGCTTATTATCAGCGACCTACGAGTTTCATGAGGGCGACGAGCGCTTATGCGCCACGACAAATGCAGGTGGCGATGAGGCTGATTTTCTGAAGCGGTGTGCAGATTCCTCTACATTCCCCTTGACTTGAGGCCTAGGGCTTGCCATAACTAACGAGTCCAATTGGGACGAGCAGGGGGGTGTACGACCTTTGGCTGAAGTCAGAATTCAAGAGGGCGAATCCCTCGAGAACGC
>Ga0187803_10001064_pt1 | contig 10728 bp, 10 predicted proteins | sample NC_wetland_sal_i_2_FD_132425 | JGI IMG/M metagenome (GOLD analysis project Ga0187803, IMG submission 132425) | Wetland sediment microbial communities from Neuse River Estuary, North Carolina, USA - Control_3 | ecosystem: Environmental > Aquatic > Freshwater > Wetlands > Sediment | place: USA...
GCGTTTTCCCACCGCGATCACCCGGGCGCCGCGCCGCGAAAGCACGCGGATAAACTTCAGCCCAATGGCGCCGCATCCGATCACCGCGACCGTAGCGCCCTGCGGCACGCGCATCTCCTCCACGCCGCGAAGCACGCACGCCAGCGGCTCCGCCATCGCCGCATCCCGAAAACTCACATGGTCCGGAATCGGCAGCAGGTTGCGCTCCACGATCCGTCCCGGAACGCGCAGGAACTGCGCATACGCCCCGTTATTGAACAGCAGGTCGGAGCACAGATTCGGCTGGCCCGCCTTGCAATAGAAACATTCTCCGCACGGAGCGGAATTCGCCGGGACGACTCGCGCTCCCACCTGGACGCTGCTCACCTGCCCGCCCGCCGCCACCACAACACCTGCCAGCTCGTGGCCGAATAGCGCTGGAGGCGTAATCATGCGCGCGTGATATCCGCGTCGCCACACCTTCAGGTCCGTGCCGCAGGTCAGCGCCACTTCCACGCGCACCAACACCTCGTCCGGCGCGATTTGCGGGATGGGCACCTGCTCGACCCGCACGTTCTCGCGGCCGTAGAGCACGGCTGCCGTCATTTGGCCGTTGTTTTCCGCCATGGGTCTGCCGTTCAGGGCGTAATTACTACTTTACACGAGTCGGCTACGGGATGCGCGGCGAGGTCGATCGCGCGGGGAAATTCTTCCAGCGGAAAGGTGTGCGTCACCAGCGCGGCGAGCGGCAGCCGCCGCGAAAATACCAGCCGCGCCGATTCCCCCTGCAGGTCGGCGTCGGCGCTGTAACTTCCCAGCAGTTCCTTCTCTTCCACCCCGGCATGATGCGCCGCGAACTCCACCCGCATCACGGGGTCGTTGTGCGCAAACAGCAGCACGCGTCCGCCCGGCCGCGCCATCTGCAATCCCTCTTCGACCAGCGCCGGCACGGCTACGGCCAGCAGCACGGCGTCTGCTCCACGCCCCTCCGTCCGCGCCAGAATTTCGTCGCGAACCGACATCGCTGCCGGATCGAACGACTCCGCCGCGCCGCACGCGATGCTGCGGTCCCGCCGCGACGGCATGGGATCGCTGGTAAACACTCGCGCGCCTTCCAATTTCGCCAGCATCATCAACAGAAGCCCGATCGGCCCCTGCCCCACTACGAGCACGTCCTCGCCCGCGCCCACACGCGCCTTCCGCACCGCCTTCCAGCACGTGTTCACCGGCTCCACGAACGACGCTTCGAGAAAGCTCACGCCCGCGGGAATCGCCTCCATCCCGCGCTCGACCACCCACGGCATCACCCGCACGTACTGCGCGAAGCCGCCGCCGTTGGGGTCGAATCCCGCGGTCACGCCCGTTTTCTTATAGGTAGCGCACTGCGAATACAGCTTTCGCCGGCAATAAAAGCATTGGCCGCACGGCACGTGGTGAAAACTGATCGCCCGATCTCCCGCCTTCCAGCGCGTCACGCCGGCGCCCGTCTCCACGACCGTGCCGGCGATTTCATGCCCAAAGATCTGCGGCGCGCGCACAAACCCGTGATGGATTTTTTTGATATCGGTGCCGCAAACACCGCACGCCGCCACGCGAAGCAGCACTTCGCCGGACCCAATCTCCGGCACGGCCACATCCTCTACCGCCACCTGGTCCGCCCCGCGATAAACACCCGCGCGCATCCGCCGGCCCGCAGGCACGACGCTCGCCGCAACCTCGCTCCCCACCGCTCCCGCGCGGGCGCCGCTCATGCTTTCGCCGCTCCTACAACGGCCGCGCGATCGTTGCTGCTCGCCGCCAGATCCGCGATGTAACGGTCCAGGAACTCCGCGATCGCCGCCGACGCCTTCCGGCTGTCGCCCGCCAACTGCAGCAGGCCGCGGAGCTTCGCAGGCTCCGCCGCAATGGAGCCGAGCAGCCGCACCGGACGAATTTTCCCCTTCGCACTCAGCACGCGATTGAAGTCCACCGGCAAATCCTGGCCGGCATCGTCCGAAATCACCCGAATCGCCACAGCCGGGATGTTCGCGGCGCTGGTGGCAGCGAGCACGCCCGCACTCTCCATCTCCACCGCGTCGCCCTGCACGCCGAGCGCCCTCTTATCCGCGGCCGAGGTGACAACCGTCGGGCTGGTGAGGAACTTCTCCACCATCCGCGCCCCACATGCCGCCGCCCGCTTGAGGAGCGCCGGATCGCAGCGCACCACATTTTTCCCCTGCGTCTCCGCCACCTGCGCTGCCGCGAGCACTTCGCCCCGGCTGTAATTCTCTTTTAACGCGCCGGCCAATCCCGACGAAATGCAAACGTCCGGCGCCGCTTGCAGGGCATAGCGCGTGGCGCGCCGCCCGCGCACCGCTCCAATCCCCGTCAGCGCCACCAGGATCTCCGTCTCTCCAACCGCCTTCCGGTAGACGGGGCACCTCGTCATTTCCAGCCCCAGCGGCATGTTGGGCACGCGAACAAACGGATGGCGCTTGCGCCAGGCGGCGAATTCGGCGGCGACAGCGAAGGTGACCAGGACTCGCATGACGTGTTGCCTACGCAGCCCGCTCCGCGCGCGCGGCGGCACTTTGCAGCCGCCCCCGGCCCACGTAGCCGTTCGCTTCGTACCAGCGCACCGCGCGCTCCAGCGCGTCAGCCACCGCGCCCGGATGGAACCCCAACTCCCGCCCGGCCTTCGCGGTGTTCACAAACATCCGGTGCCGCGCGATTTTCACTCCTTCCAGCGGTATGTGCGGCTCGCGTCCCAGCAACCGGCACGCAGCCGTATCGACGTACGCCGCAGCCAGCGCGACGGCGTGCGGAATCCGCATCCGCGGGGCCCGCCGGCCCGTGATTCGCGCGAGCTCCGAGAGAATCTCCTGCAGCGTCATATTCTGTCCGCCCAGCAAATAGCGCTCGCCCGTCCGGCCGCGCTCGGCGGCCAGCAGATGGCCCTCCGCCACATCCTCCACAGCCACCAGGTTCAAACCCGTATCCACAAAGGCGGGCATCCGCCCGTTCAGAAAATCCACGATGATGCGTCCCGTCGGCGTCGGCTTCCAGTCGCCCGGCCCCACTGGCGTCGTCGGATTCACGACGACCACGCGCATCTTTTCGCCGCTGAAGGCCATCACCTCGCGCTCGGCGATAAACTTCGACCGTTTGTAGTGCCCGATCATTTGCTTCAGGCTGGCGGGAGTGGATTCATCGGGCAGCCGCTCGCCGCCGGTTGGCACGGCGATGGTGGCAACGGTGCTCGTGTAGATGAACTGCTCCACACCGGCCTGCCGCGCGGTGACCAGCAAATTCCGGGTTCCCTCGACGTTGCTCGCGTAAAGTTCCGCGGGGTCGCGCGCCCAAAGCCTGTAATCCGCCGCAACGTGGAACACCCGCCGCACGCCTTCCATCGCGTCACCCAGCGAGTTGGGATCGCACAGGTCGCCGGTTACGCGCACGCAGCGGATACCGTCCAGCAGGTCCGTACGGCTCGTCGGCCGCACCAGCGCTCGCACCGGCTCGCCCCGCTCCGCCAGCAGCCGGGCAACATGGCTGCCCACGAAGCCCGTGGCCCCGGTGACCAGCGTGGTCATAGAATGTTGAAGTTGCCGTCCTGGTAGGCTTGTTTGGGTGGGGGCGGTGGCGCCGGCATCGACGATGGCCGGCTGGCCCCGTGGCCATTGCCATGCCCGACGCTACGGCCATTCCCGTTTCCGCGCGTTCTGCCCTTGCCGCCGTTCATCTTCCCCGAAACCTGCCACTGGAACATCTTCCAGTTGTCGCCGAATTTCCGGTGCGAACCCAGCACCGCGGACGGCTCGTATCCCACATGCACCATGCAGTCCGCGCATCGCGGGTCGCGCCCGCGCCCGTATTTTTCCCACGGCGTCTTCTCGATGAATTCACTGAACGACGCGTGGTGCGTGTCCGTCATCAGATAGCACGGGCCCTTCCATCCCATCGGGTTGTACGTCGGATTGCCCCAGGCCGTGCACATCAGCTCGCGCTCGCCGCGAAGGTATTCCAGGTAAATCGGCGAGGTCATCAGGTTGTATTTTTCCAAGAGGTCGCACGCCAGCTTGAATTTCTCCCGGATCATCTCCCGGTCCATGAAGATTTCCCGGGTCTGCACCGCGGCATAGGAATACGCCGGCGAAATCATGTGGCCATCGACGCCCAGTTCGCACAGGTACTCGTAGAGGTCCGCGATCTCCCGCAAATCCGTTTCGCGGTAAATCGTCGTGTTCGAGCACACCAGGAACCCGGCCGCTTTCGCCGCCTTGATCCCATCGATCGCCTCGCGGAATACTCCGTCGCGCTCCACCGCCAGGTCGTGGTTCCGCTCCATGCCGTCCAGGTGCACGTTCCAGAAGAAACTGGACGTCGGCTGGAACTCGTGCAACCGCTTGCGGATGAACATTCCGTTGGTGCACAGGTAAATGTGCTTCCCGCGGTCCAGCAATTCCCGTGTCAGCCGCCCGATTTCGGGATAAATCATCGGCTCGCCGCCGCAAATGGAGACGACCGGCGCGCCGCACTCCTCCGCCGCGGCCAGGCACTGTTCTACCGTCAGCATCTCGTCGATGGTGGATTTGTATTCGCGGATGCGGCCGCAGCCCGTGCACGTGAGGTTGCACGCGTGCAGCGGCTCCAGCATCATCACCAGCGGGAACTTCCCCTCCCCGCGAATGCGCTTCCCGGCGATGTAGCCGGTCAGCTTTGCCGTCAGTTTCAGCGGAAATCTCATGATCCCCCTCGGCTGTCTTTGTGCCCCATGTGTTCGATACCGTTCGTGCCCCGCACGCCGTTCCCATTTCGATATTTCTGCAGCCGCGCGCCAAATACAGTTCCCGCCCCGTCACGGCCGCTTCCGTTGCTATTCCCGTTTACTTTCGATTGTCCATTCACCTTGCCGGTGGCGGTCCCGCTTTTTCCGTTCAGCGTTTTCACGCGCTTCCGGCCGGCCTTCCGCCGTTCCACCCTCCAGGCTTCCAGCGACTCCGGCGAAATCAGCATCGAGCGGTACTCCCCCGCTCCCGAAACCATGTTGCGGTACCGCGCCACCGCGTATAGCGGGAAGTAGTGCCGGTAGAGATGGTATTTCAGGTAGAACACCTCGGGGAATCCCGTGCCCGTAAACTCGGATTCTTCCCAGGTTCCTTCGTGCGTTTGTGAGGCCAGCAGGTACTCGAGCGCCCTCTCCGTCCCGCGGTCCTGCGGCCCTGCCGAGGCCAGCAATCCAATCAGGCCCCACGAAGTCTGTGAGGCGGTCGCCACGCCCTTACCCTTCAGGTTGGGCTCGTCGTATGACGCAATCGATTCCCCGAAGCCGCCGTCCGCCTGCTGCACCGATTTCAGCCACTGCACGCCGCGCAGCGCATACGGCTGTCGCGCCAGCCCCATCGGTTCCAGCGCCCGCAAAACACCGCCGGTCCCGTAAACGTAGTTCACTCCCCACCGGCCGAACCAGGAGCCGTCTTCGCACTGGTCCTGCTGCAGGAAATGCAATGCACGCCTCAGCACTGGATGCGAGGCCGGCCAGCCCATTCGCGCCAGGCATTCGCATACCCGCGCGGTCACATCGGCCGTCGCTGGATCGATCATGGCGTTGTGGTCGGCAAAGGGCACGTGCGTCAGCAGGCGGCAGTCGTTGTCCTTGTCGAATGCTCCCCACCCGCCGTCTTTGTTCTGCATCGAGACGACCCAATTCAGCCCGCGCCGCAGCGCCGCCTCCATCCGCGCCCGGTCCGGATAATCCACCCGCTGCAGGGCCATGAGGATGAACGCTGTGTCGTCCACATCCGGGTAATGCTCGTTGCGGTATTCGAACGCCCAGCCTCCCGCCTCCACACCCGGGTTCTTCACCTGCCAGTCACCCGAACCCAGGATCTGGTTATCCAGCATCCAGGAAGCGGCCTGGACCAGCGCCGGATGGTTCGGCGGCAACCCCGCCTCCTCCAGCGCCACCATGGCAATCGCCGTATCCCACACCGGCGAGACGCATGGCTGCAGCCGGATGGTGCCGTTCTCCTCGATCTCAAATTTCGCGAGTTCCGCGATCTCCCGCTTCGTCATCGGGTCGTCCGGCCCGTAACCCAGCGCCATGAGCGCGTAAATCGAGTTCATCATCGCGGGGTAGATCGCTGCGAGCCCGTCGCTGCGCTCCAGGTGCGCCATCAGCCACTGCTCGGCCGATCGCAACGCATGCTTGCGAAGCGGCTTCCACGGCAACCGTTCAATGAACTTCATCGCCCGATCCGCCAGCAGGAAGAAGTTCCGCCACGTAAACACCCGAGTGTCCCAGGCAAACGCCAGGTAGCGATGTTCCGGCTCCCGGAACAGTTCGTCCAGTTTTGCGCTTTCGGGGATGTGCCACGCAGGACGCAGCGCGTGCAGGATCGCCATGGGTACAAGGATGCCCCGCGACCAGGACGAGATCTCATACAGGTTTACGTAGAACCACTCCGGCAGCAGAATCAGCTCCGGCGGCATTGCCGGCACCATGCCCCAGTCCGCCGCGCCCACCAGGGCCAGGTAGAACCGCTCAAACGAATTGATGGATTCGAGTCCGCCCAGTTCGTGCACCCTCTGCCGCGCGCGAGCCATATGGGGCGCATCCGGTGAATCTCCCGCCAACTTCAGCCCGAAATAGGCCTTCACCGTTGAGTTCAGCTCGGAAGGCCCGTTGGCGTAGATGTTCCAGCCGCCGTCAGACAACTGGTGACGCCGGATGTAGCGCGCCAGCTTCTCCACACGGGCCGGCTCAAATTTCCCGATTACGTGCAGGTAAAGGATGTAGTCGGATTCGAGCGTCGTATCCGCTTCGAGTTCTCCGTGCCAATACCCTTGCGGTGCCTGGCATCCCAGCAGCCAATCCACTCCCCGCGATATGGCCTGGCTCAGCCGCTCGTCGAGAGAAGGGATTCTTGCTGGCGCAGGGGCCGCGGCTCCGGCCGAAGGGGGATTCCAACTGAAACTCTGGTTCGCTGTCATCTCGTGTTGATTTTCGGTCCCCAAATAAGGATTTCCCTCAGCGCGCCGGGTTGGTCGAATCACGACCTCCCAAGTCGCGTTTCATAGAGGGTCAATAATACAGGGGATTGTAGGTTTCCCCCTCGGAAGCTCCTACAGCGATGGTAGCTGGACCTCCGTCTCCCCTGTCACGAAAATTATCCCAGTCTTAGACACTAGGGTCAACCCGGAAGATGCTTTCAAGTTGTCGGAGGATGCACAGAGGTAAATAACCTGTTCCGAATCAACACCAGCAGCCCTTCAGGCAACGGCTCTCCCATGCGCTGCTCGAACACCGGCTTCGACTCGGGAATCTGGTCCGAAACCCCCTGCCAGCAAACCCCCTTCAGGGGGCCACGGGTTACGAATGCATCCGCGCAGCCCAGCCAGCGGCGCGCCGACTCTTTGAACTCGCTAACGGAGGGGTCCAATACCATCAGGCATAGCTGCGGCCGGACGACTTCCAGAACGGCATTGCTCTCTATGATGAGATTTTCATCGCCCCTCAGTGCCTTCTCCAGTTTCGCCAACCCCGCAGCCAGGTGTCCCTGCCGGGTCCGAAGCCAGAACGATCGTAGCGCCCCAGCCGCCAGATACCGCGAACTGTCCGAGCGCCCGCGGCACTCCGTCTCCTCTTCGAGAAGCGCAGCCGCTCCCGCCGCTCCCCCCTCCCGCGGTTCTCCAGGCCCAGGCCAGGCCCCATGCCCGTGCGGACTGATTTTCACCGCCGTCCATCCAGCCTCCGGAAACGCCCGGATCACGTCCACGACGAGCGCCGTCTTCCCAATCCCCCGCGCATGCCCGCCAACCACCAGATACCTCATCAGTGGCGCAGCCTTCCGCTCTGTCTCACAAACCAAGACCGACGCCTATGCCGGATTTGCGTCAACTTTTTAGCCGCCTCTGGGATTATCGGTTCGCCAGCGTGGCAATGTCTCCCAGCCCTAGAAGCCGCAGATCCTCTGTGACCAGCGTCAGGCCCAGGACCAGAGCCGTGGCTGCCAAAAAGCGGTCGGCTGGATCCCCGTGGGTAAACTGCAATTCTTGGGCAGCCACTACCACCTCATGAGTCAACGGAGCTTCGCGCAGGTCTGCGCTCGCTGTCGCCATCCAATCCCGAAAGCTCCCGTACAGCTTAAGCCGGGCCTTGCGATGCAAAATGTATGCTTCCCACGCGCTCACGGGGGAGAGCCACTTCTCATTGTGTGCGTCTCTCAGTTCGCGCAGCACCCGGGGCGATAACCGGTGTGGTTCCCTCAAGCTCCAGAGCCAGATATGCGTATCGAGAAGCAGCTTCATTCTTTCATAGCCTCGATGTCGTCCAGGTCGATCACTGGAGAAACGATATCCCCCGTGATCTCCATTAGGCCCTTCATGGAACCAATCCAGCTACTGTTCTCCGCTTCCTCAGTCGCTGGTATAACATCCGCCACGGGTTTGCCTCGGCGGGTCACGCGGATAGGCGTCTTCGTCTTGTTCACTTGATCCAGCAACCCGAGGCACTTCGCCTTGAATTCGGAAATGGCGACCTCCTGAATGCCTTTCTTCGAAGCACGGCGCATAGAAAGCCTCCTCTTGACTATACTAACATACCATGGTCAGTTAGGGTGGTCATTTTGCGTTCCGCGCCTGGCTATCCGCATGAGCTGCTCACCCACTTCGCTCAGTCTTCCCAACCATGCGAGCTGCTGCAGATACTTCCGGATTGGCCGCGCGGGCGTCCCCCACACCGGCTCCCCCGCCATAATTCGTTTCCCCGTGGGAATGCCCGCCTGCGCGCCGATAATCGCGCCATCGTCAATCCGCACGTGGTCTGCAATCCCCACCTGCCCTCCGATCACCACCTGCCTCCCGACAACGGAACTCCCCGCCAGCCCCGCCTGCGCGGCAATCAGCCCGCCTTCCCCAATGTGCACGTTGTGGCCAATCTGCACCAGGTTGTCCACCTTCGTGCCGGCTCCCACCACGGTTTCTTCCAGCGCTGCCCGGTCCACGCAACTGTTGCAGCCGATCTCCACCTCGTCGGCAATCTCGACGCGGCCGATCTGCGGAAACTTCCAATGGCGTCCCTCGCCGGAAACGTATCCGAACCCGTCTCCGCCCACCACCACTCCCGCGTGCAGAATCACGTCTCTGCCCACGTGCGCTCCCGGATACACCACCACGTGAGGATAGAGCGTGCAGTTCGCACCCAGAACCGCGTTGTGTCCGATGAAACAGAACGCCGCAATCTGGCACCCTTCGCCAATCTCCGCTCCCTCTTCAATCACTGCGTAGGGCCCCAGGGCCACATCCTTGCCCATTCGCACCCGGGGACCCACCACCGCCGTCGCGTGCACGCCCGGCGCAGCCACCCGTGGCGGAGCAAGGAGCACCCCAGCGGCGCGCGCGAACGCCAGCCTCGGATTCGCGGCCCGGAGCAGCGTCTTCTCCGCAAGATGGGCGTCCAGTGGCACGATTACGCAGCGCGCCAGGGATCGTGCGGCCCGGGGCAGGTGCTTTGGCGCCTCCACGAAGATCAGATCGTTCTGGTGTGCGCGTTCCGGCGTGGCCAGTCCCGCTACAGGCGTCGCCGGATCCCCCTCCAACACCAGATTCAATCGCTTCGCCAATTCCCGCGCTGTCATCATCGCGTCCTCCCACCACCCGCTTCCGAGTTCCCTGCCTCCGGCTTCCCTGCCTCGCTTCCCTTCTAGAACGGATACAACGGCGGCTCGCCCGCCGGTCTCGTCTTCCAGCGTTTGTGCACCCACAGCCATTGGTCCGGATAGCGCCTCGCGTACTCTTCGAAGACGCGCACAAACCGCGCCGTATTCACGAGCACGTCCGCCTCCGTGTCCCCGGTTCGCACGAGCGGAATTGCCGGATCGAGCTGCAAGTGATAGCGCCGCTCCCGCTCGCTCCAGTACACGTACCCCGGCATCACGGCGCAATCCGTGCGCAGGGCGATCCGCGCCACGCCGCTCGACGTGCACGCGGGCACACCGAAAAAGGGCACAAACACTCCCTCCTCGAGCGAGCTGTTCACGTCCATCAGCACTCCCACGTCGCCGTTTTCGCGCAGGATGCGCAGCATCTCCCGCACCGCTTCGTTCTTGTCGATCGTCCGGTTGCCGGCGAGACATCGGTAACGGTCCACCAGCGCGTTCACCCTGCGGTTTTCCACCGGCCGCACCAGAAAATTCAGCGGATGGCCGTTCAGCGCCTGGGCAAACGGCGCCAACTCCCATGCCCCCATGTGTCCGGTCAGGTATATCAGTCCTTTGCCTCGCGCCTTCGCCGCCTCGTAATTCTCCATCCCATCAATCGTGATGACCTTCCGTATACTCTCTGCCGTGTGCCGCGGAAACTGGGAGAACTCCCCGCCCATCCACCCGATGTGCCGCATCAGCCGTCGCGCCGTTGTGCGCTGCTCTGCCTCCGGCATATCCGGGAATGCAATCTTTAAGTTAAACAGCGCCGCGCGCTCCAGCCGCGGTCTGAGCGCGTAGAACACCCGCGCCACCCCCGCGCCCATCGCGCGCGCCATGCTCCGCGGCAGGATTCCCACCGCATGGAGCACGGTCCAGGCCGCCGCATATTCGATCCATTCGCGCACCGGTTCTGTTTCCTCGGCGGATTCTCTCACCATTGTGCTTCCGTTGCCGCGCGCGACCGTCATGCGCTTGCCGCGTCCTTCCGCCGGACCAGCGGATACGCCGCGAGCCCGATGGCCAGCGCCACCGGCCCCCATCGCAATGCGAATGGATCGCTGCCGAA
>Ga0187803_10001065_pt1 | contig 10715 bp, 9 predicted proteins | sample NC_wetland_sal_i_2_FD_132425 | JGI IMG/M metagenome (GOLD analysis project Ga0187803, IMG submission 132425) | Wetland sediment microbial communities from Neuse River Estuary, North Carolina, USA - Control_3 | ecosystem: Environmental > Aquatic > Freshwater > Wetlands > Sediment | place: USA...
AAACTGCTCATTATGATTACGTCTGTTCAGAGACAGCTCGCAGCCTGCAACTCGCGCAGATGGATAGCGGACTTCCGATCATGTTTTGCGTTCTTACTTGCGACACTCTGGAACAGGCCATCGATCGCGCCGGGTTGAAGGGCGGCAATAAAGGCTTTGAAGCGGGGCTTGGCGCCGTTGAAATGGCGCAGCTTTCCCGCAAGCTTCGCGCCACGGCTCCCGCGAAGAGGCGCCGAAAATAACGTGGCCCTGCGAACCAAATCCCGTGAATTTGCCATGCAGATGCTCTTCCAGTGGGAAATGAGCAATCAGGATCTGGCGAAACTGGAAGGTAAATTCTGGAAGAGTGCCAAAGCCGCGGAACAGACACGCGTCTTCGCGAATCAACTGTTTGAAGGCGCCGCGCACGATTCCGCTGCACTCGACGAGCTGATCACGAAATTCGCGGAAAACTGGCGGCTGGATCGCCTCGCTGCCATCGATCGCGCTATTCTGCGCCTCGCGATCCACGAAATGCGCGCAACCGATACGCCGCCCAAAGTGATCATCAACGAGGCCGTGAATCTGGCCAAGAAGTTTTCTTCCGAAGAAGCCGGCGGTTTTGTGAACGGAATTCTAGACACCTACCGCAAATCATTGTTGGGAAAATAGCCGAAGAATCGCCTGTCCATCTCCGCTTGTGATTCAGCGAATCAGGTGCGAATCACCCCTTCGAACACCTTTACAGCCGCGCCGCTTACCCGCGGCGTCAGTTTTTTCCCCGACTGGGAAACTTCCACCTCGATGTGGCTGGGACGGCCCATTTCTACGCCCTGCGTGATCTGAAGAGTGTGGCCCGCGCCCAGTTTTCTGCGTTTCACCAGGTAAGCGCCCAGCGACCCGGCCGCCGATCCCGTTGCCGCGTCCTCGTACAGCTCCCAAGGCATCATTCCGCGTGCGAACACCGAGTGGCTGCCGCCCATCGTGAAGCAGTAGGCCAGGGCGCACTGTCTTCCGAGCAGTCGTGCCAGCTCGACCATGTTCATCTGAATCCTCGCGAGCGCCGCGCGATTCCGCAATGGCACCATGAGGTTGAAAATACCGGTGGAAACAAGCTCGGGCTCAAGTTTGGGATCTAGATCCTTCGGCGAAAGGCCCAGCGCCGCCGCAAGCTTCTTTTTATTGATCTTCGAGGGCTTAAAGGCGGCATCCTTTTGCGTCATGGTCACGCGCTGCGGCCGGCCATCCTTGAAGCGGATTTCGACTGGGAGAACGCCCGCACCTGTCTGCTGTAGCACGTGGACACCGCCTTCCTGAGCGGGTACCACGCCAAGCTCCGCCAGCAGAAACCACGTGCCAATTACCGGATGACCCGCCAGCTTCAGCTCTTCCTTGGTAGTGAAAATGCGCAACCGCGCCAGCGCGCGATCTTCCGTGGGCTTCTGAACAAAAACCGTCTCCGACAGATTCATCTCGCGGGCGATCGCCATCATCTGATCGGCAGAGAGTCCGTCGCCATCCGTGATTACAGCCAGGGGGTTGCCCTGGAATCGAGTGGTGGTGAATACATCGAGCGTGTAGAAGCGGTGGTCCATTTTTGCGCCGTATGTGCGGCCAACAGTGCGGACGGCAGCTTACAGCCGTTCGAGCCGGCTCACAGTCCTTTCGTTGATGATATTTCCCGTGTTTAATGTGGTCTTTGGTTCCAGCAGCACGATGTGCACTTCCTCGTCGGCCACGGGGAGATGCTCAACCCCGTGCGGCACAATTACAAACTCCCCCTCGCGAACCACTGCCTCATGATCGCGGAACTTCATTCGCAGCGTTCCTTTCACCACCAGGAACATTTCGTCTTCGCTTTCGTGGTGATGCCAGAGGAACTCCCCCTTCAGTTTTACCACCTTCACTTGGCAGTCGTTCACCTCGCCAATCACCCGGGGGTTGCAGTAATCCTGAAACTTGCCGAATTTCTCCGCCAGATTCACGGTAAACATGCCGCCCCCCTAGAGTTCTTGAACCGTCGCCACGGTTGCGCGCAGGATGCGTTGCGTGGTCTCCGGATTGGAGGTTTCCGCGTAGAGCCGCAGCAGATTTTCGGTGCCTGACGCTCGCACCAACAACCAGCCAATTTCGCCGAGATAGACTTTGACGCCATCCATGTTTTCACGGCGTGTCACAGGCCAATCCTGCACCTGTTTCAGCTTTTCGCTCGAGAAATACGCGATGGCCTTTTCTATTTGGCCCGGCTTTACGTCCCGGTCCACGCGCCCGTAGTGATACTCGCCAAATTCGGAGTGCAGGGCGCGAAGCAGTTCACCGAGAGATTTTCCATGCCAGGCCATCAGTTCCGCGAGGAACAGCGCGGAAACCGTTGCATCCCGTTCCGGAAGATACAGGCTGGTGCCGATTCCGCCACTCTCTTCGCCCCCGATCAGGATGTTTTGCTCCAGCATCAGTTCACAGATGTACTTGAAGCCGATGGGAGTCTCATGAAGCTTGCGTCCGTATTTCGCAGCGAGTTTGTCAATCAGCTTGGTTACCGAAAAAGTTTTGGCGATTTCGCCCGGGAGGTTGCGCGTGCCAATCAGGTGCCAGGTCATCAAGGCAAGAATCTGGTGCGGAGTGACGAAGCTTCCGTTGCGGTCAATCGCCCCGATGCGATCGCCGTCACCATCGGCGGCAAAACCGGCGTCATATTTCCCCGCGACGACTGCCTGGCGCAACGCATCAATGTGCGGTTCGATGGGTTCCGGATGTACTCCGCCAAATCGCGGATCGCGGGTGCCGCGAATTTCGTCGCAGGTCACGCCGTTCCGTGTGAAGAGTTCGTGAAGCAGTCCGGCGGCAGAACCGTGCATGGGGTCAATCACGAAACGCAATTTCGCGTCGCGCAGCCTTTGCCAGTCCACAAGTTTCTCGATCGTATCCAGGTACGGAGCGCGCGGCTCGAGCGCATGAATCAATTCTTTTCGCGGTGGCAGTGGTGGCACGCCCGAATCGAGGACGCCTTCGAGTTCACTCTCAATCTGCGCCACGATGGAAGGCAGAGCGCTGCTGCCATAGCTGGCCTTGTACTTGATTCCATTCCACCAGTACGGATTGTGGCTCGCCGTGACCATGATCCCGCCAGCAGCCTGCCGCTGCCTGACTAGAAGCGAAATGGCCGGTGTCGGGCAGGGTTTGTCTGTTAGCCACACTGGTGTGCCGGTTGCGCTGATTACCTCGGCGAGAACGGATGCGACGCGATCCGCCGCGTAACGGTGATCGTAGCCAATCAACACTCCTTTGCGCGGGTCCTCCCCGCGCACCACATAGCGCGCAACCGCATGGCCAACAATACGCACGTTCGCAAAAGTGAAGTCCTCCGCGATGACGCCGCGCCAGCCGTCTGTCCCAAACTTGATCGTCTTCATTGAATGTGAGTATACGCGAAGGCTGCGGCGAGCTAAACACCTCAACCAGGTGGCCACGTACTACCAAATCGGCTCTCTATACACTGCCCCGCAGGCGGCTACAGGAGATGCTTCTGTTTGCGCTCCTCGAGGGCTTTGACAATCTTGCTGACGTCCTGCGCGCGGTCGCGCGGGCAAATAAGCAACGCGTCAGGTGTTTCCACGACGACCAGGTTGCGAACCCCAACGGCCGCGACGAACTTCTTCGGGCTCCAGAAAAAGTTACCCTCTGCATCCAGAGTGTGGCCGTCTCCCGCGAACAGGTTTTCTCCCGCATGCTTCGCCAGCAGGTCATAGACCGCTGCCCAGGATCCAATGTCGCTCCAGCCGATTTCGGCTGGAATCACAAATACCCTCGCCGGGCCCTCTTCTCGTGTTACGCGCTCCAGAACGGCGTAATCCACGGAAATATTCTCCAGCTTCCGGTAGCTCTTCGCGAGATTTGCCTGATAACTTCGCTTGCCAATGTGGCGGGATAGCGTCTCTATGGCCTCGTAGGTTTTTGGCAGATGCTGTTTCAGAGCGTCCAGGAACGAGGATACGCGCCAGAAAAACATTCCTGCATTCCAGTGGTAGTTTCCGGAGGCGAGGTACTCCTTGGCAACCGCGAGTTCCGGTTTTTCCGTGAACCGGCGCACCGCGAAAACCGGGAATACTTCCGCCTGCATCGCCTCGCCCATGCGCTCGATATAACCAAACCCGGTCTCCGGATGCTTCGGCGGAATTCCCAAAACCACCAGGCGGCCGGGCTCGCGCGCAACGTCCAGCGCGGCGCGCACTACCTCGCGGTAGCGTTCGGGCTGGGCAACATAATGATCCGCGGGCAGAACCGCCATCAGCGCATCGCCCCCGGCCTCATATCGAATGTGCACTGCGGCGAGTGCGATCGCCGCGGCCGTATTTCTACCCAGCGGTTCCGTCAAGACCCGTTTGCGGGACGCTGTGGGAAGTAATTTACGCAACGCGGCCGCCTGCCCGGCATTCGTCACCGTCCAGATGCGATGGGCAGGAATCAGCGGCCGCAGCCGCGCCGCGGTCTGCTCGATCATCGTCGTCTCGCCCACGATGTTCAGCAATTGCTTGGGCGTGCGCGTCCTGCTGCGAGGCCAAAAGCGCGTGCCCCGCCCTCCGGCGAGAATGACGGCGTGGATACTCAGCTTTGTTTTTGCCATGGGCGCTAACCGACTAAAACTCGAGATACCGCTGTCTTGTCGAATCCTTGATTCTCCAATTGATGATGCAGCAAGGGAAAATTGGGAACCGTCACCCGCAGAAGGGAAGTTTGCTCCGCGGGCTGAAGCATCGTCGTCGGCAACGACGCAGGCAAAAACCATGCTTGCCCGGACCGATAGGGGAGCGCTGCCTCCGCGTCATGAAGCTTGCCGGAGCCCTGCAGGATAATTATTAGCTGAAATTCCTGCGGATCGCTGTCGATGAATGTAGTTCGGTCGCAATCCCATCGTTCGGTGGCAAAAAATTGGCATGCTGCAAGCAGATGCTTGTTTGCATCCGGCGAATGCAGAGCCAGCGGAGGGACTATCCCGCTGGGCGTGCCCTCGAACTTCGTGACTTCCAAAGCCTTCTCGATGTGCAATCCACGCGCTTTGCCCGCCGCGTCCACGCGGCCGTAATCATACACGCGATAGGTCAGATCCGAATATTCCTGCACTTCGCACACAACCATCCCCGGGCAGATCGCATGTTGCGTGCCGGCCGGTACGAAGTAGCTCTCTCCCGCCCGTACCGGGTAGCGCACAAACAGTTCTTCCACCGTATCGTCAGCGAGGGCGGCCCTGAACCTCTCGCGCGTGACACCAGGCTTCAGACCGATCAGCAACTCCGCCCCTGGTTGCGCCGAGACGATGTGCCACATCTCCGTTTTTCCCCGGCCACCGGCGGCCTGTTCATGTTTCGACGCATAGGCATCGTCGGGATGAACCTGGATGGAGAGCTTGTCATTTGGAAAGAGAAATTTCACCAACAACGGAAAATCGCAATATGAAGTCAGGCGCGTTCCGCGCCATTCCGCGGGCATAGCGCGCCAGCTCTCCCCGAGCGTCTTTCCCGCAAACGGCCCATTCGCGATGCGAGACTCCAGCGCCGTCAACCAGGCCTCCCCCAGCGGCTCATGCAAATTCGTTTTTTCCGGGAACAGGGGAGCGAGGGAATGCACGCCCCAGGGGCGCGGACTGAAGATCGGTTCGATGCGGCAAAGAATAGGTCTGAGCACGGTCTAGGGTGCGGCTTCCGCGCGCGTGAAAAAATGATTCAAACGCCGGAGTCCCTCCTCAATCCGATCCAGCGAAGTCGCGTAGGACAGCCGCAAGAAGCCGGGAGCGCCAAATGCTTCGCCGGGTACCAGCGCCACATGCGCTTTTTCGAGCAATTCCCTGGAAAGTTCGGTACAGCTTTTTGCCTTGGCATGGTTTCCTTCACCCAGATGCGCCGAGACATTCGGGAAGGCATAAAAAGCGCCGCCGGGCCATTCGCATGTTACTCCTGAAATCGCTCGGAGCCCTTCCACGATACATTTGCGCCTTCTGGCATATTCCGCCAGCATCACTGGCACCGTCGCCATCGTACCCTTCACGGCTGCCAGAGCGGCGTACTGCGCGATGGAGGTCGGATTGGAGGTGGACTGACTCTGAATCTTGATCATCGCCTGGATCAGCGGCTCGGGCGCCAGGGTGTAGCCGATGCGCCATCCCGTCATGGCGAAGGTCTTGGACACGGAGCCAATGATGATCACATGCTCCTTGGAATCTTTTACGCTGGCGATCGAAAAGGGCTTGTGCGGTTCGTAAACGAAGTGCGAGTAGCACTCATCTCCCATCAGCCAGAGGCCATGCTTCTTGCAAAGCGCCAGGATGCGCTCGAACTCGCCGCCGTCCACAACTCCGCCCGTTGGATTGCTGGGCGAATTGATGATCACCATGCGCGTCTTCGGAGTGATGGCTTTCTCGATGTCCGCGGCCTTGACGCTGAATCCTTGCTCAGGCCGCGTCTGTACGATCACGGGAGTCCCGCCGGCATACTTGATGATGTCCGGGAAGCTCACCCAGTAAGGCGCCGGCAGAATTACTTCGTCGCCGTTCTGAATCAGCACGCATACGGCGTTGAAGATCGAATGCTTCCCGCCAACGGTCACCACGCATTCCCTTGCGTTGTAGGCGGAGCCAAGTTCCCGGTTGTGCCAAGTCGTAATCGCTTCGCGGAGCGGCATGATTCCGCCGGTCGGCGTGTATTTCGTGCGATTCTCCTCAATAGCCAGAATGGCAGCCTTTTTGATGTGTTCCGGCGTGGGGAAATCCGGCTCGCCCGGGCCAAAGTCGGCGATGTCCACGCCTTTGGCTTTCAATTGTTCCGCGGCGCTGATCACCACTGCGGTCGGCGAAACCTGGATCCGGTTGATGCGATTCGTAAGCTGCAAGAGCTCTCCTCGGAGCAGAGTAGAACTGCTGGCCTAACAGTTTTCAGGAAATCACGAAGAAATTCAATCGGGAAGACCGGCCGGCGGGAGTGGACAGTCCGATTGTCAATCACCCCTCGGGCGGGTTCAGTTGTGCTTTGCGCGCAGGCGCTGCTCCACTAATGGTGGCACGAGTCCCGTTAGCGGCCCGCCAAGTTGGGCGATCTCCCGTACCAGCTTTGAGCTTAAGTAGCTATAGCTCTCGCCCGGCAACATGAATACAGTTTCCAGCCGTGGTTCCAGCTTCCGATTCATCAGTGCCATCTGCAATTCGAACTCGTAGTCGGAAACCGCGCGAATCCCGCGGAGGATCACTCCTGCCCCGCGCTTCCGGGCATAATCCACCAGCAGTCCATCGAAGACGTCCACCTCGACGGAGTCCCACTGCTTGGTAACTTCCCGGAGCATTTCGACGCGCTCTGGAACGGAGAAGAGTGGCTCCTTCTCCGCATTTTTCAAGACCGCCACAATAAGATGGTCAAACATCTTTTCCCCGCGCTCGATAAGATCCAGGTGGCCGTTGGTCACGGGGTCGAACGAGCCGGGATAGAGAGCTACTGAGGTCTTCATGATTCTCTTAAGGGTCGTCTCCGAGGCACATTCTAACCTAAGCATTCCGCAAAGCCACAGGGAACTTCCGCCAGGCCGGCCCGCGGGGGATGGTGTGGAGAGTATTCTGTTCCCCGCGAGAAAGGAGGCACTCTCATTTATTCAGTGTTATAACGATTTAATAGATGTATAGTTGGCCAAGGATATTTCGGAGGGCGCCTTATGACTGGGAGTACTTTGAAAGGGAAAACCGTTGTTGTGGCACTGGGTACAATTCTTTGTGCAAGCATGGCCGCACGAGCCCAATCACCATCGGAATTGAATCTTATGCCCCTGCCCGCTAAGGTGCAGGCGGGTAACGGTGCGATGAAGATCGATGCCGGATTCGGCCTCAGCTTCGCGGGCTACCACGAAGCGCGATTGGATCGGGCAGGGCAGCGATTTCTTGAGCAGCTCCACCGGCAGACAGGTATTGTCTTCCCGGCAGGCCCGGAGGACGCCGCCAAAGCGGCACTCATTGTCACTACCGATCACGAAAGTAAGCCGGTGCAGGAACTCGGCGAGGACGAATCGTATACTCTCGATGTCACTCCTACCGGCGCTAAACTTCACGCTGCCAATCCCCTTGGCGCCATGCACGGCCTGCAGACATTTCTACAGTTGGTCAGCATCACCCCTGATGGCTTCACAGTTCCGGCCGTTAGCATTCAGGACCAGCCGCGCTTTCCCTGGCGTGGTTTGATGATCGATGTCGCCCGGCACTTTATCCCTCTCGAGGTTCTGAAACGGAATCTTGACGGCATGGAAGCTGTGAAGATGAATGTATTTCACTGGCACCTTTCGGAGAATCAGGGCTTCCGCGTGGAGAGCCACAAATATCCCAAGTTGCATGAGCAGGGCTCCGACGGCCTCTACTACACGCAAGATCAGATTCGCGATTTGATTGCTTACGCTCATGACCGCGGCATCCGTGTGGTTCCGGAATTCGATATGCCCGGCCACAGCACCGCCTGGCTTGTCGGGTATCCGGAAATCGCCAGCGGCCCAGGCCCTTACCAGATCGATAGGACTTGGGGCGTTTTTGACCCCGCGATGGATCCCACCAGCGAAAAAACCTACAAATTCCTGAACGAATTCTTCGCCGAAATGACTAAGCTTTTCCCCGACCAGTTCTTCCATGTTGGCGGCGACGAGGTGAATGGCAAGGAATGGGACCGCAATCCGAGCATTCAGGCTTACATGAAGTCCCATGGCCTTAAGAACAACGAAGCCCTGCAAGCCTATTTCAGTCAGCGCGTTCAGGACCTGGCGGTGAAACATGGCAAGACACCGATCGGCTGGGACGAGATTCTAATACCAGGCGTTCCCAAGACCATCGTCATCCAATCATGGCGCGGCGCGGCATCGCTGGCTGCGGCCGCCAAGCAGGGCTATCGCGGAATTCTCTCCAATGGGTACTACATTGATCTGGGCTGGAGCGCCGCGCGCCACTATGCGGTGGACCCCGAGGGCGGCGCGGCTGCCAGTCTGACGCCGGAAGAAAAACAGCGAATTCTGGGCGGAGAGTCCACCATGTGGTCCGAGTTCGTCAACCCGGAGAATATTGACTCGCGCATCTGGCCACGCAACGCCGCCATTGCCGAGCGATTCTGGTCGCCGCAAGCCACCACGGACGTGGCTTCGATGTATCAACGCATGGAATCGGAGAGTTCTCGCTTGGAATGGCTCGGGCTGACACACCGGTCCTACCAACGGCTGATGGTACGGCGCATGGCCGGGTCCGCCTCTCCTGACGAATTCGCGGCCTTGCGCAACCTCACAGAAGCTCTCGAGCCCGTGAAGGATTACACCAGGGAACAAAATGCCGCGGTGGAGCCGACAAGTCAGTCACCTTTAAATCGCGTCGTTGACGCTGTGCAGCCGGAAAGCGAAATCTCTCGCCGCTTCTCGGAAGGCGTGGAACAGTTCTTGGCCTCTTCCTGCAAGGACGCGGCGTCGGCTGCGCAACTTCGCGCTCAGCTTGCGTCTTGGGCCGGCAATAATGCTCGCCTCCAGTCGCTTGCGGACCATTCCTCGCTGGTAAAAGAAGCCAGCCCGGCCTCTGCCGCCCTCTCGCAGGCTGCCGAGCTTGCGCTGGGAGCGCTCGACCGCCTTCGCCAGGGTTTGCCCCTGCCCGATGATGAGAAAAGAACTCAGCTCGATGCGTTGAACGTCTTCGAACTGCAAGCCCACAAAGCACAGCTAACGCTGCCGGCGCGTCTCGCATTTCAGAAGCTGATCGAGGCAGCGAGCTCCGGCAGCGCTTGTGGCCCCTCAAATAAATAACAAGCGGGCGCTGAGCGCTTCACCTCGATACGTCTACTTGGTTGTGACAGATCCCCGTGCCGGAATCCCGAAACGTCATTCCCGCCTCCGGGATGAATTCCCAGGCGTATTTCCCGCGGCCCAGCGTGAGTTTCAACACGCCAAATGTGTCGTCATTTCGCACCTCGCTGTTTGGCTGCGCAAAACTCAGCAGGGTGTGACTTCTGCCGCCTGTGCCCACCACGATTTCTCGAATTCCATGTTCCGGATCGCTGTGCCCCTCCGGATCTTGTGGCGCGAACCGTTCGTAGGAATGTTCGTGCCCGCCTAGGATCAGGTCGGCATGAGCCGCGTATAGATCCCGCCAAAAGGCTTGCAATTCGGTATGACGCGCGTGAGCGGAGAAAAATCCACTGCTGAAAAGTATGTGATGGCCATACGCGGCGATGCACGCATTCGGATGTTCGGAAAGGTCCTGCTTCAACCACACCTCCTCTGGTGAGCCCTCTCTGCATCCGCCCAACTCTTTCGTGCCGCAATTTGTGTTCAGCACGACGATGTGCCACGCCCCCAGGTCGTAACTGTAATATCCCTTCCGCGGTTCTCCAGCCTGCGCACCCCAGTAGCGGAAATAGCCAACGGCGTCCGTCCCGTTGTAGTCATGATTGCCCGGCGCAGGCCGTGTCCGCGCTTTGAAACGGCCCCACGTCGGCTGATAACAATTCTGAAACTCTTCGTAGCTCCCCCTCTCATACGCTAGGTCCCCGGCGGCAAAAACGGTCCCTGGAATCTGATCGATTAACTTGGCTGTTGCTTCTGCGCCGGAAAGATTGTTGCACCAGGCGATATCTCCCGCGCCAACGAGAATGTACGCCTCTGGCTGTTTCCTTTTGGGAACCTCCGCGTGATTTTTGGCCGAGGAGTTCGAGGCTGCTGCGGGCTTTTGGGCAGGCACGGCTGCG
>Ga0187803_10001066_pt1 | contig 10715 bp, 10 predicted proteins | sample NC_wetland_sal_i_2_FD_132425 | JGI IMG/M metagenome (GOLD analysis project Ga0187803, IMG submission 132425) | Wetland sediment microbial communities from Neuse River Estuary, North Carolina, USA - Control_3 | ecosystem: Environmental > Aquatic > Freshwater > Wetlands > Sediment | place: USA...
GTTGCGAGTGGTCGTGGAATTCGGGTTCTCGGGTGGACGTGTTTCGTGCTCCAAGGACTCTTCTCATTGCGACCAGTGTGGCGGTGGGTGAGGCGGCTCGTCGGAGCAGATCGGTCTGACGACGTGTACAATTGAGATGGCTCTCTTAGATGTTGTGGTGCAAACCAATCACGGTTGGCTCGGCAATCGCAATGCGCCGACGCCCCCAGAGATTCGTTTCCAACTCACTCCAGATCTCTACCTTGAGAAACTAGGTCCCGACGCAGCAAAGGTTGTTCTCGATCTGGGCGAGCCATCCGGCTACGGAGTGGTCAGACCCGCGCGACAATATGGATATTTCTATGCTTTTGTGCGTGAGGTTCCTGAGCCCGCGAGCGTGTATGACTGGGACACGGACAACAGAATTCAGACCGCCGTTGCGCTATCCAGACTAGTGCGGCCCACGTCGATCTCGTACAGATACGCGGCACGACTTCAACTCAAAGGTGACGGGACTGTAAGTCACGCTTTCCCGGCTTGGCTGCGCGGCGTAGACCCTGATTCGTGGCTCGCGCCTGAACAAAGTTACCGTGACTGGTTAATCGCTGAAGAATTCGAAAGCTTGAGAACGCTCCTTCTCAATTTTTCCAAGGCTACGCTGCCTGTGCGCGTCAGCCGAGCGCTGTGGTATCACGAACACGCGGCCCGGACATACTATGGGGAGCTACGATGGATTGCTGTTTGCACGGCGCTTGAGTCACTCATTCACACGCATTCGAGACATTCAACACGGCAGTTCACGACCAGAGTGCCGCAGATGGCATCGATGGTTGGCGTGCGGTTTGATGAACAAGAGGCCAAGATGGCTTACGACATGAGGTCTCGATTGGCTCACGGAGGCGCGACAGGCAAGTTAGCTCCGGTCGAGGAGCAGCTTTATGTGAAATTGGAAGCGGTTCTTCGGTCCACAGTTCGGCGTGCGATGTCCGACCCTGCGTTCGCCAACATATTCACGGACGAAGACCAGATCCGCGCCCATTGGCCGGTCAAGCTTCGAGGAAAGAGTGTCTGAATCAGCAGAATCAGCAATTGGATTTGGTGGGCGGCTGCAACGCCGTCATTTCGCGGGACTTAAGAATATGGGGTCGTGTTCGATCCCCACCGCCCCTACCAACCTCACTAAACACAAGGCTTTTTCAGCGGCTGGTAGTATTGGTGAGGTCTGTGGGCCCGGTATACACTTGCTCAGGCCGAACAGAAGCTGCAAGCATTGAGAAGCAGCGAGTAACCGAAAAGAGCGCGACATTTCGAACTGAGAGCCATGCATACCGTTCTCGACCTTGACTTGGACTTTTTTGTCTGGCCCATAGCGCACTGGCCTGAGAGTGATGGCCGGTTGCCTGCCGGGGACTGCGAATACCTCGCCACTGACCATGAGGTCCGTGGTTTCATTGAGCAGCGTTGCCACCTGAACAGAGTCAATAAGATTCCTGGGAAGGTATTTGTCGAGCATGAAGAAGCTTTTCGCGTTTGGCGCTGCTGGATAACTGACGGAACACTGACCTCGCCTTTTAGAGTATTCCATGTCGATGCTCACGCGGACCTTGGATTGGGTGACTCAGGTTGGGTATATCTCTCAACGGAACTATTGGCGCTACCTTTGCACCGCAGGGACAAGCCGCGATTTGCCTCAAATGGTTTGAGTTCGTCCAACTATCTCGCTTTTGCAATCGCTAACCGCTGGATTTACGACCTTACTTATGTATTCCCAACGGGTCCGTCCACGGTCTCTGGGCAAGCAGGAAGAAGCTGTCCCGACGATTTGCCGCCGATGCACTTTAGGGACGGCGATTCGAAGTCGGGTCTAATTGAGTTGAAGCGCTACGAGCCAAAGGACAAGAACGCCGTGGCGACCGGGTCGGCAGCCACGCCATTGGATGTCGAACCGACCGTGCCTTTCAATTGTATAGCCGCCGGCGAGTTTCAGTTCTCCGGCTTCACGCACTTTGTGGTCGCACAATCTCCGCGGTTCACGCCTCCAGCAGCAGGCAAACTGCTGGAAATCATTCGCGAGTACCTGAGCCCGACATGATCTCGAACACATCGAGTGAGCATTACCGTGTACCCGCCGTGTACCTCACTTGGGCGAATTCGATGTTTTTGGCGTTTTTCTCGTTTGAAGGAATCAGTAACTTACGAATTTTCAGCGTCGCTTTTAGTCCGATCCCCACCGCCCCTACCAACCTCCCTAAACACAAGGCTTTTTCAGCACTGACTAAGCATTTCCGGCCCCACTGAAGTGGCAACGGGTTTCGACGATGCTGCAGAGCGAGAATTCAGTGTTCGAGGCTTAGCGCGGAAACCGAGTGCAGGAACCCGGTGCTTGTCGGGCCATCTCTAAGTGCCCCAAATTGCGGCGCAGCCGGTTCTTAGCGCGGAAGATAATGGTTTTGACCGCAGGGAGGCGGCGGTTGAGTGCGCGAGCAATCTCGGAGTAACTCATACGCTTGTAGTAGCGGAGAATCAGCGGAACCTTGTAATAATCCGGCAGGCGGCTCAACTGTTCTCTCACCTGGCGTTTTGCTTCCTTGTGCAGAACTTGGGAGAGAGGCGAAGGAGTGGAAACGTCCGGGACGGCGCAAGGATCATTTCCGGTGACGATCGAGCATTTCTCCCGCTTCTGCCGGCGCAATTTGTCAATGCAATGCCGACCTGCCACCTTACGCACCCAAGGGCGGAAGGGATGCTCCTCATCTTTTTTCTCGAGGACCGTGTGCAGTTTCAAGAAGACTTCTGCTGCGGCATCCTCAGCATCTTCCGGCTGACGAAAGAACCGACGGCAGACCTGCAGGACGTAAGGATAGTGAGTGGTATAGATTGAGCTTAAGACTTCAGGACAAGTTTGCAGGGCTTGATTGAGGGCCGTGCCGAGCCCGGCTTCTTCGAGGAAGATTGAGGTGGATCGAGTCGCCATAACCACTCCTTTGCCAGTGAAGTTGGGCACACGGCCAGTTCCGGATCCCAGTTACACGACTCGGGGACCCCTGTGTGTCCTGCAGCTCAGCTATTTGAAACTGTTTCTTTCCCTGTCGGACTTCTTCAGCCGCGAGACCGAGGCCGAGCGCCGGTGAGGAGCCGAAAAATCTCTGGTGGGTGAACGGAATGGCTCACGTTGAATGGCGTCGCGGCGGCGAACAACCAAGAGTGTCAAGTCATCATCCGGTGAGCGCGAGTCAGCGAAATCGAGAACTGTTCCAAGTAATGAGAAGAGGGCTTTACTCGCGTCCACGCCGGAGATAGCTCTGGTTGCCGCCATTAGCCGCTCCGTTTCGAACTCGTCCTCTCGAGCATTCCGGCACTCGGTCACACCGTCGGAGTAAGCGACCAGCGTATCGCCGGGGTTGAGAGCGACGCTCCCGGTTGGAATGTGGCATTTTCCATGGCGCCTAGCACGGGACCACCTTCTTCCAGATGCTCCAGTGTCTTGTTGCCCCTCAGAAGCAGCGGTGCTGGCAGACCAGCGTTGCAGTATGCGAGTTCATTCTTCTGTGCATCGATTCGCGCAAAAAACAGCGCGGTCAGCGGTGGTTCACCTTGGTCGTGGCACAGCTCATGGTTGACTTCCGCAACGACATCGCCTGGGCTCGAGTGTGTCCGTGCAGAGCGTTGGATCAATCCCATCAGGTGAGCCTGCCAAATTCCCGCGGATAATCCTTTGCCTGCGATGTCGCCTATGGTCAATCCAAGGGCAGAGCCCAGTTCCATCACTTTGAAAAAATCTCCCGAGAGATGGCGCACCGGAAAAATTTCTCCGGCGAACTCGAACTCGCCCCATCTAAGTTCACGCGCTGCACAGAGCCTGCGTTGCACCTGGGCGGCTTCAAAGATGGCCTGCTGCAGTTTCGCTTGCTCTCGCCGGAGTGCGTTCAATTCGTCGGTGAGGAACTGCGCGCTCTCCGTTTGATCGCTTCCGATAGCAGCCAAAGCTTGAGCAGACCGTCCATCGTCTGCGCTTGCGGCCGCACCTGCCCAGTGGTTGCCGAGCACGGTTCGCCTGATATCCAGCATTCGTTCGGTCAAGGCCGTCATCGTCGTGTCATCCCACAAATTTGTAACCAACGCCATGCACGGTCAAAAAGTAACGAGGCTCCTCGGGAATGGGTTCGAGTTTCTGGCGAATCCGAACAATATGGGCGTCGACGGTACGCGTGGTTGGAAAATTCTCGTAGCCCCACACCTCGTCGAGAAGCCGGTCGCGGCTCAGCGTCTCTCCGGAATGACAGAGAAAGTGCTTCAGTAGCTCAAACTCCTTGCCGGAGAACTCCACGCGCCGGCCTGCCCGCATGACCTGGTAGCTGCGCAGATTCACCTCGACGTCGCCGAAGGTATAGTTGTCCTGCTCCCTCGGGAGAGTGTGCGCCCGCCGGAGAACGGCCTTGACGCGAGCGAGTAGTTCGCGGATAGAGAAGGGTTTGGTAACGTAGTCATCGGCACCGAGTTCGAGGCCCACAACCTTATCGACTTCCTGCCCGCGCGCCGTAAGCATAATGATGGGAATCGATGGGCGCTTGGCCTTCAGCTGCTTACACACATCAAGCCCGCTCATCCGCGGCATCATCACATCCAGCACAACAAGGTCCGGAGAATCCTTGAGCGCCCGCTCCAGCCCTTCCACGCCATCGAGGGCCGTAATCACTTGAAAACCTTCGTATTCGAAATTATCGCGTAGCCCCGCAACCATGTTTGGCTCATCCTCAACGATCAGAATCTTGCTTGTGCCCATGACCTCTCCCTTTTGGCCTTTCGGGAACATGGCACCACCCCACGCTCCGTAGCCCTCATGCGATCGCGGCCCCCGACCGTGAAGACGGATCCAACGGCAACGCGATCGTGAATTTACTGCCTTTCTCTGGGGCGCTTTCGACCTCCACGTCCCCACCGTGCGCCCGGACGATATGGCGAACGAGCGACAGACCCAAGCCCGAGCCCTTGATGTTGTGGACCAGGGGATCGCCACAACGGTAAAACTTCTCGAAGATCTTCTCCTGCTCGCTGAGCGGGATACCGATGCCATGGTCGCGCACTTCCAGCTTCACGCAACCGTTTGCGCGGTACAAGCTCACCCCAATGAACTTTCGGTCCTTCGAGTACTTCAGGGCGTTGTTCACCAGATTGAGCAACGAGCGGGCGATGGCTTCGCGGTCCACGTTGACCGGGGGGATATCCCGGGAGATGTTTTCCTCGAAGGCAAAACCGTTTTGTTCGATCTGGAAGCGGTAAGAGTCGAGTGTAGAGCGGACAAGATCGGGGAGATTGGTTTCCTTGAACTCGTATTCCTTGCGACCCGCCTCGATACGCGAAAAGTCCAGAATATTATTGATGAGGGCAGTGAGGCGCTCGCTCTCCTCGCGAATGATGCGGAAATACTCCTGGTATTTTTCCTTTGCGTTGAGGCGGCCGAGTTCCAACGTCTCAGCGTAGAGGCGGATGAGGGCCAGCGGCGTGCGCAATTCGTGAGAGACGTTGGCGACGAAATCGGATTTCAGTCGAGCGAGATTCATTTCCCTGGACACGTTGCGGTAGGTAAGAAAGATCCCGCCAATCATCAGGAAGGAGAGCGCGGCGAGGACGGTATAGTTGTACCGCAAGAACCTCGCTCCGATGTCGGCAATGGTGGTGCCTGGATATTTAATTGCCCAAACCATGCCTTGAAAAATATCAGCGAAGGGGCGCTCCACTTCAGACTTACCACCGTCCCAGTTTGCAGAAACGACCAAGGGCGTCGAATCCTTCAAAGCATGGATCATCATAGCCGGGGGATTGGCATCGGCTTTCAACCCGTTGCTCTTGCTGTTCAATACGTCCTTCATTACCGCGGGGAAAAGGCTCTTCTGCAAATAGTCCTCGTCAAAGGAAACCATGCCGAGGCTCACCCGATCCTTGGGGAGGTCCGGGGGGATGAAATAGGCCACATTCCAATACATGCGCTGGTTGCCCATGAGCATCCAACCACCCTCGAACCCAGGAGATTGATCTCCCTTCTCGGCCATCATTCTGAGATGCTCGGCCATTGAAGGTGCCTCCAGGGGTAGCCAGCTCTCAAGGTTCTTGATAGCTTCCTGTGCGCGCGCGCAGAAGTCGCTATCGCGGTCGCGGCTGGGCTGCATACGGCCCACCAGGAGGCTGTTTTTCTTATCGTAGAGAACCGCATAAGCGAACTCAGGATGCTCCGATAGAATGCGATCGAGCCGGGCATTGATTTCGGAGCCGTAATATGGGTTTGGATACTCCTTGCGCACGGGCTCGCGCAACTCGTTAGCCTTTTCCCAGCTCTTCTTTTCCGCAATTTTCAGCAGATAGGGAAAGTCGCGCTGGATGGCGGCTTCGATGGCCTGATCGCGCTGAATATGCTTCAAGTTCCAGATGCTGAAGGCCATCAAGGCTGCCGCGGGGAGGACGATGGCCAGCTCCAGTGTGAGGAGCGTTTTTGTGCGGTCTGTCAATCGCCACTTCTTGGACATTCTAAACCTCCCCACATTGTTCACTCACTTCTTAGCTTAAGCGAAAGTATAAAGACCAGCCAGGCCGAGTGTGTCAAGTCCTCGCAAAAAATTGTAAAAAGTTGTAAAGCGGGTGGCCTGAAGTACGACGCAATTCGCGAAGCAGAGCAAGGACCAGAGGGTCTGCGAACTGTGACACCGTAATGCCGATTGAAAACAAGTACCTTACAGGTTTCAACGTTGGAACCTAACAGGTGGGTCTCGCGTCGAACCGGCCAGTGGCTGGTCGAAACTTTGCTAGAATCGCTGCGCTCGGGAAAAGCTTATATGTCCAAGCTCGCGAGCATGCAGGAAGCGATGAGCCGGTTCGTCCACGACAGCGACACCGTCGTGATGGAAGGCTTCACGCATTTGATACCTTTCGCCGCCGGTCACGAACTGATTCGCCAGCGCCGCAAGGATCTCACGCTGGTGCGCCTAACGCCCGATCTGATCGCCGACCAGATGATCGCCGCGGGTTGCGCGCGAAAGCTGGTGTTCAGTTGGGCTGGGAATCCCGGTGTTGGATCGCTCTATGCTTTCCGGCGCGCGGTGGAGCAGGGATTTCCGAAGCCGCTCGAAGTCGAGGAGTATTCGCACTCCGGTCTGGCGCTGCGTTTGCAGGCGGGCGCGGCAGGCTTGCCGTTTCTTCCTACGCGGAATTTTGTTGGCTCCGATCTGCCTCGTGTGAACCCGCAGATCCGCCGCGTCACCTGCCCGCACACCGGCGAGGAGTTGTGGTCTGTGCCGGCGCTCAATCCGGACGTGGCCATACTCCATGCACAGCGCGCCGACGAAGACGGCAACACACAGGTCTGGGGCCTGGTGGGTGTGCACAAGGAAGCGGCGTTTGCCGCGCGCCGTGTCATCGTGGTGGTCGAGGAGAGTGTCTCGCCGGAGGTGATCCGCCGTGACCCCAACCGCACTCTGATCCCGGGATTTCGCGTCGATGCGGTGGTCGTCGAACCCTTTGGCGCGCATCCGTCCTACGTGCAGGGCTATTACGACCGCGATAACAACTTCTACGCGCGCTGGGAGGAGATCTCCCGCGACCCGCAGGTCCTAGCGCGCTATCTCGACGAATGGGTGTATGGCGTTGCGGACAGACGCGTCTATCAGCAGAAAATGCGGGATACCTGGGAGCGGCTGCGCGCACGCGAAGTTCTCTGCGCGCCCGTGAATTATGGATACTGAAGCGGGCTGTCAGCTTTCAGCCATCAGCTTTCATGCTAAAGCATCGATCGCGGAGGACCGGAAACCAGGAACAAGATGAGGGACTTTCGCGAGCTGGAGGTAAGGTCGAAGGCTGATAGCTCTTCGCACGCAAGGTGATGGACACGACGACTTACGAGATGATGGTTACTGCAGCGGCCCGGATGCTGCGCGACAGGGAAGTCGTGTTTGTCGGCATCGGCATCCCCAACGTGGCCGTCAACCTGGCGCGGCGCACCCGCTGCCCCAATCTGGTGCTCATCTATGAATCTGGCGCCATTGGCGCGCAGCCCGATCGCCTGCCGACCTCCATCGGTGACCCGGCGCTAGTGACCGGCGCGCTAGGTGTCTGTTCAGTGCCCGAAGTCTTCCAATACTATTTGCAGCGCGGGCTGATTGACGTCGGCTTTCTTGGCGGCGCGCAGATCGATCGCTATGGAAACTTGAACACTACGGTAATCGGCGACTACTACAAGCCAAAGGCTCGGCTGCCCGGCTCCGGTGGCGCCTGCGAGATCGCCACACTGGCGCGGCGCGTTCTGATTGTGATGCAGCACAAGCGCCGCAGCTTCGTGGAGCGCCTAGACTTTGCCACCAGTCCCGGTTACCTGGATGGCCGCGAGGCCCGCGAGCGCCTTCGGATTCCGGGGAGCGGCCCGCAGGCACTCATCACGGATCTTGGCGTGTTGATATTTTCCAGGGAGACGGGCGAGATCGTACTCGAGTCGCTACACCCCAGTGCGACACTCGACCAGGTGCGCGAGAATACCGGCTGGCCGCTGCGCGTGGCTGCGAAGCTGGCGGTGACCGAGCCGCCCAGCGCCGAAGAGTTGCGCGTCCTGCGTGACGAGCTAGCGACCAGAGACCCCGCGTCATGACCGAGGCCCTTTTTCCCCGCAGCTTTCGCAAGGGCTATCCTCAGGCGGTGCGTGGTGAAGGCTGCTACGTCTTCACCGCTGATGGCAGGAAATATCTGGACGCGGCGGGCGGAGCTGCTGTCGTCAGCATCGGCCACGGTGTGGCCGCCATCGGCCGGGCAATGGCCGAGCAGGCCGCGCGGCTAGCTTTCGCGCACACCTCGCAGTTTTACACGGAGGTTGCCGAACGGCTGGCCGAGCGCTTGCGCCGACTCGCGCCGCCTGCTTATCACGAGGCCGGCCGCGTCTACTTCACTTCCGGCGGTTCGGAGGCCACCGAAACGGCCATCAAACTCGCGCGGCAGTATTTCGTTGAGCGCGGCGCGTCTTCGCGGGTGCGCGTCGTGTCCCGCTGGCAAAGCTACCACGGCAGCACGCTGGGCGCGCTCGCGGTGAGCGGGAACCTGCGCCGTCGCGCCCCCTATGCCCCGTTGCTGGCGGAGTGGGGACATATCTCACCATGCTTCTGTTATCGCTGCCCGTTGGGTCTTGCGTATCCCGATTGTAAGGTGGCCTGCGCGGACGAGTTGGAAAAATTTGTTGAAAGCGTGGGCCCCGGAAGTGTCGCCGCATTTATTTTCGAGCCGGTGGTCGGCGCCACGCTCGGCGCGGTGGTGCCGCCGGAGGGATACTTGCAGCGGCTGGCGGAGATCTGCCGCCACCACGGGATTCTCCTCATCGCCGATGAAGTGATGACCGGCATGGGCCGCACCGGCACGCCCTTTGCCGTGGAGCACTGGGGCGTTGCGCCAGATATGATCCTGGTAGGCAAAGGAGTGGCCAGCGGGTACGCGCCGCTGGGCGGTGTGCTGGTCGCGCCGCACGTCGCTGAGACGATTGCCCGAGGCTCCGGTGCCTTCAATCATGGCTTCACTTATCAAGCGCATCCAGTGGCCACAGCGGCAGGCCTGGCCGTCCTGGACTATATCGAGCAACACCGGTTGTTCGAGCGGGTCGCGCCCGCAGGGCGCGAGTTGCTGAACGCCCTCGAGCCGCTCTCGACACATCCGCATGTCGGCGACATCCGCGGCCGTGGCCTGCTGGTTGGCGTCGAACTGGTTCAGGATCGCAGGACGCGCAAGCCGTTTCCGCGAGAAGCGGGCGTGGCCGAAGCCGTTCGCCGAGCGGCGTTCGCTGAGGGAGTCATCACGTATCCCATCCAGGGTTGCGTGGATGGCGAGTGCGGAGACCACATCCTTCTGGCCCCGCCTTTCATCATTTCGCGGGACGAAATCTTTGCGATTGCCCGCGCGCTCACCGCGGCAATGGGACATGTCATGCCATGACCCATTGCACTCGGGGTCGTCACGCCGTAGCGGCGCCGTTCTGGCGGGGAGCGAAGTATCGCCGACAAGATTGCCGGCACTACGTGTGGCGCTGGCGTTGCACTGGCCGGATTGCATTTGCCTGGCAGCGGGCTTCAGCCCCCAGGGAGAAATCTGCCTTTCAATGGAATCTCTAAGGAGTAGGGAGCCGCGATGAACAGACGCCCAAGCAGGTGGTTCGGGATGGCCTCGATTGTGGCTGTGATGATTGCTGCAGTGATGTCGTTGGCCGCTCGGCAGCAAGGCCGCTCCGACGAGAAACAGAAACAGGCTGCTCGAGCGCCAGCGAGAGAGCAAACTCCAGGAGTTATAAATGCTTCCGGGATGATGGGCTTTTCACCGCGGGCAGCGCAGGCCGAGCGACAACTGGAAACTAAATTCAAGGCTATCCCCTCGGCCGAGGAGGCGCGGAAGCAGCACCGCTACCTCACTGCGGAACCTCATCCAGCGGGTTCCGCGCGCAACCACGAGCTGGCCGAATATATCGTCGACCAGTGGCGCAAGCAGGGCTGGGAGGACGTCGTCATTCGCCGCTACGATGTACTCCACTCCGCCCCGCGCGAAGTTTCCATCCAGATGGTGAGCCCCATTCAGTATCAACTCGGGCTACGCGAAGACGCCTATGAGGTTGACCCGGACACCAAAAACCCCCGCGTGCATTCGGCCTACCTGGGTTTTTCCGCTTCGGGCGATGTCACCGCGCCGGTGGTTTACGCGCATAGCGGCAACCCGGAGGATTACGA
>Ga0187803_10001067_pt1 | contig 10714 bp, 7 predicted proteins | sample NC_wetland_sal_i_2_FD_132425 | JGI IMG/M metagenome (GOLD analysis project Ga0187803, IMG submission 132425) | Wetland sediment microbial communities from Neuse River Estuary, North Carolina, USA - Control_3 | ecosystem: Environmental > Aquatic > Freshwater > Wetlands > Sediment | place: USA...
AAGCGCGTCAGAACAGTAGTCGGGCCGACGATCTGATATGCTTCTTGTCCGAACCCTGCGTTTGCGGTCACGTAGTGATGCTTGTCGCGGCCCTCGGTCACAGCCACGAAGCCGGCTGGCGAAAAGACTAAGCCGGGATTACTCACGTCGAATCGTACTCCATCCTCGACGATCCAAGACCCTCGAAAAAAGTAGGTAGTTCCGACAAGAACACTCTGGTCGCGGTGCACGTCCTTCGAAGCGTAGTAACCGTAACCAAGAGTAGTGATGAACTGCTTTCGCGCGCCCCATTTGCGGTTCACAAAGGCATCAGCACGGAAACGCGGCCAGAAGAATCCGCCGACGCTCGATCCGAGCGTTAGCGAGGCATACCAATCTGAATTGAAGTTGTACGTGTCTCCAGCAGCCAGGTATACACCGCCATCGCTGAATTCATGCTGTCCGTTGACTTCGACGTTCCAAATATTCTTTCCGGTCGTGAGAACGGCGCGAGCGTAACCGCCGCTCCAATCGCCGAAGCCATTCGTGAGCTGGCGATAACTCCCCCCAACTTCCACAAAATTGGTCAGAAATTTCTCAGGCGCGGGTGTCACTGGAAGATCCGTACCAGGCGTTTGGAGCGAGGATTGCGGTGGATCGCTGGGTACGACGACTTGCTGGGCGTTCACTCTCCATGGGAGTGGGATGCTCAGGAACAGAAGAAGCGTGAGGCTCCACAAAAATCGCTGGTGGCTCATTGTCGAGATATCCTAGCTTGCACTTCTAGCTGATTCCCTTCGCCAGCGTCCACGAGCCACGCGTCGCCGTCCTGCAACACGGTCCCGGTGCCTCGAATCACAACAGGCCTGCCAAACGTCTCCGCCGGCAGGCTCCAGGTCTGGTGGGCCAAGGTCTGGGAATCGGTAGCCTTGAGTGAGGCGAGGCCGTCGCGTTCGGTCAAGGTCCACTCCACGTGCTTGCGCGAATTCAAGAAAATCGCGACATGAGCCATTGTGTACCAGCGAAAGCTTCCCTCCGCCTTGAGCTGCCCGGTTTTTTTCAACCAGTTTTCAACTATTTCGTGGTAGGGAAGAATTCCGGGCGGATGGAAATAGAGGAGACGCACTTGTTGGCGATCCACAACGAAGCCGGTCAGCGCTTCGAGCCATTGCTGTATCACATCGAAAGAAATATCTTCTCCACTGAATTCCTCGAAGGAGGCAGCCCGGTCCAACTGGGTGATGGGAAAAGCCCAGATGTTTTGCCCCTCGCGCTGGCCGCGGCGATAGCCCTGCGTCGGCCCCATGCCCGCGTCGCCCGTGAAGTAGTAGGCCACGAAACCGTGCGACTCCAGCCAATGGGTAACCCACTCCGGCTGATCGCCGTTCGGTGCTGCGTATTCGACGACGCGCTTTCCCGTCACTTGCTCGAGAGCATCCTTGTTGAGATCGAGGAACTTCGCCATATCCTTGGGCGAGTCCGTTTCAACGTGGACCGCAAAATAGTTGTGAATCCAGCCGCCGTGACTTCCGATTTCGTTTCCAACACGAACGTATTCGCGTACCAGGTCCTGGCTCACAGGATTGTGGAGAACGTTGAATCCCCCGTTATCGCCGACTGCATACGTGTCCGGCCCGGCTGTGATATCGATCGAATACGGCCCTTGCCGCAAGATCGTCCACGAATTCATAGCCTGAAGCGCGGAAATGGCCGCATTGGAATCGACGTGCCAGTTCAATACCAGCCCCCCGACGCCGTCGGGAACCGAAAGCAAACGGGGCAACGAGAGCATGTGTACGGCAAAGTATTTCAGGAAAGTGTGCAGCAGTAGGCCATCGGTATCACCCTTGAGGTACCCTAGGGGCAGATTTACGAAGAGCACCCTTCCTTTTTCGTAGCGATGATACCCGGCGGCGATGCCCGCACTCGAGCGCAGCAACACCTGTCCCGCGTAGTCGCCCGCTGTGACGAAGCTCGGATATTCCAGATTCCCGTATTGATAGCGCCTCATTTGAGTTGAGGTTGTATTCTCGCTCGCCGCGGTAGGCGCCAAAAACGGAAAGTATTTTCCAGGAGGCACACCAAGCTGCTTCATTAACTGGATCGTGCTGGTCATTTCGCCCAAGCGAATCGTCGTGTCGCCCAGCCTCTCATATAATGCGTAATCTACTCCGGCCAAGTCGGATAATCGCGAGCGACCGCTAGGATAGAATCCCTGGATCGATTTTGTCGCTGCGTCGTAGACGAGCATCAGATTTCCGCCCTTTGCCACATAATGGCGAATCTCGCCGAGCAAGAGATCGCTTGCCTGCTGATGAATTGAGTCGGGAAGAATTACGCCTGCGCATCTGGGCCTTCCAAACAGGGGCCGGAGAAAGGCGGAGTCGTGCATGGGGATCACATGCAGGCCCTCTTCGCTCGCGGCATCGAGCCAAACTGTGACCCGAGGATCGGAAAAGCTGGCACCGTCAGGCACCAAAAGTATTAGTCCATCGGCTCCAGCACTGAAATGGTCGTATGCGCGCTCGACCAACCATGTGGCTAGAGCTAGCAAACAAAAAATGCCCGCAACGATAGTGGTCGCCCGTTTCTTCATCTCTGGGAGACCGCATGCCCTTCGGTCCGCGCCCATATTGTGCCGAAGACCGTAACACCGTCCGCGATTTCTATCGTTGGAGCGCTGACTGTAGTGGGTGCCCAAAGCGAGCCGCACCGGGTTCCGGTTTCAATTGCGATTCCACGCTCGGCGATAACCGGCCCGGTAATGCGGCAATGGGGACCGATATGCATTGTCGAAGCGCTGATGAGGCTGCCCTCCACATGCACGCCCGCCTCTAGCGCAACGTGTCCATGGCTCTTGACACTGCCGAGCACCCGTGCGCCTGCACCGATGTGTAGCCGTCCCCTAGTCACAATGCTTGCGGAGACAATTTCGCCAGCTTGGATCTCCAAATCCTCATCGACCAACCAGCGGCCGCCCGGCAGGGATGTTGGCGCGGTTTCCGCGCCAAGATTGATCTCTTCTGTCTCTGACCGTCCAAATACAATGCGGGGAGCATTCAGCCGCTGGAAGGCGCAGCCGGATTCCAACTGAATCTCGCGATCAGAAGAGATGCGCCCATATAAATCGCAATCGCGTTCAGCTCGAAATGCACCGACTGCGTGCGCCCACCGGATCACCGTGCTGGCCCGCCCCAAGTGAATGTCCTTCTCCCCGAGAACCGCTCGGAACACGCTTTCTGCTCCCCCGGTGATTTCACCGACCGCGTAGATCTCTTTGGCGAAAGTGATTCCCTCGGGAAGAACCACATCCATGCCTGCAGCGACGACTGACTGGCAGGTCGCTGTTCTTCCCGAGGTGGACACTAATCGCGTGTCATCGGCGCGTCCGAGCAACAGATATTGGTCGCCGCCCGGCATGGCGCCGTGCGCCGTGGTGCCTGATGCCACGCACTCCCGCAAGGGCTCCAATAGGTCGGCAATATAGCTGCGGAATCCATAGGAAAAATGCCGGATATCTCCTGCGTGTTGCTGAATCACGTTGAGGGGCTGCGCGTCACGCTTGAGGCGTAGCTCTGTCAGGGCCGGCAGCAACGGGAGCGTGAATAGGATGCCGGCCAACAAAACAAGAAGCACCGTTGCAAGCACAGGATTCATGAAGTGGTCCGAAAGCGCTCGGTCTTATCCCAGTGAAATTGTGCCCCGGTGATGGGAGCCAACAATTGAGCGACGCACGCGTGAGAGACGGCAGAAATGCTCACCACAAATCCCAAAATGAGAAAAGGGAGCAAGCAGATGCGCTGGCGCGTGTAATCGAGCCGGGCTGCGGCAGCGATTTCAAAAAATGCGGCGAAATTCCCCGTGGCGGCGTACGCAGTGAACGCGAGAATCGCGATGACTCCATGGAGCGGTGCTACACCCTCATAAAAAAGACCCAGCGCCAGGAACCAGGCAATCATAGTTAGCGGCGCCAAGGCATACACTCCAAGAAGCAAGAATCCATCAATGCGTTCTCTGAAGGTCGCGCGATGCTTGCCGAACAACAGTTCGAGGCCGTACGCCGCCAGCACCTGGTTGTGTCCCTTGGCCCAGCGCATGATCTGCTTGATGCGGACTTGCCACGTCTCTGGAACTTCTTCATAGCACTCGGAGCGATTTTGATAGACCGTTTTCCAGCCTGCCAGCAACAAACGGTAGGTAAGATCGGTATCTTCAGTGAGGGAATTGTCATTCCAACCGCCAATCTCGCGCAGAGCACTGAGCCTTACGCCGGCGACCGTGCCTCCATGCTGAGGAACGAGCCGCAGATTCATGCGCGCCTGCTGGTCCACCTGATAGCCGCCGGAGCGCTCGAGGTCGAGCAGGCGAGTGAGTAGATTCGTCCCGACATTCAGAGGTACGACACGCCCCATCACGCCACCCACCTCGGGATCGAAGAAAGGGGCAACGAGTTGCTTGATCAACCCGCTGCCAGGAATGTAGTCGGCGTCAAAGATTAGAATGACTTCCGTCTCGACCAATTCCATAGCGTCCTTTAACGCGGCGGCTTTGCCTCCTTTGCCCCCGTTGCGGTGAAAGGGATGGATACGGCCTGGATGGTCCCCATAAAAGCGATCGATGATTTCGCGCGTGCGGTCCGTAGAGCGGTCGTTGACCGGAACGACCACCATCTTATCCTTGGGATAGTTCACACTCATCAGCGCAGCTAATATGTTGGCAACGACCTTTTCTTCGTTGTGAGCTGCCACTAAGACAGTCACCCGTGGCCAGACGGCTGTATCGATATCAATATAGGGATGGCGCTGGAATCCGAAAAGACGGTTCAGCGTGAAAATGTAATGGCGCGCCGTGTATATTGAGATAAGGATGACGATCGCGTAGAGAGAGTAAATCATCGTTGTCAACCGCGAGCTACGAACGAACCTTCTCGGACCCCGCTACTTTTGCGTCTTCCAAGAAATCTGTTTTGCGGCGGCGCGCGTGCAGCCTAGGGGGCGCTTTGAATTCCTTCTCTGGTTCGAGGAGCGGCGTCTTTCCCTGATGCCAGCGCGTGATAGCCTCGACAATGCGCTCCGACGCTCTGCCATCACCGTACGGATTGTCCCCCTCCGACATATACTTGTACTCTTCCGTGTCACTTAGCAGCCGCTCGGCCTCATCGAAGATTCCCTTGCGTGACATGCCGATTATCTTAGCCATTCCGAATTGCGAAGCCTCGGGGCGTTCCGTCAATTTGCGGAGCACGAGCACGGGCTTGTGAAAGGTGGGGGCCTCTTCTTGGATTCCGCCGGAATCCGTGAGCACCATGAAACAGTTGCGCAGCAAACTGACAAAGGTCAGGTAGTCGAGAGGTTCGGTGAGATGAATTCGGTCAATACCGTCCAGAAGCGCGTTGATTGTGCCGCGTACATTTGGATTCATGTGGACAGGATAGATCACGCGGATATCAGGATGCAGGCTCACAAGATCCTTTAGCGCCAGGCACATGTTTTCCTGATCGCTCCCCCACGATTCGCGACGATGGGAAGTCACCAGTATCAGCCGTTTGTCATCCGCGGGAATGTCGGCCAGTGGAGTATTTTCCCAGGAATTAGGCAGATTGCCGAGCCCCCGCAGCGCGTCCACAACGGTGTTTCCAGTGACCACAATTTTTGCAGGGGAAATACCCTCGGCCAGCAGAGCGTCGCGCGAAAATGCGGTCGGAGCGAAGTGAATTTCCGTAACCACGGAAACGATCCGGCGGTTCGCTTCCTCTGGGAACGGGTTATAGATGTCGTGGCTGCGAAGTCCCGCCTCGATATGCCCTACTGGAATCTTGCAGTAATAGGCGGCGAGAGCCGCGCCGAAAGCCGTAGTGGTATCACCTTGGACCAAGACTATGTTGGGCTTGAAGCGATGGCATGCATTTTCCACCGTATCGACCACACGGCAGGTGAGCATGCTCAGCGTCTGATTCGCACGCATGACGTCTAGGTCAAAATCTGGCTTGATCTTGAAGTGCTGGAGCGCCTGATCGAGCATCGTGCGATGCTGACCTGTGTGCACAACGGCAGTTTCGAATTCAGTAGAACGGCGTCGCAACTCGTGGATCACGAGGGCAAGCTTGATGGCTTCCGGTCGCGTGCCTAGAACTGCGATGACCTTGCAGGGTTTTGGCAATTGTGTTCACTCCAAGGGAGGCGGCCGCACTCGGCGCGGCCGTCGACCGAATCACCGCCGCCTACCGGAGAAAAACCATTCGACTAAGTTTGGCAAGCGCGCTCGTCCGCTTTATCAACCATCTTCTATGTTCGCCTATTCTTTCGAGTCTTTTCGCAATAAAAGTAAATTACGTGGCTATAGCGTTAATAGACAGATCAAAACTTACGGGAATGGATTATACCGTAACCAGTTGAAAGGGCGGGGCTTCGGAACAATGGAGCGAGAGGTTCAAATCCTGTCGTCCGGACCGTTCTTTTCACGATTCAACGTCCACTGCCAGCACTTCATACACTTTGCGCAGCAGCGTATCTCGCGCAACGGGTTTGAAGAGGACAGTCGCATCAGAATCAAAGAGCTCGGGATGAGTGAAACCAGTGTAGCCTGACATGTAGACCACCCTCATAGCTGGCCTCGCCGGAGCGAGCTTCCCGGCCAAAGCCGGCCCACTCATTCCCGGCATCACTACATCAGTAAGTAGTAAATGAATGGGCCCCTTGTGTTGGCGAGCAATCTCAATCGCATCGGCCGGCTGCTCCGCTGACAAAACGGTATAGCCGCTGTTGACCAGCAGATCACGCGTTAACTCCCGGAGTGGTTCCTCGTCCTCCACGAGCAGGATCGTCTCCGTACCTCGAAGCGGGGCAGCCAAGCCGGCGGTCGGTTTCTCTCCGCGGGCCGCTTCGTCGCTGCGAGGCAAGTATATTTTGAAGGTTGTGCCCAATCCTTGTTCGCTGTAAACCCAGATATGGCCACCGCTCTGCCGGATCACTCCGTATACAGTCGAGAGCCCCAACCCAGTGCCCTTGCCTTGCTCCTTGGTGGTGAAAAACGGCTCGAAGATGTGCGCTTGAGTCGCCGCGTCCATCCCGATTCCCGTGTCTGAGACGGACAACAGCACATACCGGCCCGAAGGTTGCGGGGGATGTGAACTCGCATAGTCCTCGTCCAAATCAACATTCGCCGTCAAAATCGTCAGGCGCCCGCCGTGCGGCATCGCATCCCGAGCATTCACGGCGAGGTTCATAATGACTTGTTCAATCTGTCCTTGGTCGGCCTTGATGTTTCCTAAGTCTGGTTCCAACGCAGTTTCTAGAGTGATGTTCTCACCGATCAGGCGCCCGAGCATCTTCTCTATGTTGCTTACTACGTCATTCAGGGCCAAGATTTTTGGCTCCAGCACCTGCTGGCGGCTGAATGCCAGGAGTTGGCGAGTCAGCGAGGCAGCACGCTTCCCGGCCTTCTTGATTTCCTGAACGCTCTTATGCCTGGAGTCGCCCGCCTCCAGTCGCTCTTCCAAAATCTCGCTGTAGCCGATAATGACTCCTAGCAGGTTGTTAAAGTCGTGGGCGATCCCACCGGACAGTTGACCAATCGCTTCCATCTTCTGAGCCTGACGCAGCTGTTTTTCCAAACTTTTCCGTTCGGTTATGTCCTTGAAAATGGCGATGACACATTTTTCGCCGTCAAACTCGACAATCTCAGCCGAATTCAACGCGGTGCGCTCTTCACCAGACTTGGTGAGAAAAGTGATTTCCAAATCGCGTATTGCGCCCTGTTTTACTAAGATTTCGGCTAACCTGCCCCGATCCTCGGGAACCTCCCAGATCTGCAGTTCCAGGGACGTCCGTCCAATGACCTCCTCGCGCCGATGCCCGGTTACGCGAAGAAAACTCTCATTCACGTCAATGTAGCGGCCCTCCGAAAGGTTGGCGATGGTCATGGGTTCCGGGTTCGCATTGAAAGCCTTATAGAACCTCTCCTCTGCCTTCTTACGTTCAGTGACGTCCTGGGCAGTCCCAACCAGCCGCACCAGACGATTGGTCTTTTCGTCGCGAACCACATTTGTGTGTGATTGAATGAAGCGCACGGCGCCACTCGGCCGGTTGATCCGATATTCGAGTCCGATCGAGTTCCCTTCGCGAATGCCTCTCGCAAGCTCCTCCTGGATTCGGATCTTATCCTCAGGATGTACAGCGCCCAGGAAAGTTGCCCCGGAAACCGCGATTTGTCCGGGCTCATACCCAAAGATGCGAAAGTTTTCGTCCGACCAGCGCAGCGGATTCTTTTCAAATTCGTCCAAGCTTGAAAGGTCCATCTCGTAGCTGCCTAGGTGTGCGATCCGTTGCGCGGCGGCCAAATCCGCTTCTCTTCGTCGCAGCTTCTTCTCTGCCTGTAGCCGCTCCGAAATGTCGCGAAACATTACCTGAACCGAAGGCTCACCCTTATAGATGACAGACCTAGCCACAGTCTCCGCATGAATTCTCTTTCCATCGAGACGGAGGAATTGGATTTCGTGCCGTCGCACTGACTCAAGGTCGTGAGCGAACATCCGAATCCTCTCTTTTACGATTTCTCGATCATCTGGGTGCACGGAGTCGAGGTGTTGCCTTCCTAGAAGTTCACTAGCGGAGGAAGCACCAAACAATTTTGCGCAGGCACTGTTCGCAAAGATGATCGCGCCCTGCCGGTGAACTAGCATCGCATCAGGAGATTCCTCTACAAGCTGGCGGTAGGATTCTTCACTTCGGATAAGTCGCTGTTCCGTTCGCATTCGCTCAGTAATGTCTGCGGCCAAGACCAGTCTTGCAGGTCGCCCGGACCAGTCCAGGTCGCAAGAGGTGATCTCGACATCGACGAGGGATCCGTCCTTCTTTTGGTGTTTCCACGTGCCCGATCTTTCTAGTCCTGCACCTTGCTGTGCGACGCTGCCCAACAACGCTGAGATGCCCTGGGCCGGGACAATATCCCGGATGGTCATCTGCAGAAACTCATTACGCGAATAACCGTACTGATCAACAGCTGCCAGATTGACCGCCAGAAAGACCAAAGACTCTGCGTCGAAAACCAACATTGGCTGTGGGTTCCTGTCGAAGAGTAGTCGATAAGGCGTATTCAAAGCTCGCGGCGCCTCCCGCGTCTCTTTGCGGCCGCGAGGTTTATCTATAGATTTACGCGTCGGCACTTTTGACTCGTTCGTCTGGGGAGGTGGTACGGGATCGGATTGCGTGCGTCCCATAAACCAAATTGTAGGACAACGAGAAAATCATTGCGGTTCAAATATGTATATGTGTCTAAGTGGTTTATAGACGCTCATCGACCCAGAGCGCGAGGAGTTGCAACTTCTTCTCACCAAGTCGTGTGAAGTCTGCTTATGGGAATGCGGCCACATGCCATGAAATGATCCGGGCTAGCTCGGCCAACTGGTCCCTCTGGCACCGCCAAGACGGAATCGGGCTAATATCACTGCAATGGGCCAACCAACTATCTACTTCGGTACTTCGCCATTCACCGCCGCGGGCTGGAAAGGTGCGCTCTTCCCGCCAGAGGTGAGGTGTGCCGACCACCTGGGATCCTGCGCAATCCACTTTGGCTCGGTCCAGGCGAAGAGCATGTTCTACCGCACGCCATCGAAAGTTCGCCGCGACTGAAAATTACTATGCAATTGCCACAGTTTGATGTATTCTCCTTCGTCCCCCATTTAACCTTAGTTAATTTTTGGATTCATCCACATGCTCAGGAGGAGTACGCCATGATTATCGGAGAGCGATTACGTGTATTGCGCGAGGAAAAGAAGCTTTCACAGGGCGACATTGAAAAAAAGACGGGACTGCTCCGCTGCTACGTCTCCCGTGTCGAAAACGGGCATACAGTTCCTTCCGTTGAGACGCTTGAGAAGTTTGCTCGTGCCCTGGAAGTTCCAATGTACCAACTCTTTTATGAGGGTGAAGAACCACCGAAGTTACCGAATCTTCCGAAACGAAAGTCTGCCGGTGACATCGTGTGGGGCAGCACGGGTAAGGACGCACGGACGCTTGCCAAGTTCTGCCGCTTATTCGGTCGCATGAAGGAAGGCGACTTTGGATTGGTGCTGTTCATGGCTCAGAAGATGGCGAAACGAAAGGCTGCTTGAACTGAAATGTCTTGAGGTTGGGCATTCCAACAAGCTTGGCTCATCCGTCTTGCCTATTAGAATTACGGATGTTGGCCGTCATTGGATAAACTCAGGTTTCCCTGACCCCTTGAGAGTTTCCATACGTATGGCGATGATGCGGACTTCGTTTGCGTGGAGCTCCGCGAACTTTATCGCCATACCGGGACGCGTGTTTTTGTATTGTCGATAGTCTGCGGCAAATGAATCTTGGTGATTGATGATTGCGTCCTCACTTACGCCGCAAGTCTTGTCGAAGTCGGGCAATAAACGTTAGTCTCAATCAGGAGAGCCGCCTTCCCAATGCGTCGGGTGTGAAGGTCACATTGATGGAACAACTTGCTCCCGCCGCAACGTTTCCAGTGCAATTGTCAGTTTCTGCAAAGTTGGGGGCATTCGTCCCGCCAATCGCGATGCTCGTGATGCCCAGCGGCGTTGATGCATAGTTAGTCAATGTGACGGGCTGGGATGCGCTGGTAGTGCCTACGACCTGGTCCGAGAATGACAGGCTCGTGGGGGAAACAACGACTTGCTCATACACCTCAGCGCTGGACAGGATGATGTTGTTATCAATATAGCCTCCTGCCATAAGCACAGTTCCGTTGT
>Ga0187803_10001068_pt1 | contig 10714 bp, 12 predicted proteins | sample NC_wetland_sal_i_2_FD_132425 | JGI IMG/M metagenome (GOLD analysis project Ga0187803, IMG submission 132425) | Wetland sediment microbial communities from Neuse River Estuary, North Carolina, USA - Control_3 | ecosystem: Environmental > Aquatic > Freshwater > Wetlands > Sediment | place: USA...
CTCGTGCGCCCCGATCCCGTTCATTTTGTCGAACAGCCCTTCGCCTTCGCGATCGAGCTCGCCTTCAATGCCCAGCGCCGGAAAGCGATTCGGCACCACACGGATGTTCCAGCCCGGGGAATTGGCGCTTCCCCCGTGGCGGCCGTAGGCCAGAATCTCCGGCGGAATCTTCCCTTCGTTGCCCGGACAGAACGGACAGTTCCGTGGCGGGCCCGGGAAAACGCTTTCGCGCAGAAAATCCATCGGCCGCTTTCCGCGGTCGGTTGAAATGATCACCCAGCGCCCTGTAATTCGATCCTTACGTAACTCCGGCAATTCACCCTCCGAACCTGATTGTACGCTAGCGTGTGCGTGTGCGGTCACGGTAAAGGCATTCACCACGCACGCCGCATTAAGACCAGGAAGAAGGATACGATCCGGAGTGCCTGCAACTCCCCCGGTTGTTGCTGCCGCAGCTACACTCGACGGCAAACCCATCCAAATCGATACGACGGCCGATGAGGGAGGCCGGAAGGCCCCCATCATTGGTGATTTTTATTCGTGTCCTCTCTTTGTTGATGGGCAGGCATTTGAGTGCAGAATCTTTCTCGAAACCAAGGGCGTTGAACCGGGGGATGGTATCGACTCCCTGTAGAATTCCTGCATCGCGACTTCGCAATTCAAAAACTATCTCCTGGCAAGCCGATCACCCTTTGGGAAGGAAGGGATATAGCGATCAAGCCAGCCCTAGCCCGTGCCAGCAGAAAAATGGAAGACTCCCTCTCCGGAATGAGGAAGCGTTCCGAAGCAATGGAGGCCCGTTCGTCTTTTGCAAAATGCAAAAGACACCAGCGTGTGGCCAGTGCGAGACGTACTGAGCCCAGACCGCCAGATCTCCACAGTGTCAACCTACCACTGTTACCTTGGAACGGCCACTTTACAGGTGAAGAATTACAGGTGAAGTTTTCTGGGGCTTTTTGCTAAGTGATTGAAAACGATGGTAGGCCCGTGGGGACTCGAACCCCAGACCTCTACCGTGTCAAGGTAGCGCTCTAACCAACTGAGCTACGGGCCTACAGTGAGGCGTTTGAACAGTTTAGCAAACTTCTGCTGACAGCCAACGACGGAAATCACCTGTAAACGTCAGTTTACCGTATTCGAACCGTTTCGCAAAATCGCAGTCAGCATCGATTCCTGCGCTTCCACCATAGACGAATTTACGCTCTGCGCATACAGCCCGAGTGTCGTGGACACATTCCCTCTGGCATCTGCGTTCACCTGCCGCATCGGTCCAGTTCGCTAGAGCAGCTGGCAATACTTGATTTCCTGCACGGTACGCCACCAATCATCCGAAGCCCCTTTAGCCGCGGTTCGCACGGCTCCTCACTTATGTGATCGCCATCACATTCCTGAGGGACGCATAATGCTACCCGTTTATTTCCCAACCCGGCTCGGCCCAGCTATCACGGCGAACAGTGATTAGACTCACTGACCTGCATCAGGACTGAGTGGAAAATAAAACGGGGTTAGTGTCGTGCGTCGCCAGGAGCCCTTCCCGGCAGCGGCGCGCTCGAGGGAGGAGCAGCGGAACGCGTCGGCACGGACAGAATGCGGTAAGCGGAGTTCAATCGAGAGGAGGTTCTCGATGAACAAAAAAATATTTATTGCACTGCCGTTAATTCTGGTTTTCTGCGGTTCAGCCCCATCCCAAACAGGTGTCAAGAAGAAAAGACCACTTCCCTACGAGTACGGCCGGGTCATCATCGACAACTACTCCGACAAGGCGAACCTTGCGCCCGTCGTCTTCGAGCATTGGATCCACCGTTCCATGTTCACCTGCAGAGTCTGTCATGTGGACGTCGGTTTTGCGATGAAGGCGGGAGCCACGGGCATCACAGCCGCGGACAACGCGCGAGGCTATTACTGCGGTACCTGTCATAACGGGAAGAATGTGGTTGACGGAAAAACGGTCTTCCAAGCCTGCTCTAGGAAAGTGAACTTGGAAGACGAGAAAAGATGCGTGCGATGCCATTCCTACGGACAGAAGGTCGCATCGGATTTTGACTTCTTCAAATTCAGCCAACCGCTTCCCAAAGAGCGCTTCGGGAACGGTCTGGATTGGGAAAAATCGGAGGAGTTGGGACTCATCAAGCCGGCAAGTTTTCTCGAGGGCGTCTCCAGTTCAAAAGGAAATGCCTTCGTCGTGCAGAAAGACTTCGCGCTCAACCCCAAGGTTGAAGGAATGCCTGACATCATCTTCTCCCATAAGAAACATACGGTCTGGAACGGATGCGAGCTCTGCCACCCAGATATATTCATGGGCGTGAAAAGAGGCACCGTGAAGTACTCGATGGTGGACATATCCTAAGGAAAGTCCTGCGGCGCCTGCCATACCACAGTGGCATTTCCTTTGACGGATTGCCAGCGCTGCCATTCCAAACCGGTATCCTGAGCCGAGGCGTCCATGTTCAACGCGAAGTTCAAAGCGACGATCGTCACGGTACTGCTATTCATTGGGCTCGTCGGCTTGTGCAGCGTGCGTGCCATGGGCGGGCCCCAGTCGTCTGCTGCGCAAGCGGAACCGGCGAAGGAGACTTGGCAGAAGGAGTTCGATGACGTTTGCTCAAAGACTCAAGACGCCATGACCTTCTCGCAGAAGGAACTCACGGATCTTATTCGGAGGTGCGACGCTCTGCAGCCGCAGATTGAAAAGCTCGACGAATCACGGAAAAAGGTCTACATGGGACGATTACGAAAGTGCCGAGGCCTTTATGTCTATGTTCTCGATGCAAAAAGGAACGAGAAAAAATGAGCGCAGGCTTCTCCTGCTCGTGCTGGCCTTCGGAGTTTTGCTGCTGGGAAATATCACGTCCGCTCAAATCTATTTGCCCAAATCTCCACCGGAACCGTCAGAGTATGGCAAGGTGATTCTTGACAATTACTCCACCGCCGGGCCCGGTGCCGTGGTATTTGATCATTGGCTGCACCGGTCCAAGTTCACCTGCCGGGTCTGCCATGTAGATGTCGGTTTTGCCATGGAGGCGAAGGCAACCGGCATCTCAGCGAGCACGAACCGCCAAGGTTTCCATTGCGGCGCCTGCCATGATGGGAAGAAGCTGTTCGAGGGAAAGCCCATCTTCGCTGCGTGCTCCGATGCCGCGAATGATCAGCAGTGCGACCGCTGCCATTCCCTAGGCAAGAAGGGCGTAAGGAAATATGAGTACAGGAAGTTTACTGCGAAATTCCCGAAAGGCATTTATGCGGTGAATTGGGAGGCAGCGGAGAAATCTGGAGTCATCAAACCCGTTGATTTTGTTGAAGGTCTATCCGTCAAAAAGGCGCCGATGCAGAGCCGGGAGGATTTTGCCCTAAAAGCGGGTTACTCGTGGGTTCACCCCATTGACTTCTCTCACGAGAAGCATTCCATTTGGAACGGGTGTGAACTCTGCCACCCCGAAATATTCCCCAGTGCCCCGAAAGGCACGATCCACTTCTCGATGTTTTCTAATATCGAAGGCCGATACTGCGGTGCCTGCCATGGAAAGGTCGCATTCCCGCTCAACAACTGCCGAGGGTGTCACGGAGGCGCGCCGCTCTGGGCTCCATAACTGGACATGGGAATTGGCAATTCTACCAGCCCTGTTCGTACTCAATTCGGACAGGTGCGTTGCTCCAACGCTTACGATTGACCATGGGACGGGACGCTCTCTTCGCCTCCTCCGTCTTCGCCACCAGGCTAACCCTGACCTGCCAGCATCGTTCCCTCAGAGAGCTGCTCTGAAGTCAGATCGGCCATTTCGAGGTGCGGTGTGCAGTTTCGTCTCGGAAAGTTTCCAGTTCATTTACTCAAGGCTTCGTTCAAGAGCTTGCTTGATCTTTGGCAGAAGTCGCCTCAGCTGTCCCGCTTTCTCAATATTGCGGTTTTTCCATCCCTTGCTCTGTCTGATCGCCACTCTAAGGTGTTCCTCTTTTGGGTGGAGTTCGGCGAAGATCTTAGTGGTCCGGTAGACAATCGCGTATGAACGCAGTGAAGAAGAGAAAGCTATGAGGAATCACGACGAACAAGAGCGATTCTACGGCAGAGTCAACGAAGTAATTGACGAGAAGTCACCAATAATGGGGGTCTTCCGGCCTCCCTCATCGGCCGTCTTAAATCTTACTTCGATGATGGCATCTGGTTTCATGCGCCTCGGATAAAAGTCTATTTATTTGAAATGAGCCAATCTATTGAGGAGCGGGCCTCATTCTCGGCGTGCTCGATGGTGTCGCAGATAGTCGCATGTGGCGGCAGTGCTGCCCAACGCTTGCCTTGCGGAGAGTCGTAGCTGCTCTCCTCCCTGAAGCCATATAGTCCGTCATCGCGTTGTATGATGAGAACTCTTCTCTTTCCATCTGCGCGGACGATCGTTTTTAGTATTCTGTGATCACTCATTCGTATTGTCGCGGTTGAGCGTGCCGCTTTCCTCCCGCCTAGCCCGAAGCACGCGGCCGATGGTTATCAGCAATATAGACAAAGCCAGGTACGACAAACCGGGAGCTAAGAGCTTCGGGTCGACCTAGCATTCATTCCAGGGCTGGGCCTTGATCTTCATTCGGGCGAAACACTGCCGTACCATGGCAAGCCAAAATAACCCTTGTGCAGTTCTACGGTAACGCTTTTCCCGACTATAGCGCGTTCAAATACCTGCGAGCCGACTCTGAGGTTCTCGGAACTCCTGCCGGGCCGCCATGAAGACACTACGAGATAGTAATGTGGCCCAAACCTTCCACCATTGTCGACTTCCTTCCGAATGACCGTCACTCTGACATCACTCCGAGGGGACTTATCCAACGGTCCATTTAGAAAGAGCAGGAGCACGAAAAGCATCAGAACGGCGAACCATGCCACATAGAACATTCGCCACGGGAGCGAGGATTCAAGGGCCATATGATTCTGGGAGCGGGTTAGAAAGAACCTCCGAGTTTTAACCGTAGTTACCGGGACTTCCAGGGCACGCCCATCGTTGCCGAGCCGCTTTCGCAGCCTGCTCAACAACTGGAGCACTACGAGCAGAAAGAAGACACACATCATCAGTACGATCAAAGGGTGGAGATCCAGGGGAGGATAGAAAGCAAGTACCAGCGGGCGCAAACCTTTTGCCATCTGCACCCGGATCTCCGCGCATCCGAAAGCAATCTGTTGATTAGACAACTTTCACCAGCCTGCGCTGGAGCACGCGGCCTATGGCTATCAGCGTTACCGATAAGGCCGAGAAGATCAGGAGCATCTGCAAATCTCCCCGCGCCTGAGATCCGGTCTCCGGCATATCCCCGGCATCCAGAATGACGGTGTTGTGATGCTCAGGGTCGTAACGAATAGGCAGCGGCGTGCCGGGCGGATGCTGCGAAGCCCACCTGCGCATAGACAACTCTTCCCAGAAAGCTCCCTCGCCCGAGTAAATGCTTGAAGTCAGGTCTTCGCCATCAACGCTATAGCGCACCTCGGATTTGATGCGCCAGTCGTCGCGTCTTCCGCGTCTAACGGATTGCTTTGTGATGGTGGCAGACACGCTCGGCCATTTCGCTTGTTTACTTTCCCGGTAAACATCGAAGGGGAATTTGACGATTATGAGAAGGGCGACAACGCCGAACGCAAAACCAAATACAGAAGGTACCACTGACCGCGATTGACTCGACTTCTCGTATCTCAATGCGATCGCCATATTCAAAAGCTCACTTTTATAATCGGCTCCTAGACGATGGGGGCAGATTCGATGTGTTCAGCGACTCCTGTTAATATCGAGAGGATTTGCCGGATCACTTCCAACTTCTTGAGGATGCCGTGGACAGTGAAACGCATTGTGTCTTGTCCGATTCTGATGTCCCCTTTTTTGAAAACGTCGGCGTCGAGAAGTGCAAATTCCTGAAATAAGCCTTGCACCTCGATTTTGTATTTCTCTTCTAAGGGAATTCCCACATTTTGCAGCGTTATGTTGGTGATAAATACCCTCTCCGTTCTGTCTCCCAGCGTGAAAGCATATTTCCAGTTGGGAAAAGGCTTGAAAAAATGCCCGTAAACGTAAAGCGGGATTCCCTTATTGGCGCACTGCATTTCGACGATGGTCCAGGTCCCTGAGCCACGTGCTCCGTCTTCGTTCTCAACTGTGTATTTCCTATGATTGCTGGCCCCGGCGATTTTGCCCGTCTTGAATAAACCTTGCGATTGATACTCCGCTCCTAACTCATTGGCAATCTGCTTGTACTTCTGCCGACGCAACTGGATGTGGACATAATAAATGAGCAACAAAAAGAAGAAGAAGCCGCCTATGTAAACAAGACCCAGTACATCGGCCATCGTTTTTAACCTCCGAGCGGCTATCAACGGCGAACATTCACAGTCAGCGGCGGTAAACCGCCCTTTCCGCAGCCGAGACCAGAACATTCAACAATTCCCATTCAGCCGCGCTAAACTTCTCACGCCCGATGGCCCGCGTGGCTTTTAAGGCCTCATATAGTCTTGCCCAATCGTCCGTCAAGCCAAAGAAGGATGTATATCCTGGCAACAACACAGCAAGCTCGCGGAGCCGCCGTTGGTCGCACCATCGCTCTATCTGTTGCCGCAAAGCAGCAAAGAACTCCTCCTTGGACTGAAAGCTTGTCATAGCTGGATACCTACAATTCGCCGTGCTCCCAGTAATCTAGATTAGATCAACTATGCGGCGACGGGCTGGTAACGATATCGAGGCTTTGTTCGAGTGTGCATCACCGGAACCGCGCCATGCCTCGCCTAATTCTCGCTCTGCGGGTAGACTGCTTTAGAATCGCGCTGAGCACCGACTCTTGTGCGGCGATTCTCATCTCCATGGGCGATTGTGTGTAGAGTCTCTTTCCGACAAGGGCGGAAAAATCACACCTGTAAAATCACCTGTAAGAAGCCCGTCTTCGGCGTATTTATACGCACCGAGGGGGTGCCTGACGGTTTCTAAGTTGTTGGGAGTAGGGAACCACAAAAGCGTGTCAAGGTAGCGCTCTAACCAACTGAGCTACGGGCCTACAACCACCTACGGGACTTCCGCGGCGCAACTCTGCCAAACTTGACCCCTTCTCGGGACTCTTCGCCCGAGTGTTCGTTGGACAGTTTATTTGTTCCACGGCAGCCCTTGCGGCGGATACGCGTGACGTATCAACTATATCATAGCGACGAAACACGTTGGCCGTCTTGTGACCGCCGATCTTCCCAGCGATCGATTCGGAGACTCCTGCTTTCCGCATGTTACGAACTGCCCGCCGGCGCAACTCGAGCAGCAGCGGTTCCGGCAGCCACTCCGCTCTAGTCAACCGCTCGTTAAACGTTTCAAAACTAAGGATTCGCACACTCCTGCACCTTCTAGTGTTTTTTCCCTAGGTCGAATGACCAGTTTACGCGCCGAACACGCGCGAAGCGCAATTTCCTTGTGAGGAGTCCTTCTTCTCACCAATGATGGATGCAGAAACTATTGCTCTCCATCCAATCGAAATGGAATGGAAAGTTTCAATCCGTACCGAAGGTCGAAAGGAACCAGGGAACCATATATGCGAGCGGTGCAGCGAAGCATGGCAATAGCTGGTCTGATGCTCATCTTCACTGGCGGGACAGTTTGCGGACAATCAGCCAGAAAGGCCATATCCAATCCAGAGCCCGTTTACCCGGAACTTGCCAGAAGGATGCATTTGTCCGGGGTGGTAAAGGTCACAGTGCTGATCGGGGCAGACGGCCAGATCAAGAACATGGAATTTCAGGGAGGGCATCCGGTACTCATTGATGCAGTGCAAACGGCTCTCAAGCAATGGAAATATGCTCCTGCAAGTTCCGAAAGCAAAGTACTGCTGGAATTCAAGTTCTAATTTTGCCTCTGGAACCCATCAGGGAACCGGCCGCTTCTCGCGGTAGGGTACCAGGGCCCAGAGGGAAAGTGCTGACAGGGAACGAATAGTGCTGACGAGTCCGACGCAAGACACAGGAAAGTCTTTTCCCCGAGTGCTCTTTTCGGAAGCAACGTAAGCCGACCCTGAAAATGAGAAAGGATCCTGAGTGGCTTTGGCCGCGCCAGGAAGGGTGTGTCTGGTTATGAGAGGGATGAAGCTTGTAGTCTTGTTGATCTTCGTGGCGATTCTTCCCCCGGCGGCAGGGGCGCAAAACGTGACGAGCGCAAACCTCCGCGGTATCGTGAAAGACACCAACGGTACCCTTGTTGAGGGCGCCACGATCACTGTGAGTGAAAGCGGGCGCGACTTCTCCCGCACTGTGCAATCGGCAGCGGATGGGAGCTACTTCTTTGCCATGCTTCCTCCCGCACAGTACGCCCTGAAGGCTGAAGCGTCCGGCTACAGCACCGCAACTATGTCGGGAGTCGTTTTGACGGTCGGGCAAGAGGCTGTCCTTCCCATTGTGCTTTCCTCCTCGGAGGAAATCGTCCAGGTGGTGATCGACCGCGACTCGAAAGCGCGTTTGGAGACGGAGCGGACCACCAGCACCAACACAATCACCCAAGAGCGCATTGACAGCCTGCCGATTAATGGGCGCCACTATGTGCAGTTCGCTTTGACCGCCGCGCAGGTCAAGCCTGACGGCGCACCGGTCGTTCCCTTCGCACCGACCTCCGGCCTGAATTTCAGCGGTGCGCGTGCGCGCTCGAACCTTGTGAACGTGGACGGAGCGGACGCCGAAGACAGCATCATCAACGGTATTCGTTCGACTGTTTCCCAGGAAGCTGTCCAGGAGTTTCAGATCCTCACGAATAGCTTTGCGCCCGAGTACGGACGCTCCGCGGGCGGAGTGATCAACATCGTCACGCGCGGCGGAAGCAACGATTTCCATGGAAACGCGTTTCTCTACTTTCGCAACCGTGACTTGCAGGCCGTGAATCCTTTCAGCAATGTGGCCAACCCCGCATACACTCGCGTTCAGCCGGGGGTAACCTTGGGCGGTCCCATCCGCAAGGACCGCACATTCTTCTTCTTCTCTTACGAAATGACACGCAGGGAAGAAACCGGCTTCTCGACCATTGGCGCAAGCAATTTCGGCCTGGTCAATATCAATGCATCTCCCTTCCTCGGTCCCGGAACGACCATCTTGGGCACGCCAGACCAGAAAGCCTTCCTCGAGAATCCTGCGACTCCTGTGAACAGCGACACCGTGACGTATGCAGCCCTCGTGGGCCAGGCTTCTGCCACCGCCCTGCAAGGCATTCCCGGAGTCTCCACGTTTGTTACGTCCGGTGAGCCCCTTCCCGCGAGTTTTGTACCTTTGCAGAGTTTGATCGGAAATTATCCGATCACGGAGAAGACCGGCGTTTGGGGGATGCGCATCGATCACAAGCTGACCGACATGCAGCAGCTTTTCCTGCGCGCAAACGTAAGCCCCAGTCTGGTTACCGGCCTGCAAAGCCAGGGTCCGGGCCAAAACCCCGGGCAAAATGCCTTCACTCGGACTGACCAGCAGCACTATCACGACATCACCATTGCCGCTTCGCATCTCATGCTCATCGGCGCGTCCAAGTTCAACGAGGTTCGCTTCCAATTCAGCCGCCGCGGACTCGGCTTTGACGTTGCCAACACTCCCGGATCCCTTGGCGTGGGAGTCGACATCCCCGGATTCGCCTTCTTCGGCCGCGATCCGAATACCTATCTCCACCGCATCGAGAAGCGTTGGGAGATGGCCGACAATTTCACCTGGAACTTCGGGCACCACAGCGTGAAGTTTGGTGGCGATGTGAATTACATCCCCATGACCATTTCCGCGGCGACGAATTTCGGCGGAGACTTTCAGTTCAGCGACGTCTCTTTGTTCCTCGGTCTGCCGAGTTTTTCCTCCGTGCAGGCCTATGGCTTGGGTCTGCCACAATCCTTCACCCAGGGCCTTGGCGTGCCTAACACCAATCTATCGGACAAGACTCTCGGTGCTTTCCTCCAGGATTCCTGGAAGCTTCGCTCGAATCTCACGCTCAACTACGGCTTGAGATACGATTTCGAATTCACTCCCACCTTCCCGGCATCCACGCCCATGGCCGCTGCAGCGCAGCAAGCCCTCGGTGTCACAGAAGGGATTCCTCAGGACCTGCGTAACTTGGCGCCACGCCTGGGCCTGGCCTGGGATCCGTGGAAAGATGGCAAGACGGTGGTTCGTGCTTCCGTGGGAGTTTTCTATGATCATCCACCGCTGGGCATAGCCTATCAATCGGTCGTCGAGGATGGTTCCAGAACCCCTACCGTGCAATTCTTCGGTGGGACTCCGTGCACCACATCGGATGTGCTCTCATTCGATCCCACTCGCGTCAATGCCGCCAACATCTTTCAGGGCTCCGTCCAAAATGCAAACTGCCTCGGCAATAATATCGGAGGCTTTCTCGCCAACCAGCAACGCTTCGATCCCTCAAACAAATCCATCATCGCCGCCCTCTCCAATCAGGGCTATTTGCAGCCAGCGACCTTCTTTCCTCTGATTTCCCAGCCATCCGGCATGGCCACGGCGAATAACTTTGTTTTTGCCTCCGCCCAGGAAGCAGACCTGCAAGTCGAAAGACAGCTCGGTCATGGCTACACCCTTCTGGTCTCTTTTGACCACAGTGGCGGCCGTCATCTTCCGTATCAGACCGACTTCAACCCTGAAAACCTGACCGCCCTCGTTGCCAATTGGGAGCGCTCCGTCGCCGCCGGGGCTGTCACGCCGGACACTCCCGCGATCGCCGTCGATGCTTGCGGCACTGGCCCTGCTGGC
>Ga0187803_10001069_pt1 | contig 10714 bp, 10 predicted proteins | sample NC_wetland_sal_i_2_FD_132425 | JGI IMG/M metagenome (GOLD analysis project Ga0187803, IMG submission 132425) | Wetland sediment microbial communities from Neuse River Estuary, North Carolina, USA - Control_3 | ecosystem: Environmental > Aquatic > Freshwater > Wetlands > Sediment | place: USA...
ACACCACTGAGGAAACAATTAGGCCATAAGTTCTTCGATCTCCTCCAGCGTCTTGCCCTTGGTCTCAGGCAAGCGGAACTTGATGAACAGGAACCCGGCGATGCAGATGGCGGCGTAAATCCAAAAGGTTGTTGCCGGACCTAAGCCGTGGTTTAGCAATGGAAATGTGTAAGCCAAAATGAAGCACGCCATCCAGAGCGACGTGACGGCGACGGCCATGCCCTCACCGCGGATGCGATTAGGAAAGATTTCCGAGATGACGACCCACGTGACCGGTCCCAGGGACATCGCGAAAACCGCGATGGCTGCGACCACCAGCACCAACATGTGGAATCCCTGGCTGCCTGCCCGATAACCAGCGCCGAGAAGAGTGTAGATGGCGGCGAGACCCGCCGAGCCGATCAGCATCAGGATGCGGCGGCCGGCCCTGTCCACCGTGCTGATGGCCACGAAGGTGAAAACCAGATTGACTGCGCCTGTCACAACGATATTGAACAAAATGTCGGAGACGTTGTAGCCGGCGACGGAAAACACCTCTTCCGCGTAGTTGAAAACAACGTTGATGCCGCACCACTGCTGGAACACCGCCAACACGACCCCGAGGGTAAGGATTCTGCGCGCCCTGCGTTCGAGCAATTCTCTCAAGTTCACCTTTGCGACAGCGTGTCCCAGGCTGAGTCTGATATCGGCCAGTGCACGCTGGCTGTAAGCTTCGCCACCAATTCTGGCCAGCACGCGTTGCGCCCTGGCGGGCTGGCCGCTCTTAGCTAGCCACCGAGGACTCTCCGGAACGGCAAACATGGCGCCAAAGAACACTGTTGCGGGTATCGCCGTCACGCCAAACATCCAACGCCAGCCGACCTGACCGTTCCAGGAATTAAGAATGTCCAAGGCGGTGGCGCCGGGTAGTACCTTCCGGGCAATAGCCCAATTCATGATTTGGGCCATCAAGATGCCAATGACGATGGTGAGTTGGTTAAGAGAAACCAGCCGGCCGCGCGTCTGCGGGGGCGAGATTTCGGCAATGTACATCGGGGAGAGGTTGGAGGCCAAACCGATCGCCACACCGCCGGCGATCCGCCACAGCACGAAGTGGCTGAGAGTGCCGGCCAAGGCAGTGCCGAGGGACGACACCACAAAGAGGAAACCCGAGACTATCAAAACGCGCTTGCGGCCGAGCGTTTCGCTGAGGCTGCCGGAAATCAACGCGCCCACCATACAACCGGCAAGCGCGCAGCTCATGGCCCACCCTTGTTGCCAGGGCTCAACCAAACGGAAGAACTTCTCATAGAACGGTTTTGCGCCTCCGATCACCACAAAATCGTAACCAAACAGCAGACCCCCGAGCGCCGCCACGAGTGAAATCGTCCAGGTGTAAACGGCGTTGTACGCCACCAGGGACGCAGAGGCTTCCACCTTAGCGCCCGTCATCATTCATCCTCGCTGTGGTAGTGAATGGGAGCTGCCAGACCGTTGTCAGCGTTGAAAAACCCGTGGGTCGCATGAGGTCAATCTGGACTTGGTGCGGCTTCAGTGCGTCCCCTCCCTTGTCGCTATTTGAGTGCACTCGTCGAATATGCAACTTGCCCGCCTCACGGATTCTCTCAGGACTGCTAGTGTGAGGTCAAACTTGGGCAAACACTCACGGGCTGTGGTAGGCTCCGTAGACTGCTGCTGGAAGGAAATCCATGAAATTGATTGAGATCGTTCTGCTCTTTTGCACTGTATTGCCGTGCTTCGCCCAACGCCAGGTCATTAATCTTGACGGCCAGTGGGACATTGCTGATTCGAAGCTTGCCGACACACTTCCAACGGAATTCGTTCACAAAGCTCCTGTGCCCGGACTGGCGCACTCGTCCACGCCCAGATTCGTTGACTCTGACGAGTTCTCCAGCCGTCAGCTCATTCTGAATCGCATCTCCCAAGGCCAGTCGCCGGCGAGTGAACTCGTTCCGGGAGTAGGTGTCTCCCACCAAGACCGAAATTGGTTTTGGTACCATCGCAGCTTCAGGCTGGCAGGAAAGCGCAGTGTGGCAGTTCTCCACATCAACAAGGCGCAGTTCGGAACGGCTGTCTGGCTGAACGGAAAGAAGATCGGAGAGCATCTTCCCTGTTTCACGGCCGCGATCTTTGATGTTTCGGGCTCTGTCCACTGGAATGGTTCAAACGACCTGATTGTGCGAGTGGGCGCCCATCCGGGCGTACTGCCCAAAACTGTGTCGGGAGGAACGGACTTCGAGAAAAATCGCTGGACGCCCGGCATCTACGACAGCGTATTTCTGACACTCAGCGATAATCCCGCTATAACCACTGTTCAAGTTGCGCCCAAGCTGGCGAGCAGCAGCATTCTCGTACAAACGAAATTGCACAACTACAGTAGCGCTCTTTCAACCTTCACGTTCAGACAGAAGATACATGCCTGGAAATCCGATGCCGTGGTAGCCAGTTCCCAGGAGCAGAAGATTTCTCTCCAGCCGGGCGAGGAGCGCGCCATCACGCAAACCATTCCTATCCCTAACGCGAAGCTCTGGTGGCCGGAAGATCCGAACCTGTACGTGCTTGAAACGAGCACTGGTGGCGACAGCGCGAGCACCCGGTTCGGCATGCGCGAGCTGCGTTTCGACACGCCCACCAAACGCGCGTATTTGAATGGCCGCGTGTACTTCATGCGTGGATCGAACATCACCTTGCACCGCTTCTTTGAAGATCCGAAATCCGGGACCCTTCCCTGGAATGAACAATGGGTGCGAAAGCTTCTGATCGAGATCCCGAAGCAGATGCACTGGAACAGTTTCCGTTTCTGCATTGGCCCCGTTCCCGACAAGTGGCTGGATATTGCCGATGAAGCGGGTTTGCTTATTCAGAACGAGTACTTCGTATGGACCGGACAAAACTGGCACGGCGCAGAGAACCAGGTCAAGTTCGACGCCGGCGAAATGATCCAGGAATACTCCGAGTGGATGCGGGACAACTGGAACCACCCGAGCGTCGTGATATGGGACGCCAACAACGAGACCTGGGACCCGATGTTCGGTGGGAAGATTATCCCGGCGGTCCGCGGCCTCGATCTCTCCAATCGCCCTTGGGAGAACAGTTACAATCCGCCTGTTGGAGCCGATGACCCGGTGGAAGACCATCCTTACGAGTTTTATGGCATGGCTAACGGCGGCCCCGAGTTCAAGATGACGAGTCTGGAAAGACCGGGGGGCAAGGGACCGGCCGCCATGACGGGCCACGCCATGATCCTGAATGAATATGGTTGGCTATGGCTGAATCGTGACGGCAGTCCTACTCGGCTCACCGAGAAGCTCTACCCGAGGCTGCTGGGCGAAAACGCCACGGCACAAGACCGGCTGGCGCTGAATGCCTATCTCCTTGCGGGCATCACCGAATATTGGCGGGCCTATCGTCAGTACGCCGGGGTCCTCCATTTTGTCTACCTCACCAGCAGCGACCCGCCGCGGGGATACACTTCCGATAGCTTTGCGGATGTGGAAAAACTGGAACTCAATCCTTACTTCCGAGACTACATGAGCAACGCGTTTGCGCCGCTCGGCGTGTATCTGAGTTTTTGGCAGCCAGCGCTGATGGCCGGCACCACGCAGTCGCTCCCAGTGATGATGGTCAATGACGGGCCGCATCCGGCGGAGGGCACCCTCACGATCGCGCTCGAAGGAGCAAACGGCGAGCAGGTTGCGCCGAAGATGACGAGATTCTCCCTTGCGCCGCTCGGACAACAGACGTATTACGTTGATTTTCCGGTGCCGCGGGTTACCGGCAAGTTCCTTCTCAAAGCGACCGCGGAAGTTCAGTCCGGCGCATCAACGGTGAGCCGCAGGCGCGTCAGTATCGCGGCGGCAAAACCAAATGCGAATTAGCTTCGCCGTCGCAGCCGCCGTGCGGCGTCATAGCGATGTGTGGTATGTGGGTTCAATGACGAATTGGGTTGCGCGCAACATGGAGATTCCTCTAGACTTCCTGGGATCGGGCCAGTACGAGGAGCAGCTCTTTGCCGATGGCCCCGACGCGGACAAGGTCGCGACCAGCCTAACCATCACCACACAGCAGGTTTTATCCGGCGACAAATTGAAGCTGCATCTGGCGCCAGGCGGCGCAGTGGCGATCTTTACTCGCATCCGACCCTAGAATCAGCGCGCCACAGAAATCGCGACGAGAAAGCGGAGGAAGCGCTATGGCTCCATTAACGAGAAGACGATTCGCGAAAGCATTGACGGCGGCGGGGGTCACGAGCGCGCTCAGCTCCATGAGAGTGATGGGAGCAAACGACCGCATTCGCATTGGTTTCATCGGCCTCGGCAATCGCGGCGATCAGGTTCTGGATGGCTTCCTCGAGCACCGCGACGCTCAGATAGTCACGATCTGCGATCTCTCGCAACCTTATCTCGATTTTGCGAGCAGGAAGATTGGCAGTAATCCGAGTCAGTTTAAGGACTATCGGCAGTTGCTGGACACGAAGGACCTCGATGCAGTGGTCATCGCAACGCCCGACCATTGGCACGCGCTGCAGACCATCCACGCCTTCCAGGCGGGCAAGGATGTTTATGTTGAGAAGCCGCTTTCGCTCCGCGTTGCGGAAGGGCGGAAAATGGTGGAGTCGGCTCGCCGGCACAACCGCGTGACGCAGGTCGGCCTGATGAGGCACTCTGCCCCACTTTGCAAAGAGGCTGTCGAGATCATTCGCGGCGGCGGCATCGGCAAAGTGACAAGCATTCGTTCCTTTCACATCGAAAATGAATGGCCGAAAGGGATCGGCAATCCAGCGAATGAGAATCCGCCCGCCGATTTCGATTGGGACACTTGGCTTGGGCCCGCGCCGCAAGTGCCCTACAACAGAAACCGCGCCTTCTATCGCTTCCGATGGTTTTACGATTACTCGGGCGGCCAGGTAACCAACTACGGCGCGCACTATCTGGATTTTGTCCAATGGGCGCTGGGACACGACGCGCCGCTTGCGGTCACGGCGATGGGCGCGAAACTCGCCGTCGAGGACAACCGTGAAATTCCCGACACCCTGGAGGTTCTGTGGACCTATCCCGGCGGCACCCTCGTCACCTTCTCACAATTCAACGCCAACGGCGCGCCCGCGGATCGGCGCGGCAGTATCATTGAAGTCCGCGGAACGAAGGGAACGCTTTACATCAGGTGGGGCGGCTATGAAATTGTTCCGGAGGAGATCACCGACGATGAAATTCCGGCGCGCAGCCCGCTGCAGCGAGCCTCCGATTCCAAGTATGGGAGGGACCGCAAGGCCGTGATTCCTTCGCGGAAGGCGGAGGAACGCGACAGCACCGCCCTGCACGCGCGGAATTTCCTCGACTGCGTGCGCAGCCGCGCGAAGTGCAATTGCGACATCGAGACCGGCCATCGCAGCACATCCGCCACGCTGATCGCGAACATCGCCCATCAGGCGAAGTCGTACCTGGAGTGGAGTGCCGAAACGGAGCGCTTCACCAACAATGACCGCGCCAACGCGCTGCTGGACTATCAGTATCGCGAACCTTACAAGTTGCCGGAGTGATTTGGGATCTTAGATTTTGGATTAACGCAGGGAAGGGAATCATGACCAGCGACCTTTCGAGACGTGACTTCTTTAGCGTGTGTTCCGTCACAGCTTATGCAATGTCTGCCAACTCGAGTAGGGTTTCGGCGCCGTCTCCAAGCGGTAACTACAAAGGAACAATCTGCCTTTTCTCCAAGCCGCTGCCGGCGATGGATTGGCGCCGGCTCGCGCAGGCTGCCAAGGGTGTGGGATTTCGCGGCATCGACCTTACGGTTAGGCCAGAGGGTCATGTTCGGCCGGAGCATACGGCCGAAGATCTTCCCAAAGCCGTGGCTGCGATTCGCGGAGAGGGTCTCGAAGTTCCCATGATCACAACCGCGCTCACTTCGGCGGCTGATCCGACGGCGCGCCCGATTCTTTCGACCGCCGCGAAACTCTCCATCCCGTTCTTCAAGCCGGGATATTACCAATACAAGTTGACGAACGTCAGACGAGAACTCGAAGAAGCTGGCGCGCAGTTTCGTAGTCTGGTTGATTTAGCAAAGCAGTCTGGCATTCAAGCCGGGTACCACAACCATGAGGAATACATCGGCGCTCCTGTCTGGGACATGGCCTCGGTGATCGAAACTCTCGACCCCAGGTGGGCCGGCTTTTACTTCGATCCGCGTCATGCTGTGGCTGAGGGCGGAGTGGGCGGTTGGAAGATCGCGACCAACCTCGTGATGCCGCGCTTGAAGATGGTCGCTGTCAAAGACTTCCGCTGGGAGAAGACAGGGAAGGGGTGGACGGCTCGGAATTGTCCGCTCGGTGAAGGCATGGTGGACTGGAAGTACTTTTTCCACATGCTGGCCGCTGGAAATTTTCATGGGCCTATGTCACTCCACCTCGAATACCAGGAGCCCGCCCAGACTCACGATGCGGAGCAGAACATTCTCGCCGGGCTGCGACACGATCTGGAATTCTTGAAGGCCCGCTTGGACGAAGCCTACGGAGGCATAGCGCGTGAGCGGTAAGAACGGGTGTGGGCCAAAACGAGCGCAAGTCCGACTGCGAATCAACCTTGGGAAAATGAGTTTCCGTGAATCTCCGTTGTCAGGGACGGCACGATGAGGACCGCGGATTTGAACGGCCCAGGTCTGGGGGTGGTCGAGCCGTGAAATACCTGTGGGCTCCGAAGGAAAAATGCCGGTCTAGCCGGACTCGTCACTCCTCACTTGCCATTCGTCACTTCATTCCATGACGGCCATCCCTCCACCGAGCGCGCGGCTTTTACAGCCCTTAACACGGATTCTGAAACCACGTCCGCCGCCAGCGCCCCGATCACCGAAATCCCGAGATCAGAGTTGAGTTTGCCGGTGGACACGGCGAACGTTGAATCACCATCACCGTTGGTGTGATAGGGATTGATGGTTCGGGCCGCGCCGGTCGAAGCCATCATGGCGATTTTGGTCATCGCCGTTTTGCTGAACTTAGCATTTGTGGCGACAACCACCAGCGTGGTGCTGTGCAGGACCGGGTCCTGCAGCTCGCGAAGAAAAGCATTTTGATGTCGACCACCGGACTTCAGAGTCTCAATAATGTTCGCAAAGCCTTTGCCATCCGGGCGTCGAGCCCCAGCCACGATCCTTCCTGTGCGCCAGTCAATGATGTCTCCGACGGCATTCACGACGACCAAGGCACCAATCACAACGTCGCCGACGCGAAGGCTTGAGGTTCCAAGTCCGGACTTCATGCCTTTGAAGCCCCGGAGCATCTTTCCGATTGTCGCGCCCGAGCCCACGCCTACGTTGCCCTCTTCAACCGGGGAGGAGGACGCGGTTTGGCAAGCTTTATATGCGGCCTCCGCGTCGGGCCTGATTCGGGCATCGCCAAGCGCGAGATCGTCGATCACGGCGCCGACCACGATTGGAATGCGGACATTGGGGATGCCCCAGTCGAAACCGGTCTTGCGCTCCTCGAGATACCGCACCGCGCCGGGCACTGCCGCGAGCCCCATCGGTCCTCCACCTGTTAGCAACATTCCATGAATGGTTTCGATGGGGCTCACCGGTTGGAGCAACACTCCAAGGTACGATCCCGGGGCGGAACCGTCATAGTCCACACCGGCCGTCGCATCGCCATCAAAAAGAATCGCCGTGCAACCTGTCGGACGGCGCGGATCAGTAAAATGCCCGACTCTGATTCCTGGCACGTCAGTGATTGACGCGCGCGCCGCGACTTCGTTCGGTTGGTGCCTGGCCGCCGCATCTTTCTGCGTCAACCAGGCAGCACTCGCGCTGCCGATGATTGCGCTATTGAATTGTCTTCGATTCAAAGCTCCCATCGTCGTTCTCCTGTCAGGTTCCAGGCATATTGAACCACAACTCGGTCTGCCATAATCTGACTCGCCCGAGCAAAATTGCTTCCTGGAGAAGAGTCATGTGCCGTTCGTTCGCGGTATCTTTGGCTGCGCTCTGCCTGATCTCCAATGGCATGCCGCGCGAAAGTGCTCCGCCTCGGCCGGAGACTTGGTTTGTAGATTCGCTCATCAAGGTACACCCAAGCGAAGCCAGCGTCGAGGGCATGCGCGATGCGGAGTTCATCGGAGCACGGAATCAGCATATCAATTTGCAGGTTGCCATACGCTCCAGTGAACCACTGCTTGATCTTCGATCGGAAGCGAAACCGCTCCGGGGCCGATCGGGCCACCGAATAGCCATGCTCTGCGCGAATTGGCGCGCAGTTACAGCGAGGTGGTGCCTGATCGCTCCGGAAAAGAATCTAAGCTACTCCGATCGCAGACCTCAGTAAGTCCGTCCGCGCTGGCCCCCGGCTCGATGGCGGGCGCCCGCCGAGATTATTCATATGATCCGCGCCATCTTCGGACGCCACGCTTATCCGGTTTTCCGCGAAAATAATCAGTCAACTGGTAAGCTCTCCCGCCTATGCTCGCTCTCTTCGTTTCGGCTATTGAGGCCTTTTGTTCCTCGTTTCGAAGTCGGGCGGCCTTACAATTGGAGAAGTGTTACCATTAGCACCTTTAAGAACGCAGCGTGAATCTTCGGTGGGCGCTAGAACGGTCTCAAAATCAGACACGCCGGAGAGGGGTCGCTAAGTAGCAGGAAATAAGAGGGTTGGCTCCTCGGCCAGGACTCGAACCTGGAACCCTTCGGTTAACAGCCGAATGCTCTACCATTGAGCTACCGAGGAATTGGACCAACGATGGGAAACGCTCAGACGGAGTGAACGTCCAGACGTCGCGCTTACTCTTGCTCACTTCCGGCATCCTACTCGCCGCGCAGCCGGTGTCAAGCAGTCGGCGGCTTCTTGTCTGAATCTCCGCCCATGCCGCCTTTGAGGGCGTCCTTAAACTCGCGAATGCCTTTCCCCAGACCCTTCCCCAGTTCCGGCAACTTTCCCGGCCCGAAGAGGATCAAAACGATCACCAAGATGATCAGCAAGTGAGTTGGTTGAAATAAACCTTCCATAACCGTACCTCCCGATCCCGCGATGCGGGACCACCACGACCCTGTTGCATTATAGCGTAATCCGACGAAGAACCGAACGAATATTTATTTACGGGATTTGGGGAACACCATGTTCGCGGGTTTCTGGCCTTGCTCCGCGCAGTTCTTCAGATAGAGAGCCACGTAGCTGTCGGTAATGTACTCATCGCGACCGTAGCCCAACCGGCGCGCGAGGGCGTCAATCCAGCGCTTCGGCCCCTCCAGCTCGATGAAATTCCCGATCGGAGTCTCATCGTATACCATCTCACCTGATGGGTTGGTGCTGCGCGAATGCGAAGCCTTGCGCGGCGCTTGGATCGCATACTTGGTCCGGTATTTTTCGTAGCGAAAGAACTCACGGAAACCCAGCGCCTCAAAAGCTTCTTTCAGACGGCGGCCGTCTTTCACCTCAGTCTCTATCTCCCGCCTCACCTTGTATCCGGGCGAGTCAAGCGGCGCGCCCTTAAAAGTCACCAAGCTCCGACCACTTTCGAAGCGCAGACGGAGCACCGATCGCGCCTTGCGAAGCCGCAAGTCCGGAAAATCAAATAGCAAGTTTCGCTCGAAGTGACGCTGCCCGGCTCGGGCAAACCCCAGGCTCGCAAGCTTCCGCTTCGTCGCTCGCGGATTGGGGACCTTCAACTTGATTTCTGTTTCGTGGCCGAGCATGGGAAGGATCTAGGATCAAGGATTCAGGATCTAGGCTCGAAGGTGGGGCGGAACGCTCGCCCCAGAAGTCCTGAATCCTAGATTCTAAATCCTGCTGTCAAGATTCCCTTTCTACAATGTATTCCGGCAGCGTGCGCAGAGCATCCTTATACGGGGAATCAGGCAGACCCTCCAGGCAATTCCGCGCCGCGTCGGCAAACTGCCGCGCCTTGCCGCGCGCCGCCTCAAGAGTTCCGTATCGATCCACCAAGTCGATGATCTCCGAGAATCGAACCGATTCATAACTGCCGTCGGCGAGAACGCGCGCCACCTTTGCCTTCTCCTCAGGAAGGCACCTCTGAACGAGGTATATCAAGGGCAGAGTCAGCTTGCCCTCGCGCATATCCGTGCCGATGGGTTTGCCCAATATCTCTTCCGAAGACGTGAAGTCCAGGATGTCGTCGATCAGTTGGAATGCCAGCCCGAGTGTAGTGCCGTAGGCGCCCAAGCGCATCTCTGTTTCCTCATCCTTGCCCGCCAGCAGCGCGCCCAGCCGCATGCATGAGGAGAACAAGCAGGCCGTTTTCCGATACGTGAGCTCGAAGTACGAGTCCTCACTGACGTCAATCTTTCCCAGGAGTGTCAACTGAAGGAGCTCACCCTCCACCATGCCCTGAGTCAGCCCGATCAGCAGGTCGAGGATTTTGAAATTGCGTTCCGCGAGCGCGATATTGAAAGCTTGCATGTACAACCAATCGCCCGCCAGCACGCTCATGTGGTTTCCCCAGCGGGAATTGGTGGACGGCCGGCCGCGGCGAGTGTCGGCGCCATCGATGATGTCGTCGTGCACGAGGGTGGCTGTGTGGAGCTGCTCGACGACTGCTCCCAGGCGGATGGCGGCGGACCCTTCGTAGCCGCAGAGTTTAGCGGCGAGCAATACCAGAGCTGGCCTCAGCCGCTTGCCCCCGCTCACCTGAAGGTATTGGCTGATCTCGGTATGGTTGGGACGCTCGAGACGCTCTGCTGATGAAGCTCATCCTCAACCAGGCGCAGATCCGCG
>Ga0187803_10001070_pt1 | contig 10709 bp, 6 predicted proteins | sample NC_wetland_sal_i_2_FD_132425 | JGI IMG/M metagenome (GOLD analysis project Ga0187803, IMG submission 132425) | Wetland sediment microbial communities from Neuse River Estuary, North Carolina, USA - Control_3 | ecosystem: Environmental > Aquatic > Freshwater > Wetlands > Sediment | place: USA...
CTGCCGATGTGCTCGCAAAACTGCTCTACGGGTGACAGATCGCGGCCTCGTGCTCCCGGCGCAACCTGTATTCGGCCTCGTTGACTTGGCCCTGGATGCCCCGTAAGATTTCGCACTCGTGTCCGAATCTCCGTCCATTCTCGGAAAGACCATCTCTCACTACGTCGTGGCCGAAAAGCTCGGCGGCGGGGGCATGGGAGTGGTTTACAGGGCCAAGGACACACGCCTGGGCCGCAATGTGGCCCTGAAATTCCTTCCGGAGGGATTCGCGGCCGACGCGCAGGCCATTGAACGGTTCCGCCGCGAGGCGCGCGCCGCCAGCGCGCTCAATCATCCCGGCATCTGCACCATCTACGACATCGACGAATTCGAAGGACAGCCGTTCATCGCCATGGAGATGCTCGAGGGCCAGACCCTCAAGCACCGTATCGGCGGCAAACCCATGGAGACTTCCGATCTGCTGGACATCGGCATTCAGATTGCCGACGGGCTGCACGCTGCGCACGCGAAAGGCATCGTCCACCGCGACATCAAGCCGGCAAACATTTTCCTGCTGAACCGCGGCCAGGCCAAGATCCTGGATTTTGGCCTGGCCAAGCTCGCGCCGCAGATGCATCCAGCCGCAGAGAACGCCGGGGACGAAGCCATGCGAACGCAATCGCACGTCCTGCACGAGGAGCACCTCACCAGCCCGGGCAGTTCCGTGGGCACGGTGGCCTACATGTCGCCGGAGCAGGCCCGGGGAGAAGAGCTGGATGCGCGCTCGGACTTGTTCTCGCTCGGTGTGGTGCTCTACGAGATGGCCACCGGCTCCACGCCCTTCTCGGGCTCCACTGCCGCGGTGATATTCAACGGCATCCTGAGCTCCACTGCCGCGCCGGCGACGGAATTGAATCCCCGCCTGCCTGCCGCGGTCGAAAACGTTCTCAGCAAGGCGCTGGAGAAGGACCCGGACCTTCGCTACCAGACGGCCGCCGAGCTCCGCGGCGACCTGAAGCGCATCAAGCGCGACATGGAATCGAGCCGCCGGCCCGCCGCGGAGAAAACCGCTCCGGGCTCCGGAGCGCGCCCGGTCGGGGCCAGGCAAAAATCGGTGGCGGTCCTTTACTTTGAAAATCAGAGCGGCTCGAAAGAGGACGAATACTTCCGCGACGGGATTACGGAAGACGTCGTCACGGAGCTATCGAAGATCGCGCAACTGCAAATCTTTCCCCGCTCGGAGATGCTGGCTTTCCGCGACAAGCCAGTAACGGCCCAGCAGGTGGGACAGCAGCTCGGCGCCTCCTATGTGCTGGAAGGCTCCATCCGCCGGGCGGGCAACCGCGTACGGATCACCGCGCAACTGGTGGAAGCCGCGACCCGGCATTCCGTGTGGGCCGAGCGGTACGACCGCCAACTGGAAGACGTCTTCGCCATTCAGGAAGAGATCGCGCGGAGCATCGCCCAGGCCCTGCGCATCACGCTCACGCCGCAAGAAGAAAAAACCATCGCGTGCAAACCCACGGAAAACCCGCAGGCGTATGATTTTTACCTTCGTGGACGGAGCTACACGCGCCGGGAGAACCTTGACTACGCGCTGCAGATGTTCGAGCAGGCCATTCAACTGGACCCCAGGTTCGCGTTGGCGCACGCGGGGATCGCGCATCTTTCCGGATTGATGTACGAGTATCGCGAGCAGAACCAGAAGTGGATTGATCGGGGACTGGCGGCCTGCGGGCGGGCCACCGCGCTTGACCCCGACCTGCCCGAAGTCCTGGTGGCGCGCGCCCGGCTCTGCTACACACTGAAGAAATTCGACGAGGCAGCACTTCTGGCATGGCGTGCCATCGAACGCAAATCCGATTGCGATTCCTCCTGGAGTATTCTCGGCCGGGCGTACTTCGCCTCCGGGCGCTTCGAGGAGGCCGCGGCGCTGGCGGAGCGCGCCATCGAAGCCAACGGCGACGACTACAATACGTATCTCCCCTACCGCAACGCACTGCAACGGCTGGAACGGAAAAAGGACGCGGACCACGTCGATGGGCGCCTGTGTAACGTGCTTCGCCAGCAACTGGAATTGGTCCCGGAAGACGTGCGCGCCCGTATCCTGCTGGCTGCGACCCTCGGTTCCCTCGGACAAGACCCGGAGGAATGCGTGCGGCATCTGCAGACCGCTGTCGCCCTTCGCCCGGGCGATTCCAATATTCTCTACAATGCTGCGTGCACCTACGGCGTCATCGGGAAAAAGGCGGAAGCGCTCGAGACGCTCAAGAAGTGCTTCGCGGCTGGATACGGCAGCCCGAATTGGGCGGCCAACGATCCCGATCTCAATTGCCTCCACGACGATCCTGAATTTTGCAAACTCGTCGGCCTCAGCTAACGCCCGCGTTGTAACACCTCACTTCGCCGATTCTTCATGAGGGACGGCACGAGAGTGTGTCCAGCGGAATCCGAGAATACTGGCTCAGGAGTTCCTGTTTCGAGTAGAAGCCGCTGAGGGCCTACGGCCAGCTTTTGTCTTCTCTATGTTTTTTCGGATGAGCGACGTTGGAGGATAACCGGATGCAGGATTCTGCCCGGAAATCTTCAGGGCGCGCCGGTAGAGGATGGTCGCCTCCCGGAATTTTCCCCGGCGCGCGCACACCACGCCCAGGTTATTCAATGCCGCGACAAGACGGGGATGAGTTCTGCCCAGGGTTTCAGCGAGGATGGAAACGCCGCGCCGCAACGCGCGTTCGGCCTCATGCCATCGCTTGGCTCTGGCCTCGAGCGCGCCCAGACCGGACAGCACTGCCCCGATTTCAGAGTGTTTTGCGCCCAGGTTGCGGCGGAAAGCGCGCAAGGCGTGCCGATAGAGTTTCCTGGCCGCGCCGAAGCGCTGCAACTCGACGAGGATCGCAGCCAGCGCCGCCTCGTCCGCCGCGAGTGCCACGGCATCATGCCGGCAGTTCCTTCGTCGAAGGTGCATTCCGTGACGCGCGCAGCGCAGTGCCTGCCGGTAGCGCCCGCGAGCGTGCTCCACGCCCCCGAGATTGTGGTAGAGGGTGGAAATGAGTTCGGGGTGGTCCGCGGCTTGGGGCCGGAGGAGTTTGAGCGCGCGCCGGTAATTGCGCGTGGCCAAGTCAAACCGCCCGCGGTACTTGCAGACCACGCCAAAATCATTCAGCAGTGCCGCGATTTCGTACCGGCCGGCAATGGGCAGCCTTTCCGCCAGCCGTAAGGCTCGGAGAAATTCTTCGGCTGCCTTGGAGTAATCACCCCGCGCCGAGTATCTGAGGGCGCGTGCGTGAAGAGCAGCTAGCCTGCTGGCCTTTACTTTTCGGGAATCGGCGGGCATGAGTGGCGGAGGATGTGGAGATGTTCTGCCGCAGTAAGCAGGGAACGTAGGCGGAGGCTCCAGCCGCAGCCGCGTGACCCCTTGTGGCCCAGCTCCGTGCGATGATTTGCCTAGCCCCGGAGCAACACTTCGTTGTGGTTCGGCGAATGGCCCGGCATCGTAGTCTTCACAGAGCCCAGGGCTTTCGACCCGCTCAATTTCCGCGTCACCTTTTTTGCCTGACGTAACTCCTTCCCGCTGTCCGCCCAGATATTCCGTGGCGCCCATCGCGAGCGCTTGCGGGAATATGGACCGCGTCCTCGGCCCAACAAACAACGGCTAGGCGCGGAGAAGCACCTCGTTGTGGTTGGCGCTGAGCGCTGGCGATTTGACGGAACCGAGAGATTTCATCTTGCCCAATTTCCGCGAAGCTTTCTTTGCCATGGTGTGTCTCCTTCCTTCCGCTGGGGCTTCGATTGCACCCATCGCGTCTAGTCTTGGAAACGTATAGCACGTCGCCGGCCAAACAATCCACGGCTAACTCCCTTTAAAAGCAACGCTCAGGCGCACCCCCGTCACCCCACAGGGGGAATTCGTTCCCCGCGGGGTAAGCATTCCCCCAGCCCAACTCCGGAGGCCAGATTCCGCCAGTTCTGCGGCCATTCCTCAAGACGCGGAACAACAGCGATTCTGCTGCGTTGACTTGCCCTTGGAGGCCATTTAAGATTCCGCGCGCGTGCCCGATCCCCAATCCATTCTCGGCCAGACCATCTCGCACTACCGTATCCTGGAAAAGCTCGGCGGCGGCGGGATGGGTGTGGTCTTCAAGGCGGAAGACACACGGCTCGGGCGATTCGTTGCCCTCAAGTTCCTGCCCGAAGACATGGCCAGGGATGCGCAAGCCCTGGAGCGCTTCCGGCGGGAAGCCCGCGCCGCCTCCGCGCTGAACCACCCGAATATCTGCATGATCCACGACATAGGGGAAGAGAACGGCCGCGCCTTCATCGCCATGGAGTATCTGGACGGGCGCACGCTGAAGCACATGATTTCCGGGCGGCCCATCGAGATGGAGAGGCTGTTGGAAATCGCCATCGATGTCGCCGAGGGGCTGGACGCGGCGCACGCAAAAGGCATCGTTCATCGCGATATCAAGCCGGCCAACATCTTCGTCACCGAGCGCGGCCACGCCAAGATTCTGGACTTCGGCCTGGCCAAGGTGGCGCCGAAGAGCGAAGGACTGGATGACGCCACGCTCGGCGCGAGTGCGGGCGCGGGTCTTCGCGAGGAACACCTGACCAGTCCGGGGACGGCCCTCGGGACCGCGGCGTACATGTCGCCGGAGCAGGTCCGGGCCAAAGATTTGGACGCGCGCACCGATTTGTTCTCCTTCGGCGTGGTGCTCTACGAGATGGCCACCGGGACATTGCCGTTCCGTGGAGACAGCTCCGGCGTCATCACCGATGGAATCTTGAACCGCGCTCCTGTGGCTCCGGTTCGACTCAACCCGGATCTGCCGCCCAAGCTCGAAGAAATCATCACCAAGGCGCTCGAGAAAGACCGCAAGACGCGTTACCAATCCGCCGCGGAGATTCGCGCGGACCTCGAGCAATTGAAGCGGGACTCGCATTCCGCGCGCGTCCCCTCTGCCCCAACCAAGCCGGCTGAAAAATCGGTTGCCGTCCTCTATTTCGAAAACCTCAGCAAGTCCGAGGAGGATGAATATTTCCGCGACGGAATGACGGAAGACATCATCACCGAGATGTCCAAGATCAGCCAGCTTCAGGTGTTTCCCCGCGCCGAGATGCTCGCCTACCGCGACAAGCCGGTCACGGCCCCGCAGGTCGGACAGGAACTGAACGCCGCCTATGTGCTGAGCGGCAGCCTGCGCCGGGCCGGGAACCGTCTGCGCATCACCGCTCAATTGGTCGAGACACGAACGCGCACCTCCGTTTGGGCCGAACGGTACGACCGCCAGATGGAGGACGTATTCGCCATCCAGGACGAAATCGCGCAGAGCATCGCGGCCGCGCTTAAGGTCAAGCTGACCGAGACCGAGAAGAAGGCCATCGCCAAAGCGCCCACTGCCGACGTCAAAGCCTACGACTACTACCTGCGCGGGCGGCAGTTCTTCTATCAATTCCGCCGGCGCGGCTATGACTTTGCCCGGCAGATGTTTACCCGGGCCATTGAGATCGATCCGGGGTATGCGCGCGCTTATGCCGGCGTGGCCGACAGCTACTCCTATCTCTACATGTATTGGGACGCCAGCGAAGCGAACCTGGCGGCCGCGGATGATGCCAGCCGCAAAGCCCTGCTTCTCGATCCCGAGTTGTCCGAGGCTCATGTGTCCCGCGGGCTGGCCATTTCATTGAGCAAGCGGTACGACGAAGCCGAACTGGAATTCCAGACTGCCATTCGGCTGGACCCGCAACACTTCGAGGCCTATTACTTCTACGCGCGGGCATGCTTCCAACAGGGAAAACTCGAGGACAGCGCCCGTCTATTTGAGAAGGCTTCTCAGTCCAAGGCGGAGGATTACCAGTCGCAGATCATGCTCGCCATGGTCTACGGGAAAATGGGCCGCGATGCCGATGCGGACCGGGCGAATCGCCGGGGATACCAATTGGCTGAGAAGCATTTGGAACTGCATCCCGACGACGCGCGCGCTCTCTATCTGGGCGGAGGCGCGCTTGCCAAGTTGGGCGAACGCGCTCGAAGCCTGGACTGGTCCCGGCGCGCTCTGGCCATCGACCCGGAGGACTGCGGAATCCTCTACAACGTTGCGTGCACGTACTCCAATCTCGGACAGATCGAAGAATCTCTCGATTGCCTGGAAAGAGCCATGGCTCACGCCTTCTGGTATAAGCGGTGGGCGCAGCAGGACCCCGATCTGGATTCGGTCCGCAGCCATCCCCGCTTCAAGGCCCTGATGGAGCGGCAGTAGATCATGAACTACCCGGAGCCAGTGTGGTTTGGCGCCGGGCCCTCGAAACGGCGCCGCCTGCCTGTCGAGTTTGCTCCGGGCTTGCGGGAAGCCGGCGCTCGAAAACGCGGAGGAGCCTTTTTATTTGACCGGTCGCGCCAGGACGCGAACGAGGATGGCGCAGCGTGATCTTTAAGCAGTTTTACCTTTCGTGTCTGGCGCACGCTTCCTACGTGATTGGAGACGAGGTGACAGGCACGGCAGCCGTCGTTGACCCGCAGCGGGATACGGACCAGTACATTGCGTTTGCCGCCGAACATGCCCTCAAGATACAGCACGTATTCCTAACGCATCTCCACGCCGATTTCATCGCTGGACATTTGGAGCTGCGCGATCGCGTGGGGGCAAAGATTTATCTCGGCGCCGCGGCGAAAGCGACGTACACATTCACGCCGCTTCGCGATGGCGACGTTCTCGAGTTCGGACGCGTACGCCTGAAGGCCCTGGAAACGCCGGGCCACACTCCGGAGTCAATCTCCATCCTCGTTTACGACCTGAACGCCAGCGATGTCAGGCCGCATGCCGTGCTCACGGGGGACACATTGTTTATCGGCGACGTGGGGCGGCCCGACCTGCGCGCGGCGCTCGGCTGGTCGGCCACTGAGCTGGGCAGCATGCTCTTCGATTCGCTGCACACCAAACTGCTCGCGCTCCCGGACGAAAGCTTGGTCTATCCGGCACACGGCGCGGGTTCGCTCTGCGGAAAGGCCCTCAGCAAGGAGACGGTATCAACCTTGGGAGAACAGCGGCGATTGAACTATGCGCTGCAGCCCATGAGCAAAGAAGCGTTCATCCGGGTGGTGACGGCCGATCAGCCGGAAGCTCCCGCGTACTTCACTTACGACGCCGTGCTGAACAGCGAGGAGCGCCCGACCCTGGACCAGGCGCTTGCCCGCGGGATGAACCCTCTGACGCTCGATGCGCTGCTTGCCCTGCAAGCCGCCGGCGCGCAGATCCTCGACACGCGCGACCCCGACTCATTCGCCGCAGCGCACCTTGCCGGCAGCATCAACATCGGCCTCAGTGGCCAGTACGCAACCTGGGCCGGGACTTTGCTCAACCGAACCCATCCAATCGTCATCATCGCGGATCCCGGCCGCGAACAGGAAGCGGCCATCCGTCTCGGGCGCATTGGGTTCGATCATGTGGCCGGATATTTGCAAAACGGATTGCACAGCCTCGAATCGAGGCCCGAACGGATCGCCTTCACTGAGCGCCTCAGCCCGGAGTTCGCAGCGGAGGTTCTCGCCTCGGCTCAGCCGCCGCTGGTCATCGACGTCCGGGCGCCGCGCGAGAGGGAACAGAAACACATTGAAGGCAGCTTGAACATCCCGTTGAATCGTCTAGCCGAAAATCTCAAAACGCTGCCGGAGAATCGTCCCTTGCTGGTTTACTGCGCAGGCGGCTACCGGTCGTCCATCGCCGCGAGCCTGTTGCAAGGCAGCGGATTTGGTCCCGTCAGCGAAATTGCCGGTGGCATCGCAGCGTGGGAGGCGGCAAAGTTGCCCGTCCGCACCGCCCAAGCCTAGAAAATCGGGAAATGCAGAGAGCACAATCTGAAAGGCCGTGCTACTTAGTGGCAGCCGCAGGAGCGCGGAGTGCATGCGCATGAACTGGCGCTGGATGACGTGGAACTCTCCGAGGCCGAACCGTTAGGGCTGCTGAACGTCGAAAACTGGAGTTGTTTGCGCCCGCTGCCGCATTTCGGGCACTCGATGCGCTCCGAACTCGAGCGCACCAGGCGTTCGTACGTGGTCTCGCAATCCTGGCATACATATTCGTAGATGGGCACGGGCGAGATCTCCACGCGAAAGGCTGTTTGAAATCCCTCCTAGTCTAGCAAACGGCGCGCAAGAAACAGAACAGCCCCGTTCCGCGGGTGCGGGACGGGGCTGAATGCCTTTCGGGTCTGGAGTTAATCTCCGGCGACGAGTTCGTTCTGCGGCGCCTTGGCCTTGGACGGCACGGCCGCAGCAGCGGCGGCCTGTGCCGCGGGAGCCGGAGCGATGCCGTGTGTGGGGCCGCCGATTTGCACCAGCGACTCCGGAGTCTTCTTCAGGACCATCTCTTCGTAGATCGCACGGACCTTCTGTGCCTCTTCCCATGCCTTCTTGCGGCGCAGACGGTCTTCCTCGGCGGCGAAGGTCGGGCCGTCGTCATCGCTGTGGGCGCGGACGCGCGCGGCGTCTTCCGCGTCGATTTTCAGGGAGTGTTCGTAAGCTTCCAGGCCCACGCTCTTGCCCTTGGCGAAGATCTCGTGCTTGCCGTGTTCCTTGTACCACTGGGCCACGGTCGCGTTCTTGTGCATGTTCTCGATGATTTTCCGCCAGCCGATGCCCGTGTTGTACGCGCAGAAGGAAATCTCGCCCTGCTGCGTGGCGTACGGGATGATGCACATCTCCGTGCGCCGGAAGTCGTAGTTGAACAGGTCCTGGAACCACATTCCGGCGATGAACAGGAAGTTCCAGGGGTCCTTGCGGCGCTTGATGGCGTCTTCGTAGGTGCGCTCGGGGCTGGAAGCGCCGTACTTCTTGTCGGAGTCCTTGGAGAGCGCGAACGACTTATCGAACTTCTTGAACAGGTCGATCAACGCGAAGCTCCTCGGCGCGCCGAACGGCTTGTAGTTCCGCAGCAGCGCGAGCGCCATCATGATGCCGGAAGCCTTGCGGCCGCGCCCGGCGTCGGTGATGGCCTGCACGTCCTTGGTGAGCTGCGGGATGTCCAGGAACGCGGGAACCGGCGCCCAGTCCTTGGTCTCTTTATTGATCATCACCGCTGTGCCCACGCCGCAGTTCGGGTGGCAGCCGCAGTTCAACTGTCCCCACTGGGCGTCCGGGCCCTTCATATGGTCGGCAAAATCGCTGAACGCGCCCATGAGCGAAATCGGGAACCAGTCGCGCGTCGGCTGGATGCGGCCCACCTGGTTGCTCACATCCTTGGCCAGGTGCGAGAGCGTGTAACGCTGCTTCAGGCGCCGCTCGGGCGTGATGTCCTCGTCCCGGCCCGTGAAGCTGACCGGCTGGAAGCTCACGAACGAAATTTTCTTCGGATTTTCCATCGCGAACTTGACGATGGGGCCCACCTGATCGTTGTTCAGGTTGTTGACGATGGTGGTGACCAGCACGATCTCCACGCCCGCCTCGTGCAGGTTGTGGATCGCGCGAAGCTTCACGTCAAACAGGTTGCCCACCTGCCGGTGGCTGTTCGCGTCGTTCCCGATCCCGTCGAACTGGAGATAGACGTAGCGCAGCCCGGCGTCGAACGCTTCCTTGCAGAATTCCTTGCTCTGCGCGAACTTGATGCCGTTCGTGGCGGCCTGGACGCTGTTGTAGCCCACCTTGCGCGCGTAGCGCACCGCGTCGGCGAATCGCGGGTGCAGCGTCGGCTCCCCGCCGGAGAACTGCACGCTCATCTGCCGCCGCGGCTTGATGGAAATCGCATTGTCCAGGATTTCGGTGATGTCTTCCCAGCTCAGCTCATGGACGTAGCCCACCTGGTTAGCGTCCATGAAGCAGGGATCGCACATCATGTTGCAGCGGTTGGTCAGGTCCACGGTGAGCACGGAGCCGCGCCCGTATCGGATGGTGCTGGTGCCGTGGTTGTGCAGGCCCGCGTCGGCGTGCGCCGGGATGTCGCGGCCGGGGAAATTCTTCTCGATCCAGGAAAGGAAATTGGCATCCACAGCCATCATGTCTTCATACCGGCCGTGGATGGGGCATTCCTTTACCATCCATACCTGGCCGTCGCGCTCGATGATCTGCGCTTTGATCTCGCCCACTTTTTCGTCCAGCAGGTCGCGCCAGTCCTTTTTGCCGGAGATGATGTCGTTGCGCGCTTCCTTGACGCAGTCCGGGCACAGCGAATCGGTCTGCCGGGGCCAGCCGAGCGTCGGCTTGGACTTCTCCCACGACTTCAGCAGGGGCTTATCCGTCCAGCCGGGCTTGATGGAGGGCTGGGGATTGCGCTGCATAAAATGATTGCCGATTGTGAACGCCGCGCTGGCCGTCTTGGTGACCACGTAGTCGGTCACCTTCAGCACGCGCGAGGCAACGCCAACGGTCCTTGGCATGAGAACACTCTCCTCCGTATGAGTTGCAAACTGGCCCGGCCCCATCGTTCGGGAAGGCCTCAACCGGGGTGGCTGCCTCCCTTGCACCACACCCCAAACCACTCGGAAACCTACACTTATCCCCCGCAAATAGGGTGCCTGGGATTGGCCCTGCCGTCCACTACGAATGGCCAAACGGTAACCGACAGGGCTCGAAATGGGACTATGAGGGGTTGAATGGGAGGGGGGAAGGCCCCCAGAGGTACGGACCGGGCGCATCCCTGACACTTTAGACCGGGGGCATTCCTGACACTGTTGAGCCAACGGCAAGTGCGTGTAGAACAGGCACATGCCATGGAAAACGAGCAGTGTTATGGAACAGA
>Ga0187803_10001071_pt1 | contig 10709 bp, 7 predicted proteins | sample NC_wetland_sal_i_2_FD_132425 | JGI IMG/M metagenome (GOLD analysis project Ga0187803, IMG submission 132425) | Wetland sediment microbial communities from Neuse River Estuary, North Carolina, USA - Control_3 | ecosystem: Environmental > Aquatic > Freshwater > Wetlands > Sediment | place: USA...
CCGCCCTTGCAGCCCTGCTCTGCCGGTGCGGCCCACGCGATGAATGAAGTCTTCCGCCATCTTCGGCAGGTCGTAGTTGATAACGTGGGCAACGTCATCCACATGCAGGCCGCGCGATGCGATATCGGTGGCCACCAGCACCTGGAAGCGGCCTTCCTGAAATCCGCTCAACGCTCCGTTCCGCTGCGATTGGGAGCGATCGCCATGAATCATGGCGGCATTGAAGCCGTCACGCACCAGTTCCTTGGCTAGCCGTTCGGCGCCACGCTTGGTGCGCGTAAAAATCAGCGTTTGGCCGCTTTCGGCATAGAGCAGTTGCCGGAGAACGTCCAGTTTCTCTCCGGGCCGGACTTCGTAGGCCTTGAGCTGCACGCTTTCGGCGGGCTTGAGCACCGAGCCCAAAGCAACGCGCACCGGATCGCGCATATAGTCATGCACCAACCCGGCGACGGACTGCTCCAGCGTGGCCGAAAAGCACAGGGTCTGCCGCTGCTGTGGCAGCGCCGAGACAATGCGCCGGATTGCCGGTAGGAATCCCATATCCAACATGCGGTCGGCTTCGTCGAGCACGAGCACCTTGATATGGCGGAGGTCGGCGAACCTGCGGTTCATCAGATCCTGCAACCGTCCGGGCGTGGCAATCACCAATCCCGAGCCGGCCCGAAGACCCTGGATCTGCGCTTTCTCGGGTACGCCGCCGATCACGAGCGCGGCTTTCGACATAGTCTTGGTGCGCAGCTGCTCGTACTGCTGGTGAACCTGCATCGCGAGTTCGCGCGTGGGCAGCAGCACCACAGCCATGGTGTGGCATCCCGGTTCGCGGTTGAGAATCTCGATCAGCGGGATAAGAAACGCCAAGGTCTTACCGGTGCCCGTTTGGGCAGTGCCAATGACGTCCCGGCCTTCAAGAGCAGGAGGAATCGCGTGTTCCTGGATCGGTGTGAGGTTGATGAATTGACCTGCCGCCAGCTTCCACTTTAGTGCGGGAGACAGGGGCAGTTCCGAAAATGTGGTCATTCGATTTTGTTTCTTTCTGGAGGGGCTTGTTGTCACGCACACTCTGACACACGTCGAGAGCTGCCATGCCGCTCACATTTGATTTTTAGATTTGGCGCTAACTAAAACGGCGGGCAGGAAAGGCGGAGATGAATCTAGTCTGAAACAGCGACCACCGCGTGACGAGCAAACCGTGGCACAAGCGTCACCATCAGTATAACAGAGCAGGGTTCAAAGGGCGGGACAAGCCCGCCCTTTTTGAGATAGACGTTGATTAGCCTACCCTCCGAAAACCCATTTAGCCAATGACCACGATTCTCGGATTCCCTAGGGGATGCGGTTTCCGGCGTTTTCCGCAAGGTTCAGCGTAATAGGTAAACGTGCCACGCTCGTCAATCAGATGGCAGCGCTTTGTCTGGGTTGCCGTGATCGTAACGGGGGCGCCTTCCTGGAAGGGAAACGTCGTTGTCCCGTCCTGTGTGATGCTAACGTCCTTCGCTGAAGTCGTGGCGTCGAAGATAAACGCTTCTTTTTTTTTGCCTCTCCACTTCTGGGTGCATACACGTATCTTGCGCATAGGCCGTGGATCTCCTTCTCGTCAAATGGATAGACTTGAGTTTCTGGGGATTCCTCTCAAGTCTACCGGCGTAGTCACGGATTTTTCCCCAACTGTCCCAATCATTTGCAGACGGCTGTGAAATCCCACTCATTACCGAGGAAGACGACGAGTGGGCCAGGACTGTGCTTATCGCTTCGCCCTGCTTGGGGAAATGACCACTTTTCTCGGATTCCCGAGCGAAGGGCAGGGGCCCGCATCATAGTAGTACGTGCCCGGTGTTCCGATCAGTTGGCACGACTGTTTCGCCCCTGAGCCCACGGAAATGGGGGGGCCCGACGTGAAGGGCCAGGTGTTGTTTCCGGCTTGTGACAGAACGATGGGCGCTGAAGTCCCGTTCTGCCAGTTGAAGTTTTCGCTCGCCGTGCCATTCCAGCTGTCGCTGCAAACACCTATGTCGGCCATAAGTTGTGTCTTCTCCCTTTTGTCCAATCGGACAGGCGTGAAATTCTACTGGGTTCCGGCGGACTTGCCAACCAGTTCCTTGTAACGAGGATCCTGAGCCAGATTCTCAAATGCTGGGGAGTCCCGGAAGTCGCTGACGGGGTAGCCGGCGCGCACGGCTTTGGCGAGCCATTCGAACGCCAAGCCGGTTTCGCCGAGCTGATTGTATACTTCGGCGGCGGTAAACAGCAGTTCTTTCTCGCTGTGTCCGTATTGCAGCGCCAGGGTCAGGCAACGCAGCGCCGGCTTACGGTCCCCGAGCATGGAATAGTATTCCGACATATCGCTAAGCACGTTGGAGTCATGCGGGTTGACCTGAAGCTCGCGCTCGGCCAGCTCGATGGCCTTGCGGTAGGCGCGGAAGGCTTCGTCCCGTTTGCCAGCGTAGAACTGCGCCTCACCCAGATTGCCCCATGCGATGTGCTGCTGGGGATCAAGCTTTGTGGCCTCCGTATAAGACGACGCTGCCTCCGCGAAGTTGTGCACCGCAAAGTAGGACGTGCCCAGGTTCGCATACGCGCCGTAGCTGGGCCGCAGGAGAATTGACTTGCGGAGGGGCTCGACCGCCTCGGAGTACCGACCGAGTTCACTGTAAACCGCCCCGAGGTTAACGTAACCGATATGATTTTCGGGCGCCAGTTCCGTCACCTTCTGAAACATCTGCAAAGCCTTCTCATTTTCGCTGCGGCGGAAATAGAAGGTGCCAAGAGCGTTATAACTGACATAGCTCTGGGGATGAGCCTCAATGGAGCGCAGATACACCTTTTCGGCTTCATCAATGGCGCCTTGATGCTCGAACGCGCTCGCTAAGCCGATCATGGCGCTTTCGTCGGTGGGATCGAGTTCGACGGCACGCTGGTATTCCACGGCAGCCTCGCGGTACTTCCCCGTGCCGCTGTTGACCACGCCCAGGCAAATATGGCCGGCGGCGCCGGCATTGCCGAGAGAGATGGCCTGGTTGCACTCGGCGCGAGCCTGGACCGTCCATTGTTTCTGCTTGGTCAGCTCATAATTTCGCCAATCGGCCTCGCCCAGCGCGGCCTTGGCCATGCCATAGCCGGGATCGAGCTTGAGCGCGGCGCGCAGCATGACGATGGCGTTCTCGACGTTCTCGGGGTGGGTGTAGTCCACCAAGTAGCCACGCGCCCGCAGATAGTATTCGTAGGCGGCGGGCTGGGCGGTGCCATGCACCTTGAGGTCGGCCAGTTCTTCGGGCCGGAGCTTCAGACGCAAGGCGCGCACCGCTCCCTGGGCTACGGCATCTTCGGCGGAAAAAACATCGGCCGCGGGAACGGCGAGGGAATCGCTTTCCAGAGGAGCGCCGGTTTGTAGGTCAAGCAGTGAGTAGCTCACCCGGACCAGCTCCCCGGAAGGCTCCATGGAAACTTTGAAGCCAAGGTTGGCCCCGAATTGACGCCGGGCATCAGGCAGCGAACTGATGTTCTTTTCCTGGAGCTGACGAGGAAGAATGATTTGCAGCGAACGATCCGGCGTGAGGCGGCTCAGCTTAGCCGCGACGCTTTCGACCAAGCCTTGACCGAGCGCAGTCAGCTTGGGATTCCCTACGATCGGCTGAAAAGGAAGAACGGCCACGACCTGATTTTTAGGCAGGGCCGCGGGCGCGCTTTGGCTTTGCGCGGCGGGACGCGACCGCAGCACGCGCTGGAGAGGCCGATAGGCAGCAAGCAAAACAATCAGGAGAAGTGCCGCGATCGCAGTGGGCATGAGCCAGCGCGGCAGGGCGCGCCGCCGCACCGGTTCGGCAGCGAACTGTGGTTTCCGGCCTTCCCGCACCGCGAGTAAATCCGCCTTCAAAGCGGAGGCACTGGGATAGCGGGCCGAGGGGTCCTTCATCAAGAGCCGGTCCACGACACCCACCAGTGGCTGCGGCAATTTGCGATTCACTTCCGCGAGCGGCGGAACTTCGGTGTGCAGGATGCGGCCCATAGTGCCGGCGAGGCTGTCGGTCAGAAATGGCTGCTTGCCTCCCAGTATTTCGTAAAACACCAGACCCAGCGAGAAAAGATCGGCGCGGCCGTCGTAGGGCTTCTGCAGGAGTACCTCAGGCGCCATATAAGCGGGCGTTCCGCCCGAGATCCCCGCAACGCTGGCCAGGCTCTGGGTCGCCTCGCCGGGGCCGGCGGCAGAGAACTTCTTGGCAACACCGAAATCAAGAATCTTGATCCGCTGGGCGGGGGTGAGCATGATGTTCTCGGGCTTGATGTCGCCATGCACGATGTGCTGGTCGTGGGCGGCGCCCAGGCCATCGGCGCACTGCAGAGCGATCTCATAGAACTGCTCCAGGCTGATCGGCTCCCACAGACGCGTTCGCAGCATGCTGCCTTCGACGTACTCCATGACCAGCAGAATCTCGCCCTGATGCTGCAGGACGTCGTACACCGCCGCGATGTTGGGATGATTGAGAGCGGAGGCGCGCTGCGCTTCTTTGAGAAAACGGCTGCGATCGGCCTCCGCGAACTGAAGCTTTGGAGCCATGCGCTTGATGGCCACACGCCGCTTCAGAACGGTGTCCTCGGCAGAATAAACTTGCCCCATCCCGCCGGTCCCCAGCTGCTCCTTGATGCGAAAGCGGCCGACCGTAGCGCCGCTCAGGTCCGGGAGAGCGGGAGGCGTCTGGATTTGCTCGTGCGGTTCGGCCATGGTTCCGCGATAGTGTCCGCGCTTAGTATATTGAGCCTCTCCGCTGGAACCAAATTCAATTTCAAGAAACACGCCCGAGGGGTGTCCTAACCGTCACCTTCCGATCGGCGTTCTCGACGACCAAGGCTTCTTCAGCGACAACCCCTCCCCCTCACTCTTTCTCCAATTGTTTCCGCGCCTCTGCCAGCGCCTTCAATTGCGCGCCACTTACCTTCGGATACTTCAGATCCATTCTCTTCAGCGCATCTACCAGCGCCTGCGCCACCACCAGCCGCGCGAACCACTTGTGATCCGACGGAACCACGTACCACGGCGCATGCTCGCTCGCCGTGTGCCGAATGGCATCTTCGTACGCCTCCTGATACGCGTCCCAGAAGCCCCGCTCGCGCACATCCGCCGCCGAAAATTTCCAGTTCTTCTCCGGAGTGTCCAGCCGCTCCATGAACCGCCGCTTCTGTTCCTTCTTCGAAACATGCAGGAAGAACTTCACCACCGCAATTCCATTTCGCGTCATGTAGCGTTCGAAATTCCGGATATCTTCGTACCGCTCCTCCCAGATTCGTTTCGTCACCAGCGGCTTCGGCAGTTTCTCGTTTTCGAGCGCCTCCGGATGCACCCGCACCACCAGCACTTCCTCGTAGTACGACCGGTTGAAGATCCCGATCTTCCCCCGCGCCGGCGCATGCTGGCTCGTGCGCCACAAGTAGCCGTGACTCAATTCTTCCGCTGTCGGGACCTTAAACGAGGTCACTTGCACGCCCTGCGGATTCACGCCCGACATCACATGCTTGATGGTTCCATCTTTCCCCGCCGCATCCATTGCTTGCAGAATCACCAGCAGCCCCCACCGGTCCTGCGCCGCGATCACGTCCTGCAGCCGGCTCAACTCCTCCACGCCATTCGCCAGCAACTTCTTCGACTGCGGCTTGAGCTCCGATTCCAGTCCGTGCGTTTCCTCCGGGTCGTGGTCCTTAAGGCGAAACCCCTTCCCGTCCTCCACCCGATACCGCTTCAACATCTTCTCGATTTTCATGTTGGGATTCTCTCTCGCCGACCCTAAAAAAGGAAATGGCGGCTGCAAAAAGAAGGTCGGCGGTCGTCAGTCGGCGGTCGTTGGGCGGCCGGCAAAAAGGGCAATCGGGCCAATCCTTACGGAGAGGAGTAAGTGCGCGTTCTCCGGACGACCGGCGACGGACGACAAACGACCAGCCGTGTCTTGCTGGCGGAAAGCCGAAGAACAGGATGGCGAAGAAAGCGCTTACCGCTGCTCGTAAATCGAACTATCCGGTGTCGGCGCATCGTACTCCCGCCCATACTTATTCTTGTGCGCCATACGCTGGCCGTTTGCCTCCGGCACCCTAATCACGCCCAGCGACGCCGCATTCTCCCCGATCGTGATCTCCCGCGCCTCCGCGGTCGCGCTCTCTGGACCCATGCCCTCGCTCCAGATGTGCAGCATATATCGCCCATACGGAACCTTCGCGATGCTGACCTGCCCGTCGGCGCCCGCGACCGCATAGAGCGGTGTCGCCATGGTGATCACCACCGCGCTCATCTGCGGATGAATGTTGCAGAAGATGTAGCTGATCCCCGGACGGTCGAAGCGCACCATGCGCGACGTCCCCGCCTCATACAGCCCAAGGTCGAACCGCTTCCCTTCAAACAGCGAAAACACGTTGTGGAAGAACGGATCGTGGTTGGGGAATTCCACCGTCGTCCCCGCCGGCACCACCAGCAGGTGTGGCTCAAAACTTTTATTTTTCTGCACCAGCCGCGGATTGGGATCGGCGCTCGGGGCCGGTGACGCCAACTCCACGCCTCCTCCCGGAACCGCCGTCAGCCACACCGCGGTCGCGGGAATCGGCCCCTGTCGCGCCTTCTTGTCGGCCGCCTTCTTCTCGCCCACAACCTCCACGCGTCCGCGCACCACCGCCGTCTGCGCTTGCACTCCCGCCGCGCACGCTGCCAACACCAGCGCCCACACTAATTTCTTCCTAGGCATCATCGCCTTGCTTCTCGCCTGAGGAGCTTTAGCATCATCGCTTTGAAGCGCGGGCCCACTTTCAATCTGTGATGCACAATCGCAATCTGTCATGCAAACTCGATCTGTCATCCTGAGAGGCTGTGACATTTTTGGCGCCGAGTCATCCTGACCCTGAGCGGAGCCGAAGGGGAGGGATCTACGCAGTTCGTCGGCGTCGCCGGTAACACGTCAGAATACATAGATCCTTCGCTTCGCTCAGGATGACTCACCAAAAAGTGACAAGTTCGCAGGATGACATCGCCTCGTCCCAGGTTAGCGCCCAAAACACGGGCGCGAACCTGAGGCATAATAAGCGGAAAGATGCGCCGCTAGAACAATACCCCCATCATCAGGTTCAAATGCCCGGCCCCACTCAGCCCAGTCGCAATCGAATCCGTCTCGATCCGCCGGTACTCGGCTGAAAACAGCAGGTCCGACCGCGGCCGATAAATCACGTTGGCAAAACCGGCCCGGTTCCTGGACAGCGTTGCCAGCCTCGGATCGCCATAGGACTGCGCATACGGAAAATACTCCACGTTCTTAGCATAAGGATTATCCATCCCAAACGCTGCATTGAACTCCAGTTTCGTCGCCGGACGATATTTCAACTGCGCCCAGCCCCCTACCGTGTTCAGGCCGACGATCTCCGTGTATTGATTCCCCGGATCACCGCTGAACAGCGCGCTTCGCCCCGTTCCGCCATACAAACCGCCCAATCCCTTCCCGCGATAAACCTTCCCGCTGATGGAAAACTGCTTGCCGAGCGGCAATTCCACGTCGCTCATCGCCGCCCACGCATCCACATTTCGTCCATAGCCATAATCCTGCCGACTGTAGAAACCTCCCACGCCCAGCCGCAGCGGCTGTCCGAAAACACTCCGCGTCCACGCCACGCGCGTCCCATACGCTGGCTGGCGCGACGATTCTCCCGCTCCCGCCAGCCGATAGGAGCCTGTCTGCGGAAATTCGCCACTCACCGGATCCAGAATTCCTCCTTGGAACAACAGGCTCGATTCTTCACCCAGAACCACTCTGTGTTCGACGCGGATCTGTGGCACCCAGCCCCACAAATTTCCGGCATAAGACAGCGCCGGCTCGGCCAGGGTCGCAAACGACGTCGGCGAATTTGGCGAGAAGAATATCCCATCCTGCCCCGCCACGACGGACGTGTTGTCCCAGTCCATCCGCATCGTCGCCGTGCGCAGCCGCATCAGACCGGCGTTGATCCCGTTCGGAACGTACGCAAAGCCGCCTGCCAGATCCACCTGCAGGTCCGCGCGGGTCTTGGCGCCCGCCACGCGCGGCCCGAACACTTCAAACCCGATCTCCGACTGCCGCAGCGTTGCCCCAAAACTCCCGCCCGAATCTCCCCCTGGCCGCGCAAAGGCCAGCGTCGGCAGATCAATGCTGTCCACCGTCCCCTGATTGCTGAACAGGTTCATCAGCACGATTCCCGAAATCCGCATCCGATACTTCGACGCGCTTTCCACTTTCGTCTGATACTGGTCGTCCACCTTTCCGCTCAGCAGCTCATACTCCTCATCCAGCGTGGCCGCCCGCGCCGACTTCTTTTTTTCCTCTTGCGCTTGATCCTGCGGATTCCCGGTATCCTGAGAGTTCCCCGCCGGATCGAACGAGCCATTGCTCTCTGCCCGCGCGACCGCGTCCTTCACGACCTTCCGTCCATCAGTGGCCGTGGAGACTGGACAAGCCCCGTCTCTACACTGGAGCGCGTCCAGTTCCCGCCGCAACTCCCGGTTTTGCGCGCGCTCCCGCTCGGAATCCGCTCGCATTTCGGCTACCGACGCCCGCAGCTCCTTCACTTCTTCCCGCAACTCGCGCACCGCCTCGCTCAACGATCCCGCGGGAACTGTCTCCACGCGATTCGCGCTTTCCTGTGCCACGCCCGCCGAAGCCCACAACGCCATGAGCACCAGCAGAAGCCGCGTAGGGACGGCCGCCCCCGGCCGTCCAGTCGAACGAAGCTCGACAGCATTCCACCGTCCACACCCGAACCCCCGCTCTCTCCTCATATCTCCTCCCGCGGCACAATCTTCTTCCTCACTGGCAAGGATTCCCCACAGAAGCTACGCCTAGGTGGCATGCTTGGCCGCCGCCAGAGCGCTTTCTGGCCCGTGGTTCAACGGAATATCAATCCGAAACGTCGTTCCCGATGCCGATGTCTGTTCCACCACCACATCGCCGCCATGATCCTGCAGAATCTTCTGCACCACGGTCAGTCCCATTCCCGTCCCGTTCTCTTTCCCATGGCTCACAAAGGGCTCAAACAGCCGTTCCCGCACCGCCTCCGCGATTCCCGGACCATTGTCCGCGATGCGAATTTCCAGATTCTCGCCCACGCGCTTCAGGTTGATTCCAATCCGTCCCGATCCCGCCGGCGCGGCTTCACACGCGTTCAGCAGCAGATTCAGCAGCGCACGTTCCATCTTCTTGAAATCGAACCAACCCTCCGTCAGCCCTTCGCTGGTGATCTCGACCTGAGTGCGCTGATATTCCGGGTGCGCTTGCACTCCCTGCACCGCCCGCTCGACCGCCGAGCGCACGTCGCCATACGATGGACGCAACGACTCCCGCGTCCGCGAAAATTCCAGCAAGGACTCGATCAAGTCCGTCATCTGGTTGACCGCCACCCGTATCTCCCCGTAAAGATCCTCGCGCTGCGCCGGGGTCAGCCTGCTCTCGCAAAGAAATTCCGCATTCGCCATCATCGCCGCCAGCGAGTGCCGCAGATCGTGCGAAATCGAACTCGCCATCCGCCCGATCGTCGCCAGCCGTTCTGCATCCAGCAATTCGCGCTGCGTCTTCTGCAGGCTGGTTCGCATGCGGTCGAACGCGCGCGTCACCTCGGCCACTTCGTCTCCCCCGCCCCGCGCCTCCAGCGGATACGCATAATCTCCCTGCTCCAGCGCGCGCACGCCCGCCACCAGGTTGTCCAGCGGCCGCGTGAACGTAAGCGAGATCAGAAACACCAGTCCGCTCCCCATCAGCACCGCCGTCAACCCCAGCGCCAGCAACAGCCCGTTCAGAGAGTTCAAAAACGCCGTCGCCTGGTCCACCGATTTCAGCACCCACAGATTGAGAGCCGGCGCTCCCGCCGCGCCAATCGACGACGGCAAATTCACCGACGCCGCCAAAAACCTTTCCTCGCCCAGACGAATCTGCTCCGCCTCGAGCGTCCCGCCCGCCTTGCCTCCCGGCGTCACTCGCAGCAACTCCGCTTCCTGCGCCGGTTTCAGAGTGCTGCGCACAATCGTGTCCCCGTAGCGAAATGCCACTTCGCTGGCCGCGACCCGGCTCAGTTCCCGTGCCACCCCATCGTCAATCTCGTACCCCAATACGAGATACCCCAAAACCCGATGCTCGCTGACCGGCCCAAATAAGATGTCTTGCAGGAAAACTTCATAAAGATGCCCTTCCACGTACCACCAATGCCGTGTCTCCTCCCGCGACATCACCTGCGGAAAAAATTCCTGGGCTTCGCGAATCTGGATCTCATGCGCCCCCGCCTGCAGCGCCACCACTTTCCCCGAGGTATCGGCCAGCAGCAGCAGATCGCTTCCCGCCAGGCGCCACACATCCCGCGATGCATCCTGAATAGTCGCCGCGTCCCGGGTCGTCATCATGGCCCGCACATTCGGCAGGTCGGCCAATAGCGCCGCCGACCGCTCCAGGGTCTCTTCTCGTTGTTTTTGGAAGTTATGAAATGCGGAAAGAGAATTCTGCAGGTCCCGCTCTATTCCCGCGCTAACCTGCCGCCGCACGGTATGCTCGACCGCCAGCAGCGTAGCCACGGTCAGCGTAGCCGACACCACCACCATGGAAAGCAAAAACTTGGTTCGCAGCCGAATTCCGGAGAATCGGGTCATCGGGTGATCTGGTGATCGGGTCATCGGGCAATCTAGTAGCCGTCCCGCAAGTTCGCAACATAAGTTTGCGAGTCATCCTGAG
>Ga0187803_10001072_pt1 | contig 10699 bp, 6 predicted proteins | sample NC_wetland_sal_i_2_FD_132425 | JGI IMG/M metagenome (GOLD analysis project Ga0187803, IMG submission 132425) | Wetland sediment microbial communities from Neuse River Estuary, North Carolina, USA - Control_3 | ecosystem: Environmental > Aquatic > Freshwater > Wetlands > Sediment | place: USA...
GAGAGGCGCTGGACGTATTGGTGAAATCGGTCTCGGTGGTGCCGTTCTTGCTTCTCGCCAGGCCGGCCACCACACCCGTTGCACCAGCCGCGGCCGCTGTCGCCACCGGCACCGCCAGGTGCATGCCCACGTGCGCGCCCGCTCCTGCTGCCACTACCTGCCCATTCGGCGCCCCCGCCGCGACGTTCTTGATGGTGATGGTTTTGCCCTTCTTCACTTCCATCGATCGGCCGACGCCTTCGACCGTCAGGGAACCTTCCTTGGCCGTCACCACGAGGAGGCTGCCGACCATGGCCACGTCGCCTTGTGTCTTGAATCCGCCGGCGGCGAGGATGGAGACTTGGCCAACCTTGACGCGGACCGGAACCCCTTGCACGGGATGAAACATTGAGACGCTGCCGCGGCTCAGCGCGACGGTCACCTGGTCCGTGGCGCGATCAAACGACGCATCCGTTTCGCGACCCAGAACCACCAGACTGCCTCTGGGCAAGGCGACCATCGCCGACCCGTCCTTAACCTGTAGGATGTCGCCGCTGAAGATGGTGGTGTTGGCCGCCAGCGGACGCTGGCCAAGGGTAGCATCCGTGCCTCCGGCCACCGACCCCACTACCGCCGATGCGCTCCAGAGCGGCGCGGCGCTCAGAACCAGACTCAACAGGGTCACGCCTACCAACCCTGCTTTACTCGAATTGTCCGCCATGTAGCTGTCTCCTGGCTGGTGGCGCAGACTTCCGTTCATTCGAAGTCTGCGGCGTTTTCCTCGGATGCCCGAGACTTCTCCTTTTGATTTGTTAGTAGGGCGGGCAACCCACTACTCTACGGCGGGCACTTCGAGTGCCATGAGCCAGTCGAAATTCTCAAATCTCTTAATCGACATAGAATCAGTAAGATGGAAATTCACATGGCTAACCACTAACTCGGCTCAACCCCGGAATATGCAGGATTCTGCACAAAAATGGGATTTAAGTTCCGCGCGTCGCGTAAGCGGAATCAGCCTCGAAATGGTACACGTTCGCGGCATCGGTGATTTTCACGCGCCTCCGGAGCATGCACACCCTGAGGAAAAAACCGCCTGCGTTAGCCGCTTTGAGCGCAGCTCCGTTCCGCCCGGCACAGGGCGCAGCGAACGCATCGAAAGCTTGCGCTGACGGCTGCTTGCCGTACTTCAGTGATGATATTTATTAAGTTCAAAGTCAACGATAATCGCAGTGAGGATGGGCTAACCCGTTGCCGATTGTTATTCATATATTGAGATTATGATATTAGTTATATTATGCGACTTTTGGCCATTTTCGGCTGCTGTGATGTCACAACTGTCACTTTTGAAACTTTTGGCACAAATTTTTGTAAGTGACGCAAATAAAGGGTTTGCGCGAAAAATAAAATTGCAGAAAAGTGCGAATTTCAAAAAAGTGGGGCATTTTGCCACACCACTTCCATTTTTTGTAGGGACTTCCATCTTTTGTAGATTTCAAATTTCGGATGAGAGTTCAGTTGAACTCACGCAGCGTGTGGAGTTGAGTGCTCACGCTTCGTCGGCTCCGCGAAGACTTGCGCTGTGAACGCTTGGATCTTCGCGTCGTATCGCCAAGCCTCGCTCTCAAGACCGGCCTTGCGGCATGTCTCGGAGAGGAACTGTTCCCGATCCCAATTCAGATGCACGGGCACCTGCGGCAACAGCAAACCGCGAAACACCCCGCGCGAAATCATCAGGCCGTGCTTGCCCACTTCCACCTGCTCGGGGGAGATCTCGAAGAACGGTGAGAGCACAGAGATCTCGATGTGCAGCTTAGGGAGTTCCTGCGGAGTGACAGGATCGAAGCGCGGATCGTGCAGAGCGGCAGCGCGGGCGCATTCGCGGACGGTTTGATACAGCGGCGCGATGGCTTCGATGTGGCCGATGCAGCCGCGCAGCATTTTGCCTTCGTGTAGCGTGACGAACGCGCCACACGGCTCGGCCAGCGCGGGTGAGGGCGCGGCCATCGATGCGAGGCGAAGCGTCATCACCGCTTCCGTGAGCGCCTCGCGCGCGAGTTGAAGCAAAACCTTCTGCTGAAGTTCATCGAGCGGCAACATCGTGTTCCTGCGCCACCTTCTCTTCCCGGGGCTTTTCGCCGGGACGAAATACCACGGCGCGCGGCGCACGTTGCGGCGCGTGGGGATCGAACTTCTTCCAGAAACTCCAGAAGTATTGCACTGCCGAAGCCACTGCCAAGAACATCACTAGCCAGACCAGAATAATTCCGAGATGATAGTCCGCGGCGGTCAGCGCTTCGTAGTGCCGCTCCACCACGAGTGTGGTGACGGCGGCAACTTCGAGAACCATTTTGGCCTTGCCCAGGTCGGAGGCTTCCATCACGAAGCCCTGCGCCGCCGCGACGGCGCGCAAGCCGGAGACGGCAAGCTCGCGGCCCACGATGATCACCACTATCCACGCCGGAATGAGGCGCAACTCGACGAGCGCGATGAGCGCGGAGCAAACCAGCAGCTTGTCAGCAATGGGATCGAGCAGAATTCCGAGCGCGGTGATCTGGCCATGTTTGCGCGCCAGATAGCCGTCCAAAAAATCCGTGCCCGCCGCAGCCAGCAATACGCCGGCCGCCCACAGGTCGAGGCTCTGGCCCTTGGTGAGCAGCAACGCCACCAGGAGCGGCACAAAAAAAATGCGAAGCAGGGTGAGTGAATTTGGAAAGTTCATGGGCCTGCGATTTCAACCTTCGGCGCCAAATGAGAGTACAGGTGCGCTGGTCCGCACGGCTTGCAAGCTTAGCTCTCCCCAGCCCCTTGAGTCACTATAGCCAACGGCCCGAAGAGTGTCAAATCAAGGCTTAGGAATTAGGAGCCGGGCAAAAGCGGTTAGAAAGGGTATGGTCGTTGGCCGTCTTCAGTTGTCAATTGCATTTCGAAACGCGGCATCATCTCCAAGCGTTGGCCGCGTCGAAGGGTGTAAAATGCTATAGCGATGAGCAAGCCCCAAAATCCACAGATTGCGCAGATTTCAAGGATGCCATGGAAACGTATATTGCATTGCTTCGCGGCGTAAACGTTGGCCAGAACCTGCTCAAGATGGAGCGCCTGCGGGAGCTTTGGGCGGAGCTCGGATTCAAGAATGTGAGGACCTATGTTCAGAGCGGCAATGTGGTCTTCGAGGCCGAAGGCTCCCCGTCGTCTTGGTCCCTTGCCATCGACCGCAAGCTGGCCGGCGTGACGCGCCTGCCTGTGACCGTCCTGCTGCGAACGCCTCGTGAATTGAAGAGCACTATCTCCCGCAACCCATTTCTGAAAGAGCAGGGAATCGATCGTTCGAAACTCCACGTGACATTCCTGCCCTCTATCGCTGGGGAAGATGCGAACAAAAAGCTGAGTGCGATCAATGCGGGCGGCGATCGATTTTGCGTGTTGGGAAAAGAGATTTATCTCCACTGTCCAACTGGATATGGGAAAACGAAACTCTCCAACAACGCGCTCGAGAAAGCACTTTCCCTCAGAGCCACCACCCGAAACTGGAACACGGTCAATAAGCTTTACGAAATCGCAGCAAGCTGAAAACCGAAGCCCCTAATCCCTAACGCCCGCTTCCCTGCTCGTCACTCGTCACTGGTCACTGCTCCTAAGAAGCCCACGGCACCCAACCGTGCCGAGGCTACCAGCCGGCGCCGGAATCGCTGGCCGAAAGCCTGCGCGTCAATCAGGCGGCGATCTCCAAAGTGGAGCGGCGCTCGGATGTGCTCATCAGTACGCTTCGGAAAATCATCCACGCCATGGGTGGGGAATTGGGAGTTCGCGCCATTCTTCCCGCCGGTGTTGTGCGCATCAATCAGTTCCAGGACGTTCGCAAGTAAGAACTGAGCAAATTCCTGCGCGACGCCCCTCGCGTCTCTCCCGCACCGGAAGACGGAAGCGCAGGCCCGCCGCGGCGGGCCTGCGGCTCCTTCCTGGCATGGGCTAACATGATAGGCTATCAAATCGGGGTCGTAGCCTACGACACGGAAGAGACGCGGACCACAACACCGGTAGTCCGCGCTCGCTTGAAATTCAGGAGAGAACCTACTCGCTTCTGACCTCTAGCTTCTAACTTCTCTCTCCTGACTTCCGGCTCCCGAATCCGGAATCCTGAATCCTTCGTCTCACTTCCCTGTTCCCGTCAGCGAGACGGTTTGCGGGCTGGGGTTGGCGCTATCGTTCACGTCCAGGGTTGCGGTGCGAGTGCCAATCGCCGTCGGCGTGAATTTTGTGCTGATCGTGCAGTGCGCCTTCGCCGCCAGAGTCGTGCCGCAGGTGGTCGAAGACACCGCAAAATCGCCCGGGTCGGCGCCGCCGACCGTGATGCTGTAGATGGTCAGCGCCATGGTCAAGTTGTTGGTCAGGGTAACGTTCTTGGCCGCGCTCGTGGTGCCCACCTTCTGCGCGGCAAACGTCAAGGAGGATGGCGACAGCGTCGCTTGCGCCACACCGGTTCCGGATAGGCTGACGGTCTGCGGACTATTCGCGGCGTTGTCGTCCACGTTGAGGGTCGCCGTTCGCGCCCCAAGCGCGCTTGGCGTGAAGCTCACATCGATCGTACACTTAGCGCCCGGCGCCAAGCTGGCGAGACAGTTGTCAGATTGTTCGAAGTCCCCGGCGTCGGCGCCTGTGATCCCGATGTTAGAGATGATCAGGTTCGTCGTGCCCGTGCTCGTGAGCGTCACTTTCTTGATGGCGCTGGTGGTTTCCAAACCCTGCGCGCCGAAGGTGAGGCTGGTGGGAGAGAGACTGGCGACCGGCCCTACCACAGCCAGCATGAAGACCGTGCCCCAGTTGTATGCCCCGCCATAGAACGTTGTTCCGTAGAAGTTTCTGTCGGTGCCTTCGACCAGCCCCGCGGAAGGCTGGGAGCCGTCCGTCCTGGAAAAGCTATGAAGCGTGGTCAGTGCGCCGCTCGGGGCGATTTTGAACACCGTGCCGTAGTTGCCGTTGGCCCCGCCATAGTAGGTTGTCCCGTAGAAGTCCCCGTCGGTAGCTTGGACCAGCGCCGCGTAGGGATTTGCGCCGCCGGGGCATGGGGACCCCGCCGAGCAGAAGCTATAGAGCGTGGTCAGCGCGCCGCTCGGGGTGATCTTGAAGACAGTGCCGCAGCCACTGCCATTGCAGGCGTTGCTGATGGCCCCCCCCATCCACGTTGTCCCGTAGAAGTCCCCGTCGCTCCCTTGTACCAGCGTACCGTAGGGCTGAGAGCCGTCCGAGCATCCGCTCAGCGAGCAGAAGCTGTGAAGAGTGGTCAGCGTTCCGCTCGGGGTGATCTTGAAGACGGTGCCGCCGCCGTACTTGCCCCCAAGCTCCGTTGTCCCGTAGAAGTCCCCGTCGGTGCCTTGCGCCAGCCCCGCGAAGGGGTATTTGCCGTCGGAGCATCCGCTCAGCGAGCAGAAGCTGTGAAGCGTAGTCAGCGCGCCGGTCAGCGTGATTTTGAACACCGTGCCGGCGTTGGCGTTGGGCCCGCCACCGACTGTTGTCCCGTACAAGTTTCCGTCGCTGGCTCGCAGCATCGGCGCAGACGGGTCTGCCCCGTCCGAGCATGTGCCCACCGAGCAAAAGTTGTAAAGCGTCGTGCGCGCGCCGCTCGGGGTGATCTTGAAGACGGTGCCGCCGCCGTACTTGCCGCCAAGCGTTGTTGTCCCGCAGAAGTCCCCGCCGGGGCCACGGACTAGCCCCCCGTCAGGGTGCTCGCCGTCCGTGCAGTTGCTGCCGCCCTGCGAGCAGAAGTTGTATAGCGTGGTCAGCGCGCCGCTCGGGGTGATCTTGAAGGCGGTGCCGCCGGTGAAGCTGGCCCCGCCGAGGTCCGTCGTCCCGAAGAAGTCCCCGCCCGTGCCTTCAACCAGCCCCGCGTAGGGGCGCGCGCCGTCGGTGCAGTTGCTGCCGCCCTGCGCGCAAAAGTTGTAAAGCGTAGTGAGAGTCTGCGCCTTTGCCGACGGCATCGCGGCCAGTGCTAGCCCAACGGCCACGAGCGCCACCAGCATGGCTGTTGCCCTGCGCAGGTGCATTCCCGAATCCTGATCTTGTGCTGTGTTCATCATCGTAGTTCTCCTTTCATTCGCAAACGTAGGGCCGAGGCTTGCCTCGGCCAGACGCCGACCCAAGGGCCGGCGCCCAGACTTTGGCCTTTCGGCAATCAAGCATCGGCGTAGCAGACGAGGCCGACCCAAGGGTTGGCCCTACACCTTCGAGCGCGGCTCACTTTCCCGTTCCCGTCAGCGAGACGGTTTGCGGGCTGTTGTTGGCGCTGTCGTTCACGTTCAGGGTTGCGGTGCGAGCGCCAATCGCCGTCGGCGTGAATTCTGTGCTGATCGTGCAGTGCGCCTTCGCCGCGAGACTCGTGCCGCAAGTGGTCGAAGACACCGTAAAGTCGCCCGGGTCCGCGCCGCCGAGCGTGATGCTGATGGAGGTCAGCGCCGTACTCATGTTGTTGGTCAGGGTAACGTTCTTGGCCACGCTCGTCGTACCCACCTTCTGGCCAGCAAACGTCAAAGAGGTTGGCGACACCGTCGCTTGCGGCACGCCCTTTCCGGTTAAGCTGACGGTTTGAGGACTATTCGCGGCATTGTCGCTTACGTCGAGGGCCGCCGCCTCATTGCCGAGCACGCTGGGCGTGTAGGTGACGCTGATCTGGCACTTCGTGCCCAGGTTCAAGGTGGCCGGACAATTGTTCGATTGCGTGAAGTCCCCGGCATTCGCACCGGTGATGGTGATACGGATGTTCATCAGGTTTGTCGTGCCCGTGCTCGTCAACGTCACTTTCTTCACGCGACTCGTCGTGTTGATTACCTGATTGCCGAAGGGCAAGGAAATGGGCGACACGGTACCGCCCGGATTGATGCCGCTTCCCGTGAGGAAGACTCCTTGCTGGCTGCCGGGCACGCCGTTGCTGTCGTCCGTGATTGTCACGCCGCCGTTCCACGTCCCGATGCCTGTGGGAGTGAAGGTGACGTTGATAGTGCAGGTCGCACCTGCCGCAAGGGTTGCCGGCGAGATGGGGCAGTTGTGGGTGTCACCAAAGTCGCCGATGGGAGGGCCGATGCTCGAAATGGTGAGAGGCACATAGCCTGTGTTGCTCAGGGTAACAGGCCGCGGCAGGCTGGTGGTGCCCACAAGCTGGCTTCCAAATGCGAGGCTGGCGGGCGAGACACTCGCGACAGGCACCAGCGACAGCTTGAAAACCGTGCCGTAGTTTGGGCTGCTGGCCCCGCCCTCATACGTTGTCCCGTAGAAGTTCCCGTCGGTGCCTTGGACCAGCCCCGCCCACGGGTTTTCGCCGTCCTCGCAGAGGTACACCGAGCAGAAGGCATAAAGCGTCGTCAGCGCGCCGCCGGGAGTGATTTTGAAGACCGTGCCATAGTTGCCGTTGGCCCCGCCGTTGAAGGTTGTCCCGTAGAAGTTCCCGTCGCTCCCCTGCACCAGAACCGCAAAGGGTAACGAACCGTCCGTGCAGCCGGTTTGCGCGCAAAAGCTATAAAGCGTGCTCAGCGTTCCGCCGGGAGTGATCTTGAAGACCGTACCTCCAAAGCTCGGGTAGCCGTTGTTGGCCCCGCCAAAGGCCGTGGTACCGTAGAAGTTACCGTCACTCCCCTGCACTAGACCCGCATAGGGGTTCTCACCATCCGTGCAGCTGCTGCCGCCTTGCGAGCAAAAGCTATAAAGCGTGTTCAGCGCTCCTCCCGAAGTGATTTTGAAGACCGTGCCGCCGCCGTGGGCCCCAAGATCCTTCGTTGTCCCGTAGAAGTTCCCGTCGCTTCCCTGCACCAGAGCCGCTTCGGGTATCGAACCATCCGGGCAAGGGGAACCTTGCGGGCAAAAGCTGTATAGCGTGGTCAGCGCTCCGCCCGGAGTGATTTTGAAGACAGTGCCGTAGTTGCCGTTGGCACCGCCAATTGCGGTTGTCCCGTAGAAGTTCCCGTCGCTCGCCTGCACCAGACCCGCAGACGGGTTCTCACCATCCGTGCAGCCGCTTTGCGAGCAAAAGCTATAAAGCGTGGTCAGCACGCCGCCCGGAGTGATTTTGAAGACCGTGCCCGCGTTGTTGGCCCCGCCGTGGGCCGTTGTCCCGTAGAGGTTCCCATCGCTGCCCTGGACCAGCCCCGCGAAGGGCATTGAGCCGTCCGTGCAGTTGCTGCCGCCCTGCGAGCAAAAGTTGTAAAGCGTGCTCAGTGCTCCGCTCGGAGTGATCTTGAAGACCGTGCCCCCGTTGTTGGCCCCGTTGAAGGCTGTTGCGCCGTAATAGTTCCCGTCGCCGCCCTGCACCAGACCCGCGCTGGGGCCAGCCCCGTCGGTGGAGTGGAAGCTGTGCAGCGTAGTCAACTTCTGCGCCTTGGCCGATGGCATCGCGGCCACTGCTAGCCCAAGGATCACGAGCGCCGCCAGCATGGTTACTGCCCGGCGTAGGTTCATTCCCGAAACTCGATTTCTTGGTGTGTTTGCTACCGTACAAGAATTAATTGTCTTCATAGTCTTCTCCTTTGCGCGTCGCATTCTGTCTGTTTGGTTTGTGAGGGCTGGACTGCGCATAGGTACCCTCGTCGCCTCCGGCAAAATCGAACCGTCGAGCGGTTTAGGATTTGTCTCAAATTGCCCAGTAAAACACCGTGTCTTGCCCGAAGTTTGGTGACACTGTTGGCGCTGATGTTGGCCACCCATACGTTGGCGCCGTCAAAAGCGACACCGGTGGGCTCCTGCCCGGGACGTCGTCGGGTTGGCGCCTTGCCAGTGCAGAATGGCGACCAGGAGGGGGTTCTTGGTTGAGTTTGTCACGCCACTCTGCGCATGAGCCGGGCGCGCGACAGTGCCGAGGAGGGCGAAGAGCAGCATCGCCAACATCATTATTACCTTGCCGTAAAAATCGGCAAACACGCGCGGTGAGGCTTGCAAAGTGCCTTCGTTTTTGCCCGCGATCTCCCGCCGCAACCCTTGCCAGAAGGCAGTTGACGCTTGTCGCTCCACGTTCTTGTGTGAATGTGGCCGCGCACAAGCTGTTCCAACCCTTGATGCGTTTTGGTCTTTCATGCTGACCTCCTTTTGGTCATTTCTTGGGGCGGCGGTTGAAGCTGGCGCGCCGCCGGGATTCGGTGGGTGGAGCCGGTCGCGCGACCGACTGCTTCGCCACCTTGCGCTGGGGCTCATTTCGTTCGAGCCTTGCGCATCGTTCGCGGCGGAGATTAGGGCAGCCTTAAGGGCGAATCAATGGTTAAGGGGTGGGATGTGGGTGGGTTTGGGATGATCGGATAAGTTGTTGAGTGGCAAAAGATTGAGAGGACATATGATCGAGGGGCGGTGATTCCATTTCAAGCGCAGATGCCTGCCCCGTGTCATTCTGAGCGAAGATGCCATAGGCCTTGGGGATCGCCAATGTGCATGAGAATGTAGGGCCGGGGCTTGCCCCGGCCTCGTGGATTACGCCGCCAGCCCTGGAAGGCCGGCGAAAGCCCCGGCCCTACGATCGTCGCTTTTTCATGACATACAATTCATCACTGATCGTTTATAATTCTGTCTTCTGACTCTTAACTTCTAACTCCTATCTTCTCGCTTCTGGTGTATAATCCCGCCAACAGCAGGTCTCAGCCCGCGGGTGGTCACTTTGAGCGAAGCGAGCGAACTTCTTCGATTCGGGGTGTTCGAGTTGAATCTCGAAACCGAGGAGCTGCGAAAGTCCGGCGCGCTCATCAGGCTGCCGCGGCAACCCTTCAAGATTCTTGCTTTACTTGCCGGACAACGGGGACGGCTCGTAACTCGGGAAGAAATTCAGCGGCGAATCTGGGGCGATGAAACCTTTGTTGATTTCGAGCAAGGGATGAACCACTGCATTAAGCAGATCAGGACGGCGCTCAGCGACAGCGCCGAGACGCCGCGCTATGTGGAGACACTCCCGCGCCGCGGCTATCGCTTTATCGCGCCCGTCGAAGCAAGAAGCCTGACCCTGGCCGTGGGTCCCGCCGAGGACCACGACGCCGCCTCCAGCGGCAGCGCACCAGCAACGGTCGCCTCCGCGCCGCGACCGGGCCGCGCGCCGCTCGATCGATCTCCGGCGAGGTCCCAGACTCTTCTGCAGGAGCGAGACGCGCCGCCAGGTGGGGCTGCGTTGAGCGACCGAACGGCTCTGGCCTATGCGGTGGCGGCCACACAACTGCCGCAAGCGCCACAGATCGTGCCCTTCCGGGAATCTCCACGTCCGGCTCCGCAGACTCGCGTCTCTATGCTCCCTTGGGCCGTGCTGGCCATAGTCACTTTGACGGTCGTCAGCGCGAGCTACTATCTTCTGCGCGGTCGCAGTAATGGCCACCACGCGCAGCCCCGGAATCCGGAAGCGGCGCGCCTCTATGCCCAGGGGCTCGAGAAACTGCGCGTCCTGGACGCGGTTCGCGCACAGGACTTCCTCGAGAAAGCTGTGGCGGCGGAGCCTGGCTTCGCACCCTCCCACTCGGCGCTTGCCGAAGCCTGGAAGAAGCTCGGATACGACGAGAAGGCAAAGGAGGAAGCGAAGAACGCCCTCGACCTTTCGGCGAGCTTGTCCAGCCAAGACCGACTCGAGGTGGAAGCGCGTTACCGCGAAGTGAACAACCAGTGGGACCGAGCCGTCGAACTTTACCGGAAGCTCTGGAGCGACGCGCCGGGTGACCTGGACTGCGGGCTGCGGCTGGCATCAGCCGAGACGCGCGCCCGCAAGGGCAGTGAGGCA
>Ga0187803_10001073_pt1 | contig 10690 bp, 4 predicted proteins | sample NC_wetland_sal_i_2_FD_132425 | JGI IMG/M metagenome (GOLD analysis project Ga0187803, IMG submission 132425) | Wetland sediment microbial communities from Neuse River Estuary, North Carolina, USA - Control_3 | ecosystem: Environmental > Aquatic > Freshwater > Wetlands > Sediment | place: USA...
CTCGGGGATCGCGCGGCGCTGCGGGCGCGCCCCGCGGTGCAGCCGGCGCGAGAGCGCGTCGTCGGGGTCGAACGGGGCGAGGATGCGCGCCTCGTGCCCGCTCGCGTGAAGCTCGCCGGCGAGCGCCTCGATGTGGCGGGTCACACCACCCGGGTACGTCCACGAGTACGGCGAGAGCAACGCGATCCGCACGGTCCCAACTGTATCCGCCGGCGGCGTCGGCCGCACGGCCGCCGGGCGAGGCGCCCGCCCCGCCGCCCGCTCCTCGCCTGGCGCGCGGGCGAGCCGGCGCACGAGCTGCCGGATGCGATAATCGAGCAGGTGAGCGCGCGCCACTTCGTCAAGTACACGTTCCTGAAGCTCGACCCGGCCTGGCGCAGGCTCGACTCCGAGCGCCGCGCACAGGACAAGCGCGAGCTGATGGGGGCGTGCGAGGACTTCGCGGACGGGCACCTGCTGCAGGCCTTCTCGCTGGTGGGCACGCGGGGCGACGCCGAGCTGCTGCTGGTCGCCGAGGCGGAGAACCTCGACCGCATCCACGAGTTCCACGTCGTGCTGGCCCAGAGCGGGCTGATGAAGTGGGCGCACACGCCGTACTCGTTCCTGGGGATGAGGAAGACCTCGGAGTACTCCGAAGACGAGCGCACCATGCCACGGGCGTTCAGGGGCAAGTACGTGTTTGTCTATCCGTTCGTGAAGTCGCGCGAGTGGTACGCGCTTCCAGGCGACGAGCGCTGGCGGATCATGCAGGGGCACATCGAGGTCGGGCGCGCATACCCCGAGGTGGACAACCACACGACCTACTCCTTCGGCCTGGACGATCAGGAGTTCGTGGTCGCCTTCGACACCGACGACGTCGGCAGGTTCCTGGACCTTGTGCAGCGGCTGCGCAGCACCGAGGCCTCGCGCTACACCGCACGCGACACGCCCAGCTTCACCTGCATCGCGATGTCGCTGGAGCGCGCGCTGACCGCACTCGACGGCGAGCGGGTCGGCGCCGAGGCGTTGCCCGCTGTCTGAGCGCGCCCTCGCCCATCTTCGCGGGGGCGACCCCGTGCTCGCAGCGCTGATCGACGACGGAGGGCCGCTTCCCGACGCGCGCGCAGGACGGCCTGCCGATCGGAGATCGGCCAGCGATGACCACTACGGCGCGCTGGTCCGCGCGATCGTCGGCCAGCAGCTCTCGGTGCACGCGGCGCGCGCGATCTTCGGACGTCTCATTGCACGCTTCGGCGAGCGCCCGCCCACGCCGCAGGAGATCCTCGACGACGACCCCGAAGAGCTGCGCGCCGCCGCCGGCCTCTCGCGCGCGAAGGTCGGCTTCCTGCGCTCGCTCGCCGAGCACGTCGGCTCGGGCGAGCTGGAGCTGGCGCGCCTGGGCGAGCTCGAAGACGACGACGTGATCGCCGAGCTTGTGGTCGTCAAGGGCCTGGGCACCTGGAGCGCGCACATGTTCCTCATGTTCCACCTCGAGCGCCAGGACGTGCTCCCGGTCGGTGACCTCGGCATCCGCCGGGCGATCGAGCGCGCCTACGGTCTCGACGCGCTGCCGGATGCGGCCACGATCGAGCGGATCGCCCAGCCGTGGCGCCCCCATCGCACGCTGGCCTGCCGGTACCTGTGGCGCTCGCTGCAGAACGAGCCCGGATAGCACAACGAGCCGGGGCAGCACAACAAGCCCGGATAGCATAACGAGCCGGGGCAGCCGACGATTCGCCTCCGAGAGACTATCGCCGGTGTCCCCGGCTCATGCGCGCCCGCCTCCCCCGCGTGCGCTGCACGGGCGCGCGTTTGCAAAAGAATCGATGGTGGTCAAGGGAAGATCGGATAGACCGAATATTTCTTCGTAAACCGCCTATTTCTTCTTTTTCTTGCTCTTCTTCTTGGGCTTGGGCTTGGCTTTCTTGAAGCTCTTTGCTGCCTGGCATCCTGTGACTTCGATCTTCGTGTTCTGTTCGATGACGACGCCGTTCTGGCCGGTGAGGATCGTGGGCATCAAGAGCGATATGGGCACTTGGCGCGTCACCGACTTGATCACGTGGACCACGCGTCCGTGCACACGACGTGTGACGCGCTTGCGTTCGGTGACCGTCTTCGTCGGCGAGCAGAGGCTGCCGTTGGCGCCCAGCACCGAGTGCGGACCCTCGGGGAGCACGGTTTCAAAGAACGTGAACGGAGCGTCGGGCAGCGCGTTGAAGGTCGAGGTGGTGATCCCGTTCTTGATGTTCGTCAGCCCGTCGAGGATGATCGTCACCCCTTCGCCCTGCAGTACGAACTCGACGTCGGGGAACGCCGCGTTGCCGTGAGAGACCAGGTAGGCGGGGCCACTTAGGGGGTTCCTGAAGACCGGCGTGTGGATGGTGGCGAAGCCGATGTTCGAGCCTTCTGGGCACGCTGCCGGGTTTGCTTCAAAGACTTTGTCGACGCAGGCTTTCTGAAGCGTGGAGAGCCTGGAGGGGAGCTGCGTGGGCAAGACCACCTTCGTCTTGCCGATGTTGGCCTGGCCCGCTCCGGATGTGACCGCGATGCGCAGGCTCGCCCCGTCGAGTTTGCTCGTGTGGGCTTCGGTGCGCGCCCTGAACGTCGGTTTGAAGGCCAGCTTGTTGCAGTCTTTCAGCTGGAAACTGGACGACACAGGGTGGTGCGTGCCCTGGGAACCGGCGATGGTTCCTTCGATTTTCAGCCGGCTGCAGCTCGTCGGGTTGAACTGGAATTCCGGACGATCCACGACCACGTTGAGCGCTTTGAGCTGCACGGGGACGCCTTTGATGATCGTCGGCAGCGGATCGCTGTTGATCGTGACGGCCGCGGTGTAGGGGTTGACCTTGATCGTCGAGCGGACGGGCACGAGGCCGAGCTCGAAGGGACCTGCCTTGGCGTGAGTCACCACCAGGAGGCCGAACGGCGCACCCTTGTAGGGGCCTGTGAGGTAAACGGGCGCGGTCAGCGTGATCGGATCCGGCCCAAGGCCGGCGCTCTCCGTCGCGTGCCCGATCAGGCTATCCGCTCCGCAGGAGCTCGTCGCCGCCTGCGGTTCGGGGCAGGGCGTGACCGAGGCGAGTTTCGCAGCCAGCCCGGTCGGCAGCGTCATCGAGATCCCCTCGAGCGCCTGGTCGCCGTCGGCGTGGTTGACGGTCAAGGAGAACGGGGTGTAGGCGCCGGCCTCGACGTTCGTCGTACCGGCCTTGAAGCTGGGGGCGAACGGCTGGGGGTTGCCCGGGCAGGCGGAGCCACCCGGCCCCGAGGCGATCGTGAAGCTCGATTCGCTGGACGCCGGGCTGCCTGACCACGGGATCAACGAGGCCGCCGTGGTGTGGATACCGCAACCTGGCGGCGTGGCCACCGACGCGCGCGGCCCGGCGAAGAAGTTGACTTCCAAATCTCCGAACGGGAGGGGCGGCGTGTCTTCGAACCTCGAGACGAGCTGGCCCGTCTGCGGGTCCGGCGTCACCTTGCCCGCCAGCTTGACGAGCACCCCCGATTCTTTGTCGTAGGCGATCAGGTACAGCACGAGCGGCGGTTCGAAGGGGTTAGTGTCCTGCAGGCCCAGATACGCGTTGCCTTCCAGCTTGTTGGCCAACAGCGGGGTGGTGATCCTGACCGTCCCGACCTTCGACTGATCCGGGCACGTCGGCAGGTTGGCCGAGAAGTGGTCGTTTTCCGTCTGCGCAGCTTCTGGAAGGCCCGCTTCAAACCCGTTGAAGCCGACTTCCAACGCCGAGCACCCGAGCAGGCCGTCGGCTGCGCCCGCGTTCAGCTGCATGCCTTCGGGCAGCGTGACGGTCGTGTCCTTCACATCGGCCTCCCCGAGCTGGCCAGCGGTCAGGGTCGGCCCCTGCGGAACGTCGACGTTGACTTTCATCCCGGTCGGCGTGCTCCCGGACCGTTCTTCGGGAGCCAGTTTGATTTCCGGGCTGAACGGCAGCCCTTCGCAGCCCTTCAGCGCGGGCGATTCAGTTTCCGCCGTCTTCCACCTCGGATCCGTCGGGTCGGCCTGTTCGTCGGATAGCCGTCGCCCCGGTTCAAGCCACGAATCCGTTAGCACCGTGGTCTTCAGCGGTTCCGAGCACAACGTCGGGAGCGTCAGGAACGGTGCTTCGTTGCGCGCTTCGGGCGCAGCGCAGGCTTCACCTTCACTCTTGAATGACCCACCTTCCACGCATGCCCAGCCACGCGATCCGTCGTGACTCTCATCCCCTGGAACGCCCCACAGCGTCACCTCACTGCTCAGCACTTGCACGAGCTGGCTGGCGTTTCTCATGCTCACCACGACGCCGTAGTCTTCACCGCTGCGAATCGCAGCATCCAGGAATACATGAACCTGAGCGACGACAAATCCGAATCGCGCCGGCTCTCCCTGCGCCGGTTCGACGTTGAACACGGGGACCGTATGCGTAAGGACACCCTGCGTCGCGGGCTCGTTGACGGTCACGGTCGCGACTCCCACCACCGTGTCGGCTGCGCAGGCATTTGTGGTCCCGGAGCCCTCCGATGCCTTGAAGTCCGAAGCCGAGCATTGTGGGACCGCTTGCGGATTTCCGATCAGCCCACGCGGCAGGTTGAACTGGAGGTCCCTTACCTGCGCCGGCACGGAGCGCAGCGGTTCTTCGAACTTCACGTTGCCCGTTTCGATCGCCTCGTTGAGGTCCAGCGCGGTCGTCAACTGGAACGGGTGCGAGCCGGCCTGGCTGTCTTCCGCGCCACCTTCGTCTTCGGGTATGACCTTGACCGCTTCGACGCCATACGGGGTGGGTGCGCCGTTCACGCTCACGGACCGGCTGATCAGCTTCGCTTCTGGTTCCAGATGACTTGGCCCGTCACCCCCTGCCACTCTGGCTTCGATCGGCAGCGAGGTGACGGTCCCCAGAGGCTCTTCAACCGTAACCGCTACTTCGACTTCCAGTAATTCGTATGGCTCGAGCATTTTCCCATGCGCCACTTCTTCTGATTCCTGTTTACCCGTGGCTGTCCTGCAGGTCACAGTTGATCCACTGCCTATCGTTGTGGGGCATGCGAGACGAATGGAACCGCGACCGTTTTTTCCCGTGACCGCTGTCGCTTTCAATCCAGGGGGCAGCGTCGCGGTTATCGTGATCGGGTGTTCGTCGCTCCCCGTCACCGGCGCGTCGCCGAGATTGCCCGCCGTCACGATGATCTTCGCTTCCTTGTCCCCAGGTGACAGGTAAGTCGGTACGGCACTCGAGTCCAGTCGCCACCACGGGCTGCACGAGCTGCATTCCGTCGAGGCGAACGCTGGACCGGCGCTGACGGCCAGCGCGAGCAGCAGGCAGGCGCCGGCCAACGCAAGCGTCAGCCGGCGCCCGATCCGCGAGGACTCCGTGGCCGTCATTTCTTCGCGCTCTTCTGCTTCGATGTCTGTGTGCGCTTGGGCTTCGGCGCCTTTTTCGCACCATACTTCTTCCTGGCCTGCTTTTCGCACGCCGCGCGTTTCCTCTTCGCGTGCTTCCACTTCTTCCTGCAGGCGTTCAGGGCATTTGCAAGCTTCTGGGCCCGGGTCAAGGGTTTGGCTTTCGCTTCTTCTTTGTGGGGAAGGGTTCCACCTTTGACGATGTTGCCCGGGCCGCTGACGCTTTCGCTCGCGGGCGGTTCGAAGCCCGGCTGCGGCGACCGCGGCGGCCTGCACGATTCTTCGCTTGCGCATTCTTCCACGTGCGGTGGCGGTGAGGACTTCAGACACGGTGAGCTTTCCGTACACACGCGCGCGTCGTACAGATCGAATGCATTGTCGGTATCCGCCGCCACCAGCTTCTGCGCCGTGATGAAGAAAGCATCGGCGCCGCTCACGCTTGCGTCGATGAAGGCCGATTCGCGGGAGGAGGTCCCGGAGGAGATCAGGGCGACGCAGCCAGCTGAGCTCGCGCAGCCGCCCAAACCCGTGGGCTCGTACTCATAGACATCCTCCTTGCCGTTCGTGTCCTGAGGGACCAGCGCGTCCGGGCTGTCGAAGAATAGGCGGCCTTCGTTTGACAGGTAGCGTGACTGGTAGAGCGCGTTTTCGCGGTTCAACGGCGTCCACCCCGGGATGGATCCGGCCAGCCAGTGGTCCCTCCAGATCGCGGGGCGATCGACCAGCAGCCCGGATCCTTCGCTTGAGTGTTCGGTGTCGAACACACCGTGCGGCGCTTCGCCGGTCCTGCACGATGCGCACACCAGATGCCCGGCGCCGCTCGCGTCGTACAGGAAGACCTCCTCGTCGTGTCGGGGTTCGCCCGGCGGGCTGCTCGCGTCGGTGTTGTTGTATCCCGTGAGCGGCTGGTCGGACATGAACGCCAGGTAGCGACCGTTGGGCGAGACTCTCGAGCTCAGTTCGCCGGGGTCTTCACCATCTCTTGCCCAGACAGGCGCGTCATCCTTGGACAGCTCGGCGATGAGTCGCGTTTCCCACTTCGCGCCGTTGTAGTGCTCGACGTACAGGTTGCATTTCCCTTCATGCGGGCCTTCTCCTTCCGCACCGCGGGCGCAGTGTCCGGGAGCGCCAGGCGATGCGAGGACTCCGTTGGCGACGAAGTAGATGTTGCAAGCTTCCGTCGATCCCACGTCACAGCCGTCTTCACTCGCGCCGAGCAGGACGCCCACCACCGCAGCGGCTTCGCCAAATCTTGAATCAACCGTGAGGTCCGTCAGCTTGCATTTGAGTTCGCTGTTTTCTTCGACGAGTTCGCACTCGTAGAGGTCCGCCGGTCCTTCTTCCCGCGGTTCGAGCTTGGATGCCTTGGTCAACGGCAGGGTGTCGGTGAAGAACACTCTGGACCCGTCGCTGCTCGCCGTCTGGAAGTTCACTTCCTGCAATTCGGATTCGGCTTGTTCTTTTTCTTCCTTTGACCCTTTTAGAGCCCCTGGTTCGGGCACGTTGATCTTGGCGGTCTTCCCCTTCACCGTGTCGCGCACGTAGAGGCCAGCCCCTGCCCGTTGTTCAGATTCACCCGTGTCGCTGAAGAAGACGCGCGCGCCATCGTTGGAAATCGCGTTCCTGACCTCCCTCCGATGTTCGCCTTCATTGTCGTTGCCCAGTTCCGGGCTCTTCGCGGCTTCGCCTCCGGGCAGGACACTGACGAGCGTCAGCTGTTCGGTAGAACCTTTCCCGGCGGCCCACTCGTACAGGCCGGGCGCCGACGGTCCCTGCGAGGCCAGGGCCACTTCGGATGTAAAGACCGCGTGCCCCAGATCCGGTGTGGCGCCCCTGAATTCAAGTTGTCCGCCGAACTGTGCCCCATTGTCGTCTTCCGGCGTGACGAGCGGGTGGTAGCAGCTCGCTGGACACGTGGCGTTGTTGCGCGTGTAGATTCCCCGTTCTTCTTCACTGACTCCGGATACCAGCGGCGGTTCCTGCATTTTGGTGCCCCGCAAGCCCCACGGCTGTACGATGCCGAGCGACAGGTCAGTGGAGAACAGCCGGTACTCCTGCCGTCCGTTCGGAAAGCCTTCGCCCTTGTTATGGGGCGTCACGATGTCCTGCGAGGACCAGGCTTCGACGCCGCGGGTGGAGATGACCTGGGTGAGTTCCGAGCTCCGGCTGCCTTCGGGGTTGGCGACGATCGGGTCGTCCGCCAGGTAGGAGATCGTGTTTCCGTCTGCCGATGCCTGTATTGGCCCCGAGGCTCCGTCCACGCCGGCGAAGCCGATCGGGTCGATTTCGGCACCGTGCTTGTCGGGCGGGGAGACCAGCTCCCATTCGCGGTGGTCGGGGAGAAGGCCGGCGGGGTTGGGCAGGGTGGTGAAGGTGTCGACCGTCTGACTGGCCTTGCTTTTGCCCGCTTCGTTTTTCGCGACTACCTGGTAGAAGTAGGTGGTTCCCGGCTGCAGGTTCTGGAGCTCCACGTGGACTGACTGGTCGCCGAAGCCTTCGATCGTGCCACCTGAGGCTTCCGTGCAGGACGACGGGCTTTCTGTGCAGTTGACCGTGCCGAATTGGAAGGTGTATTTCGTTTCGAGGCCGTGCGGGTCAATCTCCGCTTTCAATTCCGTCGCGGTCGGGGTCAGGTCCTGAGCGGAGACGCTGTCCACCGTCGGGGCGCCGGCTGGCGCCAGCGCGAACACATCGACCACGTTCTTGGCGGCGTCGGCGACGTAGACGTCGCCCGCGGCGGGGTATACGGCGATCCCGTGGCCGTTGGTCAATGCTGCTCCTGAGTGGCCGAAGCGCTGGATCAGCGACCCGTCCGGAGCGAGCGCGACGACGCTGTTCGCGTTGCCGATGTACACGTCGCCGCTGGAGTGGTCGACCGCCACCGCGGTCGACTTTTCGGGCTGCAGGCCCGGGTTCATTTCCGACTCCAGCGCTGGATTCAGCAGTTCGCCTGAGCCGGCCAGCTTTGCGATCACTGCGGGTTTGACACATGCTCCGTTGAAAAGACTCTGCAGTTCGTGGTTGGCGTAGAACGCTTCGCCCTTGGCGTCGACGGCGAACCCCGCCGTCCCGCATTCCCCGAATTCTTCTCCGGTGATGGCGTTTTCCGTCAGCGGTACGCCGGAAAGCGCTGCGTTTTCTCCAGCATCGCTGAACTTCGCGATTTCAGGATGGCCTCCTTCCGGCTGCAAGACCCACAAGAATCCGCTCGTGTCGACTGCGACGCCACCGAGGAGCCCGACGCTGTTGGTCTTCAGGCTGTAGATCGGGGTGCCACTGGAGCTGAACTTCTCGATCACGTTGAGTTCCGAGCCCGTCGTGCTCGTGATCACGTACACGTCGCCGGCCGACGGGTCTCCTTTGCTCCTCGAGCTGTCCACCGCGATCGCTTCCGGCTTGTCGAACTGTGCTTGGCCGGTTCCCGCGAGGCCGGCTTTACAGGCACTGGTGCACCGCTCGTATTCTTCTTTGCCGTCGCTGACCCCCCAACCCCAAGCTTCCTTGAATTCGCCCGCGGCGCCGAAATGCTCGACGCGGTTGTTGCCCTGGTCGACCACATACACCTCGCCGGTCGCTTCGCTGACGGCAACCCCCGCCGGAGCCAGCAGCTGACCATCACCGCTCCCTTCGCTTCCGAACGAGGAACTGAAGACGTGGCCCCGCTGACTCAGCGCGAGCGCGGGAGCGCTCCACAGCGCCAGTGCGGCGGCGAGCAGCGAAAACAGGACGACCGAGCGGCAGGCGGCAACCCCGGTCCACGTCCGCCCCGCACGGACCCGCTGCGCTGACCCAGCCCGCACACGCGGACCACCCAACCCGGCCTCGGGGTCACACCCTGCGCTATGGCCGTCGCTGCCCTGCATCAACCCTCTCCTCATCCCTCTAGCTGCTCCCCCACCGTACCGCCCGCGCGCCGTAACTGTCAAGCGTCAACCCACCGGCCGCTCGTGGCTTCATGGCGGGGCTTCTCGCCGCTCGCCGCCGTGCCTCGCGCTACCTTCTCGCGGCGGCGGTCAAGCGGGCGTCTCAAGTGCCTCGCGCCTCACTCGCCCGCGCACGCAAAGCGAGGCGTGGAGCCACACCTGGCTCCACGCCCTGCTGTCATCTCCCAGCGGCCGGTCCGGACGGCGGATGGTCGCTGGAGCACCTCACGCCACGGCGCTAGGCCACGGCGCCAGGCCACGGCGCTAGTTGACCGTGTTCGCCTCGACCTTTTCGGCGCCTTCGTTTTCTTGAATCGTTGCGAGCGTCTGACCGGACTGTTCGTATTTAGCCGAACCAAGGAATGCGGTTTCCAGTATCTGCTTGGGTCCTTTCACTCCTTTGCTGGTTTCGAACTGTTCTGGTTTCTGTTTACCTTTGGTCGCCGTGAATTTCACCGTTGTTTTGTTCGCCATTTTGTTCGTGGTGATCGGTGAGATAAGGTGACCCCTGACCTTCGTGGGAGAACCAGCACATTCAAATTCCGTGAATGGTGCACCGCCTATCGGCGTGAGATCGTCGCCGAGTTTGTTTTTCGCGGCAGTTTCACCGAATTTTTCGACTCCCAGCACGCCTTCGAGGTTGTTGACTGTGATTTCGCCTTCTTTGGCTGTGTTCTCACATTTGCCGGTGCTTTCCACCTTGCATCCTTTGAACACGATGTTTTCGTCCAAAACCGTTGTGTTTGAGGTGAATTTGCCCGTGCTGTTCTGTTCAGAGCACTGCACTTTGACTCCCGCGATGCCTTCCAGGGTGGCTGCGCCTTCTTTTACTTCTTTGATGTGGGCTTTGAACCCCGTATGCACGAGCGGTTTTGAGCTGCCGAACGCCGCGTACCATTCGTATTTTTCTTCGCCAGGTTTTGATGCCGTGAGACACCCGGCGTCTTTGAATTTGCCACCAGTCTGTTTCACGCATTTCCCGTATTCGGGCGCTGCCGCTGACGCGCTTGCGACCATGACCGCGCTCATCGCGAACACCGCCACGAGGCAGAGCCCCACAATCCTGATGCGTTTCATCTATCCACTGCTCCTTTGCCCTCTGGGTTCGATTGACCGATGGCCGAGGCGTGGTCCTTGCAGACCGAGCGCCCTCTACGCCAGTCGGCACCGTTGCCTGTGTACCCTGGTCAACGGCACTGCAATCCCGGCCTTCGCAGAAGAGCTACCCGCGTCAAGGCCGGGCTAAACGCGACTAACACTGTGCTCACCGCTGGGTTCACGGATCGCCCAACCACTCGGTGTCAAGCACCAAGGCGCTTGGGAGCCGCCTCTAGCCGCCGGCTCATCTCTCGCCCGAGACTCGAAGGGTCCGAACCCAGCACATCATTCGACATCATGC
>Ga0187803_10001074_pt1 | contig 10690 bp, 9 predicted proteins | sample NC_wetland_sal_i_2_FD_132425 | JGI IMG/M metagenome (GOLD analysis project Ga0187803, IMG submission 132425) | Wetland sediment microbial communities from Neuse River Estuary, North Carolina, USA - Control_3 | ecosystem: Environmental > Aquatic > Freshwater > Wetlands > Sediment | place: USA...
ACCTCGGGCACACCCGAGCTTGAACACATTCTCGACCAACGCGAACTCCTGGTGGCGGTGACCCTGCCCGCGGGAGAAGTCACTGAGGCGCCACAGGCGATTTCGCTGGAGGCACCGAACGGAGAGCTGACCGAGGCGCGGAAGGTCTCATCGTTCCCCCGCGTCGATCCCCGCGTTCAGGGCATTGGTTTCCTTTACCTGACGCCCGCGCATCCTGGTCTGGCGCCGGACCTGAACCTTGTCGCTCATCTGCCGGTTGGTCCGCAGGCGCAGGGCGTGGTGGTGCCGGAATCCGCGGTCGTGTGGTGGCAGGGCAAAGCTTGGGTCTATCAGCAGACCGCCACTGACCGCTTTGTCCGCCGCGAGGTTTCAACCGACACGCCGGTGAAGGACGGCTTCTTTGTGACCAAAGCCTTCGCGCCCGGAGACAACCTTGTGGTGCGAGGCGCCCAAATGCTGCTCTCCGAGGAGTATCGTTCGAGGGGGCAGGCTGGAAACGAAATTGAGTGATCTCTGATGCTGAATGCTATCGTCCGATTCTCTCTTCGTTTTCGCGGCATCGTGATTGCCTTGGCCTGTGCACTTCTAGGCTACGGAATTGTCTCTGTCCAGCAAGCACGTTACAGCGTGTTCCCGGAGATCACGCCGCCTCGCGTGGTGATTCAAACCGAAGCGCCTGCGCTGGCTCCCGAACAGGTCGAACTTCTGGTGACCCAACCGCTGGAAAACGCCATCAACGGCGTGCCCGACATCGACTCGCTTCGCTCCAGCTCGATCCAGGGACTTTCGGTGATTACGGTCGTTTTCCGTCCCGGCAGCGAGATTTATCTGGACCGGCAGGTGGTGGCCGAGCGGCTGGCCGCCGTGGCAGGACAACTTCCGGCTGGAACAAAGCCGCCTCGCATGACGCCGCTGACTTCAGCCACGGGGACCGTGCTGGCGGTGGGTCTCACCTCAAACCGTGCGTCGCTGATGACTCTGCGCACGGTCGCCGACTGGACCATTAAGCCGCGCCTTCTCGCCGTCCCCGGGGTTGCGGGCGTTTCGATCTTCGGTGGCGACGTCCGGCAGATTCAGATCCAGTTCGATCCCGAGCGCCTGATTCGCTACGACCTGACAGTCGACGACGTCATCGCGGCGGCGCGCGACGTGACTGGAATTCGCGGCGCCGGCTTCCTGGAGACCGCCAATCAGCGCATCGTGATCCAGACCGAAGGGCAATCGCTGGCGCCGGAGCAGATATCGAGGGCCGTCCTTCTGCATCGCGGCGGCGCCAACGTGACGCTGGGCGATGTGGCCACGGTCGCCGACGCGCCCGCGCCTCGGATTGGCGCCGCCACGGTGATGGGCCAGCCTGGCGTGATGCTGATGGTTGACGCCCAATTTGGCGCCAACACACTGGAAGTCACCCGCGGGCTGGACCAGGCTCTGGCCGAGCTTGGACCCGCGATGACCGGCCAGGGCATTGAGATTCATTCGGATATTTTTCGACCCGCGAACTTCATCGAAACCGCGCTCGCCAATGTGCGCTCCTCGCTGCTGATCGGCGCGGCGCTGATTGTCGCGGTCCTCTTTTTGTTCCTTTTCAATCTTAGGACGGCGTTCATCTCCTCGACCGCGATTCCGCTGTCTCTTCTTTCCGCCGTCATCGTGTTGGAGAAGCTCGGCTTCAGCCTGAACACTATGACGTTGGGAGGCCTGGCCATCGCCATCGGCGAGGTGGTGGATGATGCGGTGATCGACGTCGAGAATATTTACCGCCGCCTGCGCGAGAACCGCGCCGTCGCCGAGCCGCGTTCCCAATTGCGCGTGGTGCTGGAGGCGTCGATCGAGGTGCGAAGCGCGGTCGTCTATGCCACGTTTGCGGTTATCCTCGTTTTCTTCCCCGTGCTCACCCTTTCCGGCCTCGCCGGGCGCATCTTTGCTCCTCTTGGCGTCGCATACATCTGGGCCATTCTGGCGTCTCTTCTAGTCGCGCTTACCGTGACCCCGGCCTTGTCTCTTATTCTGCTGGGGCGGCGCGATCTCCCTTCGCAGGAGCCGCTCGTAGTTCGTCGCTTGAAGGCAGTGTATACGCGAGCCGTGCTGGGAGTTGAAAAAGCGCCGTGGGCCGTCACCATCGCGGTTGTACTTGTCATCGCGCTGGGCGTGGCCGTACTGCCTCTGCTGCGGGGCTCGTTCATCCCCGAACTTCAGGAAGGACACTACATCGCTCACATCTGGGCGGCTCCCGGAACCTCGTTGGAAGAATCCGTGCGGATGGGAACGCGGGTGACCGAAGCTCTGCTGAAGCTGCCTTACGTGCGTTCTGTGGGTCAGCGGGCTGGACGGGCCGAAGCATTCGAGGACACGTGGGGGACCCATTACAGCGAGATAGAGGTGGACCTGAAGCCACTTCGGGGTGAGAAGGCTGAGCGGGCAAGGTCAGAGATCCGGCGCGTCCTCGAGGAGTTTCCGGGTATCAATTCCGGAATGGAAACTTTCCTGACCGAACGCATTGAGGAAACACTCTCCGGCTACACGGCGGCGGTAGCAGTGAATGTGTTCGGCAACGACCTCGATGTGCTTGATGAAAAGGCGCAGCAAATCGCGCAGGTGCTGCAATCCGTCCGCGGCGCCCGCGACGTCCAGTTGCGATCGCCGCCCGGCATGCCCCAGGCGATCGTTAACCTGCGCATGCCCCAACTCGAGCGCTGGGGCTTTGAGCCGGTGCGGGTCCTGGAAGCGGTGCGAACCGCGTACGCCGGGGACGTGGTTGGCCAAATCTACGAGGGAAATCGCGTGTTTGACCTCTCGGTGATTCTTCCGCCAGACCAGCGGAGCAGCTTGGGCGAGCTGGGCTCGCTTCCTCTCCGCGGCCCTGATGGGAATTACGTCCCGCTTCGCCAACTGGCCGACGTCTATCAAACCTCCGGGCGCTATCTGATCTTGCACGACGGCGCGCGTCGCGTCGAGGCCATCACGTGCAATGTGGAAGGCCGCGATGTAAATTCCTTCGTCGAGGAGGCGCGCCGTCGAATTTCAGCAGTGCGCCTTCCGCCCGGCGCGTACGTGCAGTTCGCAGGCACCGCTCAGGCACAGGCGGAGTCCAGGCGTGACCTTCTGCTGAAATCGCTACTCGCAGGTCTGGGGATCGTTCTTCTGTTGTCGGTCGTGATGGGGAGTTACCGCAACTTATTGCTCGTGCTCCTGAATCTCCCTTTCGCCCTGGTGGGAGGCGTGCTTGCGGCCTGGCTCACGGGTGGGGAGCTCTCTCTGGGTTCGCTCGTCGGGTTCGTGACCCTCTTCGGGATCACGCTTCGAAATTCAATCATGATGATCTCGCATTACGAGCACCTGGTTGCGGAGGAAGGCATGACGTGGGGCCTAGACGCTGCGCTTCGCGGCGCCACGGAACGGTTGGCGCCCATCCTGATGACAGCGCTGGTGACAGGCTTAGGGCTCCTCCCCTTGGCCATTGGGAGCGGTGATCCCGGTCGCGAGGTGGAAGGCCCGATGGCCACTGTCATTCTCGGCGGCCTTGCGACCTCGACGCTTCTGAACCTACTCGTCCTGCCGGCCTTGGCGTTGCGGTATGGAAGGTCTGGGAAAACCTCGAACGATTTTGGATTTTAGATTCCGTGGCACGCCCGCGCGAAGCTGTCTTCGGGGATTTTGGATTGGGGAACTCCAAACGGCGGCTGGTCTTGGGCCAAGCCCGCTCAACAAGAATGATCACCGCAACGGTGCAGAGACGGCGAGGAGAAATTCACATGAAACAACAACTCACACGCCCCTGTCTTCTGGATTCCAATTTCCGCTTTTCTTTGTGTCTTGGTGTCTTCGTGTTAAAAGTCCTCCTCCCAACCCCGATGACGGCTCAGTCGCTTCCTTCGTCACGCGCCAGCGAGCCGCTCGGCACGCCAAAATCATTTGTTCGCGACATCGCTCACGATCAGGAACGCATCTGGAAATTTCCCTGGGAAGCCGCGCACGGACATCACTGGAAGCCGACCGCAGCTTTCATCGGCGCAACCGCAGGTCTCGTAGAACTCGATCCACACGACGCTCCTTACTTCAGGCGCACGTGCAGTTTCACGGGATTCAATCGCAGCTTCAGTGCGCTCAACACTGGGTTGGGTGAAGGACTCTTTCCGGTTGCCTTCTTCCTGGCTGGGCACAGCCGGAAGGATACATACGCCGAGAAGACCGCGTTGCTCGCCGGCGAGGCTCTGTCGAATGGAGAAATCGTTTCCGAAGTCATGAAAAATGTGAGCCGGCGACTCCAGCCGCGCGAGGTCTCCAACGGAGACTTTGCTCACACCTGGTTCAAACAAGGCGGAGGGTTTCTAATCAGGGAAGGCGGATTTCCTTCGGGCCACGCTATCGGAGCGTTTGCCATGGCCACCGTTGTCGCCGAGCGCTACCGCCGGCATCGTTGGGTGCCGTGGGTGGCGTATGGGCTGGCCGCCACGGTGGGATTCTCACGCATCACTCTGCAAGCCCATTTCCCGTCCGACATTTTTGCGGGAGCGGCTCTGGGCTACGCCATCAGCCACGAAGTCGTTCTTCGACGGCAGTAGCGTGAGGATGTAAGATGATTGTTGGGGCGGAATGAGATGGTTCCTGTTTCTCTCAGGCGGCGGGTGAAGGGCTGGCATCGCATATACCGTGAAACTCGGATGGTCGCGATGGCGCTCAAGTCGCCGCGCCATCCGGTGCTCGCTCACATTGTGCCGATTCGCCGCTGCAACCTGTCATGCACTTACTGCAATGAATTCGATCACTTCTCGAAGCCAGTCCCCGCGTTGGAGATGCTTCGTCGCATCGACTTGCTGGCGGCTCTTGGCACGACGGTGATTACTCTCAGCGGCGGCGAGCCCATGCTCCATCCCGAACTTGATGAGATCATCCGGCGCATCCGCCGCCACCGCATCATCGCGGAAGTGCTGACGAACGGCTACTTGTTGACACCGGAACGCATTCAGCGGCTGAGCCGCGCCGGGCTCGATCAAATGCAGATCAGCATTGACAACGCGCGGCCGGACGAAGTCTCGAAAAAGAGCCTCAAGGTTCTCGATCAAAAGCTTCAGTGGCTCGCGCAGTTCGCGGAATTTCAAATGAACATTAACTCCGTAGTCGGGGCGTCCGTCGCGAATCCCGAGGACGCTCTCACCATCGCGCGGCGCGCCGTCGAATTGGGACTGAGCAGTACGGTCGGGATCATCCACGATCACTCGGGGCGCCTTCGGCCGTTGAACGATGACCAGCGGAAACTGGTGGAGGAAGTCGAGAGACTTTCCAGACCTGTGTTTTCGATTGCCCGGCACAGTCCTTGGCAAAAGAACTTGGTTCGCGGATTGCCTAATGAGTGGCACTGCCGCGCCGGCGGCCGCTTGTCCATACCAAAAATCCCGTCCAGACTGAAATTATTGATCTTACCGGAAGGCATTGCTACTGTTGCGACCTTATGTCCACTTTCCTGCTTTCCGCCTTGTTCAGCATCCGATCTTGGTTCCGAACTCAAGCGGCGCTGCAAGTTGAGATTCTTGCATTTCGCCACCAGCTAATAGTCCTCAAGAGATCCCAGAGTGGCCGTCTTCGTTTACACGCCGGGGACCGATTGCTTTGGGTTTGGCTTTCTCGCTTCTGGTCCAACGGGCGCTCGGCCTTGCTCCTCGCGAAGCCCGAAACGGTGATCGCCCGGCACCGAAAAGGGTTCCGGATTTATTGGAGATGGAAAAGTCACCGCGCCGCACTCGGGCGTCGGACGGTTGCCCGGGAAGTTCGCGATCTGATTCGCAAGATGAGTTGGGCGAATTCACTCTGGGGAGCGCCGCGTATCCATGGCGAGTTGCTCAAACTCGGAATCGAAGTGTCCCGGGCCACGGTCGCGAAATACATGGCTCGCCAGCGGAAGCCACCCTCACAGACCTCGCGCACGTTTCTCAGCCATCACGCCAGGGACTTGGTTTCGACGGATTTCTTCGTGCTCCCGACTCTCAGCTTTCGAGTTTTGTTTGTCTTCGTAGTTTTGGCGCATCATCGGCGCCGAGTAATTCATTTCAACGTAACTTCCCATCCCACCGCGGAATGGACGGCGCAACAAATCGCCGAGGCCTTCCCTTGGGACAGTGTTCTGCGCTATCTGCTGCACGATCGCGATTCCCTCTATGGAGGTCCGTTCCGCCAAAGAGTGCGAGGGATGGGTATGCGGGAAGTCCTGACGGCCCCGCAGTCGCCTTGGCAAAATCCCTATGCGGAGCGACTGATTGGGTCGATCCGGAGGGAGTGTCTGGACCACATCATTGTATTCAGCAAATCCTCACTGCGCCGGACTCTCAAATCGTATTTTGACTACTACCTGAGCTCGCGCACTCATCTGGCGTTGAGTAAAGATACGCCGGAACCGCGAGCCATTCAGCCGCCGGAGCTGGGGTCGATCGTTGAATTGCCGGAGGTCGGCGGACTGCACCATCGCTACGAACGGCGGGCGGCTTGAAGAATTGTCCTCGGGCTGCAGGCGGTGTCTTTCGACCTGGAGTCGGCCACGATCCGCGAAGACTCCGGCCCGCTGGGAATGGCACCTTCCCCCAGTTCGCACCATCCACAAATGAGAAGCCCGCACCCGCTCCGCACCCCCCTCGACCCTGCAACGACCCTGGGGAAAAGGTGCTCTTTGTGGTCAATCGACTTTTTGGCAGGGACACCCTGTCCATAGGCGCGCTTGATCCCTGCCTTACGTTCGAACAGCGAAGAGTCGGGAAGCGTTTCACGAAGACGCTCGAAGCCTTCCAGAGTCAGCGGACCCTGGATGTTGCCCGATGGATAAGGTCTCTTTCTCTGAAAGTCATCCGCAGAGACCCCGTCGATTGTCTCCTGACTTAAGTATTGCATCGGTCATCTCCATCCGCTAATACCTAAAGCGGGTCTCAATCGAAGCTGCCCGTGACTCCCTGAAACCTGTGCCTTGCCCGTTCAGTACCCAACGAATGACACGAACGTCGTTGTAACCATAGCCGCATGGAGTTGCCTACCTACGCGGACCGCTCTTCCAAGTTCATAGTTTAGTTTCAGCGCGCAAAATGCCCTGGTCAGGCGGAAATGAATGATAGAATATTAGACTGACTGAGAAGTCATTCTGCCGTATTGAGAGTCAAAATGCCAATACTAGGGAAAACCAAGCGCAAAGTGCTGACGGAGTTCCGCACGGCCGAGCTGGTTGCAGCAGCTCGCAAGGTTTTTTCGGAACGAGGATTCCATAACGCCACCATGGAGGAGATTGCCCAGGTCGCGGGCGTGGCCAAGGGAACCATCTACCTCTACTACCCCTCCAAGCGGGCTGCGTACTGGGCTGCGCTGGAGCAAGGCATCCTGGCCATGATCGAGACCACGCGCCGAAGCATGGAGAAGGCCGGAACCGTCGAGGCGAAAATTCGTACCTTTATAGAGTGCAAGATCAGCTACTGTGAACAGAACCGGGATTTTTTCAAGATTTACTACTCCGAGTTCGGCCATTCCCTGACCCATCCGGTGCGGCTGCGCAAGCAATTCGGCGAGCTCTATTTCCAGCAGGCCCAAATTCTGAAAGCAGTCCTTGAGGAAGGCATGCGTGATCACGAAATCCGGCAAGTTCCCGCGGATGCCGCAGCCTTTGCGATTTGCGACCTCACGCGAAGTATGGCGACCCAGCGTGTGCTCGGATGGAACCACGGTGACTTACGTGACGCCGTCAATTTCATCTTCGACCTGGTGTGGAAAGGACTCGGCGCAAGAGGTAAGTAAAACCGATAGCACCCAAATATTGAGGCTGCGTATGCCGGTCGAGCCCACCGAGATCACGCAATAGGAGAAGCCCATGTTCCGGGTCCTGACCATTGCTCGAGAGTATGGCAGCGGCGGCGGCCTCATTGGCCGCAGCATCTCTGAACAGCTCGGGTGGAAACTCCTGGATAAGGCGTTCATCGAGAACACCGCCCGTGCTGCGAAAGTCGATTCGGAGTTGGCACAGCGGCTTGACGAGCGCACAGATTCCTGGCTGGAGCGAATTGGCCGGCAGGGGCTTTGGCGAGCCTTTGAGGGGATTGTAACAGTCAGCCCGGTAGACCTCTTCGATGCGGAAACGATGGTGGGGCTGGCGCAGAATATGATCCAAGAAGCCTATCAGCGAGGCAACTGCGTGATTGTCGGCAGGGGCGCCCAATGCGTGCTTCAGGACCGCCAAGACGTCTTTCACGTCTTTATTTATGCGCCTTGGCCCGAAAGAGTCGCGCGTATCCGAGGGCGCCTCCCCGGTCAGACGGGGATCGAGGAACTGATTCGGTCGATGGATCGCCAGCGCGCCGACTACATCCGGACTTACTTTCGGTGCAACTGGATGGATCCGCACCTCTACCATCTCATGATCTGTTCGGGACTAGGCGAAGGCCAAGTCGAATCCACAATCATCGAAGCCCTCGCGAGCGGAGGCTACCAATGCACCTCTTCGGTTGATGAACGGGCATGATGCGCGGCCGATTCGTAATATCGAGGTACTCCCCATGCCCACCGTGATCATTGAAGGTCCCCGGATCAACTTATCCAGGAAGCGATCGCTGATCCAAAAGCTTACGGCCCTTGTCGCATCGGCGTACGATTGGCCGTTAGAAAACATTGTTGTCATCCTGCGGGAGAATCCCGACGAAAACGTCGCCCGAGGCGGAAGATTACTGGTTGATGTGGGAAGGCCAAGGCGCTCGCCGCAGGAGCACCGATCGTCCTCGGATGAAGACACATGAACCCGCCGGATCCAGATCGTCCTCAGGTGAACCGCTGGCTGATCGCCATCTCGGTCATGTCGAGCGCCGCCATGGAGGTGCTGGACACGTCGGTGGTGAATGTCAGCCTGCCACACATAGCCGGAAGCCTGTCCGCCACGGTGGATGAGGCGACCTGGGTCTTGACTTCCTATTTGATCGCCAACGCCGTCATTCTGCCGATCAGCGGGTGGTTGGCCAACATGATCGGACGGAAACGCCTCCTTCTGACCGTGGTGACCGGTTTCACGCTTTCGAGCGTGCTGTGTGGGCTGGCCCCGAGTTTGCCGGCGCTCATCTTTTTCCGCGTGCTCCAGGGCACAACGGGTGGCGGGCTGCAACCGCTCTCACAAGCGGTCCTGCTGGAGGAGTTCCCTTCCGAGGAGCGCGGCAAGGCGATGGCCTTCTGGGGACTGGGCATTGTGGCCGCTCCGATCCTGGGCCCCACGCTGGGCGGATGGATTACGGATACCTACTCCTGGCGTTGGGTGTTTTACATCAACCTTCCGGTCGGCATCTTCAGCCTGGTGATGATCTCGCTTTTCCTCTACGATCCTCACTACATCCGGCGCGGAACGCTCAGCGTGGACTTCTGGGGCTTGGGCATGCTGGCGGTCGGCATGGGAGCGTTGCAAACCATGTTGGACAAAGGGCAGGAGGAGGATTGGTTCAGTTCCCATTTTATTACGACGCTGGCCATAGTCGCGGTCATCATGCTCACGGCTTTCGTGATTCGCGAACTCTGCACGCCGCAGCCCATTGTTCGTTTTCGGTTGCTGAAGTACCGGAATTTCGGCGCCGGGATTGTGCTGATAACGATACTCGGATTCGTGCTGTACGGTAGCCTCGTCCTGTTGCCGCTCTTCATGCAGACGCTGCTGGGCTGGACGGCTGTTACGGCAGGCATCTGGACCAGCCCGCGCGGTGTGGCGACCGCGTTATTCATGCCGCTGTGCGGCTATCTTCTCGGCAAGGGCTGGGATGCTCGCTGGCTGCTGGTTTTCGGGTTTGTGGTCGCCAGCCTGGCTTTTTTCGGCTACTCCCACATGAGTCTGGATTCAGGGACGTGGGACATCCTCCTGTGTCAAATCAATCAGGGAGCCGGCATGGCATTCGTCTTTGTGCCCTTGACGGTCGTCACCATGGACCCTATCCTGAAAGCGGAGACCGGATACGCCACCAGCTTGTATAGCGTGATGCGCAACATCGGCTCGAGCGTGGGCATTTCGTTTGTGACCACTTGGGTGGCGCGTCGGTCGCAATTCCATCAATCGATTCTGGCTGCTCACGTCACACGTTACAACCTGGGGACGCGACAGTTCTTGAGGTTGGCACAAGGGCTCTTGTTTCGGCAGGGCTCCGACTCGAGCACGGCGGCCCACCGCAGCCTCGCCCTCCTGTACGGGATGCTCCAGCAGCAGGCTGCTCTTCTCAGCTTCGTCGAGGTCTTCCGGATTATGGGATTCCTATTCCTGGCCACCATTCCCTTTGTGCTGCTGATGAGAAGGGCGACGCAGCGACGTGTGGTCCGAGCCGCTGACCAAAGGCCCAGTGTGTCCGTTCGGCAGCGAGCGGCGTGACAGGCCTCGCGGCGCTGGCCACGCCCAGCAGCCAGCAACGCACATTTGGCAGTCGAGCCCTTGCAAAGCCGGTTGTTGATACGCACGCCGAACTTGAATGGATTCACTTGACCGTCAGTCCGAGTCTCGCAGGGAGCGAGCGTTGTGGGGAGCCCTCGTAGGTCTCGCGCACTGATCATTCCACGCCGCTCGGATGTATACTGATTCCAGGAGCAACGCCCGCAACAGAACGCGCGCCCGCGTGCCTGATCGAAAGAATCGTCCCGTCTGGATGCATGATCGGCCAGAGTAGGTTGGGTGTTGCTTCTGCCCGACTGACCAGCACGTGGTCGCGGC
>Ga0187803_10001075_pt1 | contig 10688 bp, 7 predicted proteins | sample NC_wetland_sal_i_2_FD_132425 | JGI IMG/M metagenome (GOLD analysis project Ga0187803, IMG submission 132425) | Wetland sediment microbial communities from Neuse River Estuary, North Carolina, USA - Control_3 | ecosystem: Environmental > Aquatic > Freshwater > Wetlands > Sediment | place: USA...
GACGTGCAGAAGCCCGGAATTTATGAACTGCCAATGGGCACGCCGCTTCGCCAGCTGATTGAGCAGCAAGGTGGGGGAGTTCGACCGGGGCGGTCAGTGAAGGCCGTGTTCTCGGGTATATCGAGCGCCGTGATTATGCCTTTCGCCCTGGACACGCCGCTGGAATATGGCGCGATGCGAAGCGTCGGCTCGGGGCTCGGGTCAGGAGGGTTCGTCGTGTACGATGACACTACCTGCATGGTTCGTGTGGCTCACAGATTCTCGGAGTTCCTCTTTGTAGAGTCCTGCGCGCAGTGCATTTCGTGCAAGACCGGAACAAACCAAGCCACCAATAATCTGCAAAAACTCATCGAAGGCTCTGGCGGTGAGATCGAGCTTGAGTACGTCCTGGCCGGAGCGCGCATGGCGCCTAACGCCAACCGTTGCTATCTCCCCGTCGAACATTCCCTGCTCATTCCCAGCATTGTCACGAATTTCTTGACAGAGTTTACCCAACATTACAATCGCGGCTGTCGGGGTTGCCGCGAGATCGTGGTGCCGAAGATGGCGGATTTCGACGCGTCTTCCAGAACGTTCACTTACATAAAGACCAAAACTGCCGCCGAAGTTGAGGCGTGGAACCCGTAGCCGACCTTCGGCCGGGATCAATCTCGGCCGTAGGATCTTTTGAATCGCACAGGATAGAAAGATTTCGCCATGATTGAAGTCGTAATGCCCCAAATGGGAGAAAGCATCGTCGAAGGCACGGTGACAAAGTGGCTCAAGAACGTCGGGGATCGTGTCGAGCGTGACGAGCCCCTTTTTGAGATTTCGACTGAAAAGGTGGACACAGAAGTTCCCGCGCCCGCCGGAGGAATTCTCAAGGAGATATTGGTCGGAGAGGGCAAGACGGTCACAGTCAGCAGCGTCGTGGCGAGAATCGAGGCGAGTGAGGCAAAGGCCGCTGAATCAAAAGCGGTCGAACCTTCTGCTGTTTTTCCCGAGTCTGTTCCGGCCCCTGCGCCCCCGCTTCTGCCTTCGGAGCCGGCCGAGGTTGCGGTACCCACCGCGATCCCGGTCACGCCTCAACCGCCGAGAGAAGCCGCACCCGAGGCTGAGATCGAAACCCCGCCATCGATCCAAGCAGGGCCTCCCAAAACCAAAGTCGAGCCCATGAGTATCATGCGGCAAAAGATCGCGGAGCACATGGTTCTCAGCAAGCACACAGCTCCGCACGTTACTTCGGTCCACCGCGTAGATATGACCCATCTCGCGGCCTTCCGCGGGCATCACAAAGAGGAATTCCGAGCGCGCTATGGCTTCTCGCTCACGTACCTGCCGTTCATTGTCGCAGCCGCGGCAAAAGCCCTGCGTGCCTTTCCGTTATTAAACGCTTCGATTGAAGGCAAGAACATCATTTATCACGATGAAGTGAACGTCGGCATTGCGGTGGCTCTTGACAGCGGTCTGATCGTGCCGGTGGTCCGAAACGCCGAAGAAAAGAACATCATCGGGCTACAAAGGGCCATCGTCGATTTAGCGACGCGAGCGCGGACGAAGCATCTCAAACCCGAAGAAGTGAAAGGAAGCACGTTTTCCGTAACCAATTTTGGAATATTCGGAACCATCCTCGCGACGCCCGTAATCAACCAGCCAAATGTTGCCATCCTTGGCGTGGGCGCCGTTGAGAAAACGCCAGTGGTCATCGAAGACGCAATCGCTATCCGATCGGTTTGTTTTCTTTCCTTGACCTACGACCACCGTTTAATCGACGGCGCCCTTGCCGACCAGTTCTGTCAGGATATTAAATCGACACTCGAACACTGGTCCGAAGAGCTTGGCTAATCGAGGCCAGCCGTCGATCCAACCACGCGGCGTCTTTGGGTGGCGTCTCAATTCTTGAAGGGTGCGAAAGCCAGATCCAACAGCGCTGTCTGCTCCACCTTGTAAGCTTTCGCAGACCCAGTGGCGGGGCTGGAACTCCTGGAGCGCCTGATCGAGCGAAGGGGGCGACCTCCCGTCATTCGTTTGAGCCGAGGGAAGATAAATGTGAGCGCTCCCATGTTCGCGGGTTCTTCCTGGACCCAGAGAATTTCTCTTGCAGAAGCATGGCGCTTGAGTTCATTGCCCAGCATTTGCTCGGGAAAAGGGTAAATCTGCTCCAGAGAGACGATAGCAGTGAGTTTATCCTTCCGTTTTCGCCGCTCCGCGCGGAGTTCATGAAGAATCTTACCGCTCGCAACGATCACGCGCCGGGCATTTTCGATCTCCTGGTCCGGCACCAGAGGTTGAAAAGTACCGCGGGAAAAAGCTTCAAGGTTGGAAGCAGCCTGTGGGCTCCGGAGTATGCCTTTCGGCGTAAGGACAACCAAGGGCTTCCGCCATGCACTCAGGGATTGCCGGCGCAGAAGGTGGAAGTACTGGGCCGCGGTCGAAGGCTGACAAACTTGGATATTGTCCCGCGCGGCGAGTTGCAAAAATCGCTCAATACGGGCGCTGGAATGCTCCGGTCCCTGCCCTTCGTAACCATGAGGCAAAAGAAGGACCAGCCCGGAAAGAAGCCCCCACTTGTCCTCGCTTGCCGCAATGAACTGGTCGATGATCACTTGTGCCCCGTTGGAGAAATCTCCGAACTGAGCCTCCCAGAGGACAAGCGCTTCGGGGTAATCGCGGCTGTATCCGTATTCAAAGCCCAATACGGCGGCTTCCGAGAGGCTTGAATTGTAGACTTCAAATCTGGCCTGATTGGCCCCCACGTGACACAGGGGGATGTATTCTTCCTCGGTCTCAGTGTCGATCAGAACTGCGTGGCGTTGGTTGAAAGTACCGCGACAAGTGTCCTGCCCGCTCAAACGGACGGGCACTCCTTGCTTCACGAGCGAGCCGAAGGCCAAAGACTCCGCCATGCCGAAGTCAATAGGATGCTCTCCGCTGCTCATCTTTGACCTCTGGTCCAGCAGGCGCTTCACCTTCGGATGAATGGAGAATCCCTTGGGATAAGAAGTCAGGGCGCCTGCAATCGCGCGAATTTCTTCCGCCGGCACGCCGGTCTCGACTTCGTACTCGGGGGTGTATCGTCCTCCTTTGAACGGAGTCCAATAGGCAGGGAGTTGATACAGCCGCGGATTCTTCCGCATGGTTCGCGCTTTGGATAAACCCTCTTCATATTCGGCCCGAACCCGATTCAAGGCCTCTGTAGGGTCGATTTGGATTTTCCCCGCAAAAGATTTCCAGAGCGGCGGAAGCTCGCTGATTTTTCGATAGCGGACGGGTTGGGTGGTCGTTGGATCATCGATTTCGCTATGACCGTGGCGGCGGTACCCGATCAGGTCCACCACAACGCCGCTCAGGAAAGTGTGGCGATATTCCAGGGCCCAGCGTCCGACGCGAATCACAGCTTCAGGATCCTCCGCGTTCACGTGAAAGATGGGAACGGGCAGGCGTTTGGCGAGGTCCGATGCGAATCGGGAGGTGTGAAGCTCTTCGGGATTCGCCGTGAAGCCAATCAGATTGTTGGCAATGATATGCAGGGTTCCTCCGACGGAGTAGCCTTTCAGGCCGGCCAAGTTGAGGGTCTCTGCGGCAATGCCCTGTCCCGCGAATGCTGCGTCACCGTGGATCAGGATGGGCAACACTCGGCGGACGCCCTCTTCGCCCACGCGTGTCTGTTTTGCGCGTACACGTCCAAGCGCCACCGGGTCTACAGCTTCAAGATGGCTGGGGTTCGATACAAGGTGGATCTTCAACGAGCGGCCTTGCGAAGTGACATACTCGCCCGTCGCGCCCAGGTGGTACTTTACGTCCCCACCGCCCAAAACGCTTCGCGAATCAACATCCTCAAATTTGGCGAAGACGTCGGCCGGAGGTTTTCCTGCCACGTGCACCATGACGTTGAGACGGCCACGGTGGCTCATCCCTATGACTGCCTGCTCAGCGCGGAACTCCGCAGCCAGGTCCAGCACTTCGTCAAGCAAGGGCAACAGCGCCGTCACTCCTTCCAAAGAGAAGCGCTTCGTTCCCACATAGCGGGCTTGCAGAACTTGCTCCAGGATATCAGCCCGGATTAAACGCTCAAGGATTCGAGGGCAATCGGATACGGGTGGTTCGGCTTCGATTCGCTCTTGGATCCACTGGCGGCGTTCCACACCTGGAATGTGCATAAACTCAACGCCAATAGTTCCGCAATAATAACGACGAGCAAGAAGTGCCGCTTCCCCTGTGAGGTCAAGCTCCGGATGGGATTGCGGCTGCAGGTAGCCCAGAGGGTCCAAGTCGGCCTGGAGATAGCCCCATCTGCGGAAGGCATCGAACACCTTTGCATCCACCTTCATAGGATCGTCGAAATTCGTAAGTATATCCGTATTGACTCGCGCGTGAATGAACACTAGGGCTCAAGGGGGCGCCGGCTGTCACCTCATCGCCAAGGTCACTACCTCTACGGTTCCTTTTGCGGGTTGTGCCAGCCGCCTATGTCAGCGGCCAGTTCAGCCACTTCCGCCGGCCCCCAAGTGCCTGGTTCGTACATATGCAAGGGGGTCGCGCCATCCAGGATGGGATCAACAATGGCCCATTCTGCCTCCACAGCGTCTTGGCGGACAAACAGCAAGGCGTCACCGTGCATCGCATCGGTAAGCAGCCTCTCGTAGGGTCCCAAATCCTCACATTGAGTCGTCTTGATAGCGGAGAGTTCCGTTGGCATGGAAAGAAATCCCGGTCCCGGCTGCTTGATTCGCGCGCCCAGGTTCAGAGAGAGGTCGGGACCAAGCCGGAACCGGAAGTAATTCCCGCCTGAATCCAGCTTGCCCAGCGGGGGCCGTTTGAGCCTGACTAAGACCTCCGTCGCTGTTACTGGCAGGCACTTGCCGGCGCGAATCAAGAACGGCACACCGTCCCAACGCCACGAATCGACCTCCAGACGAAATGCCGCAAAGGTTTCGACTTGCGATTTGGGCGCGACCCCAGGCTCACTGCGGTAACCATGAAATTGCCCACGCACCAGGTGCGTCGGATCAAGCGGGGGAATGGCGCGGAATACTTTTACCTTTTCGTCGCGCAGTGACTCATAGTACATGCTCGTGGGCGGTTCCATCGCGAGTAGCGACACGACTTGCAGCAAGTGGTTCTGAACCACGTCGCGAATTGCGCCGAGTTCATCATAGAGCCGCCCTCTCCCCTCGATGCCGAACTCCTCGGCCATGGTGATCTGGACGCTGTGAACGTAGTTGCGATTCCAAATGGGCTCCAGGAACGTGTTCGCAAAGCGGAAGAAAAGGAGGTTCTCGACTCCTTCTTTTCCCAGGTAGTGATCAATGCGGAAGATCGACGATTCAGGAAAGGCCGAGTGAAGGATGGTGTTCAGTTTTCGCGCCGAGCCCAGGTCTCGGCCGAAAGGCTTTTCGAGGATGACACGAGCCCCTGAGGCAGAGCCCGATCGGGCGAGGCCTTCGATGACGGTCTCGAACATGCTCGGGGGAATAGCCAGATAGTGCAAAGGGCTGCCGGCATTACCCAACGTTCTGTGCAACTCTTCGAAGGTCGACGAGTCACAGTAATCGCCGTCAATGTACCGGAGGAGTTGTAGCAGTTTCGAGAACGCTCTCTCATCGATGCCACCGCCATGCTGCTGAAGGCTGTCGCGCACCCGCGACCGAAACTGGTCAATCGTCCAGCCCGACTTGGCCACGCCTATGACCGGAACATCCAGCGTGCCACGCCGGGCCATCTCCTGCAAGGCCGGAAAGATCTTCTTGTGGGCAAGATCCCCAGTTGCGCCAAAGAAAACCAAAGCGTCGGAATGAGACGCGGCGTCAGGGCTTTCCCTCACAATTACCTCGGAATTCAAATTCTCTTTCATTCTCTCCTCTACCTTTGTTCCCCTTTCTGCTTTTGCAAGAATACCGCCAGCGCCTGTAGTTGCTCATCGGTGAGGTTCTTGAAAGGGGGCATGATCGACCCCGGAGTATACGCAGGCGGATCCTTGAAGTGGCCGATGAGCCATTCACTGGTTCGCCCGCGAGTCCCTTCAAGGGTCAGATCGGGACCCACCTTGCCACCTTCGCCGTCCAGTTGATGGCACATAAAACAGCCTTCCTGGCGGTAAAGTGTCTTTCCGTACTTGATCAGGTCCGCCTCAGGCTTGGCGGCGGTCGGAGCCTGGGCGGGTCTCGCCAGTGGCGCAGTTGCATCAAGCCGCGGGAGGTTGTGGATGAAGTGGGCCAGCTTCCACGTATCACTCTCAGAGATGCTGGATTTCCAGGAGGGCATACCCGTGAGGCGGACGCCATTCTGGACAATCCAGAAAAGTTCAGCGTCGCTCCAATGCTGGACGTGGGGCGAGGTCATGTCCATCGCGGGTGGATACATGTTCCGCCCAAGGACGGTCCGGCCATGGCCGTCCGCGCCATGACAGAGTGCGCAGGATTGAATGAAGATTTGTTGTCCTTGCCTTATCACTTCATCACTGTCAGGCAAAGGGTTCTTCCTCCTCTCGGCCTCGATTGGGATCACCACATCCTTCGCCATGTTGGCAAGCGTGGTTTCGACCGTGGAAGGCAGCCTGTGCGCCGTACAGCCTAAAATCACAAACGCCAGACCGAGGCCGAAAGCGCTGAGTGTGAACTGACGCGCGGCCACTGCCATGAATCCGATTCTTCTCGCCCATGCGGCTTCCACGCTTCCCCCGATCGAAATGCTCCGTAGCCGGCCACTTTTCCTTTCCTGATGCCATCGTCATCGGTTCCGGCTCTATCGAGAATCGAGCATAAGGCATGGTTTGGGCCAAACCAGTGCAAATAGGCTAGGCGCTTGCGAGATTATTCCGAATCGCGTAACGGACGAGTTCGCTCACGGAGTGAACCTCTAGTTTGTGCATGATGTTGCTTCGGTGCGTTACGACTGTATGAAGGCTGATGCCCAGAATAGAAACAATTTCCTTGTTACTCTTGCCCTCAGCCACAAGTTGAACTATCTGCCGTTCCCGCGGTGTTAGTTCGTGCGGCGAAGCCTTCTCACCAACAAGGTGCTTGCCACCCTTCAGGTAGGCCTCCAGAACCATTGCTGCTACCTTGGAGGCAAAAAAGGCCTTATGTTGGCGAACCGCCTCTACGGCTTCGAGCAGCGTGGTCTCAGCATCTGACTTTAGTACGTATCCTCGAGCACCTGCTCCTAGAACCTTATGCACCAATTCCTCAGATTCGTGCAACGTCAGAATAATGACCTCAGTCTCGGGAACTGCCTTTAGGATTTCGCGAGTCGCTTCCAGCCCATTTAACTCCGGCATGCCGACGTCGAGAATCACGACATTAGGCTTCAAACGCTTCGCTTTGACCAAGGCTTCACGGCCAGTTGCCGCCTCGCCAACAACTTCGCAGCCGGGCTGCGATTCCAGGAGTTCCCGAACCCCCTTCCGGAACAGTGGGAAATCGTCCGCTATCAGGATGCGCGTCGTCATGATGGCAAACCCGCAGAAAGGAATAATACCACTCGCACTTTGGTTCCCCAATTCCCCGATTCGACTTCAAATCTGCCTCCCAGTTGCCGAATCCTCTCTCGCATGCCCGCGATCCCTACTCCGAGGTTCGAAACACCGGCCGGTATTGCCTTCAAAACTTTAGCCGGCATTCCCCGGCCTTCGTCCCTTATTTCCAGTGTCACCTCGGAGGGAGTCTGAGCAACTTTGATCCAAGCTGCAGGGCTCCCAGAGTGAAGGTGGACATTGGTTAGACCTTCCTGTACAGATCGGAAGAGCGTTGTTTCCAACTCCCGAGGCAACCGACCTAACTCGGGCGGAAGGTCCAGTTCAATGCGGATTCCACTGCGTTTCGCGAAGCCTTGCGTATACCATCTTAAAGCGGAAGCCAGGCCCTCCTCATCCATCAACGGCGGGTGCAATAAGTAGGAAAGAGTGCGCAGATCATCTGAACACCGTTTGGCTAACGCTGAGCTCTCGGACAACGCGTTGAGCACCTTCTTATTATCGACTCCAAGTGATCGCCGCGCTGCGCCAATCTTTAATCCCAAAGTGACCAGGGTCTGGCCAGTCGAATCGTGGAGTTCCCGAGCTAATCGCCTGCGCTCGTCATCCTGTAATCGGAGCAGGCGAGCTGAAAGCTGGCGTAATTCATCCTCATTTCGTTGAATCTTCTGATAAGCCAGGGCGTTTTGCAAAGCCACCGAGGCGATTTGAGAAATTGCCACCATCCTCTCCAGGTCGGAGTCCGTGAAGTTTGATTCCCCTTTCTTGTTGTTTACTTCGAAGAACCCGATCACTTCCCCGCGAGCGTCAAGCAGGGGTGTGTCAATTCCCGACCTTACCCCAAACTGCTCGCGGATTTTTGGCACAATAACCCCGTCTCCTTGGGCGTCGTTCGTGGCGTACGGAACCTTATGAGCCAGCACCCATCCCGGCCATCCAATTCCAGGCGGCCAGCAATATTCGAATGGAGTGAATCGCAGGTCTCGAAAATACTTGTGACAAACCATCCCCTCGGGCGTCCGCATCCCTGACCAGCCACACTCTGCGTCGGTCATCTTTACGGCTTCCACTATCAACGAGTCCATCAGCGCGTCGATATCACGGACTGAATTGAAGGTCGCACTGATTTTCAACAACGAATGAATATCCGCCTCTGCCCGCTTTTGTCTACTGATGTCCATGATCGTGCCTTCGATCACCGGAGGGTGTTCCGTCTCGTTCAAGGTGCGATTGGCCAAAATCCACATTGCGCTCCCATCTTTGCGCCGGAGCTGGAATTCTTCGTTCGTAACCATTTTCTGCTCCAGCAAACGGCATAAGGCAGCCTCTCGATCAGCACGCTGAAAGTAAAGGTCCCATGCACTATGGCCTAGAATCTCTTCCTGGGTAGCGTAGCCGAGCATTCGCACAAAGGACTCGTTACACTCGAGCAACCTGCCATCCGGCGTACTTCTGAACGTCCCGGCCAAGTTGCGCTCGAAGAATTCCCGATAGCGTTTCTCCGATGCGCGTATGATGTCTTCAGTCAGTTGGCGCGGTGTGATGCCCTGAGTTAAATTAGCGTAATCTTCGGCTTGTGCTGCTGCTTCCTTCGCCATTTTCTCCCCCTTTGAAGGGCGACCGCCTACCTAATGAAAGGCTTTCTCTAGCTCCATCCGCGTTCTCGAACTCTGGGAAAATCAGCGCGCGAAGAAGCGGATCCATTTTCCAGACGGCTAGGACGAAGTCTGATCTGCGGAAAGTGCACCCTCGACCTTGGGTTTCCGTCGAGAGACCTGCTAGTCCCGTAAAGAAGTAATTTTCAGATTCACCGCGCACGAAGTCAAGATTGTTTGAGGCCTCGCTCAGCTGCAGACACTCCTCCAGGAACTCGCAGACCACTTCAGAGTTTATGCGGATAATGATTCCGACGGCTGCGTACGTCTAATTCGCTCCCGCAAGCAACGCACCTCCCAGCAACACGCGTCAATTTGCTGTGCGAGACTCTCTCTTTTCCTAGTCGAGTACTGCAAATGACATAGAACCTATGACATCTCGGGGCGGTTCCTGTCCTTACGATTCCCGAATCCTCGGAATTGTGCGAGACGATCGACCCGAATACATTTTGGGCGAGGGTCGCGTTAGGACCATTAAAGCGGCCAAATGGGCCATGGAGGAAAGTTGAAGGTGTAGGACGCGAGAATCAACACAAGTGAGGGCGATGTGGAGCGCCTCAGAACTGTATCGCACGAACGACGCCGTCTGCTGAAGTCACTTGAATCAATTTTCATTATCCAAGATGCCGACGCGAAACATCACGGCCCCATTTGATGGGGAGTATCGGCTGGTCGATGCGCGGCGACCCGAGGAGGGAAGGAATGACATCCAAGCTCGGGAGTGAGGGAATAGAACAAGATGTCTCAATCGGACACCGAGTCAAGATCCTACTAGTCGACGAGAACAAGAAAGATCTCGCCAATTATCAATCGATTCTGCGACAGGCAGGGTACCAGGTGCGAGCTTACCCTTCTTATGATGAGGCGCTTGCTGCGTTGACATCCGAGCGGTTCGATCTAGTTGTCGTCAATCAGGGCGGTCCCGACTTTGAGGGAAAAGCCATTTTACAAAGAGCGATCGAAATGGACCGCCAACTGCCCATGCTGGTCTTGACGCGGTGTCTCGATATGGGCTGCTACCTGGAAGCGATGCAGTTGGGTGCGGTGGACTATCTAGAAGAGCCTATAAAGGTGCCGGACTTGATATACACGTTGGAGACTCACCTGGGAACTCTGGCGCGCTCTCAACTCCGTTCTGGAGCCTCAAGTTTCATTGCCGCGCCAAACTCTCAAGGATCTGGCTGACCTTTGGTGTAGAAACGCGGATTTCTCCGCTCATCGACTGCATCATCCTCTATGAGCGGAAGATGGAGGTCGTGACTAGCAAACGTAGTTCGGCTCTTTACCACAGATTGGATTAGAGAACACAAGTGATTAAAAATGAGAATCACGCCTCGGTGGTCACCTGAAAACCGGCCATCGGTGGTCGGGTCAAAACCGGCCAATGGAGGCCGTCCGGGACTGAGTTGTTTTAACCTGTCTGCTCACCTTCAGGCAAGCCCGTTTTCGTTCGCCAGCTTCGTGGGCCGCACTTCAGCAGGTGTCCGTGGTGAAGAAGGCGATCGAGCATGGCGCTGACCGCGGCGGCATCGCCCAGCAACTTGCCCCAGTCTTCCACGGGACGATTCGAAGTCACCAGC
>Ga0187803_10001076_pt1 | contig 10682 bp, 5 predicted proteins | sample NC_wetland_sal_i_2_FD_132425 | JGI IMG/M metagenome (GOLD analysis project Ga0187803, IMG submission 132425) | Wetland sediment microbial communities from Neuse River Estuary, North Carolina, USA - Control_3 | ecosystem: Environmental > Aquatic > Freshwater > Wetlands > Sediment | place: USA...
CCCGCGATGAACAGGATTCCGTGCTCCCGGCAAATCTGCTGCACGGTCTGGAAGAACTCGCGCGGGCCGGGGACAAACCCTCCCTCGCCCAGCACCGGCTCGGCGATCACCGCAGCCACCGTCTCCGCGGCCACTCCTCGCAGGAAGAGAGCTTTCAGTTCGTTCGCGCAGTGCACCGCGCATTCCGGGAACTTCTTCGAATAGGCGCACCGGTAGCAGTACGCGTAAGGCAGCCGGTAGATTTCTCCGGCAAAGGGCCCAAAACCGGCCTTGTATGGATGCGTCTTGCTCGTCAACGACATGGTGAGCAATGTGCGCCCGTGGAACGCGTCCTCAAAACACACGATGGCGGGCCGGCCCGTATAGCAGCGCGCGATTTTCACGGCATTCTCGACTGCCTCCGCTCCGCTGTTCACGAACATGGTTTTCTTCGGATACGCGCCGGGCGCGGCGGAATTCATTTTTTCGGCCAGGGAGATGTAGGGCTCGTAGGGCGTCACGCTGAAACAGGCGTGCAGATAACGGTCCAACTGTGCCCGCACAGCCGCGAGCACTCGCGGCGCCCGATGGCCCACGTTCAGGCAGCCGATGCCCCCGGCAAAATCGATCATGCGGTTGCCGTCCACGTCTTCCACGAGCGCGCCTTCCGAACGCGCAATGAAGACGGGGGCCGCGCTGTACACACCGGCGGGAACAGCCTGGCGCCGCCTGCGCCAAAGCTCTTTCGACGCCGGACCTGGAATTGCGGTACGAAGTTGAATGGCGCCCATCAGTACCATCCGATCGGGGCCTCGTCGAGATTGACGAAGACCTGCTTGGTTTCAAGATACTCTTCGATTCCCCAGGGCCCCAGCTCCCGCCCGTAGCCCGACTGTTTGTATCCGCCCCAGGGCGCTTCGACATAGGTCGGCTGCATCGTGTTCACCCACACGATTCCGGCGCGCATTGCCTTGACCACGCGGAAGGCCTTGAAGATGTCGCGCGACCAGACCGCGGCGGCGAGGCCGTAGTGCGTGTCGTTGGCGATGCGCACAGCTTCCGATTCGTTTTCGAACGGGATCACGGCCGCAACCGGACCGAAGATTTCCTCGCGGGCGATTCGCGCGCTGTTGTCCACGTCGCAAAACACGGTGGGTTGCACGTAGAAGCCTTTGTCGAATCCGGAGGGCCGGCTGCCGCCGGCACACAATTTCGCCTCGTGCTTTCCCAGCTCGAGATACGAGGTGACGCGGTCGTACTGCTCTTTGCTCACCAGCGGGCCCATCTTCGTCTCTCGTTCGAGCGGCGACCCCAAACGTATCGTCTTCGCCTTGGCGGACATCGCTTCGACGAATTTCGTGTAAATCTTTCGTTCCACCAGAATGCGGCTGCCCGCCGAGCAGACCTCTCCCTGATTGATGAACACTCCAAAGAGCGCCCCATCGATGGCCGCCTCGAAATCCGCGTCCGCAAAGAATATATTCGGCGATTTTCCGCCCAGCTCGAGTGTCACGCGCTTCAGGGAATCGGCGGCCGCTCGCGCGATCTTCTTTCCCACCTCAACGCTGCCGGTGAACGCGACCTTGTTTACCTGCGGATGCGTTGTGAGCGGCGCGCCAGCCGTCTCGCCGAATCCGGTCACCACGTTGACGGTTCCCGGCGGCAGTCCCGCTTCCTCGAACCAGCGCGCAAACTCCAGAGCGGTGAGCGGAGTCTGTTCCGCGGGCTTCAGCACGCAGCAGCATCCCGCGGCGAGCGCGGGAGCCAGCTTCCATGCCGCCATCAGCAGCGGATAATTCCAGGGAATGATCTGGCCGGCCACGCCCACCGGCTCGCGCATCGAGAGGCTCAACGCGTTGGCCGGAACAGGATTTACCTGCCCCATCACCTTTGTCGCCAGCCCGCCGTAGTATTCGAAGCAGGTGGCCGCGTCCGCGATGTCGTATTCCGATTCGACGATGGGTTTCCCGCAGTTGCGCGTCTCCAGCTCCGCCAGCACGGCCGTTTCCGCGCGCAGCTTTTCCGCCATGCGGAACAGTACGCGGCCACGGTCCTGCGCCGTCGTCCTGGACCAAGCGCCCTTTTCGAACGCTTCGCGGGCTGCGGCCACCGCGGCGTCCACATCCTCCGCGCCCGCATCGGGCGCTTCCGCGATGATCTCTTCCGTGGCGGGGTCATACACCGGGAACCATTTCCCGCTCTTCGCAGGCACGAATTTTCCGTTCACATACATTGGATAGCGCTTCACAGTTGGCCTCCTGGCCCTGGAAACTCCGCTACGGATGCGGCTCCGCTTCCCGCGGCCTCGGCCGCCAGCGCGGCTTTGCGGCGGGAAAACGGAAAATAGAAGAACGCGGCGAGCGCAAGAAATAGCAGCGTTCCGAGCGACATCTTCGTCTCGAACAGCCAGAGCGCCTCGCCCGCGTGCTGCGGGATGAACGCAACGACCATTCCAATACCCGTCGTAATCACGCCGGAGAGACCCGCGAACCACAGCATCCCCTTCGAGTAGCGCCCGCTGCCATCCTCCGGCCGGCGCGCCAGATCCAGCAGCCCGGCGTAGAGATAGAGGAAAGGGACGAGTTGCAGCACCACGGCGAGATCGAGCAGAGTCTTGTACCCCTGCTCCACCGTTGCCCCCAGAAAACTCATGGCCACTACGAAACCCGACAGCACGGACTGCGTGATCAGCGCTACATACGGCGTGCCATAACGAGGATGCAGCCGGCCCAGCGATTCCGGCAGATAGCTGTCCAATCCGGCGACAAACGGGATGCGCGCGGAGCCGGAGAGCCACGCGGATGCAATCCCGGCGATCGAAATTGTCAGCACCAGTGCGACCGGAGGAACCAGCCAGCCGATATCCACACTTTCAGCCATCGACGTAACCGCCTGCAGGATTCCCTGCACCGCCCCAATCTGCGTCCGCGGCAACGCCAGCAGCACGGCCACCGTGGCCCCTACATACAGCACGCCGGACGCGATTCCGCCCCAGAGTACCCCGCGCGGCACGGTGCGCGAAGGCTCCCGGATTTCATCGCCCATCACCGAGCCCAGCTCCAGCCCCACCAGGCCGAAGCAAATCACGCCGAACGTATTGACCACGGACCAATCGGCGCCGGCAAAATGAAAATCGGAAGCTGCCAGCGTGCTCCCGTGCCTCGCGAACACCAGAAACGCCAGCCCCCCGAGCACGGCGGCCGCCACCGCGGTGCCGATAGCGCCTGCATTATTCACCCACTTCCCCAGGCCCAGACCGCGAACGTTCAGCGCAACCAGCACAGTGAGCAGCAAAATGGCCGAGACGAACACGAATTTCTTATTCTCGCCCAGCGCCACGTATTGCGGGCCGCCGATGTACACGGCAATTCCGACCAGATAGAGCAGCAGCGTGGGGATGTAAAAGATGTTGTTCGTCCAATAGCACCAGCCGGCCAGAAATCCGTGTAAGGGGCCAAACCGCTCTTTGCTCCACAGGTAGATGCCGCCCTCTCCGGGATACCGCTTGGAGAATTCGATCACCGCGATTCCCTGCGGCCAGAGGAAGAATGCGAGAGCGAGCAGCCAGAACCACACCATCGGCGCGCCGCCCGCAGCCACCACGGGCACCAAGTTCAGGTTGGCCACCGCGACCACGCAGAGCAGCGCGAGGTCCCATGTGCCGAGTACCCGTTTCAAGTGCGGCGCGCCCGCGCCCCCGGCGCTTGCGCCCGCGGGAGAAATCGCGTCGTGCAGCTCAGGCGGCATCGGGTGCGGACTCCCTTGTGGCGGCGCCCGGTCGCGTACGAGCAGCGAGCGCCGGGCTTATTCGCTCTTCCTACCGGACAGCGGCAACCGGCTGGCGTTCTTTCTGCGCCTGGGCCAGCGCCGGAGCAACTTCCTCGAATGCTGCGATGTGGCGATCGATATCCGCCTCGGTATGCTGCACGGAGATCGTCCACTGCTCATCCCACCAGTACGGCTGCGCCAGTACGTCGCGATTGACCATCGCGAACCAGTAATGGCGCCACAGTTCGCTGTCCACTTCGAGCCAGTCGCGGTAATTGCGAAGCGGAGCGGGGCGGAACAGCAGCACGCCATTCGCTCCCGCGCCAGCCACCGTGGCTTTCAGGCCGCTGCGCGCAGTGATGCGCTCATAGGCGCCCAGCAGCTTTTTGTTGAGCCGGTCCACGTGCTGGTATGCGTCGCGCGTCAACACTTCGCGGAACGTGGCCAGCCCCGCGGCCATCGAAATCGGATTCGTGTTGTACGTTCCGCCGTGGAATACTTTGTGCTGGCTGATCTGGTCCATCACGATTCGCGTGGCCCCGAACGCGGAGAGCGGCAGCCCGCCGCCGATCGATTTCGCCAAGCACACGATATCCGGGTTGACGCCAAAATACTCGCACGCGCCGCCCCAGGCCAGCTTCGCCCCTGTCTTCACCTCGTCGAAGATCAGCAGCGCGCCATGTTTTTGCGTCAGCTCGCGCAGCTTCGAGAGAAACCCGTCCAGCGGCATGCACATGCCCACGTTCATCATGATGGGCTCGCAGATCACCGCGGCGATCTCGCCGGGATGCTGCGCAAACCGGCGCTCGACGCTCCGCAGGTCGTTGAACGTCGCGATCAGCGTGTTGGCGATGTGCGTCGCTGGAATTCCCGCGCCGCCGGAAATGGGCGTGGGGTCGTCGATCGAGCCGGCCTCTTCCAGGTGCGGCTTCACGCTCACCAGCGCCGCGTCGTGCAGGCCGTGGTAGGCGCCTTCAAATTTGACGATGCGATCGCGGCCCGTGACGGCGCGAGCCAGCCGCACCGCGTGCATCGTCGCTTCCGTGCCCGTGGAACCGAACCGCACCATGTCTACCGGATATCGCTTGCAGATTTCGTCGGCCAGTTCCCACTCCATCTCGTGCGGCATGCCGTAGGCGGTGCCGCCGCGCAGGCGAGATTCCACGGCGCGCACCACGGCCGGATGGGAATGCCCGGCCATCAACGCGCCAAAGGAAAGGTTGAAGTCGATGTATTCATTGCCGTCCACATCCCAGAGATGGCCGCCCTTCCCTTCCTTCACAAACAGGGGATAGGGATCGTAGGCGCGATAATTGCTCGCCACGCCCAGCGGGATGCGCTCGAGCGCGCGCGTGTGCGCATACTTGGAGCGCGGCGTGCGCTGTTCATATTTCGCAATTTCCTTTGCGAGGCCCTCGTGCATGTCTTTCTCCTGTGTTCCGCTCATGGGCCGCCTAGAAGTGCAGCTTCAGGGCGAATTGCACCAAGCGGGGATCGTGTACCTTTAGAGCCCTCCCGAAAGTGCCCGTATCGGAAATACTCCCGTCCACCTGATAGAACTGTGCGTGGTTCCAGATGTTGAAAATATCTGCGCGGAATTCCATGTTCACCCTCTCCCCAATCGGCGTGAATTTCTGGAAGCTCGTGTCGAAATTATTGATGCCCGGCCCACAGCAAATCGATCGCGGGGCATTGCCCACGTATGGAAAGACTCCGTTGTTGGCCAGCGGAGCATCCGCGAACAGAGCGGGATTGAAAACTTGTCCGCCCGTGTTGTGGGGGTTGAGCGTGGTGAAGGGCGCAACCAGGTTTGGCTCACCCGCAGCCTCGAAGTCAAAACTGCTGAACAGCTCAGTGTCGTTACCCGAGGTGATGCGGATTGGAAACCCGGACTGCAGTGTGTAAATTCCGGACATCGCCCAGCCGTCGAGCAGTTTGCCTTTTGCGCCCTGGTACTTGGGAACTGGGAACTCCCAATAGTAACTGAACACGAACCGGTGGCGCGCGTCGAACAGCGAAAGCCCTTTGGTGGCATTGAGGTCGTAGGGATTCAGAATATTTTCGAAGCTCGATGCGTCGTCAATCGTCTTGCTGTAGGTGTACGAAGCCTGGAACTGCAGGCCATGGGAAAAGCGCTTCTCCGCAAGAACCTGGAGGGAGTTGTAGTTGGAATACCCGATCGTATTCTGGGTAAAGATATTCGAGAAGACCGGCACGCCGTCCGAAGGGCAGCCCGCACCCGACATCGGATTGCACAGCGGAGAGGAGTAGGGGCGTGTCCCCACGAGCGTGATAGGCGTGCCTCCGACTGCGCCGGTGATGATGCACCCCGTCGGCGTGCGTACCGGCGGACACGGAATGTTTGTGCCGTTAGGGCCCCCGGGCAGATACGGCAGGTGAAACACCTGCCCGGCTGGGAGCGTGAAAGAGTATGGGGAATCGGCGCTGAATGGCCCGCAGCCCTGCCCCTGAGTGATTAGATCCAGGCAAGTCAGGGGGTTCCCCGGATTCAAATCGTACGAACCCAGCAGGCGGTGGCCTTGCGAGCCCACGTACGCGATCTGCAGAAGCATGTCGCCCGGCAGTTCCCGTTGCAACGTCAGGTTGTATTGCTCGCCATATTGCGACCGCTCCAACTGGGGAAACTCGCCATAAAGGAGAATCGGACGGAACCTGGCCCAGTCCACCGACTCGTTCCGAGGGGGATTCAGGATTCCGTTGTACGCATTAGGAACAACCGTCCCGCTCTGGGTCACAAAGGGCGTGCTGAAAAGATCGTTGCTGATGCTCGAGCTGCCCCCGAAGGGCGGCTCGGCGCTAAATTGTTCGAGTACGAGCTGCTCGATCGGGTTGTAGAAAATCCCGTAGCCCATGCGCACGCTGGTTTTCCCCGGCCCGCCCGTCAGCGCCTTCATCATCCCGTCCGTCCAACCCGGGCTCCAGGCCAGCCCGATGCGCGGCGCGAACGATTTGTAGTATGTTCCCGTCAATCCGTTGGGAACACCCTTGTCTCCGGGAACCACCAGACCCACCGGCGTCACCCCGGCTGCGTTGCAATCTCCCGGGCCAGGAAAGAAGCAGGGATAGATCGTCGAGATCTCCCCGGGCCGAAAGGTCTGCACTTTGTGCCCGATGTCGTCGAGGGGAGTGTTCAGTTCCCACCGCAAACCGTAATTCAGCGTGAGGTTGGGCCTAATCTTCCAGCTATCCTGCGCGTACAGATAGAGCGACTGACTCCGCACAAGTTCGTTCTGCGCCGAGCCTTGCGAGTAGGTGGTGGGCAGCCCCAAAAGGTAATTCGGATAGCCATCCACAAACCCAAGGTCATTGCCGCTCGTGTAGCAGATCGTCTGGGGCACTTGCGCGCCTGTATTGTCGGTACACAAGTTGGGCGTGGACGTGAAGGTAAATTCTCCGTTGACGTTGAAGAACAGCCGCTGGTTAAACTCCTGGTAGCGGTAATCGCCTCCGAATTTGAGCGTGTGTTTCCCAAGCACCTTGCTGTAGCCCTCCGACCACTGATACGTGTTGCCGGTCTGCGGCAACTGGCCCTCGAAATTGTTGCCAATGCTGAATCCGCCGCTGACGGTGATGTAGGGCACTCCTTCAAATTTGGCGCCCAGGCCCGGCGTGATGCCCAGTTTCTGCGAAGCTGGTATGGGCGTCCCCGCGTCGGACACCAGGGCGGTGTCCGAGGTGCCTGTGAAGCAGAACGGCGCGGCCGTTCCCGTGCACGAGCTCGTCACCGAGTTGGTCCTCGTCGGCTGGTCGAAGGCCCCCTGCCCCTCGCGGTAGAAAGTAAAATGAAACTCGTTCACCGCCGAACCGCCCAGGGTCCATGTATGCGCTACGTTTAGCTGCTGAGAAAGGGTATCGAACGAGCCCGGAAAGTTTCCAATATTGGCTCCCGCTGCCTGAAAGAAAGCGAATGGGTCGAGCACCTTGGACTTATCGTAGTAATAATAAATAGACACCCTTTGATTCTTCGTTGCGTTCCAATCGTACCGTCCCGTCACTTGGTCGCCGAAGCTTGTCCCCTTGGGCACGCCCACGAACTGATTGTCCGTCCCGGGCACGTTCGCCCCGGGGACAAATCGCAGTAGGTTAGCGGCCACGGGGTCAAAACACTGGGTGGGAATTTGCAGATTCGGGAAAATGGCACTATAGGGCTCGGCCGTTCCTCCCAGCGCGCCGGTGAGCGCAGCGCCACCGCCCGCCGCGGAAATCTGAGGCCCGCAGCGGTTGTTCAGGATGTTGGCCACTGTGGCATCGTTCAATACCCCGCAAAACTGCGGCGCAGCGGTCGCTCCACACGCTGGTTGGCCATTCGCTGTACCCAGAGCAGCAAAATTGCCCGCCAGCTCAGCCGGGGAAGGAATTGGCACCGGTGCGGTAGACATTCCCTGCACAATCCTCCGCCCTTCGTAGGAAAGAAAAAAGAACTGCTTGTCTTTCTGGATCGGGCCGCCCAGAGTGGCCCCGAACTGGTTCTGCCGGAATTCGGGTGTTGTCGTGTCGTAATACTGTTTTGCATTCAGCACATCGTTGCGGAAGAACTCAAAGACGTCGCCGTGCCAGGCGTTGGTCCCGGATTTCGTGACTACGTTGACCACAGCGCCGGAATTGCGCCCGAATTCAGCATCAAAAGTGTCCGTCAGCACGCGGAATTCCTCCACCGAATCCGGAGATGGTTGTACTCCCGGGAGGTTTGCAAACAGGTCGTTGCCGTCACCGCCGTTCACGGTGTAGTTGTTCGCGCGTCCTCGCGCCCCGTTCACCGTGACCACTCCCGCATCCCGGCTGCCGTAAAACAAGTCCAGCCCGAGCTGCGATTGAACCCCCGGCTGAATCTGCAAGAGCTGGTAGGTGTCCCGCTGGTTCAGCGGGAGCTGCACGACTGCGCGCGAGTCCACCACGGCGCCAATCTGAGTACTGGTTGTCTCCACCTGCACGGCGCTGGATTCCACGGTGACCGTGGTGGACGACTGGCCGATCTGCATGATGGCGTTGACCACGGCCACGTGGCCGATGTCCACCGCCAAATCCTTCTGCACGTATTTCTTAAATCCTGCCGCTTCCACCTCGACGTTGTATACGGCTACGGCGACGGCGGCGAATTCAAACGAGCCGTCTTCCCCGCTCGTCACCGAGCGCTGCGAGCCGGTTCCTTGCACGGTGATGGTGATCTTCGCCCCTGCAATCACCGCCCCGGCGGGGTCTTTGACGGCCCCCCGGATTCCCCCCGTTTGCGCGCGCGCCGCCGTTGCCAGGCACAGCACACACACCGCCGTCCCCAGGACCCGCAGAAATAGCCTCATACGTTTCCCCCGGGCGGCGGCCGCAAAAATCAGATTCAGCCGATCGGTTGCACGGCTGCCGCAACCTTACTATAATCCGGCAACCTTAGAGGAGGCCCCCATCCCTGTCAAGACGAAAGATTCGGGCGCCCGGCCGCGCACCGCCCCCGCAAACGGTCTGCTGCGCATCAGCGCGGCAGCGCGCCGCGTGGGTGTTTCTCCCTCGGTGCTTCGCATCTGGGAGCGCCTGGGGCTGGTGCGCCCGCGCCGCACCCGCGGCCGCTACCGCATCTACACGCCTCAAGACGTTCGGCTGCTCAAGCGCGCCCGCTTTCTCCGCCGCGCTCGGGGGCTCAACCCACGCGCGGTGGTGCACGTGTTGAAATCCCAGGGCCTGCTGAACGACGTGCGAACCCCTCCTGCCGCTCCCGTAGGCCCGCGGCTGCGCCGCCTGCGGCTCGCCCGGAAGCTTTCCCTGGCGACCGTGGCCCGTGCCACGCGAATCTCCGTGGCCTTTCTGAGCGCCGTGGAACGCGGGCAGATGAGCGCCTCGGTCGCAACGCTCCGGCGGCTCGCCCGCTTCTACGGCGAAAACATACTCTCGCTCTACGACGCCTCCGGCGCCGCGCCGCAGCGCGTCCGCCCGCAGGATCGCAAAGTGCTCGAAGCCGGCCCCGGTGTTCGCATGGAGCTGCTGGCCTGGGGAGATGCGGTGATGGAGCCGCACCTGTTCCGCATTGCCCCGGGTGCGGGAAGCGGCGAGGCTTACGTCCACGAAGGCGAGGAATTTCTTTACATTTTGCGCGGTTGTTTCGAAGTCGCTCTAGACGGGGGCGCGGCGTTTTCCCTCAAGGAAGGCGACAGCTTCTATTTCGAAAGCGGCACGCCGCACCAGTGGGTAAATCGTGGGAAGCAGGAAGCCTGGATTCTTTGGATCAATACGCCACCGACGTTCTGAGAGGAAATCCATGTCCCATCCGCAGCGACGCGCGCGCAAACTTGCACTTCTGCTGTACTCCGGCACGCTTATCCTCGCGCTGGCCTGGGTGGCTGCGGCCCGCGGCAGCGCACCCGCCCCAAGACACAGGCCGGAACCTGTCATCCCTGCCGATCTGATTCTGCTACACGCCCGCATCTACACCGTCAATCCGCAGCATCCCTGGGCCGAGGCGCTGGCCGTCTCCGGCGGCAAACTGGCAGCCGTCGGCACCGAACACGAGATCGCTGCTTTCCGCGGACCGAAGACGCGCGTGCTCGATGCGGGGGGCCGGCTCGTGCTGCCGGGGATCACCGACGAGCACACCCACTTCCTAGGCGGCTCTCTTTCTCTTTCCCAACTCGATCTCCACGGCGCGAACACCCTCGCTGAAATCCAGTCGCGGGTCCGCGAATTCGCCGCGAAGCATCCGGAAAAAACGTGGATTCTCGGACGCGGGTGGCTCTACTCCTCGTTTGGCGCCGAGGCACTGCCGCATCGCGAAGCTCTCGACGCCGTTGTGCCGGACCGCCCTGCCCTGCTTACCGCCTACGACGGTCACACCACCTGGGCCAATAGCCGCGCTCTCGCGCTGGCCGACGTCACGCGCGGCACTCCCGACCCGCCCAACGGCATCATCGTGCACGACCCCAAGACCGGCG
>Ga0187803_10001077_pt1 | contig 10680 bp, 10 predicted proteins | sample NC_wetland_sal_i_2_FD_132425 | JGI IMG/M metagenome (GOLD analysis project Ga0187803, IMG submission 132425) | Wetland sediment microbial communities from Neuse River Estuary, North Carolina, USA - Control_3 | ecosystem: Environmental > Aquatic > Freshwater > Wetlands > Sediment | place: USA...
CCTCGAGGGCGTGAACTACTCTTCCATGCGCTCCGGCCTGCTCATCGAGCGCGATCAATGGAAGATGCTGCAGACGCTCTTTAAGGAGCAGCTCCTGCAGCCCATTTTCGAATCTTGGATTTCGCTGGCTCTGCTCGCCGGCGTCCTGGTGCTCGATTCCCGCGATCCCGCCCGGTTTCTCGAGGGTAAGTGGGAACCGCGGGGATGGATGTGGGTCGACCCGCTCAAGGATGTGCAATCCAGCATCCTGGCGATCGGTGCCGGCCTAGATTCCCGCGATCGCATCATCGCCGAGCAGGGCGGCGATGTGGAAGAAACATTCGAGCAGCTCTCGGAAGAGAAAAAGCTCGCCGAGCAGTATGACCTCCAGCTCACCATCGAAGCGAAGGCTCCCACCGTCGACAAGGGCCCGAAAGAACAGGTCGAACCCGAGGACGAGGCCGGCGCGGGCGGTGGAGATGGTGGAAAGGAAGAAAAGGCGGCCGCCTCTGGCGCGGGCCGATTGATTCGACTGAGGAGCACCAAATGAACCCAACGCAAACGGCCGAACCCGTGAAGCTCGGAAGCACGCTCCCGGAACTCTACCGGGAATTTGAGATCCTCGAGATGACGCTCATCCCGAGAAAAGTTTTGACGGAGGAGGAAGTGCGGGCCCGGACGGAGCGCATCGCACAGCGCAGGGCAAAGAAAAAAGCCGGGGCGCCGGCGGAAGAGGGCGGGGAAGGCGGAGAAAATTCCGAGGACACTGATCCCGAAGAAGAAGAAGCGGAAGGCAAGGACAAAGACCGCTTTCAGATTTCGATCTCCTCCGAGTTCCCGGTGCAGCGATGGTTTGGGAAGGAGATCCTGGATCACTCGGCCGAGGCCGTGGACCTCTCGCGCGCAAAGCGCGGCATGGCATTTCTGGATTCCCACGATGCCAAGGCCATAGTCGGCATCGTGGAAAAAGTCAAAATCGGAGATGACAAGAAACTCCGCGGTGTGCTCCGGTTCTCGCGCAGCGCGCCGGCGCAGCAAATCAAAACCGACATTCTGGACAAGATTCGGCGCTTCATCTCCGTGGGCTACGTGGTGAATGAATACGTCCTGGAAAAATCCTCGAAAGAGGAAGGCGATACCTATCGCGCCACGAAATGGACGCCACTCGAGGCAAGCTCTGTCGGAGTTCCGGCGGACCCGACTGTGGGCCATGACCGTTCCGGTCAGGGCCGGCAATTCCCCGTTTTAGTTCGCAGCAGTAACCCGGCTTCCGAGCCGAATTCTAAGGAGGTCACCGTGGAAGCAAATACGCAAGTGCAAGAGTCCCGGACCGCCGCGGCTGAGATTGTTCGGCTCGGCCAGGTGCATGGGATTGACCAAACGAAAGTAGTCGAGTTCATCGCGGGCGGGAAATCCGTCGACGAGTTCTCGCGCTACGCTCTCGAGGAAGTCACGAAGCGCGGAGGCAAGCCAGTGAGGCAGCCGGCGGCCGAAGAGACCGAGCGCCTCGAGCTCACCGCGAAGGAGCAGCAAAATTACAATATGGCGCGCGGCATCATGACCGCGGTCCGCAACATCGAAGCCGCCGGCGGCGGCATGGCCGTGAAGCACGAGAACTGTTTTGAGATGGAAATCTCGCAGGAAATCGAGAAGAACTGGAAGGGCGAGCGGCATGGGGGAATCTATATTCCCTGGAGTTTGCGCCACGCCTGGACTCCGGAACTCCAGAAACGATTCGGCGACGTCCTCAGAAAGCGCGCCGGCCTCGGGGCCGGTCAGGCGCTTTCGGAAGTCTCGACCGCCGGCGCCGAGCTCGTTTTCACCGAGCCCGGGGAGTTCATCCAGTTTCTCTACAACCGGATGCGCGTGAAGGAACTTGGCGCGCGCACCATCGCCGGCCTCCGGGACAACGTTTCTTATCCGAAGCAGACCGGCAAGGCGAGCGGCTCGTGGGTGGGAGAAAATCCCGGGGCCGACGTCACCGATTCCGCTTTGACGCTCGGCGCGATCCCGAGTTCTCCGCACACCTATCAGTCCAGCTCGAGCTACTCGCGGCAGTTACTCGCGCAGGCGGTCATCGATGTGGACACCCTGGTCCGCGAGGACCTGGCCACGGATATGGCTCTGGCCACCGATTCGGTTGCGATCGTTGGCGGCTCCACGAATCAACCCGTGGGCATCATGTCGAACAACCAGGGAGTGCAGTCCTACGCGATGCTTTCGGATGCCGGCAACGGCGGAGCTCCGGCGTGGGACGACATCGTGAAGATGACGGAAATGCTCGAGGACGCCAATGCCGACCAGCTCGGCGACGGCGCCTGGCTCACCACGCCTGGCGTGAAATCCTCGCTCAAGCGCACGGCGCGTTTGGGGAACACCATCGGTTTGCCGATTTGGGCCGATGACAACACGGTCGATGGGTTCCGCTCGCGGTCCTCGAACCAGATCCCGAAAACGAGCACGAAGGGTGGAAGCGGGGCGACGCTGCACACGCTCATTCGCGGAATTTTCGAGACGATGGTCATCGGAATGTGGGGCAGCGGGTTCGAGCTCGTGGTCGACCCGTATCGCCTGAAGAAGCAGGGCATGATCGAGCTCACCACGTTCATGCTCATCGACGTCACCCTGAAGTACCCGGTGGCCTTCGTCGTCGCCAAGTACGTCGCCACGGTCTAATTGCTTTCCGGACGCGAAAGCGGCCGGCAATTGAGAGAACGATCCGCGAGCGCCGTTCACCCTCGGCGCTCGCGCGTATCGCGGAAAGAGAGTGCAGCGATGGCAGGTGAAAAGAAAAACGTGAAGCGGGTACGGTTGACGCGCTCGCTCCTGTTGAACGGTGAGCATGCCGAGGCCGGCTCCATTCACGAAGTCTCGCGTGCGGTCGCGCAGCTACTCATCGGGGCAGGCTCGGCCGAGGCGCATCTCGAGGAAGGCGAAGAACCGGAGGCCGCTCCTACCACCGTCAACCGCATGGAGCATGTGAGCGAACGCGACCCTCGCACCAAGCAAGTCGCGCCGGCGCCGCCCAAGGTCAAGAAATAAATGCCGCTCCCGCTCACGGTCCCGCCGTTCGGTGATGCCGATCTCCCCGCGATGATGGCGGACTTTGGCGTCCCGGTGACGGTGGGAACTGTGGCCGGCCTGGGCATCCTGAATGAAGCCGACGAGATCCTGGTGCAGGACGCCACCCGCGGAGGCGTGACGGTCCTGATGACGACGGTGACGGTTCAGACCACCAAGTTCCCGACCATGAAAATCGGAGACGCGGTAGTCGCTGGCAGCGTTTCTTTTACGATTCGTGAGCGCCTCCGCGTCGGAGATGGCGCTCTCACGAAACTCCTGCCAGGAGTCTAAGCAGCACAAATTTTCGGAGGAGGCACTTCGATGAGCAAGACAGCGACACTCGGGCTCGTGAAACCCACGCACGGAATCAACGTGGTGGAGGGCAATGCTCCCAACGGCGCGCCGAACGAGGCCGCCAATCTCGATGCTATCGATGCCGCAATTGCGGCTTTGAACGGCGCCGGCCAGGGCACATTCGTGGTGACTGCTCCGACGGCGGGGCAAGTTATCTCAAAGAGCGTGACGGTCGACGCGCAGGCGACTTTGCGGCTGATCGATTCCGAGCTCACGCTCGGTTTCCAGGGTACGACCACCGTGACCGGCAGCGTCGCCTCGCTTCGCGGGAATACGACCATCGCCGCCGGAACGACCATCACCGGCGCCTCCTACGTCTACGGGACGCAGGGCAAACTCACGATTCAGGGAACGCACAGCGGCTCGGCGGAAGTTTCTTGCGGCTTGCTCGGCCAGCTCGATCTTTCCGCGGCAACGGCCGCGACCGCTCCGCTCGCAGCGATTTGGGCGGACTGCGGCGCGACGATGTCCGCCGGCATGGGTGCTGCGGCCGCAAACATCGATGCAGTGGTGGTCTATAACACCACCGCCACCAAAATCAACGCGGCGCTTCGCGTCGACACGAATAGCACGTATTTCCTGGACCTCAGCGATGAAGGCGGCGGCCACGGGGCAGGGAACTGGATCATCGGCACCGCCAAGGGTTCCGGATGGGACAAGAGCCTGAAGATCAATCTCAACGGGACGCCGTACTACATCCCGTGTAACTCGCTGCCGAGTTAGACGAGGCGGGCATGGGCGATGTGAAACAAATCTTGGAGACGCGCGGCCTCAACTTGGCCGCGCGCATCCATCTGCTTTCGATCCTTCCCCAGGAAGGCGACGTCACCACGCTGCGAATTGTCCGCGAACTCCGAGAATCGCTGAGTCTCACCGAAGACGAGCACAAACAGTTCGGGGTGACCACGGTAGAGCAAAACGGCCAGGTCACATTCACCTGGAGCAATGCGGCGGCCGCGGCGGCTCCGCGGGAGTTCCAGTTCAAAGCGAAGGCCTTTGCCATCATCATCGAAACGCTGAAACGCCTCGACCGCGAAAAAAGGCTTCGCGCCGAGACTCTCGCGCTCTACGAGATGTTTGTTGAGGAGTGATTTTGGCGACACCGATTCCAGTTCCGGTTTCAATTCGCGAGCAGGTGATGCTCGCGGCGGTGGCAGCTATCAGTGCAGCGACGGCGCCACGCGGAACCGATATCGTTTCGCGGCCCGCCGGCCTGACCATCCACCGGGAGAGAACCCGGCCGATCGAGACCGACTCTCTCCCGGCGGTGATGCTCTACGCGGAGGATGACCCGCCGAAAACTTTGGCGCGCGAGGTCTATCGCGCACCGTTCACCGAGCGACAGCTCTCGCTCGGCATCGAATGCCGGGCCGAGGGCTCGGCGAGTGTCTCGCCGGATGCGGCGCTCGATCCCATCCTAGTGTGGACCGCGCTCGCGCTGTTCGCCGACGAAACGCTCGGCGGCCTGGCGAACGGCATGGAAGAAGGCAGGACGGTGTGGACCTCCCGGGAGGGGAACGTCCCAATCGCCGCGGCCAAATGGAGTCTAATCATTCGGTTCCGGACGAGCAGGCTCGATCCGACTTCAAAGTCTTAGGAGGACACAATGCCAGGTTTGAAGTACCCCATCGCGCATGTCCCGATGCTCGGAAAAGGCTCGATCCTGCTCGACATTTTCGATTCGAGTGGGCTCCCCACCGGCTTGAGGCATCTCGGAAACTGCACCAAGTTTGAGCTCGACCTGAAAGACGACATCGCCGAGCTCTACCAATCGATCAACAAGAACGTGACGCTCATCGCCACCGCGCTGAAAAAGCGCCAACCGAAAGTTTCCATCACCGGCACGGATTTTTCTTCCGACCACATGGCCATCGTGCAGATGTCCTCGGGAAAGACGGAGCTCTCGATCAGCGCGGCGACGGTCACGGCGGAGACGCTCATCAGCGCGACCGCCGTCTCGAATTGCGTGGGCCGTTTCTTTCGGACGGCCAAGATAAACCTGGACATGACCGAGGCCAATGTCCCGGTTCTCACGCAGGGCAGCACCACGCTCGCGTCAGGCACGGACTACGTGGTGTCCGATCCCGCTTCCGGCCTGATTTACATTCCCGCGGGCTCCACGATCGTGCTGACCGGCGCCGGCGCCGTCGCGGTGACAATCACCTACCACACACTCCTGGGGACGTTCGACCAGGTGGCCGGCGCCACTGTTCCGTTCCAACAGGGCCATCTCGTTTTCGTTCCGGACCCGGTGGACGGTCAGAAAATCGGCTGCGATATCTGGCGCGTGAACCTGAATCCGAACGGGAACGTGGGGCTCATCGCCGAGGACTATGGGAATTGGACGCTCGACGGAAACATCCTCGACGATACGGCGAACCATCCCGACGCGCCGTTCTACCAGTACACATTCTTCTAGGGAGAGCAACGTCTGATAGGGGAGGTTGCTTTTCCGGAAGATGACGGGGAGCTCCGCTAGGGCTCCCCGTTTTTAGAAATCAGCGGGCTCAGGGCAGTCCCGGAGGCGAAATGTCCTACACGATCACTCTCGACGGCAGGAAGTTCACCAGCGTCTCGCAATCCATCACGGCCAACCAAGACGATTACATTCTCGGGCATCTCCGGCGCGCCGGCGCGATCGAGGTCTTGAGCGATCTCGATGGTGTCCAGCGCACGCAGGAACAACGCGCGGAGGATCTGCTCACGCGCATCCTGCTTTCCGGGGAGACGCACCACATCCTGGCCGGCTGCCTGACCGAAGAAGGCCACACGTGGAATCGCGCGGAGGCCGGCGCCAATGCCGATCGTTTTTCGCAGATCACCGACGTCGACGAGAAAACAGCGATGCGCTCCTCGCTCGTGAGGTTTGTCATCGGTTTTTTTTCGTTAGGGGACAAATCATCGGAGACTTCCCGGAGATCTTCGAGCCCGAGCGCAAAGGCCCCCCCTACAAAGAACGCGGCTCCGCGACGCTCGGGGACTTCGAGCTCCTGATTCGTGAGGTGGCGCGCGGCGATGCCGACCGGATTCGCCTGGTGATGGCCTGGCCGCTCCGGGACCTCTTTTTGGCCTACGTGGAATGCTTGAAGGCCGCAGCGCGACGCATGTACGAAGTCGATGTGCTGGTCTGGAGTTCACTCGCTCCGCACCAGCGAAAAAAAACGGATCCGCCGGCCGTCCCGCGGATCTTGAGGAGCTAGATGGGCACGCCTCCTGATGTGAAAGTCAGACTGACCGCCGAGGACACCGGCGTCGCGGCGGCCATCAAAGAGCTCACTTCCCAACTTAAAAATCTGAAGAAGCAGCAGGACGAGACGGCCGGCTCGAGTTTTTCGCTCAGTCGCGCGATGTCCGGAATCGCCGGCGTCGCTGCCACCATCGGCCTGGCGCGCATCGGGAAAGAGGCCTTCGATTCCGCGGTCAACATCGGAAAGATGTCCGACAAGACCGGCCTGAGCACGCAGACGCTCAGTGTATTCCATAAAGTCGCGGGCGATGTCGGCGCCTCGACCGAGGCGGTTGACCGCGGCCTCATTCGCGCGTCGCGTTCGATCACCGATTTCGAAGCCGGCGGGAAACGCGCCGCGCTCGCTTTCCAGATCCTCGGAATCCGGCAGAAGGATTTTGTCGGCCTGAAGCCCGACGAAAAAATAAAACTGATCTCGCAGCGCATCGGCGAGATGCAGGCGGGACTTCAGAAGGCCACGGCCACGCAGCTCATTTTTGGCCGCGGCTCCGGGGACCTGACACTGGTGATGAACTCGCTCGCCGCGCAGGGGTTCGATAACGCTACCGCGGCGACGTCGAAGCTCGGCCTGCTCCTCGATCAGCAATCCGCGGACACATTTCGGGAGGCTAAGGCCTCCATTCAGGAACTCACCGACGTCGGCCAGGGAATGGCCACGCAATTCGAGGCCGGCATGTTGCCGGCGATCTCCGATGTCGGCGAGGGCCTGGTCGACTCGCTCACCCAGGGTGGCGTTTCGTTCCAGGAAATCGGCCGGTATGCCGGCGAGGCGGTCCGCGGAATCGCTCTCGTTTTTCTCGGCCTCGGCCAGACGCTCGGCACGGTGGCCGAGAGTATCGCGGATGTATTCGCCGCGGCTTGGAAATTTGTCCGGAACGAGGCCTCGACGGACCTGGCCGCCATCGGCCAGGCGGCACATGGGCATCTCACCCAGGCCTGGACGACGCTCGCCGAAGGAGCGCGGAACTCGACGGCCATCGTGACGGACGAGGTGGCTCGCCAGAAGGCCATGTACGCTTCGCTCGGCGCCAGCATGCGGGCGGACGTCGCCAATCTCTTTCCCTCGGCCGATGAAGAAGAGCGCCGGCGGAAGGCGCGCCTGGCGCGGCTCCGGCCGGAAAAACAGACCGAGGGCCCGGAGGCCTCCACGCTGGCGCCGCCGAGTGACGTCGCAGCCCGGGCGGCTTTCGCTCTGCTCGAGAAGCAGCTCCAGGACGAGCTCGCCATCCGGCGCGCCTACGCGAAGCAGGCCGATCAGGTCGATAAGGACCTCTACGAAAAAGGCGAACTTACTCTGGCGGCCTATTACGAGCGGCGCCGCGCGGCCGTCACCGCGGACACTCGCGCCGAGGTGGATATCCTGAAGCAAGGCCTCGAGGGAGCGCAGGCCGACGTTCAGAGAGCCGCGCAGGAAAAGGCCGCGGCGCTTTCGCCGGCCGACGTCGCCAAGGCCGAGGCGCAAAGGCTCGCCGCTCTCGGAAAAGTCGACGAATTCCAGACGAAAATCATCGAGACGCAAACGGCCGGTGCGACCAAGGCGCAGGCTCTCGATGCGGAGGAGTTCAAAGCTCGCGAGGAAAATCAAGGCAAGATTCTCGACTTCGAGAAGCTCGTTGCCAAAACCAAGCACGATGGCCTGGCCGAAGCATTGAAGGAAATCGAAATCGAGAAACAGAAATTGGCCATCACGCTCGCGCAGTCCGGGATGTCGAAGGAGGAAATCGCCAGCCGGCTCGCCGCATACTCGCAAATCAAAACGGCCGAGGCCACGGTCGACGCCGATCAGAAAAAAGGGCAGGCCGTGCTGAAGGAGCTCGCCGACGAACGCGCCGAAGTCGAGGACCAGGTGAAGAACGGGAAACTCTTCCAGGTCCAGGCCGATGAGCAGATTCGCCAGCTCGAGCTCGCGCGCCTCCCTGTACTGAAGGAAATCGCCGCGGAGATGCTCGCGCAGGCCAAAGCCTCTGGCGACGAAACAAAAATGGCCGCGGCCGAGGACTTCCAGAAGCAGGTCGACCAGGTCGGGACCAACGTAAATACCGTAGGGCAGCACGTCGCGGTGATGCGCGAAGGTCTGCAGAGTTCGCTCACCGGAGGCCTGGAGAACTTTTTTGGCAGCCTGGTCCACGGTACGCAACGCGTGAGCGATGCGTTTCGGAATCTGGCCGGCAGCGTCATCGGCTCGCTCGCGCAGATGATGCAGAAGATGGTGGCGCAGATGATCATCGCCAGGCTTATGCATGCCGCGATGGGCGGATTCGCCGGCGGCGGGAGTGTCGGCGCCGCGAGCTCGGCCGGTGGCGGCTCCGCAGCCGCGGGTTTCGCTGAAGGAGGACTGATTCGCGGATTCGGCGGGCCGAAATCCGACTCGATTCCGGCGCGCGTCTCTCCGGGCGAGTACATCGTGAAGGCGGATGCCGTGTCGCAGTTCGGGCTCGCCAATCTCGAGGCCATCAATCGCGGGCTGAAAATTCCTTCGCTCGAGCGGCTCGCACTTCCCAAATACGCCGAGGGTGGCCTGGTGGGGCCTCCAGGCGGCGCCGGCGACTCTACGATCAATCTCGGAATCGGGCTCGACGAGGGCCTCATCCTTCGGCATCTCTCGAGCAAGGCGGCAGGGAACATCATCCTGAACCATCTCGCCAACAATCCGAAGGCTGCGGCGAAGGCGCTTTCCAGGAGCCAATAGCATGAGCGTACAAATCGGCACCGCGACGGATTACGCGGATCTCCTGAATCAGCTCGACACTTTCCTCACGTCAGGTGGGATGGCGCTGACTCCCTCGTTTACCGGCGCCGGCAACGGCACGATCGCGGCCGCCGGGGGATCCGCGAGTGTGGCCGAAACCATCACCGTGACATTCAGCAGCTCGACGGCATTCGATGTGGCCGGGTCGATTTCGGGAAGTCTCGGCTCTGGCGTGGTGGGCACGCCGTTCATTTCGACCAAAGCCAATCTCACCGTCACCGCCGGCTTGGTTGCATTTTCCGCGGCGGACGTTTTCACTTTCGCAGTGTGCCCGCCGTGGACTTCGCTCCGCCGCGTCGCGGGTTCCGAGATGATTTGGGAAGCTCCGGGAAATGGCGGGCTCGATCAGATCATCGTGGGGGCGAAGACGTTTTCGGATGTGGGCACGGATTACTACAATTGGCGCCTGGGCGGATTCATCGCATACAACTCGGCTTCCGCGTTCAATCAGCAGCCCGGTTACCTCGGCGGCTCCTCGCAGGCAAATCCTTCGCCGGTTCTCACGCTCTGGAACTCTTCGATCCCCTATTGGTTTATCGCCAACGGCCGACGCGTGATTGTGATCGCCAAAGTTTCCACCGTCTACGTCGCGGCGTACCTGGGCCTGCTCGCGAGCTACATGTCGCCTGGCGCTTTCGCTTACCCGCTCGTGGTGGGAGGGAACCTGGCGTTTCAATCTCCGGAACCTGGCGCGACGAGTCCTAATTGGCGGTGGAGTTACACCGGCGCCGACATGCGAAATTTTCCCATTCCGCGGGCCGCAGTTCTCGGCCGCGATTCCGACAGCTCGCTCATGCTGCGTCGCACATCCGGCGCCTGGCGCGGTTTCGATGTGATGTACTCGGAGCAGACGTATGGCCAGGTGTGGCCGTTCGCCTATGCGGACACCGGCGTGAACTACGATTGGCGGCCGAACCTGGACGGCGGCTCCCCGCTCCTGCCAATTGTGCTCTTTGATTCCACGCCGAACATCTATGGTGAGCTCGACGGCGTCCACGCCACGAGCGGTTTTTCGCAGGGCTCGGAAAACACGGTCACCGTAAATGGCATTCCCTATTTGCTGGTGCAAAACGTTTTCCGTACCACCAAAGCAGATTTTTTCGCCGTGCGATTGAGCTAAGGGGGAAAGATGTCCTACCAAACAGGCGCGGCTACTTCCACCGTCGATCTGCTCCAGCAGCTCGTGACCTGGCTCGTGTCCATCGGTTGGACGCAGGACCGCAGCGCATCGGAAGGCCTGGGATGGACGGCGTCTCTTCACAAGAGCGGGAACTACGTGCACCTGCGC
>Ga0187803_10001078_pt1 | contig 10676 bp, 5 predicted proteins | sample NC_wetland_sal_i_2_FD_132425 | JGI IMG/M metagenome (GOLD analysis project Ga0187803, IMG submission 132425) | Wetland sediment microbial communities from Neuse River Estuary, North Carolina, USA - Control_3 | ecosystem: Environmental > Aquatic > Freshwater > Wetlands > Sediment | place: USA...
ATGATTGCGCTCGGTTGGACGCTGCCAGATTCACGCCGTGTGGATCGCCTGCCCAAGTACAACCCGGCTCGGAAGAAGACCTTTTCCAGCTCGGACTGGCAGTACGTCTGCGAGCGGGCGTCACGAGCGTTTTGTGACCTCCCACTCAATGACCATGACATCGTTCGGTGGATCAATGACGCTGCGCAGGAAACTTCGCCGCGCAAAAGTCATCAGGACGGCCTGGATGCTTGCCTGTGTCTGCTGGTGGCCCTTTGCTTGGCCGAGCGAAAATGCTGCCTGATGGTTGGTGATCGTCAGAGCGGCTATATCGTCGTGCCGTACGGCGCCGGGCTTCATGCGGAACTCGATGCCCGCTGCAACAAGACTGGCAGAGTGCCCTCGGAGTGGGTGAAAGGGTTCCGGCTTCGAGCGGGTAAGGCGTGACCATTGCCATTGCTCGGCCGGCCGGCGCAAACCGCTGTTCTGCCGAGTCTGCGATTTTCCGCACCCCTACGGGGATTCCACTTACGTCTGCAGATGTGCCGTCGCCGACTGCAGTGCAGCTTCAGAAGCAATAAGCTCAGGAATTTCGAGCCGGATGGAAGTTCCCTGCCCCGGCCGGCTGTCAATCCTAAATGAGAATTCGGCGCCATAGAGCACATTCAGCCGCTCGCGGACGTTGGAGATACCGATGCCGGAGTCATACACCTCGTGCCGCTTTTCCTCAGGGATGCCGACTCCATCGTCGCTCACCTCGATGGTCAGCTTGCCGTTGTTCCGTGCGGCGCGGAGCGTGATGGTGCCGCCTTCGATCTTCGGTGCAATGCCGTGGCGGATGGCGTTCTCTACTAGCGGCTGGAGGATCATGCTGGGGACCACCGCGTCCAGCGCGTCGGGGTCGATCTGCTTCTGGATTTTCAGCTTGTCGCGCCCGAAGCGCACCACTTCAATGTCCAGGTAATCGTCGATGAATTCAATCTCCTGGCGCAGTGGTGAAAAGTGGACTTGAGCCTTCAGCCGCCGCCGGAGAATGTTGGACAGCTTCAGAATCACGGTGCGGGCCATATCGGGATCGAAGCGCACCAACGAAGAAACGGTGTTCAGCGTGTTGAAGAGGAAATGCGGATTGATCTGGCTGATGAGGGCATCAACGCGTGCCTGCATCAACGCCAGTTCCTGGTCCTCCAGCTTGCGCTGAATCCGGGCCGCGTTCCAGATACGCACCGGCAGGCCCACGCCCACCAGCGTGGTGAGCACGATCAGCACGTTCGTCCAGGGATGCGACGAATAAAGGAAGAAAAGCCTCTCGTGCGCCCCCTTCGACGCCATCCGGCCAATCCACAACCGGAAGATCTCCATAATTGCGACCAGCAACGAGAAAAGCACCTGCCAATCGATGGCGGGATGCTTGAACCGCTGTTTGATGGACCGGTAGAGACTTAGATCGATGAACGGCGAGAACTTCCATATTTCTTCTTTGTCAGGGCAGAGCAAGCGGGCAGACCCGGCAATCACCGCAAACAGCGGCGCCACCAGAGGCGCAATGAATTCGTGGCCGATCAGCCAAGCCGGCAGGCTCACCATCATCCCCACGCCCAATCCCACAATGGTGCCGCCCAGAAGACCGGCTAGGCCGGTAGCCTCCAAACTGAGGTCGGCGCTCTGGTACACGGCCAGCACGCGCGCCATCACGCCCAGCATGAAGGGCACACCGAGAAATGCGGTGAGTTCGAGTTTCTGGCGCGGCGAACGGCGCTCTTCCAGAATCAGGCGACGGAAGCGGCCAAAACGCGCCACAAATCCGGCCAGCAACGCCATTCCGCCCAGCTTGATGAGCAGCGTGACGATGAGCGGTGAAGAACTGACAGGATTCATGAGATTTTCGATTGTCGATTGCCGATTTTCGATTGACGAAGAAATCCATTGTCCGTTGTCATTTACGTCTTGGCGTCCGGAGCTCAGCCGGCGGCGAGCTTCTCTACGCAACTGACAACGGACTACCGACAACGGACGAGCTTACGCACTCGCCACATCGATCAGTTCCGCGTAGGATTCCGGCCTCCGATCGCGGAAGAACTGCCACGTGGAACGGACTTGCTGAATCATATGCAGATCGAGCTCGGCAACCAGAAGCTCATCCTTATCGCGGCTCGCCTGGGCGATAATTTTCCCGCGTGGATTGCAGAAATAACTTTTGCCGTAAAACTCGCCGATGTCCCACGGCTTCTCGCGCCCCACGCGGTTGATGGCTGCGACGAAATAGCCGTTGGCCACGGCGTGGGCGGGTTGTTCCAGTTCCCACAGGTATTCCGAAAGCCCGGCCACTGTCGCTGAAGGGTTGAAGACGATCTCCGCGCCTTTCAGGCCAAGCACCCGCGCGCCCTCCGGAAAATGCCGGTCATAGCAAATGTAAACGCCTACCTTGGCGTAGCGTGTCTCGAACACCGGGTAGCCTAGATTGCCCGGGGTGAAATAGAACTTCTCCCAGAATCCTGGGTGGCAATGGGGAATGTGATGCTTGCGGTATTTGCCCAGATAGCGCCCGTCGGCATCAATCACCGCCGCGGCGTTGAAGTACAGCCCCGTCATTTCCTCTTCGTAAATCGGGACCACCATCGCCATGCGATGTTTTTTGGCGAGCTTCATCATGCGCTGGATGGTCGGCCCTTGCGGAATGCGTTCCGTCAGCTCATACCATCGCGCGTTTTGCTCGGCGCAAAAATACGGCCCATAGAAGAGTTCCTGAAGGCACAAAATCTGGACGCGCTTCTTTCCCGCCTGATCGATCAGTTTGACATGCTTCTCCAACATCGCCTTCTTGATGTCCAACAGTGAGTGGCGTTCCGGAGACAGATCATTCGCCGCCTGAATTAAACCGCATCGCACGATGTTAGGCACAGAGAACTCCTCTTTTCCATTTTAATGCAGCAATTTCGGGTAATCTTCGCCACCGCGCCACCATCATATCGCGAACAGCGGAAGGTAGCTAGCACACGACGATGAATTGGCGAGGTTAAGGATTGGTTCAACTGGCTGGCAGGAACTGAAACTTGCCGTTGTCCTTGATTCGAAATCGACAAGAGCAGGAATCAGCGCCACACATCACGGGCTCCTCGCCAACGAACTGGCAATAAGTGATTAAGGCGGGCATGCCGCACCACGGGCACGCGAGCACTGCAAAAAACGCCGATTCAATCAGCCCACGCAGGTTCGAGCCAGGGTCGATCAGGATAACGTCCCCGGGACGCATCGAGCTGAACTGTTCCTCGCCCACTCGATTCAAGGTGGCAGGCGCGATCTTTAGTTTCATTTTGGGACTTTTCGATCTGCTATGCCATGATCGCTTGTTGTCAACGATTGCCATCTTCTATCGTGTTAGCGGCGACCGCCCGATGCACCCGCGCCAAAAAGCTATCAGGTATCGCTAAGTGTCGAATACAGAAGAGAATCGCGTCGTGTGATCGTGCGCCTCTCTATCCGGCGGATGCGAAGGACTAGTCCACATCATGCACCGTATGAGGAACCGTAACGGCCACACCTTCACTCACTACAACGTGGGGCCCGACCAATTCCCGTTTTGGAACCGAGCGCCTAATCGCTTTGCTGATCGAAGGGGCGACGGTGTTCCAAATCAATTATTTTGCCCACCCACCAGAGGTTCATCGGCCGCATTGGGTATCAGCATGAGCGCAATAGTCTTCAATAGCCAAAACGATACTGCCTTGAACCGGCGGCTGTTGTGGTGGAGTGATAAGTACTCCAGCACGATAGTTCTGATCCAACCGTGAGGTGCGCCTCTCTGTTTGTGCCCCGCCCTCTCACCAAATTGCCAAACCCCGGCAAGACAGGTCCATCGGCAAATTGCAGCCTCGGTATTCCCAAATTGGAACTCCGCCATCAGCGAGTGGGGATTAAACACCTGTAACGAATGCAGAAATGAAAAGGCGACGTCGTGTGGCCATCGAAGAACGACCGCGCCAGGGGTTTTGAAATCAAGAGATTCCAGCTTGCGGTGAGCTGAACGCCGGGTTCGCGTTCCGTGCCGGAGCGATTGGCACGCGACGTGCTCTACCACGAGGCAGCACGAGACAACAACTGACGGACGCTAAGAAACGGTGCGACAAACTGTCAGGCGCCGCGGGCGAAGCTCGCCACGAACGGCGCGGCAGCGACAGCACTTCGCGGTTCCATTCTTCGAGAGGTGAATGATGGCTAACGACAAACCTGAACTCGAGCGCCACGCTAAAATTGAGACAATTCGCCTGAGGCGGCACAACCTCCCCTCCGACGCGACGCAGCCTTCCGGCTTGGCGCCCCAAGCCACGGGTGGGCATACGCTTCCCCAAGCTAGCGATTGTGATTGCGAGGCCCGCAACCAGAAAGTGGTCAAGATGCTCCCGCTGCTCCATCGGATCGCGAAGAAGATGCGCGTTCACCTTCCTTCTCACGTGGAGATGGACGATCTGGTGGGAGCCGGCGCTTTAGGTTTGATCGACGCGGTCGAGAGATTCGACGTGCGCAAGAACGTGAAACTCGAGAGCTACGCCCAACACCGGATTCGCGGGGCCATCATCGACAGCCTGAGGGCCATGGACTACGCTTCCCGCGACCAGCGCAAGAAAAGTAAGAGAACGGAGGCGGCGTTCCGGGAACTGGAAGGTCAACTGGGCCGTCCGGCCACCGATGAAGAGTTTGCCGATGCGCAGGGCATCAGTCTGAAAGCCTGGTACAGAACGATCCAGGAATTACAGGTGCTCGGCCTCGAGTGGCTGCGGCCCATGGATTCTAACAGCTCCCGTTATTCCGTCGAAGATACTCTTTGCTCCCACGATCGGCACGATCAGTTCGATTTGTGCTATCTGCGAGAGAAGAGGGAGATCCTGAACCGCGCTCTGGCGGGCCTGCCCGCCCGCGAGCGACACATCTTGCTGCTCTATTACGTGCACCAGCGTACGATGAAGCAAATCGGAGTGGAACTGAACATCGATGAGTCGCGCGTCTCGCAACTGCACACCGCAGCGCTTCTCCGTTTGCGGACCTCCGTGATGACCCTCTTGCGCGCTCCACGTCACAGCGCCGTAGTGGCTGGCGAGGAGCATCAGCTCCGAGCCGCGTGACAGAAGTGGAAAATGGAAACTGGAAATTGGAAACTGGAAATTCTCGGGTTGAGCCCGCGCCCGACGCCGAATTTCGAGTTTCCGTTTTCCAATTTCCAATTTCTAATTTCCAGTTTCCGCTTTGACATTTCCTCTCCAGCATTCGACAATCGACAATGACATGGACCGGCACGAAGGCAGAACATTTGAGAACCAGCACGTCGTCCTCGACAACGGAGTTTTCATCAATTGCGTCTTCAAGAACTGCAGCCTGGAATACTCGGGCGGCGATGTTTACGTGCAGAACTGTCAGGGTGAAGGATGCCAATTGGTCTGGCGGGACGCAGCGCAGCGAACCGTGTTTCTGCTTCAAGGGTTGGGCTTGATGGCCCCACCTATCCCACCTGGCGCGCCGCCCGCACCGAGCCGCGTGCAATAATTGCCGATTGGCGATTGCCGATTGCCGATTGTTAAAGAAGAAATTGGAAAATAGAAACTGGAAAATCGAAGAGCCGTCAAGATTCCGATTCGAGTTCCCTCTCCCAATTTCCAATTTCTATTTTCCAATTTCCATAGCGGGAAATCGGCAATCCCTCACCAGATTATCTTAAGCGCCAATTGAAACGTCCTCGGATCGAGCGCTGCCGTGGGCTGGCCCGCGAGGCAAGCCGAGGCGCTGGTCGGGTCGCAGAGCGGGTTCACATCACCCACGTTAAACCTATTGAAGAGGTTGAATGCATCCGCAATGGCTTCCACGCTGAATCGCTCACCCACGGGGAATTTTCGCGAGACGCGCAGGTCAAACTGAACAAAGCCCGGGCGGGTGAACGCGTTTCTCCCCAAACTACCTGTGCAACCAAGCGGGGGACTGATCGAGGCGGGCCCCAAAGATAAAGTCTGGTCGCAGACGGTTGGCAACGTGAAATGCACTCCAGGAAGGTACGGCGATTGAACTCCGGCCGAGCCCACGGATGGCCGGACCGTGTTCGAGCTGAATTGCAGAGCGTAGTCGGTGCCCGTCAACACCGTGAACGGCCGGCCGGACGAGACCTCCAGCACCGGCGCGACAATGAAGTCCGCCAGTATCTTGTGACCCAAATTTGCATCGGAGTGCTGAAACGGGCTGGTGAAAACGGCGCTGGTAATCCAGCGATGGCGCTGATCGAACGTGGAATTGCTGCGCTCGCGGCCAGGATAGCGGCTGTCCTGCGGCGTCAAAAGCGTTTGCAGGTCGGTTGAGTCGTCGATGGCATGCGACCACGTCCAGCCGGAGTTAAATTCAAAGTGCTGAGCGAATCGCTTTGACACGGTCACGGTCAATCCGTGATATATCGAATCGCCGGATGACTCCTGCTGGTCGATGTCGCTCCAGGGAACTTGAACGTTCGGAATGCCGGTGGGATAGCCAGCGATACCGGCCAGAGCAACTTCGGTTGCATAGCCGGCAGCCTCTCCGGCCGCACCCCCGATGGCCGTTGCAAAGGAGGGATTGGGGCCGGAGGGCCGGAAGAAATTAAAGAGGGCAGGACTGCCCAGGTACTGTCCGCTCAACGGCGCCAATGGGCCCGGACATCCAACCAGCACGCCCAGCGCGCCCGGCGCCACCACGTGCACACCGCAGGAGGCGGGGCTCGGCGCTACATCGGCCGCTGGCACTTGCACGCTCAGCGGCGTCGAGGGGCTGAATCCCGCCGCCAGCGAATTGCGGAAGTTGTTGGTCAAAAGCACGGCATTGGCTACGTTGATGTTGCGCGGCCGGTTCAGGTGCATGCCGTGGGTATAGGAATAGGAGGCGCTGATTTTGTAATCGTTCGCGAAGCTGTGCTCGATGGTGAAATTGCCCTGCTCCGCGTAGGCATACACGAAATTCTTCGCCGTGGGGAGCGTGAAGGGCAAGAGCGGAAGCGGGAAACCTGCGGTCATGAAGTTCTGGTTGGTGAACAATGAATTCGGAAACAGCGGATCGAAACGCTGCTGGTTCGGAAGATATCCCATAGTAGGAATCCCGGTCGTGTTCAGAACACCCTGAAAAATGGACGCCGCATTCAGAGCTTGGGTGGGGTTTGTCGCAGCCAGAGCGCGCGTGGGCACTCCTCCGCCGGCCAGCAACTGCGAGGACTCCGCGCCATCGGCCGTGTTCGAATCAAACGCCACGGCCAGCAACGGATGATCGTAGAAAAGTCCGTACCCGGCACGAATTACCGTGCTGCCGCTACCCGTTGGATCCCAGGCCAGCGCCACGCGCGGCGCGAAGTTATCCGTGTTTCGCGGGATGCCCTGCAGCACGCCGAACGCATTCTCGGCGGTCACATTCAAGGCGGTAGCGGGCGGGAAGACCGGCGTTAGCTCCACATCGTAACGCACACCGTAGTTGAACGTCAGGTGAGAATTAATCTTCCAGCTATCCTGCCCGAATCCCGCCAGTTCCGTATTGTGGAAGGGCCGGTTGGAATTCCCAATTCCCTGGATGAGAACGGAAGGCAGGCCCAGACCGTAAGACTGGAGGGCGGTGAATCCAGGCACGGCCACACCGTTAAACGAACTCGGCAGACCCAAATCGGTGGACGCGAGGGCGCCGAAGTTGTAGACGCCTCCAAAATTCAACTCGAAGATCTGGGATGTTTTCGTGTAGAGCTCAATGAGATTTGAGTCCCCTCCGAACTTGAGAATGTGGCGGCCCTTCGTCCAGGTGAAATCGTCCGCAAACTGCCAGCGCCTCTCTACGCGATCGACAGTGGAAAACGGCTCGCGGCCGAAAAACGCGAAGCCTGTGATATTCACGCCCGGTCCGGAGCCCCCCGCCAATTGCGAGTAGCCGTAGTGCAGGCCGCGCCGCGCAAACTGGAACCGCGCTTCGTTCACCATAGTAGGACCGATAAGCGTGGTGTGCTGCACCACGCCGGCCACGTCGCGGTATTGTTGAAGCGAGGTACGCGAGCCGGCATTCTGGCCGAAGTTTTCGTTTTGTGCGTTCACCTGAATGCCTGTGACCAGCGAGGGCGAAGCGTTCACCCTGAGCATGGTGCTGTTGCCCTCGTTCCAATAGTGATCGAGGCGCGCCGAATACAGGCTGGTGCCCTCAAAGACCGGATAGTTGCCGATCAAAGACTTCAGCGGGACATAGGATCCCGGCAATGGCACCAGGTTCGCCCCGGTGCAGGGGACGGGCGGCGTCGCGAACGGGTTGCAGTCGATGGGCAGCGGAAAGCGCGGCCCTGGAGGTGTGGGTACTCCCTCCCCCGTGGCGACGGCGCCGTAATCGATTCCATTGATCGCCACGCTCGAAGCGGAAGCTGCGAGCACGGCCACCTGGGCGGCCAACTGAGCGCCGCCGGGAGCGGTGAGCACCGCTGGATTGTTTACAAAGGCATTCTGGTCGGGGGTCACTAAGAGGCCCGGCGGCAATAAAGGAGCGAGAGGGGCAGGAGGCGTCAATGGCACCAGGCCAAAGTTGTTGGCGCCGATGTTGGTAAAGCCCGTCTCATGCCGCCGGGTGATTTCGTAGGATAAGAAATAAAACGTCTTGTCTTTCCGGATCGGTCCGCCCAACGTGGCGCCGGCCTGAACTCGCGTGTAGCCCTGCTTGATGGACTCGATGTTGCCGGTCGCGGGATCCACCTGCACCGAAAACGGATTGCGCGCTTGAAGGTATTTACTGCGCAGAAATCCGAAGACGTCGCCGTGCACGGTGTTCGAGCCGGACTTGGTCACGATGTTCACCACGCCGCCGGTGGCGCGCCCAAACTCGGGCATGTAGTTGCTGATGATCAGTTGGAATTCCTGCACGTCTTCCTGCGAAACCGTGGAGCGAATTCCGTTCACCGAGCTGTCACCGGCGTCCGCGCCATCCACCGAAACTTGATTCCCACGCGCTCGCTGCCCGCCGAAATTCAAGCCGCTGGTGGGCGCCGCGCCAATGGAGGGCGCGCTGTCCCGCGCTGCCTGGGAGTTGAGAAGCGTGAAGTTGACATAGTTCCTCCCATTGATGGGCAGCTCGTTGATCTGAAGTGTGGAGACGGTTTGCGCGACCGCAGTAGCGCGCGTTTCTACAAACTGCGCCTGCGCTGTGACCTGCACCTCTTCGCCCTTCTGCTTTTCAAGTTGTAGGTCCGCGTTCACCTGGGCGGACTGACCGATGGTGAGCACCAAGCCGGAGTTGCGATAGCGCGCGAATCCTGGCGCTTCCACCGTCAGTTCATAGTCCCCGGGAACGAGCCCGACAAAAGAATAGGCGCCGGTCTCGTCAGACCTGGTGCTGAACGCGACGTTGGTGTCGAGCCTTTTCACCGTCACGGTTGCTCCGGCCACGCTGCGGCCGGAGGGATCCAGCACTTGGCCGGACAAGTCCGCGGTATTCACCTGGGCATTCCCCACGGCGGCGAGCGAGAGCAAGGATCCAAGTGCGAAGACCAGGCAACACGCGAGTTTCTTGGAGCGCATCATCGTTCTCCTTTGTCGAGGTTCGACTTCTCGATTCATTACCACAGACTTCGCCGGGCGCATACCCGACGCGACAGTCGTGCGACGCAAAACTGAAGATTCCACACGATTCGGAATTGGCCGCTGCCCCGAAGCTCGGCCGATCGACGGAACTCCACCCCCGCACCACTCACCGACGATGCGCGCATTCTCCGTCCGACCTGCGCCGATGTCAAGCGCGGATTGAGGCGCTCGCTGAATCAACGATGCGTGGCGAGTGGCGCGCAAAAACAGTGTGTAGCGCGGCATGATGGAGAGCGCCTCTGCGGAGCACCGTCTCGAAGGCTTTAGTCGAAGTCGGGGCAACGGAATGCGGAAGGCCGGTTGTGGCTGAGGCTGGCCAGTGATCGCAGATTTGGGTGACAGTTAACTATATAGTTAATTATTGGGTGCGGTTGCCGAAGATCGAAGCTGAAGGAAGATCACCTTTGTTTTCATATACATTCGCAGATCGCACTAACTGCCTTTGTTTTCTACAACATTCCCGGAGTCTGGAATCTGGGTTCGTTCCAAATCATTTTCCTTTGTTTTCATACAGATTCTGGGTTCGTTCCACCACTTTTTTATTTTTGGTGAAACAGTGCTGATGGGGCGCCGCTTTGTTGAAAATACGACTACTTAGCGTGCTTGTTTTTCCCACTGTTTTCATCGAATATCATTTGTTTTCATATACATTCTGGGTTCCGAGGCCTTTTCAGAGAATTCTTACGCATGCCTGTCCCGCCCGATCATGCCATTCTCCGCTTCGCGCCATCGTCTCTGTTCGTCAAGTGAAGGATATGTTTCAATTATTGCAAACATTCCCTTAGCGCCAAAAGCCAGTTTAGCCCCGCTCGAAATAAAAGTCAAGTAAATAATGAACGTCCTATCAAAGCTCTCAGAACTCTCGACGAGGAAGAGAGGCTCTGTGTTCTCCGTGTCTCTGTGGTGCACAGTTTCTTCTCACCTCACGCGAGTTTCATCTTCTCCGGGTCCCAGCGAACGGCTTTACCCTGCTCGAGGCTCAGGTTGGCCAGCAAAGCAGCGCCCGCGGCACGAAATCCGAAAACCGGGTCTTCGACAACTGGCCGCCGAGCGCGCACGGCCTCAAAGAAATTCTTGAAGTGATCGTAACTGTCG
>Ga0187803_10001079_pt1 | contig 10666 bp, 10 predicted proteins | sample NC_wetland_sal_i_2_FD_132425 | JGI IMG/M metagenome (GOLD analysis project Ga0187803, IMG submission 132425) | Wetland sediment microbial communities from Neuse River Estuary, North Carolina, USA - Control_3 | ecosystem: Environmental > Aquatic > Freshwater > Wetlands > Sediment | place: USA...
CCGGAGTCGCCTCGCTCGACATTCTCGGCAATGTCATCCCTTACATCGCCAAGGAAGAAGAAAAAATGGAAGAGGAGACGCAGAAACTGCTCGGCACACTCAACGGCGGCCGCATTGTCCCCGCTCCTTTTGCCATGAGCGCGCAGTGCAACCGCGTCGCTGTCGAAGACGGTCACACCGAGTCGGTCTCGGTTCGCCTGAAGCGGAAGGCCAAGCCGGAGGAAATCATCGCCACCTGGAACGACTTCCGTGCAGAGCCGCAGCAGCTACGCCTGCCCAGCGCGCCGGAGCGGCCCGTGGTTTATCTAACCGCGTCGGATCGTCCGCAGCCCCGCTTCGACTGCGATCTTGGCGCAGGCATGACCACGGCCGTCGGGCGGCTTCGTCCCTGCAATGTCCTCGACTGGAAATTTACCGTGCTCTCGCACAACACGATACGCGGCGCAGCCGGTGCAGCGTTGCTGAATGCCGAGTTGCTGAAAGCCAAGGGATATCTGGGATGAAGAGCCTTTCCACCACCGAGGCACAGAGACACAGAGAAAAGCAAAATGATTGTCTTTCCTCTGTGTCTCTGTGTCTCTCTGGTGACTGTTGTCATCGCCGGAGGGATTCCCGCCCATGATCGTCATGAAGTTCGGCGGGACCTCCGTTCAAGACGCAAAAGCCATTGATCGTGTCGCCCAGATCGTTCAGGGCCGCCTGGCCGACCGCCCCGTAGTCGTCGTGAGCGCCATGGCCAAGGTCACCGATTCCCTGCTCGCCATGGGCAAGGCTGCGGGCAGCGGTGACCGCAAGACTGCTCTCAAAATGGCCCGCGCGCTGCGCGAGCGCCACTACGAAACCGCCGGAGAACTTCTCGGCACCGCCCTCTTCACCGAATTCCACGGCGCCCTCGGCACCGACTTCGAGGATCTCGACGAACTGCTGCGCGGCATCGGCGCCGTCGGAGAGATCACTCCCCGCACATACGACTATGTCGCCTCCTTCGGCGAAGTCCTTTCCAGCAAAATTGTGGCCGCCGCCTTCGTCGCCCGCGGCTTGCCGGCCGTGCACGTGGACTCGCGCCAGTGCCTGCTCACCGACAGCAGTTACACCCACGCCATCCCTCAGTTCGAAGAGACTAACGAGCGCCTGCGCAAGAAGATCGCGCCTCTGGTCAATAACGGCAGCGTTCCGGTCATGGGCGGCTTCATAGGATCGAATCGCGCCGGTGTCACCACCACCATTGGCCGCGGCGGCTCCGATTTTTCCGCCGCTATCTTCGGCGCCGGCCTCAACGCGCAGCGCATCGAAATCTGGACCGACGTGGATGGAATGATGACCACGGACCCGCGCCTCTGTCCTGACGCTCGCCGCATCAAGGTCATCAGTTTTGACGAAGCCGCCGAGCTAGCCTACTTCGGCGCCAAGGTCCTCCATCCCGCCACGGTGCTGCCCGCGATCCAGCAGAATATTCCCGTCCTCGTTCTCAACTCGCAGAACCCGACCTGCGAAGGCACTAAGATCACCGCCCGCGCCCCGCACTGCAACAACATCTTCAAGGCGATCGCGCTCAAGAAGAAAATCACGCTGGTCGAAGTCGCCGCGCCTCGCCGCCTGCTGGTACACGGCTACCTCAAATCCATCTTCGAGGCCTTCGACCACCACAAAGTCGCCGTGGATGTCGTCTCCACCTCCGAAGTCAGCGTCTCCGTCACCGCCGAGACCAACGAGGCCATCCCCGCCCTGGCGGCCGATCTCGCCAAACTCGCCGATGTAAAATACGAAGGCCGCAAGGCAATTGTCTGCCTGGTGGGCGAGAACCTGCGTGACACCGCCGGCATGGCCGCGAAGGTTTTCTCGCTGCTCGAAAACGTCAAGATTCGCATGATTTCCCAGGGCGCATCAGAGATTAACCTGACATTTGTGATCGAAGAGGATGACGCGGCGGAGGTTGTCCGGCGCTTGCATCGCGCCTTCTTCGCCGAAGCGGACCCGGAAGTCTTCGCGTAGGTTTCACCGCCGAGACGCCGAGTGCGCCGAGAAATACCTTTAGCTTTGCAGTTCGCTGGATTCTGGCTACCATTGTCATCCTGTACCGAACTGCCCTAACGGAGTGTTTATCCGCGGAAGAGACGATCCGACCAATCAAGCGGTTTAGCGCGAGTGTTGACAATTGTTCACTCGGCGTTCTCGGCGTCTCGGCGGTGAAAGATAGCCTATGCGTCTCCTGATCCTCGGCCGCGGCAAGACCGGTTCCCTCGTGGCGGACGTCGCCCGCGAACGCCGTCACCACCTCGAAACGCTGAGCGACGTCGAAAACGCTGATGCTCGCGCCCTCACTCCAAACTTGCTTACTTCCTTCGACGCCGTCATTGATTTCACGGAGCCCAAGGCCGTGGTTCCGAATGCCGAAGCCACAATCCGCGCCGGCAAGAACATGGTCGTCGGCACCACCGGCTGGTACGAGCACATTCCGCGCCTCCGCGAGATGGTCCTCTCGGCAAAAACCGGCTTTCTCTATGGCTCGAATTTCTCCATCGGCGTGAACCTGTTTTTCGAGATCGCCCAGACCGCCGGCGCCGCCCTCAAGTACGACTACTCAGGCCAGATCTTCGAGCGTCACCACGTGACGAAGAAAGACGCGCCGTCGGGAACCGCCCTTACGCTTCAAAAGATCGTCTACGGATCCGGCGATCAGAAACTCGAGATCGTCTCATTTCGCGAAGGCGATGTGGTAGGCATGCACGAAGTCGTCTTCAATTCCGTCGCCGACCGCATCTACCTTTGCCACGACGCCAAGTCGCGCCGCGGGTTCGCCGAAGGCGCCGTTCGGGCCGCCGAGTGGCTCCTCGGCAGATCCGGCTTCTTCGAATTCCGCAATGTCTGGCGCGAGCTGTAGGGCGGCTAGCGAGGACCCAAGGCTTCTCCCTGGGGACTGGAAACTGGGAACTGAGAACCAGGAACTGAGAACTTGCCCGAATCAGGCTTGCCAAATGCACAGAGGCGCATTTTGGCGTTATCCTTAGGACCATGCAACTCCGAGGCTGTGGTACAGCTCTGGTCACGCCGTTCACTTCCGACGGCGCCGTCGACGAATCTGCGCTCCGCAATCTGGTCGCCTGGCAGATCGAGTCGGGCATTGATTTCCTGATTCCCTGCGGCACCACCGGAGAAACTCCCACACTCAACCACGACGAGTGGCTGCACGTCATTGACGTGACTATCGAGGTCGCGGCCGGGCGCGTGCCCATCGTCGCTGGCGCGACATCGAACTCGACTCAGGAAGCGGTGGCCAAAGCCAAAGAGGTCGCGTCGCGTCCGGGCGTCAACGCCATCCTCACCGCCTCGCCCTACTACAACAAGCCGACGCAGGAAGGCCAATACCGCCACTTCCGCGCCATCGCCGAAGCTGTGGACAAGCCCGTCATCCTCTACAATGTGCCGGGCCGCACCTCCGCCAATCTCGAGCCCTCCACACTCGCGCGCCTGAGCGAAGTGCCCAACGTCGTTGGCGTCAAGGAAGCCAGCGGCAATATCGCGCAGATTGCTGAGGTGCTGAACCTGGTTCCTGAAACCTTCCTCGTCTTCTCCGGCGATGATGCCGTTACCCTGCCGGTGATCGCGCTTGGAGGCGTCGGTGTTGTTTCCGTGGCCTCGAATGAGATTCCGCGCGAGATGGCCGAGATGACGCGCGCCGCCCTCAACAACGACTGGCCGGCCGCCCGCGTGCTCCACCGCAAGTATCTTCCGTTGATGCAGGCCAACTTCATCGAGTCAAGCCCGCTGCCGGTAAAGGCCGTGCTTGCCATGATGGGCAAGATTCAGGAGATCTACCGCCTGCCGCTTCTTCCCATGCGCCGCGACACCCGCTCCAAGTTGCAGAAAATTGCCACTGACGTCGGATTGCTGATTCGCCCGGCAGCTCCGGCAGCGAACATCGAGTTTTATGTTTACGAGAGCTGGGCAGCCGGCCCGCACAAGGTCATCGTGCACCGTGCCTCGTGCGGCCAATGCAGTGCAGGCAAAGGACGCCCCGCCGGGCACGATCCCAATCATTCCCGCTGGCATGGCCCGTACAGTAATCTCGGCGAAGCGCGCGAGGCCACGCACCAGATACCCGGAGTGCTGATTCGCAGTGAGTGCAAGTGTGTGGCGTAGGGAAGCAGCCACGTGCTGCGAGCTACGAGCTTGAAGCAATAAACCTCATGAATTGTCATCCCGAGCGAAGCGAGGGATCTGCAGTCGCTCGCGTCTGTCGCGAATCATCGCCCGGCTGCTTATGCCCGATTCAATAACAGAGTTGAAGTCGGCCATCGAAGCCCTGTACAGGTCCGCAACCATCGCAGACGTGTTTGACGCTCGCCGCATCTTCGCAGACTTCCGCTCTCGCCTCACGCGCGGCGAGATTCGCGCCGCGGAGAAACTCGTTAACGATAAGGGCTCCCGCTGGCTCGTCAATCCCTGGGTCAAGCAAGGCATCCTGCTCGGCTTCCGCCTCGGCGAACTCAAGGAAATGTCGGACGGCGACGTTCTCAACTTCGTTGATAAAGACACGTTCCCTGCCCGCCGCTTCACGCTCGCCGACCGCGTGCGTGTGGTTCCCGGAGGCTCGTCCATTCGCGAAGGCGCTTACGTCGCGCCGTCGGTCGTCTGCATGCCGCCCATATTCATCAACGTGGGAGCCTACGTCGACGAAGGCGCAATGATCGACTCCCATGCCCTCGTCGGCTCCTGCGCCCAGATCGGCAAGCGCGTCCACCTCAGCGCCGCCGCCCAAATCGGAGGCGTGCTCGAGCCGGTCAATGCCGCGCCGGTGATCATCGAAGACGACGTCCTGGTCGGCGGAAATTGCGGAGTTTACGAAGGCACGCTCGTCCGCGCCCGCGCCGTGCTTGGCGCGGGAACAATTCTCACGCGCTCCACGCCGCTCTATGACCTGCCCCGCGGCGAGGTCTACCGTGCCACCGCCGACCATCCACTGGAAGTCCCAGAGAATGCCGTGGTCGTGCCCGGATCGCGCGCCGTGAAGAAGGGCAAGGGCAAATCCAACGAGTGGAACCTGTCGCTCTACACGCCGGTGATCGTGAAGTATCGCGACGAGAAAACCGACCGCGGAGTCGAGCTAGAAGACTGGTTGCGATAGGCGAATAGGTTGGTCCCATTGCTCTGGGAGCCTGTGGGCGCTTTACTTCATGCTATAACGTAAAGTGATGACAGAAGCCACTCTTTCGGCAAAGAACCAGATCGTAATTCCCCGCGAAGCTCGCGAAGCGCTGGGCCTGAAACCCGGCGACAAGATTCTTGTGCTTGTTCGGGGCGGGAAAGTCCTGGTCCTGCAAAAGCCGAAGTCTTATCATGCCGCGATTCGCGGATTAGCTGGCGGCGCTTATCCCAAGGATTATCTGCGGAAGGAACACCAGAGTTGGGAGTAGAACGGCTCCGCCCTTTCTCCGGCGTCATCGCCGGATCGCTCTGGACACGAGCATCTTCATTTATCAATTAGAAACCAACCCGAAGTATCTTGCCTCCACCGACCCTATTTTTTCGTGGTTTGAACAACCGGGTTCCAGAGCGATCACATCCACAATCACGATGACAGAATTGCTGGTCCTGCCGTACCGCGAAGGCGACGAACAACGGGCTGACGACTTCTACGGTTTGCTTTCTACCTACCCCAACCTGGAGTGGGTTGCACCGAATCTAGAGATCGCGGAGCTCGCGGCCCGGATTCGCGCTGTTCATCGCCTGCAGACCCCCGATGCACTACAGGCCGCGACTGCAGTGCACTCAATGGCTACCGGTTTGATAACCAACGATCCGGTCTTTGAGCGTGTGGACGGCTTCGAAACTCTGGTTCTCGACCAGCTGATCTAAGCGTCCGACAGACCGAAAATTTACATTTTCCTGACAACTTGCCGTTCGCAATCAGCCACAATGCGCGAGTCCGAAGTCCCGGACCAATTCTTTGCATAAAGGTGACGCATGAAATCCCCCAGCTTGTTCCCTCTCCTCTTCTTGTCGCTCGTGATCGCGGCCTCCACTTGCGCCGCCGCGCAAACCTACACCATGACCGATCTGGGCACGATTTCAGGGATGGACTACAGCGTCGGCCGCGGCATCAACGCGACCGCACAGACGACCGGCGCCTCCGGCAAGAACAACAGCTACATCGCTCACGTTTTCGTGAACACCGCCGGCACGTTTGGCGATCTCGGTACCTTGGGAGGAGAGACCGGAGTCGGCAACGGCATTAACGCCTCCGGTCAGGTTGCCGGATACTCCACGAACGCCTCCGGCACCTATCGCGCATTCATCTCAAGCGGCGACTCGCTCATCGACATCGGCGATCTCGGCGGCGGCTCGGCAGTGGCCTATGCCATTAACGACGCGGGACAGGTCGTCGGCTCGGCGGCGACGGCCGACGGCAGCAATCACCCGTTTCTCTACAGTAACGGCCAGATGATCGACCTCGGCACCCTCGGGTCGCCCGAAGGCGGCCAATGGTGGAACAGCGCGGAGGGAATCAATAATTCCGGCGTCGTCACCGGCTACGGGTACACGTCGCAGGGCGGTCTTAGCGGTTTCATCTGGAGCAATGGAAAGATGACGCCGTTAGGATCGCTAGGCGGAAACTGGACCGAAGCGTACGCCATCAACAACAAAGGCCAGGTTACCGGCATCTCTGCTAATAAGGCCGGAAATAATCATGCCTACATCACGGATGCTTCGGGAAAGCTGAAGGATCTGGGTTCGATCGGCGGGAAATTCGGCACCACTTGGGGCTTCGGAATCAACGACGCCGGAGTGGTCGTCGGGCAAGGCACTACCGCGCAGAACGGGTATCACGCGTTCGTTTACAACGGCAAGAAAATCCAGGATCTGAACAAGCTGGTTGTTCCCAAGAACTCCGAATGGGTGCTCATCGAAGGCCGGGGCGTTAATAACGCCGGTCAGATCGTCTGCACCGGCATGCGCAGCGACGGAACCGAGCACGCCTTCCTGCTCACGCCACGCTAAACCGGGGAACCGCGCAGGCGCGAGCTGCCCGCGCGGTCTTCTATTGATTCCTCAGGACAGCAACGCCGTGGAAGACGCAACAGGCAACCGAGCCTGCTCTTCCGCCAGTTTCCTTCTGGCGTCGAGGTGCTTGCTGCGGAAGTGCGCCAACGCTCTTGCGCTCCACGCCCGCACGAAGTAATAGTTCAGCACACACCCGATGGCCGAGCTTGCAATCGGAATCAGCCGCCCCGCCCATTTCTCCACCACTTCGGCGCTGGCCCGCGCCGCAATGCGCTGGATCACTTTCGGCACGAACCGGTTCACCACTTCTTTCTCCAGCAGTTCGCGGCTGATGTCCACTCCGGCTGCGCTTGCCGCCGCGATCCAGAGCTCGGCGATCTCATCGTCGGTGTTCATCTCAAACCCGTAAATCAGGCTGAGCTTCTGAATGGTGCGCATGGTGATCGCCGAGAGAATGCCCAGGTCGGGCACCAGAGTGAGAATGCCGCCTAGACCAAAGCCCGCGCCCTCAACCGCCGCCAGTCTCGTCCCCGCGCGGATCACCGACTCCGCCACATCGTCGAGCCTCGACATATCAACCGAGTACACGCCTTGAAAAGTTACAATGGGCAATCCATAAGCGGCGCGCAACTGAAACAGGAAGCTCTCGGGATCTACCTTCACCGTTTGATAGGCGCGGGTCAGACCGCTGCGGATCGCGTTTTCTGCGTGCCGCCGCAACCACGACTTCTTCTCTTCGGCCATCTTCGACTATGAGTTTATCAGTGGAGCATTACTCCCAACCTGCGAGTTTGTTATCCCGACTCTGAGCGAAGTCGAAAGGGAGGGATCTGCAGTCCGCCGCAAAATGCAGATCCCTCACTCCGTTCGGGATGACAATTTCTGAAAGGCGTCGCTCGCGGGCTACATCACACCGATTTTCACGTAGAGGCTGCTGAGCGTAGGTCGAACGCCGCCTCCTCTGTGCTAGCATCATCTTTCCAATGCCAACAGGAAAACTGCACATAATTCCCCTAGGCGGAGTGGGCGAGTTCGGCATGAACTGCATGGCCCTGCGCTGGGGCGACGACATTATCGTCGTTGACGCCGGCCTGATGTTCCCCGAAACCGAACTGCTCGGCGTGGACATCGTCGTCCCCGACATTTCTTATCTGCTTGAAAACCGTCAGCGCGTGCGCGCCATCATCCTCACACACGGCCACGAGGATCACATCGGCGCTCTGCCCTGGATTCTCAGCGAGCTGAACGTCCCCGTCTGGGCCACCGAGTTCACCCTCGCCTATGTCGAAGACAAGCTCGACGAGCATCAACTGCTCGACGATGCCGACCTGCGCGAAATTCGCGCGGGCGAGCGCTTCAAAGTCGGCGCCTTCACCATTGACCCGCTGCAGGTCACGCACAGCCTGGTGGATTGCGTCGCCCTCGCCATTCACACGCCGCTCGGGGTCGTGCTGCACACCGGCGACTTCAAGGTTGATCCCACGCCCACCGACAACCGGCTTTTCGATCTGCACGGCTTCGCCGAGTATGGCAAAGAGGGCGTGCTCGCCCTGCTGCAGGATTCGACCAACGCGGAACGCAAGGGCTACACGCCCAGCGAGCGCGCCGTCCGCCGCAAGTTCGAGGAAATTTTCGTTCGCACTCAGCGCCGCCTGTTCATCTCCTGCTTCTCGTCATCCATTCACCGCATCAAGCTCGCTGTGGATATGGCGTGGGAGCATGGCCGGAAAATCTGTTTCATCGGCCGCTCGATGAACAGCTCGTCTGAAATCGCCGAGGATCTCGGCTATATCCAGATTCCCGAAGGCATGCTCATCCATCCCGGCGAGATGAAGAACTTCGCGCCGGAGAAAGTCTGTGTGCTGATCAGCGGCACTCAGGGCGAGCCGATGTCAGCGCTTTCGCGAGCCGCGGTGGACAACCACAAGCATGCGAAGATCGAAAAGGGCGATACAGTCGTGCTTTCTTCGCGTATTATTCCGGGCAATGAGAAAGCTATCTACCGCATGGTGGACCATCTCTTCCGCCGCGAAGCTTTTGTCATTTACGAGGACGGCTCCTACCCCCCGGTCCACGTCAGCGGACACGCCAGCCAGGAAGAGCTAAAGCTCGTCATCAACCTGGTGCGGCCTAAATACTTCATCCCCATCCACGGCGAATACCGGCAACTCAAGCTGCACGCCGAACTGGCGGGCACCATGAAAGGCGCTGTGGGCAACGTGATGCTGATCGAAAGCGGAGACGTTCTCGAAATCGACGAACTCGGCGCGCGTAAAGCCGGCCGCGTCAACGTAGGCCGCGTCTGCATTGATTCCGGGTCGCGCAGCGATGTGGTTGAAGATCTCGTGATGAAAGACCGCCGTCACTTGAGCGAAGACGGCTTCGTCATGCCGATCATCGCCATCAGCAAGCTCACCGGCCGCGTCGAGGCCTCGCCCGAAATCGTAACCCGCGGCTTCGCCCCCGGCGAAAACGGAGTAATCGACCGCGCCCGCGAGATCGTAATGGAAACCCTGGACACCTCAAGCGCCGAAGAGAAAGCCGACTACGGCGTGATCAAAGAAAAGATCCGCACCGACCTGAAGCGCTACATCTCCCGCCAAACCCAGCGCCGCCCGCTGATCATGCCGGTGATCCTGGAGATATGAAGGATTTTTTCACCGCCGAGACGCAGAGAACGCCGAGGAATGGTCACTCTTAACGACATCGAGAAAGCCCAATCCCTTCTCCACGACGTCGCCGTCCGCACCCCCCTTCTGGAGTGGACCGGGGTCACTGCCAAACACAAGCTCTTCCTGAAGCTCGAGAACCTGCAGCCCATCGGAGCCTTCAAGCTGCGCGGAGCCTACAACAAGATCGCGTCCCTTAGTGACAACGACCGACGGCGCGGCGTCATTTCCTACTCCAGCGGCAATCACGCGCAGGGCGTAGCATATGCTGCCCGCGCCCTGGGCGTGAAGGCGGTCATCGTCATGCCTGCCAACGCACCGAAGAATAAGCTGGAAGCCACCGCGGCCCTTGGCGCCGAGATCGTCACCGTCGGTCCTGGCAGCGAAGAGCGCCGCTTGCGCGCCGAGCAACTCGCAGCCGAGCGAGGCTACGTGATTGTCCCGCCCTACAACGACGAGAAAATAATCGCCGGCCAGGGCACGGTCGGGCTGGAAATCCTTGAAGACTTGCCTGAGGTTGAGACCGTGCTGGTGCCGGTGGGCGGCGGCGGACTCATTAGCGGAATCTCGACGGCCATCAAGCTGACGAGTCCAAAGGTGAACGTCATCGGTGTCGAGCCTGAACTCGCAGGCGATGCGCGGGCGAGTTTCCAGGCTGGGCGCATCGTCTCCTTCCCTGCCGAACAGGTCGCGCAAACTCTCGCCGATGGGCTGCGTACGCAGAGCGTCGGGGAGATTAACTTCGAGCATATTCGCGCCTACGTGGACAACATCGTCAGCGTCAAGGAAGATGAGATTCGCGAAGCCACGCGCGCGTTGAGCGCCAATCCCAAAACCGTGGCTGAGCCGAGCGGCGCAGTCACGGTCGCGGCCTTCATGTTCCACTCGATCGAGTTACCGGACACCAGGAACAACGTCGCCGTGATTAGCGGCGGCAACATAGACCCGCAATTGTTGACTGACCTTCGCAAGGCTTATCTTCGCGAGGCTTAGCA
>Ga0187803_10001080_pt1 | contig 10655 bp, 6 predicted proteins | sample NC_wetland_sal_i_2_FD_132425 | JGI IMG/M metagenome (GOLD analysis project Ga0187803, IMG submission 132425) | Wetland sediment microbial communities from Neuse River Estuary, North Carolina, USA - Control_3 | ecosystem: Environmental > Aquatic > Freshwater > Wetlands > Sediment | place: USA...
GAAGGGCTTCTCGAGCTTGGTGAGGATCAATTCGGCCGGCGGAACGGACCGCTGAAGATTCTCATATTCGGAGCCTTCCTGGTTAGAAATCAAAGTTGCGTGTGCAAGCCCCATTCTGATGGTCCGCAGGGAGTCGGAGTAGAGTACCCAGGAGGCATCCCAGGACCAGCCAGTTAAGAAAAGAGCGACAGCGCCGGCGAGAAGCGGCGCAAACGTTTCCCACTTCTGCCGTGGTACTTCCGGCCGGCTGGACGAAAATTCCGTCATCAGTGCTAGCCCCGCGGCTACAATGAAAGGATACGAGAGACGCGTAGGATTAACACCCTGGGTCGCCAGGATCATGACCACCTGCCCAAACACGGCCCCGGCTAGGAGGGAAAGAGCCGCCTCCCTCCCATGGAGTGCACGTTGCCTGGACGCCAGGTAGAAGATTCCAAGTAAGCTGAGAGCCAGGAAGGGTGCATTAAGTAGAAAGTATGAAAACAGCTTGAGACTCTTCAGAAGAGAGATTCCGGTGTAAGGAGACAAAGCGTTTCCATACACGGATTGATGGTATCCCCTTCCCAATAGCGGATACAGCAGGGTGCCGGAGGAATGGTAGAGCGAAATCATCCAGGGAAAAGTGAGAGCGACGGCCAGAAGGGCGGTGCTTACAGCTTCCAGGACTGCATCTCGCTTGAAGTTTTTTCCTATGGTGTAGCAAAGAAAACTACACGCCAGGAATACGCCAGAAGCCGGGATGAACGAAGACTTCAACGAACAGATGCCCGCAGCCAGGAGCGCGACGATAAAAGTCCTTGAGAGGAAGCTGCTGGCAGGGAAGGCTTTCCAAGCGAGAGTGCAATATAGACTCAGAAACAGGGCCATGCCTGTGTAGAGGCTTGTAATGTTGGCCCAGCCTCCTTGTACCGGCCCCTCCTGGCCCAGCAAAAGAAGGAATGCGAGGAGCGAAAGCGACCATGCCAGCGAAGTGCCCCTTTCTTTGAAGCCTGCCCACCACACACCGATGACCACCAGCAACCCTAGTCCAGAATCAAGCATGCGCACATGCTGAATGGGGACCAGGCTGAGGACCAAGCTATCCAGGAAGTATTGACCCCCCAGGGATGTCTGCAATCTCCTGTCAGAAAAGGGGTCCCGCCCCATCGAGCCTGTCTGGAGCATTTTTTCCGGGAATACGAAATAAGCCTGGAAGTCATCCACGGGGTAAAAGCGGTTCAAGCCAGCGGGGCCCGTGGGGTCGTCAGAGCGAGCAATAGAGACTGAAGCTGCATAACGAACGAAACTCATGGAAACGACAAGGATCACCCCAACAACGATGAGCACCGCATGGGGCCGGCGTGAATCCTGCGTCTGCGCGGAATTGCTCCGCAGAGCTTGCGGACGAAACACAAGGGACGCGATTGCCAAGCCTGCAATTCCAAGTCCCAGATAAACCAGAATCGTTGTTCGTGATATGGCCGTCGCGAGGTTCAACACCCCGCCCACGACCACGCTTAACGCCAGACCCCAGGCGGCCCTTCGCCCCCAGCCCGCAGGGTTTTCAGGAAACAGAATGCGATTGAGAACGGCGCCCCAACCAATCAATGACAGGAGAATGACAACGCCCCAGCCGAACGCCAGAAAATATGGAGCCATGACATCGTACTTTCTCTCCCAAGATCTTTCCGAGGTCAAGAGGTTTCAAGTCATAAAGTTCCGCGACGACGGTTTTGTCTGGTGGCCCCAACGGCATATGGTGAATTGAGGATCCCCGCATGGGAGCTTGGGTCTTGGCTCGAGTGAGAGGCGTAAAGATCGTGTGTAAGTTCAGAGAACAAAGCTGCAACATCTTTCCCCTACCCAGTGTAGTCTCCCATCGAGCACCGGAGAAAAGGGATTAAACTCTTTGCTTTCAATATGAAATGGGCAAGCTCTGTTGGGCAACAGCTTGCTAGCTAGGTGAGCTGGTTCACCTAGTTCGTTCCCTTGCGGCGCTAGGAACTGTAGAATCATTGGCAGAATGACTACAATGACCGTTGCCTCATGCTCCTCCCAATCGCCGCACTCGGGGGTGGTTGCTCGCAACCGGACTGCTGGCGTTCGCCTAAGGGCCCTGATTTTTGATGTTGATGGGACGCTCTATGAGCAAGGTCCGGTGCGCAGAGCCGTCGTTTACCGTGCTTTGCGCGCTCATTTGACGAGTCCAGCCCAAGGCCTCTTCACATTTCAGGCCCTCTACGCATACAGGAAGGCGCAAGAACTGTTGCGCAAAATTCCCCCCGAGTCGGGCGACATCGCCAGTGCGCAACTCCTGCTTGCCGCGGCACGTGTGGGGGTGAGTGCGGAAACCATTGCGCCGTGCGTGGCTCGCTGGATGGAGCAAGAACCTCTTCCTTTTCTGGCCAGTTCGATACGGAAGGGAATCCTAGAACTGCTGCAGCAAGCGAAAAGATGCGGCTTGCGATTGGCTGCATTGTCCGATTATCCTGCGCAGCAAAAGCTGGTGGCAATGGGTCTGGCCAGTTTTTTCGATGTGGTCGTGACCGCTCAAGATCCCGAAGTGCAGCGCTTCAAGCCAGACCCCCAGGGTCTCCAGATCACTCTTCGCCGGCTCGAAGTTGGGAATGACGAGGCAGTTTACATTGGTGATCGGGCAGACGTGGATGGCGCAGCAGCCGTGCGCGCCGGTATCCGGAATTTCATCGTGGGCAGCAGGGGGAATTTCCCTGAGCTTTCCGAGCTATTGATCTTGCGGGGTTAAAACCGGGGTTTGTACGAAAGTCAGTCTGAGGTAGTAAAGCGTGGATGACTCTCAGGCAGTTGAACTCGCGAAAGCCGAGCAGCGGTCAGCAGCGGGGCAGATACAGGGCGCTCCGGCGATCTCCTCGGGCATTCGACGTCCCTCGATCACGGGCCACCTTGAGATTGCCCGCATCGATGACTGGGTCAAAAACGTCTTCGTCTTGCCCGGGGTCGTTGTGGCTCTGTCCGCTGATCGGGCCAGACTAGCCTCCTGGTCATGGACCCACTTTGCGCTGGGAATGCTGGCGATCTGTTTGATTGCCTCAAGCAACTACGTTCTCAACGAGATCTTGGATGCGCCGTTTGACCTGCTCCATCCTACCAAAAGCAATCGCGCCGTGCCTGCGGGGCGAGTCAATATTGCCTGGAGTTATGCGCAGTGGATTGCATTGATGTTCGTGGGTTTGGCTCTCGGTCTGCTCATTTCCAAGCTTTTCACTCTTACGCTTCTAGCGCTCTGGGTGATGGGGTGCATCTACAACATTCCTCCTGTCCGCAGCAAAGATTTGCCCTACGTGGATGTTCTGTCGGAGGCCATCAATAATCCGCTGCGCATGCTGGCAGGTTGGTATCTCACGGGCACTGTGCTAATCGCGCCTGCTTCGCTGCTCTTGAGCTACTGGATGGTTGGCTGCTATTTCATGGCCATCAAGCGATTCGCAGAGTTCCGTGAGATCGGCGACCACCAGCGTAGCGCCAGCTATCGGAGGTCGTTCGCCTTTTATAACGAGCGGCGACTTTTGGTGTCGATCATGTTCTACGGCTCAAACGCCATGCTGTTCTTTGGCGCCTTCATTATGCGATACCGCCTGGAGCTAATCCTTGCCTTCCCACTGGTCGCCCTGGTAATGGCTCTGTATCTCTCACTCGCCTTTAAGCCAGACAGTGCTGTCCAACGACCGGAAGGCTTGTACCGGGAACCGGCTCTGATGGGAGCGGTTATTGCCTGTGCCGCCGTCATGGTCATCTTTCTATTCATTGACCTACCTGTCCTACACAGAGTCTTCAGCCCGTCAATTTCCTGGGATGGCCATTAGAATCTCGCCACAGGTTAAGAGGACCGTGAGCCCGGCGATTCACTGCAACGAGCTTATAGTGAGTAAAAACTCAATGTGTTGGGTCTGCCGATCCGAAAGATTGGAGTTGGTCAAGCCCGCCAACTTTTCAGAAGCCTTGACGAGTAGTTCTTTCTCGATCACCGACAGTCATTACGGCGTCACGGCTGCAATTTATCGGTGCGGTAGCTGTAAGTTCCTTCAGTGCTCAGACATTGGTCAAGTTCTTGCGTTTTATGAAACCCTCGTGGATTCTGATTATGAAGCAGGGCGGCAGGAAAGAAGCTTGCAGGCACGGAAGATTTTGGATGTGGTCCGCAAGCTTCGCCCGGGAGGCCGCTTGCTTGATATTGGCGCGGGGAGCGGCATGCTTGTTGAACAGGCCATCCAAATGGGCTATCGGGCCGAGGGAATTGAACCCTCTGGTTGGCTTCATGAAATGGCGGTGCAGCGTAACTTGCCTGTCCATCTCGGGACTTTCCCACATGCAGCGGCGGCCGGTCGGTTTGACGTCATAACCCTCATCGATGTCATCGAGCACGTGCCCAATCCGGTCGAACTCTTGCGCCACATCGAGGAAGCCCTCGCAGTTGGCGGGATCGCCGTCATCGTGACGCCCGACGTCGGTTCGCTTGCGGCGCGAATCCTGCGCTGGAAGTGGTGGCACTTCCGCGTCGCGCACATTGGTTATTTCAATAAGCGCACCCTGATTCTGGCTTTGGATCGAGCGGGGCTCCGGCCTGTTTTGTTCCGCCGGCCAGCGTGGTTTTTTACCGCTGAGTATCTCTGGGTGCGCACGCATCGCTACCTGCCTAAATTCCTCCGCGTCGCGCCGCCGCGGTTCCTGACCCGTGTAGTGATCCCGGTCAACCTCCGCGATTCCTGGCTCATCGCTTGTGAGCGTAAGGAAACGGTTCGTCATACAAGCTAGCGTCTTGTGGCTGGGGCGCAATCGCCCAGTTCGCTGCCGTTTCGCAATGGACACTCGCTGATTTCCATGCCCATAAGGAATGTCCGCATCATGAGAAAATCTAGAGCCTGAATTGCCCCTTGTGGGTGCGCCCTCATGGAACAAGCCGAAATCGCGATGAGCTCCCAGCCCAGCGCGGGGGCAGCTCGCGGTTCGAGAAGGCCGTTGCTTCTCGCGCTTGTTGCCGCAGCCTCGGTCGTCTATCTCGCTGGGCTCGTGTACTACGCGCGGGTGCGCCCTATCGATGGAGACGAGGCCTACTACTCCACGGCGGCACGGTTGGTTCGGGAAGGCAAGACTCCCTATCAGGACTTCTCCTATCCCCAGGCGCCTCTGCTTCCCTACATTTACAGTTGGATCTGGGCCATCCATCCGCATTCCTTGGTAGCCATGAGATTCTTGTCCGCGGCCTTTGGAGGCTTGGCCGTGTTCTTGTGGGGTGTGTGCCTGCTTTCCTTCAATAAATTATCTACCAAAGTCGCCCTGGCCACCTTTGTCGTCGTTCTTCTGAATCCGTACTGGGTGTCGTGGAATGTCGTAGTGAAGACCTTTGCCTTAACGAACCTGTTGATGTCCATCGCAACGATTTGCCTGTTTGTCGCCTTGCACTCGGATCGCGTGAAGTGGTATTTCCTGAGTGGTTTGGCCCTGGGAGCCTGCGCGTCTGTGCGTCTGCTTTATGCCCCCTTGGCTCCTCTTGTTCTAGTTTGGTTGCTTCACCGGGAATGGCGGACGTCAGAACTACCCCACCACACGACCCTGACATTTCTTGGGGGCGCAACGTGCGGCCTGCTACCGATAATCTTCAGCCTCGCGGGCGATCCGGGGGCATTCATCTTTAACAACGTCCAATACCATACCTTGCTAGCAAGCCATGAGAGCCTTCGTCATACCGTGCACATGTACTTGCTCCTTCTGATCGCTCTTTTCCCAGCTCTTTATCTCACCGCTGAGGTCGTGGTGGCCATCGTGGGCGGGCTTAGCTTGATGAAGCTGCGCAAGAAACACGAGGAGCTCTACACGAGCGCGGATTATCTCTACTTCGAAATCGCTTTTCTGATGTTTCTCGTTTATACCGCCTCAGCATTGATTCCTTTTCCTTCCTTCGACCAATACTTCGATAGCCCGCTCCTCCCCTTCTTGATTCCTTTTGTCGCTGAAGGCCTGCGTGCGCTCTTTGCATCGGGGAAAAAATGGGTGGTCGTTTTCGCAGTGCTGGCTCCCATTCTCTTCTTCCGCGATGTCTCCAGGGGCGCCGCGGAGTATGCCGCCGCAGGAGAGTCTCAGCTTTCCTCCTATCACATCGTCACACAAGCCATCGAAGCCAATAGTAACCCTGACGATGTCGTACTTTCGTTTTGGCCAGGATACATTTTTGAATCTGGAAGGCGATACTTCCCCGGGTCTGAAAACCATTTTGCTTTTTATGTCACGGACAAGCTTAGCCCTGCGGCGAGAGCGCGATACCATATCGTTTCTATGGATGAAATCCTGAGGGCGCTTTCCGCCCGCTCCATCCGAGTCGTGGTTACATCTCCATGGATCCTGGAACATCACTTTTCACCGCAGGAGCTAAAGGCCTTCCGCGATGCCTTGGAAGCCAATTATTCGTTTGTCGGCCAGTTCGACAGTCTTAGGGTTTATCGCTCGCGGTCTGATGTTCAACAAGACCGTTCTCAGGCCGGAGCCAGCAAGCCGCGTGCCCTACGGGTTGTGCGTGGCCAACAAGTACTCGTTGATCGCCTCGGCGGCGATCTTATGCCCATCGGGGGACCAGTGATCGTCATCAGCGTAGTAGGGAGTCATCCCTCTCCGCACACCGTCTACGAGACTGGGCGTCAGATCCAGATAGCCGATTTCAGAAGAAATCGCTCCCAGTGCGGTTCGGAGGCGCTCCGGCAGGTCGTTGACGACCCAGTTGCGGCACTCCGATTCCGCGGGAAACTTGCAGAAGGAATGCAACGCTCTGAACTTCGTGGGTACGAAGGCGAAGATCAGCTGAGCTCCCTGATCGGCGCAAAGCCTGTGTGCCGTGGCGATAATGGTGATGGTCTCTTCGATCGCACTGAGATTCTCATCGGAGAAAGGAGGAGGAAGATAGACAAAATACATGGTGAGTCCTTGTCCGTTTGCTGCCTGGATCACCCCAGCCCGCTTTACACCAGGGGGTTTGGGAGTAGCAAGAAAAAAGCCCTTCATTTCCTTGAGGGCGTTTCTTGTAAAGGAACGTGCGTAGAGTGTGCGCCAGAAGCTTGGCGCGTTGTGCGTCGCATTGCGGTAGGTCATTACGTCTTCCAGATCGTTGCCTTCGAAGAACATCCAAACGACCGCACGCGGCCGCAATGGCAATCCATAGCGCTTCAATACGACCAATTCTTGCTGGGGTCCGTAAGCGGATTGTCCCAGGTTGACGACCACTTTCCCCTGGAGGTGCGCCAGGAGAGAGGTCGTCAACTCCCCATCGGGGACAGTCAGCCCCTCCACAAAGGAATCGCCGATGACAGCGATATCCGCGCTCTTCAAGTCGGTCTCATTGCGAAAACCGTTGTGATCGTATCTCACATTCCATCGGTACAGGGTCAGATCTGAGGCCGGAATCTGAAATCCCCACGAAGCGAGCCCCCCGCGGATCTCCCCGCTCTGGTGCGCGTAGGGACGATGCACATGCAACAACTCCGGATCCGTTACGTTGGGTGCCCACCACCGGTGCAAGGGCCCGATCACGGACCGATAATCGAAGACATTAATGAGAGCGGGGAACTCGATGAGGGAGAGGGCGAAAACCACAGATACGGCGGCGAGCAATAGTCGGCGGCCGCTTTCCGATTTAAAAGAGACGATGGGCCACTCCTCGCGAGAGTCTGGTCCGCAGCGGCCTTCTCAAAGGACTCCCTGATGCTGCGACGTCTAAGTATAACACGCGGGAATCACGCCCCGCTGATCTCTGCCAAGCGGGACGATGATTGCAACGTCTTGCTCTATTTGTTTGTGACGCTTTCTTGAGGTGCGTCCGCGTTCTGTAGATAGACAAACTGTCCGTTCACAATAAACGCGAGCCGATAGCTACTGTTGAGAGCCGGCAAGAAACCCGGTCCGAAGTGCTCATGCTCATACCATGTTTGTCCCTCATCCGTTCGCGGATCTCTCATAAAAAGCACCACGGCGCTGAAATTTTGGTGGCGCAATCCATCCAGAAGTGGTTGGGCAAGGCTGGGTTGATGTTCCCGCAACACGCGCAACATAAAAGGATCCATTACGTAGGGACGCTGTCCAGCGAGCACAGGGAGTAGCGGGTTCTCTGCCAGGATGGGTTTCCGCGTGTCCCCGATGAGTGCGATAGCTTTCTCGAATCGGTGAGGAGCAAGCAGGCGATCCTCAATCTTCAGCTTGTGGGCGACAGGTACTGCAGCAAGGAGAGTGGCCAGCGCGAGAGCATATACCCCCAACCCCTTAGGTATGGAAGCATCCTTGTTTGCGAGACAGGCCGTAAACAGGATCACCGCAGCCACTTGCACGTCCAACAGATGATTGAAATTGGCTCCAGGAGTGCCAAAAATCATCGCAGTGACTGCGATCGTCATGATGAAGAACAATGCAGGCAGGTTTCGCAAGGTTTTTCTAGTGAGTGCCAACAGCGCGAGGAAAGAAAACAAAAGCAGGCCAGGGTCCTCTCGAAAAGCGACGTTCAACATATGCCAGGGGCCGGACGCCATCAGCAGGGGGCTTGCGCCACCCGTGGCGCAAGCCTTGAGTATTCCCCAGATGCGGCCTTGACTGTCGATAGCCATCGCGCCCGCTACGACCAGGCAGCCGCAGGCCGTCTCGGCAGCCAATACCCAAGCCATTGTGGAGGAGCCTGCGAACAGCAACCAGAGAAACGCGGCGGCAAAACCGAAAACGGTCGTGAGTTTGGCGGACCACGCCAAGGCGAATAGGATGGAAGCCAATAGGATTCTTGAGTGGCTAGGTTTGGAGTGGGCGCACGCCGCTAACCCCCAGACATCGAGCGCGCTTGCTAGACCGTCTGCGCGCGTGGACAGCAAGGATAATTGTAACGAGTAAGATGCCAGCGTTGCCCCAGCCCCGCACACCGCCAGCCAAGGCTCGACGCCCAATTTTTTCAGTAAGTAAAAAGTTCCCGCGAGGAGCGCAATGATTCCTGTGGCGGATAGAAGGTAGCCGCTGAGCAGGACCCCAACGCCCAGCTTCATCAGCAGGGCATACAAGACAAAGTAAAGAGGGAAATATCGCGTGCCGCCGTAGCCGTCGGGGCCGAACAAAGGTCGGTAGAACACGCCGTCCTTCAAATCTGTGGCCAATGCCGTCCATGCACCGGCGGTGTGATCCAAGTACCGGTCATTTGACCAGCAAACCCGCACGCGCAACGCGGCGATGAGTACGATCACCCCAATCGCTGCGAACAATAAGAGTTGAAGGCGCGGGCTGACGCGCTCGGTGGAGGAAGGCGGCGAGCCCATTCTAGCGATGTGCGCGCTCATGGGAGTCTGTGGCCTTACTCCTGGTTGACTTCATCTCCCTCTCGCTCCAGGGAGCGGAGGCCCGCCGGAACCATCGTGGATCAAGTTATTCTTCAGAAGAAAATCCCGAATGTGTTCCGCCGCCAGCTTGTGTGCCTGCGGATTCCAGTGGCCCCGACTGTTAAAATCCCTCCCTCTTTCGACCTCCGCGCGGAAGGCGGGCCCCAGGAACAAGCAGGAGATGCCCTGCTCCTGGCAGATGCTTTTGACATATTCTTCGCGCTCCGGTAGGGGAGGAGTGGCGGGTTTGGCGGCGATCGAATTTCCCGAAGGTTGCTGGATTTCTTCGTAAACTGGCAAGTAGACAAAAACGGGGACGGCTCCGGCACTGCGTGTGGTCGCGATGATCTCGCGGAGCACCCACCGCGTCAGATCTCGCGCTTCCACTTCTTTCTTTCCGAAGTTCCACAGCAACTTGTCCCGCAGCATCACCATGAGGTCAAGAGCTTTGGGGCGATACGGTTCCACGGCGAGGACGTGCTCCGGGGTTGGCACAGGAACATTGGTGAGCTCCAGGCGCCCGGCATCCACCTTGAATCTGGGTTTGGCATACGCGAAGAAGGTCCAAAGATTACGATAGATATCGAGGTAAGCGAATCCCAGAATCACCACGTCGGGATGGTATTTCACTCCCTCGTCTCGCAAGTAGAGCAGCATCTGGTCATGGCCATAGCCTTGGACGCCCAGGTTCAAGACTTCTGTGTTGGGGAGGGCGGATTCCAGATCGTGTGCGTAGGTTTCGTCATCGGACACTTCTTCACCAAACGTGAATGAGTCGCCCAGAACCAGGATTCGCTGCTTCCCGGGCGTCCGGCTGTATTCGTACCCCGTGGTTCCTCGCAGTCCCTTGGAGTTTGAATTCAAAGCCTTCCCATCAAAAACACTCATGTTCTTGATGTTCGGTTTCAATGTCCAGCCGCGGATGGGGTGATAGATGGCGTACTGTCCGGTCCACTCGAGGTGTATTTTATGCAGCCCGATCCATTGCAATCGATAAGACGAATTGTCATAGCCGGCAATTCGCTTGCGCAGAGGATGGATAACTAGGACTAGTCTTGCCCCACCCTCCATGAAGACGACCAGCGCGACGACGAAAAGGAGGACTTTGAAGATCCAGACCATCCTCTCGGGCTTCTCCGCGGCAGGTTCAACCGCGCACATTAGCTACGTCCTTTTGCGGTGAGGTGGTCGGTCATCGAAGCTGCCGGGAAGTCCGCTCGGATTTCCGGCTGGCCGGTACTATACACCTGTGCAAGAAGTCCTCCCCGCCTGTTTCGCGCGCACGTCCGTTCATCCTGCCCCTTCTCC
>Ga0187803_10001081_pt1 | contig 10642 bp, 10 predicted proteins | sample NC_wetland_sal_i_2_FD_132425 | JGI IMG/M metagenome (GOLD analysis project Ga0187803, IMG submission 132425) | Wetland sediment microbial communities from Neuse River Estuary, North Carolina, USA - Control_3 | ecosystem: Environmental > Aquatic > Freshwater > Wetlands > Sediment | place: USA...
CAGCGGCTCATCGCCCTTAGGCGTGGCATCGCCGTAGGGGCTGTAAATCCAGCCCGGGCGCGTCGCCTGGTCGGCAATCAGGCGGTCGAAATTGGCAGGGTAATCAGGAATGGCGGTGTACTGATGAAAATCGGCCAGGTCTCCGGCTACATGAAAATTATCGCAGCAGGGGCTGTTGTCTTCCACCAGCCAGCCGGGCACAAAGGTCTTCGCCTCTCGGTACGCGGACTTCAGCCACTCGCGGTCACGCGCCTCTTTCAGATTCACGCCCCAGCTCTCGTTGATGATGCTCACGATGACGATGGAAGGATGATTCCAGTCGCGCTCCACCATGCCGCGCAGCGTGGCCATGCCGCGGCTCTCCGAGTCCGGCGTCAGCTTGTCCCAGTTGGGAATCTCGTACCAGATGAGCACGCCGATTTCATCCGCAGCCTCCAGATAGCGCGGGTCCGGCACCTTGATGTGGCAACGGAGCATGTTCAGGCCCAGCGCCTTCGCCTTGCGCATTTCGTCTTTCAGATAGTCGAGCGACGGCGGCGTGTAAACCGTTTCGGGATAGAAGTCCTGGTCAAGCGCGCCGCGCAGATAAATCACCTTACCGTTCAGATAGAACTTTCCTCCCCGCGTCTCGAAAGTGCGAAAGCCGAACCGGACGGACTCCGTCTCGCCTAGGCTAGTACGGATTGTGAGAGTGTAAAGCGCGGGATTCGCCGGGTTCCACAATATTGGAAACGAAATGCTTTTCTCTACGGGTGGCAAGCTGCTCTGCTCTATTTCCGCAGGCGGAGGGGCACCCTCCTCGACTGCTGGAATGTCGTACCTTGGGCTGCTCCACTGCCACACCTGCGTGCCCCTGGGATCATAGATAACGAATTCGTAGGAGAACGGCAGCCAGAAAGGCCCATGTGAGAGCTGGACTTTCAGCTTAAACGTCCCGTCTGCGCCCGCAGCGATCTGAATGCGCTCCAAGTGTGTCCTCGGCCGAAATCGAATCTCCGCGCTTTGCCACAGGCCGCTGGTCTGCACGTACCAGTTCTGCTTGCCGTGCGGAATTTCGGCGTAGTTGATGCCTTCGACAATTTCATTCGGTTTCGCGCCCGGGTCCACCACGCGCACGGCAATCTGATTTTCGCCGGCGCGAACGAGCTCCGTGACGTCAAATTCAAACGGCAGATAGCCGCCTTCGTGTGAACCCACCTTTTGCCCGTTGAAGAAAACGTCCGCTTTGTAATCCACGGCCCCGAATCGCAGCAGCGCGACCTGGCCGTGAGGGATAGCCTCCAAGGTGACCGATCGCCAGTACCACGCCACTCCGGCGTAATCGCGCAAATCGGCAAACTGCGCTTGCCACGATCCAGGAACATTGATGGGCCGCACGCTCGGCCCGCTGGGCAGTTCGCCGAGCTTCATCGTCCCGCCGGGATCGGGAACGAAATTCCAAACGCCATCCAGTGACACGTCCGCAGCGACAGCCGGCGTCTGCGCGGCAGCCACGCAGACGGCCAGCATCGCCACAGCAACGAATGCGCGCCGCCATAAGCCGGCTTTCTTCAGCAGCCGCAGAGGCAGAGCTTGCCGGAGCATCAACTGACCAACGACGGACAATGCATGACCTTTCAACTCAGAAATATCTGGAACACTGGCCTTGGCGCTCAATTCTGGAATAGCCTCAGAACCGTAACGCCTATCATACAGTTGATCGAGCAATATTCCGGCCTCTTTCTTAACGGTGTATATCAGGGACATGCCCGAAAGATTTTTGGCCGCCAATCGACTGCGGACAGACCCCGGAGGGAACGTCGAGGTGTTAGAGGCCTTCTGGAATACCGGATGTGATTGGGCTGACGGGGAAATCGCACATCCCTTGCTCGTTCACGCAGACCTGCTTCGAACCGGGGATGATCGGAATATCGATACCGCAAGGCGGATTTACGATGAGCAACTTGCTGGACTTGTCCGGGAAGATTGATCCGGGGGGGTTCAGCCGAGCGGCAGATACTCGAGCCGATTGGCCCACTCCGCCGGATTGGTTGCTTTGGCGAAGAGTTCCAAATCCTCGATGCACTGCCCAATGGTGCTCCTCAATTGATGGGCGTAAATGACACCTCCAAACGGTTCGCCGGTCTTCTGCCGGCGTCTTGCCTCCCGTATTAAGTCGATGTCCTGCGTGAACAGGACGCAACCGAGGGAAGTGGCGCGGTCGAGCAGCGCTGGGTCCTTAAGTTCTCCAGCCCCGTCCTCCTGGGCGGTAACGACTACGACCCCGCGCAAACGCAATTGAAGCGTGATCGGGTAGGGGACGTGAACGTCCATGTAGAGGCGGAGGCTCAACGGGTTTTCTTGAGGTCCAGGAGCTTTTTTCGGAACACAGGATCGGAGGCCTCAGCGGTCAAGCGCTCGGCCTCACGAAATTCGCGGTCAATCTGAGCGTCGATTTGCTTTTGGTGCTCGTAGTAATAGGCGAGCGCTGAATGGATCTGGGCCAGGGAAAGATGAGAGTGCTGAAGGCACATTTCCTCGGGGCTCCAGCCGTGGGCGAGCTTGTCCAGAACCACTTCAATCACTTTGGTGTTGGCGCCCGCAATCCACGCCACACCCGAGTCGTCGATTTCAATCTGTGAGGCCACAGTAGTCGGCATCGTAACCTGCTTTCTAAAACCGTAGATTAACACATGGCGGGGCGTCTTATCCACGACAGTGCCCGCGTTGGCAGATGAAGCCACGCCGCAGATGGCCTACCTGAAAAGCCGCGGTCCGATCAGATCGGACCGCGCTACGCTTGCTGACGAATTTGGTTCCTCATCCCGCCTTGCCCGCGTCGCGCCACAACCTGTAGCGCCCACTTGAGGTTCCAGTTTGTGGCTTTTCGAAACATGAAAGAGCCGTGAGGTTCGAGTCCGACCCCGCGCTACCCGCTTTGACATTTGGGAAGAATGGTGTCACATTAGCTTACGGCGGCGTCAGTGGACTCAGGGAGCCATGGCGAATCGTCGGACCAGACTTGGGGCGAAATGAACCACAAAAAGAATTCGGCAGAGTCGTCGGTCGAAAAAATCTACGAACTCATTAAAGGTCACTTGACCTCGCTGCCGGAAGATGAAGCCATGGCGAGGCTGGAAATCATCGACAAGGCTCATGCTAAAGCCCGCGCTCAAACTCGCGCACGGCGTTCCAGAAGGCCCTCACCGCAGGCTCGTATGCAGGGTCGCCAGGCATTACGCCGCACTCCTCGGTAAGATAACTCTTAAACTCCTCTTCGTCGCCGCGTCTCGCCAGTCGACGCAGGTTCCAAAGAAACTCATCCCTTCTCTTGTGAACCTCAACTTGGACGCGATCGGCTGTTGATGGAGGCTTTTGCTTTTTCATTGTCTCGGGTTAGGACCAACGTTCGCTTTCTGCGTTCCTGCTCTACTTCGCCCTCAATAAGTTCCTCAGCTGCACCAACCAGCCGGAGAGTCTCTGTGAGGCGAGACTCGGCTTACGCACTCAGAGATGACGCGCAAGTTCCTCATATCCTGTAATGATGAATGGCATTTGAGGAAGGATTGTGCTGATGTCAACGCTGACGAGGGGATTGTGGGCCGCCGAGTCCCCTAAGAATTTAATCCCTTTTATTGCGGTCGCCGTTTTTGGCAGCAGCAATGGTAGACCCGCGACCTTCTGCTTCGCTGCAATCTCGATAATGTCCTGCAGTCCTTTCCACCGGCCAGGACGTCCACTGTCAACAATCTCCCGCTCTTTGTCGAGTTTACCGAAAACAATTATCAGTAGCTTCTCCAAAATCTTGCGCAGCAAGAAGGCAGTCGCATTGCCATGTCTCCCAAAATTGTCGTGGAGCTCACCAAGTTCGATAGCGAAGGACTTATCGAGCTTTTTTACCAAATTATCCGAAAAAAGCTGTTGCTCCACTTCAAGCACTCGCTTGTGCTTGCCAATCTTTGTCAACGCTTCTTGTCTGCTTACGGTTGCGAGAACGTAGTAGTTCACCCTTGAATCCGTGGGCTTGACAGCATGAATTACTCCGGCCTTCATGAACTTTCTCATGTATGTCTGGACGTAGTTGGAGCGGAGCTTCCGTCCAAATTTCTCGCGGATGCGATGAACCAGTTCGTTACTAGAGACCGGTAGGTCGAAGAATCCCTCGACGACGAGTAGTCTTATCAATTCATAATTACTGTCATGATCGAATAGCATTTTACCCGCGACGGTTTTGGGATTATCACCAGACATAGGCTACGTGCCTCCTTGCGGCGACGCGCTTTACGGCCTTCCGCAGTTCCCTTCTTCGCACGAGGCGGAGAAGGGCCAATCGCACACGGTCTATCTGGCAATGGTAGGTCTTCAAGAGTTCCTCGTGCGTCGCATTGCCGGTCTGTGGCTCATGAAAGAAACCCTGATCTCGAAGGCGTAAGATATGGTCGGGCAGGCTGCTCGAGGCCGAAGCCGGTTCGCGTCCGCCTTGTCGAGATGTCGCGGCCTTCTGCCTTCGGAGTTCTGCGAATCCCCGGTAGCTAATTCCATCATCGTCGGTAAGCGTGAATTCGATTCTCATTTGGAATATACCTCGACGTGCTACTCAATCACTGCGCGTAGACATACTTCCCTTCCTGTTTGAACCTTCGCAGTTGCCGTGACTTTGCTTGCTTCTGCATCGCGCCCGACAGCGTCGTGAGGGGGTAGTGATGACCCAAGTCGGCCAGCTTTGCGCGGGTCTCCCCGAGCCCCTTTGGCGGCTTGAAAAAACCCTCTCCCTTCAGCGTGCCGATCAGGTCCGAGATGAGACCTTTCCCCATTGATTTTGGTTCCTGAACTTTGCGCTGGTGTTTGCCTTGCCGCTTTCGCGGTGCGTCCGTCGTGCCCCCAGTTCGCAACCTCTCGACAATGGTCGAGACTTCCTCGGGCGTCCCAGTCACCTCCACTAAAATCCCGTCGGCTGTCGTTATCTTTGCGTCTGCCATTTTGTTCCCTCCCGTGTCTCCTAGTAAATTGAATACTTCCAGAGCTTTTTAGGGCCATCGATGGCCTGAGTGCGCCGCAGCAGTTTCCTACGTACAAGTCGAGCTAGCGGGGTGCTTAGAAAGTTCTGGTCGTAGTGCCAGCCGCGTTCGGCGAGTCCTGCTTGAATCTCCGCCAACGACCTTTGTACCGCGAAGAAATTGTCATGAACCATGCTCATAATTCGTGACGACGTTCCAGTTGGTGGAGCGTCTCCCCGCCCCATCATTCTGGGAATCGCTGGCTCTGCTTGTGGTATCGCCTGTGCCGGCCGGTCTTTCTCTCGGCCTTCATCGAGCAGACTCCTCAGAATTGTTTCGAAGGCACTGACCTTCAATGGTCCATCAACCATTCCGACAACCGCGGCTTCCGCCTTTTTCCTAGCTCCTACGAGATCCTTTACCTCCACGTGCGCCTCCCACTACATCGACGATTGCAATCGACACTGTGGCTAGTGTGCGATTATATTTCACGGATGTCAAGGGAATTCTTTAGTTGCATACCGATCTTGGATGCGACTTCTATCATCCCACCGGCACCCATCGCAGCACTTCGCCAACGCGAGGATGACCACGGAATCCTTTGCGCCGTCAAATCCAGCCTTTAATCTCCATTAAACGGTGATTTCAGTTAATTCCCAAGCCTCTGAAGAGCGGTGTGGTGTGTTCGTAATCCAAGAATGGGACATATGGAAGCTCGCTGCGGCATTTCCTTGACGCCTTCCAGTGCGGCCGCTGGTGCCAGGCTCTTCCATTGGGAATAGTAATATGTATATTCGTTGGTTTACACACGTAACTAGCAGTCTTATGTTATAATTAGATACAACACGATTTTATTACTCTTAGAGATTATTGGCGTCGATATTTTAGAATGTGAATCGTTCTAGCTCTTTTGCCACACCACGGCGTTCCGCGACCCATTATTCCATTTGTAGCGACCGCAGCACTTCGCCAACGCGAAGATGACCACGGAATCCTTTGCGCCGTCAAATCCAGCCTTTAATCTCCATTAAACGTTGATTTCAGTTAATCCTTAAGTCTCTGAAGAGCGGTGTGGTGTGTTCGTAATCCAAGAATGGGACATATGGAAGCTGGCTGTAGCTTCTCCTTCGGGCCAATAAGCAAGCCTAATTTCTTGAAGGGATCAGCAAATTGTCCGACAGCGCATTTATTCAGCGGGGGCTGGCCCCAGCTAGTTATGCCGCTCGTCGGGCGTTACTGGTCACTCGCCACTGTGTTCTCCGCCTTGAGGTCGCAGAACAGGCGGTCAAAGGTTACTTTGCAGGCATAGCGGCCTTTCCACCGACCGATTCCCACTGGGCCGGTAAATCCCGCTTGTAATCTCCATTAAACGTTGATTTCAGTTAATTCTCAAGCCTCTGAAGAGCGGTCTAGTGTGTTCGTAATCCAAGGATGGGACATATGGAAGCTGGCTCCAGCTTCACCTTCGGACCAATTAGCAAGTATAGTTTTCTGAAGGGAGCAGCAAATTTTCCGACACCGCATTTATTCAGCGGGAGATGGCACCGGCTAGCCATGCCGCTCGTCGGGTGTCACTTATCACTCGCCATTGTCTTTTCCGCCTTGAGATCGCGCAACAGGCGATCAAAGGCTACTCTGTAAGCATCGTGGCCTTTCCAGTTGCGGAAATCCCGATGTGGCGGGTGCGGCGGAGGCTGGCGGCCCAGGCTAGATGAGCCGGGAGCGCAGAGTTTCGTACCCCAGAAACTCTGCGGTTCTTCGCCAGATTTCCCTTCGCTCATTCTCCGGCAGTAATGCCTGGTGCCGCCACAACCGGAAGCTTTTTGGCGGAGGCGGCACGTGGTGCCGGCGGAACCGGAAGCTTTTTAGCGGAGGCGGCACACGGTCGATGGGAATTGGACCGCCCCCCTATCGCCCCGTCGCGAATCATAATCGCTCCCCAGACCCAAGAGCGCGGTGGCGAGTGGCTAGTGGCAAGTGGCAAGCCACCTTCGAAAACCGAAATTCGAAAATCGAAAATAGCGAGAATGGGAAACTGGAAATTAGAATAAACGAAGGTATAAGAAGAGCGGCCTGCTGACCGCCAATGCATTCGTGCTATGCTATAGCCAGAAGCCGGAGGCTCGCCGGGCGAGGGAAGGCGAGAGTGAGGAGAAAGCAGATCCATATGGCGAATAAATTTATGTTTGTTAGATGCAAAGTGCTACGAGGCCTCTTCGACACAGAATATTATGTCATTGTTTCCGACTCCTCAGCCTACGTCAGCCGAAGCACGGTCAGGGTTAACACTGACCCGAAGGACGGCGCTGAAGTGGAGGGCCAAGTTGAGGTTTTTGTAGTTGAGGAGGACAACGAAAAGGCGCTCATTGAGCTTCCCGGTGAACCAGTCGTCGGAGGCCTGCGCACGTGGGTTCCTAAAACGCAAATCGCGCTCCATGATCCTAAGTAATGAAGGAATTCGTCAGGCAATTAAGAACGGCCAGCTTGAAATAGATCCCGAGCCGGTTAAGGACCAATATACCACTTCAGCGGTCGACCTGTTCCTCGGCAGTATTTTTCAGCAATGGGACAAAACCAAGTTTAAAGTGCCCGGCGTTCATGTCGAACTTAACCTTGCTGACCAGGAATTCCAGAAAACGGCGCAAGCCTTTCTAATTAAACCGAAAACTGAAAATGACGGGTCTATAATTCTTCCTCCTTACGACCTCTCCTCATGTTGGCCGTTGCTCGCCATGACGCGCGAGAGAGCGCATCTCAAACACGGATCGCTTCTGGCTGCTCGGGTAGAGGGGCGCAGTTCCTTCGCTCGTCTGGGTTTGATCGTCCACCTGACGGCACCGACCATACATTCAGGATTCAATGGTCCGATTACGCTGGAAATGATAAACCACGGCCCCTTCTATCTGAAACTCATCCCAGATCGCACTCGAATTTGTCAGCTCATTATCGAGAGACTCGAAACTCAACCGGCAGGGGACATTTCCACGGGTTTTCAGGGTCAGATCGAGCCGTCGGGAAAAAAGTCAACCTAGCCCGACTCAATCGCAGCGGGTTTATAGTTTGTTCGGCCCTTGACGCCAAACCGCACCATTGCCGCCCCGCATGGACGGCTTCATGGGCGAGTGCTAAGATTTCGCGCATGGGAACTACGCCAAAGTTCGTAGTCGGAATGAGCGGCTGGAGAGAAGCGGTCTTGCTCGATATGGACCAGTATCGCCAAATGCCGCAGAAGCTCGAGGATCTCTCGCGCTGGCTCTCGATCGCTCTGCTACACCTTCCAAAACCCATTGAGCGCGATTGGGGCCGAGCCCCTCTTTGGCGACCTGCACTCGAAGGCTAGTTAACTCTATTGATGATATGCAATAGTTAATATCCGGTGGTTTCAGGCCTTGAGTGGACGGAGCGCGGGGACAGTTAGAATAACTTTCTTGAGAATACTACAAGGATAATGACGGCAGTTTTCGGCCGCCTTGGTGTCACAACTGTCACTTTTGAAACTTTTGGCACAAAAATTTTTAACTGACGCAAATAAAAGGCTTGCGCGAAAAAATAATTTGCAGAAATTTGCAATTTTGGAAAAAGTGGGGCATTTTGCCACACCACTTCCATTTTTCATAGGGCCTACAGATTTTCATATTTCATGCTGGCCACGAGCGTTGCCGCGCAAGAGTCTAAAGAACGGTCACACTGATCTGGACCGAGTGTGTGATGCTGCCCGAGGTTCCAGTTACTGTGATGGTATATGTGCCGGCGGGTGTGCCCGGGTCTGACGTAGGTGCCGGACCTCTGCCGCCTGTTGCGGGAGACGGGAACCCTCGCCCTCACACCGCAACGCTTCCTCGATGAGCACACTCCCCAGGTTGACCTCTGTCAATGCCCACTGTTGGGGAAGATGTTCGCGAGGGCGAGGACGACAAGCAGCTTACGCCACGAGCGAGTCGGTATTAGCGGGAAGAATGGCGACGGCTGCCAGGAGGCCGATCAATTCCTCAGCGCGGATGGGTTTTGAGATATAGGCGTCCATATCCCCGGCCAAGCATCGTTCCCGGTCGCCCTGCATGGCATGAGCCGTCATGGCGATGATCGGCAAATGCCTGCTCGTGCCTTTTTCCTGCGCCCGGATGGCGGCGGTGGCCTCGAACCCATCCATCTCCGGCATCTGCACGTCCATTAACACCACATCGAACTCAGCGTGGTCCAAGGCGGCGAGCACTTGGCGTCCGTTTTGCGCCACGGTCACTCGATGTCCTTGCTTTTCCAGCAGGCGCACGGCGAGCCTTTGGTTGACGGCATTGTCCTCCGCCAGCAGGACGCGGAGCTTTCTTTTACCCTCTTGCAACGTATGACGCGTAATGAGCGCGCCGGACTCGGCACGGGGCCTGGATTTGTCCAGCACACGGCAGATAGCGTCTAGCAGCTCTGCCTTGCCGATTGGTTTGGTCAGATAGGCGGCGATGCCTAGCTCCCGGCAGCGCGCCGCGTCACCGCGCTGGCCCGTTGACGTCAGCATCATGATGGTGGTGTCACGCCAATCTTCGTGTTCGCGAATCCGTTCCACCAAAGAGAAGCCATCCATTTCGGGCATATTGACGTCGGTGAGAAACAACGCAAACGAGCGCGAGGACTGTCGCGCACGCTGAAACACGGCGAGGGCTTCGGCGCCGCTTGCCGCCAGCACCGGCTTCATGCCCCATCCCTCGAGCATCTCTCCGAGAATGCGCCGGTTGGTGAGATTGTCGTCCACCACCAGGACGGGCAACCCGGCTAATTCAACGGGTTCAAGCGATTCGCTGGCCGTGGCGCTGTTTGCGATTCCGACCTCGGCGGTGAAGTGGAAGGCGCTGCCTCGCCCCACGCAGCTTTCCAGCCAGATTCGCCCGCGCATCATTTCCACAAAGCGCGAGGAGATGGTCAGACCCAGCCCGCTGCCCCCGAACCTGCGTGCCGTGGAGCCGTCGGCTTGGGAAAACGCCTCGAAGATGACCTTTTGTTTTTCTCGCGGGATGCCCACGCCCGTGTCGCGGACTACGCAATGCAATCGGGCGTGGTCCTTCGTCCGGGACTCCAGCGCCACCTCCAACCCTACTTCGCCCCGCTCTGTGAACTTGATGGCGTTGCCGAGCAGGTTGATGATGACATGCCTCAGCCGGCACGGATCGCCAATCAATGACTCTGGCACCTCGGCGCGGATATTCCAGGTCAGTTCCAGGCCTTTCTGGTCGGCCCGCAGACCCAGGGTCTTGATAGTGGGCTCCAGGCTGTCGCGCAGGTTGAACTCGATGGCTTCCAACTCGAGTTTGCCGGCCTCGATCTTGGAGAAATCGAGAATGTCGTTGATAACGGTGAGCAGCGAATCGGCAGAGGACCTGACCATGTTCGTGTAGTCGCGCTGGTCGGCGTCCAGCTCCGTGTCCAGCAGCAGATCCGTCATGCCGATGACGCCGTTCATGGGCGTGCGAATTTCATGACTCATGTTGGCCAGGAATTCGCTCTTCGCCCGGCTGGCGGCTTCCGCAGCCTCTTTAGCTTTCTGTAATTCTGACTCGGCGCGCTCGCGTTCCGCGCGCGTGCGCAGGGCGACGACTCCGAAGGCCAGATTGTTCGCCAGTTCCTTCAACTGGTCCGCTTCCTCGGCGTCAAAGGCATCGGCTTCGCGAGCGTAGATG
>Ga0187803_10001082_pt1 | contig 10637 bp, 5 predicted proteins | sample NC_wetland_sal_i_2_FD_132425 | JGI IMG/M metagenome (GOLD analysis project Ga0187803, IMG submission 132425) | Wetland sediment microbial communities from Neuse River Estuary, North Carolina, USA - Control_3 | ecosystem: Environmental > Aquatic > Freshwater > Wetlands > Sediment | place: USA...
TCGGATTGGTGTCATGAAGGACCTTGCCGTTGATGGTCAGCTTGGGACCGAACACGTGATCGATCTTCACCATGTCCTCGCGGAAGTCGAAGGTGTTGCCGAGCGTCGTGATGGAGGCAAACGCGCCGCCCGAGGGGAGGTTTGGCGCGGGGAATTTGGAGAAGAGATCTTTGAGGTACGCCGCTGCAACCGGGTCGAACGATGTGGTCGGGATGCTCGTGCCATAGGCCTGGCATGCGCCGGGGGCACCGTTCGCGTTCGCCCACTGCGTGCACACCACGTCGTTGAAGTTTCCGCCAAGCATGCCCGAAGTCGGCACCGTGGCTGTCGGATTGGAATAGGTCACGATGCGGCGCGCTTCTTCTGAAAAGAAAAAGAAGGTCTTGGTGCGTTGTTCGTAAACCTTCGGGATCCAAACCGGGCCGCCCACGGTGCCACCGAAGTCGTTGTAGCGCAGCACGGGGCGTGGGACAGCCGGCGTGGTTGCGTTATTGAAAAAACTGTTGGCGTTCAAAACGTTGTTCCGGAAAAATTCATAGATGCCGCCGTGAACATCGCGCGTGCCGGAACGGGTGATTACGTTCACTTGCGCGCCCGCAGAACGGCCTGATTCGGCGTCGTACACGCCGCGGACGACGCGGAATTCGCTGATGGCGTCGATGCTCGGGAAGGAAAGCAACGTCAGGTTGGAGCCGCGGTCCACGTTGTCCGCCCCGTCCACCTGCCAGTTGTTTTCCTCGCGCCGGTTGCCGTTGATCTGGAAAGACACCACATTCGTGCCGAGCGGGGCGGTGGCGCCAGGGAAAATCTGGTCGGCATTGCCGGAATCGGACGCGCCGGGAACCAGAAGCACCAATTGCGCGTAATTACGGCTGTTGAGCGAAAGCTCCTTTAATTGCGTTCCGGAAATCACCCCGGTCGCGGTGGCGCTCTGCGTGTCCACTTGCAGCGCGTTCGCTTCCACGGTCACGGTTTCACTGATGGTGCCCACTTCGAGCGTGAAATTCACGGCGAGCTTGTCGTCGACGTTCAGCGAAAAGCCGGCCTGCTTTGCTTTCTTGAAGCCGGTTGCTTCGGCGGTAACGTCGTAGCGGCCCACCGGCAAGACCGGCACAACGTACTGGCCGCGGTCGTCCGTTGTCACCGTGCGGACGTTCACTTGCTCGTCCACATTGGTCACCGTGATCTTTGCGCCAGGAACGACGCTACCCTTTGGATCGGTCACCGTCCCGGCTATGGTCCCGGTAACGGTCTGCCCCAAACTGGCCAGATTCAGTGCTAACAACAGGACAAAAAGTGCCAGGAATTTTGTTACCAAGCCTTTCATCTGATTTTTCCTCCTCCACTTGATTTCCTTTCCTTGCGAATAACTACGTTCGATGGTTCGTTTGACGAGGACCCTGATTTCTGCGTTCATATTTTCCCCCCTAAGAAACTCTCTTTTGCGTCGCGCCGGAACCGGTTGGTGATCCGGTAGCGGTCACCCCGGAACGTGGACTTGACGTACTCGACGGCCTGCCCGCTCGAAACATAAGAAGTGCGCGTGAAGAGAAAAACCGGGCTCCCCTTGGGAATGCGAAGCAACCGCGCTTCCTCCGCACTTGCGCCGGCAACCTCGACCACTTCATCCGCAAGCGCGATGTCGATTCCGTACACTTCGGATAGTGTTCGATATAGCGACATGGAGTCTTTAAGCTTCTCCATCATATCCGGGCAAAGACGCCGTGGAAGGCAGGAACATTCCACCCCCATTGGCGTTGAGTCTGTAAGTCGGAGGCGCTGCAGGCGCAGATACTTCTCCCCTGGCGCCAGGTGGAGCGCCTCGGCCGCTTCGCCGGGTGCGTCCACTACTTCCATGGAAAGAATTTTGGAACGCGCACGGAAACCGAGCGCGGTCATTTCCTCGGTAAACGATTGGACGCCCCGCAGGTTTTTGTTGAGTTTGTGAACCGCAACAAAGGTACCTTTGCCGCGTTTGCTGAAAGCCACGCCGAGATCGCACAGGGATTTAAGCGCTTGACGCGCGGTCATGCGGCTGACGCTAAGCCGCCGGGAGATTTCCTCTTCCGAGGGGAGCGGTTTCCCAGGCTTGATCTTCTCTTTGCGGATTTGACCAAGCAAATGCTGGGCGATCTGGTAATAGAGAGGTACCGGGCTCTGCCGGTCCAGGCCGAGTAGTTCCACTTCGCCCCTTTACCCTATACAACTAGTCGTCTGTATATTCCCTCACAGCTTCCCGTGTCAAGTCATTTTTCCACCCACCCTCCGAACCCCATTGCCCGGCTCGCCCGGTCACAAACCCGATGCCGTGAATGGCTCTCCGCGCATGGTGGCGGACCGCCCCTGTATCTGCCTCTACCATCTTTATCCAGCGCCGCGAAGCGCTGCTCAACCTGGGGACACCCATGAAACGCAAATTCTTCTTTTTTCGTTTGCGCCTTTCGGGCCATGCAGTTCAATTTTGTGGTCGCCACGAACACGAACGCGATAGCGCTGTGGCAAAGCTGCGGCTTTGAGATCGTGGGGCGGTTACCCGGTGTGTTTTTGCATCCGAGGTGGGGTACGTGGACGCGTTGGTGATGGTCCGCGCGCTGTAAGAGCCGGTCTGGCGCTGGAGCGCGGTGGCAGTTGCAGGATTCGCTTCAGCCTCTCTCGCAAGGCAAGTAAAATGTCGATTCGACAATGCCTCCCGGGAGAAACCCATCTGTTTGGCTGTACTCAGTCAAATCCTAGCCAGAGTAGTGATCCGGCTGTTCTTATTCGACTCGCTCAGCAGGTTTCTTCACACCGTTCTCCGTCTCGCTGGTCGCTCCGACTTGGCGAAAACTCAAACTGGCCGCTTGCGCGCGGCGAACTTCCTCTTTGATCTTGGTCGCGGAGCGCTTTTCTTCGATCGAAAGCGTAGTGTCCTCGTGCAGCAGTTCCGCATAGCCCATGATGGCGGTCAATGGATTATTGATTTCATGCGCTGCGCCCGCTGCCAGCCGGCCGAGCGCCACGATTTTCTGCGATTGCACCATGCGGCCTTGTACGGACTTTAGCTCTTCCACAGAGGACTGCGCCATCTTGATGAGCCGCTCAATTTCTCGTTCGGACAGATGCAGCCGGATGAAAACCAGCGTTCCGAGAGCAACGATCGCTAGACAGATCAGGCGCAACCTGAAATTCGTAATCGCGGCGGGCACGCCGCTGCTGAGGAAACCCGCGGCAGCGAGCATCGGCAAAGAAAGCATGGCCAGCATGGCAAGCCGCGCCGACCATAGTCCGGGTGCGGCGCGTTTTTGCAGCGGCGCGGCAGGCTCAGGCGTTAGAGTACCGGCGTTTTCCACCAGAATGACAAACCAGACAAAGCCGATGTTCAGAGGAAGGTCATACCAACCTCCCGAATGGTACAAATTCATGGCAACAACGGCGTTTTGCAGGTATCCACCCGCCGCGAAAGTCAAGAAGGCCCCAAAAAATTGGGTGTAGAAATGCTTCCAGGCGCCCTTGCTCTTCCAGCCGTAGATGCCGAGGATGCACAGCACCACGGAATGTTCGGTCATCAGCAATACATTGTTCGTAATCGTGAATTTCACGTCTTCCAAAATCACCACGCTCCACGGCAGAGCAAAATAGGAATACAGACAGAGCCACCAGAGAAGCAAAATTACGAGATCGAGATAGCGAAAACGCAATTTACTGGAGACGCTTTCCGAATGCGGGCACACGCTGAGAGCGGCGAGAAGCGGAACGGCCAGCAGAAAGAACAGGCAATCACCCCAAGGACCGGTAACGTCTTGCCGCTTTACCACTTCGAAATACCCAAAGTACAACTGCGACAGGATGTGCAACGTGAAACTTGCGGCTATCAGCAGCCAGAAAATGCGCAATGGACCCGCCGCAGAACGCGAATTCCGCCAGCATTGGGCGGTCAACAGCAGCCCACAGAACAGCGGAAAGAGATTTCCAACAATGGTGAGCGGGTAACTCCCCGGCGGAAATACTGCAGTCGCGGCGACGTGCGCGCCGAGCAGGCAGAGAACGATGAGGGTGAGTGGGCGAGGTTTTTTGCAGGACATGGTCAGCCCTCCCCGCCCAGCACAGGCACTGGAAGATCACTGGCTCGCCCGGAAACATCGGCCATCGGTAGCCTCACTGTAAATACGGCGCCACCCTCGGGACGGTTGTGGCAGGTGATTTCGCCGGAATGTCGGCGCACGATTCCGTGACAAGTGCTGAGGCCAAGCCCGGTGCCCTTGCCGACCGCCTTGGTGGTGTAGAACGGCTCGAAGACTTGGTCGGGTCTCTCAATGCCTCGACCGTCGTCGGCAAACACGATCTGGGCTTGATCTTTGCTTTGTTGAATGGTGATGACCAGGCTACCGGAGCCCTTTTCTTCGATGGCGTCCGCCGCATTCGCAATGACGTGCAGGAAGACTTGCAGCAATTGATTGGCATCCGCGGAGATTGGATCGAGGTTTCCCGTCTGCGTGATCTCGACGCGCACTTTCCCGGACTTCTCCACGCGGCTGAGTTTCAGCGCCGTCTGCATCAAGTCTTTCAGATTCACCGGGGTCATTCGCAATGGACTTTCCTGAGCAAAGCTCAACATATTGTCGGCAAGCGAGTCCGTGCGGTGCGCATATTGATTGATTTTGCCCGCGAGCCTTCGAGACGATTCCTTGCTGCTCGCATTGTCCACGATGGACCCGGAATACTCCAGAATGGACGACATGCACTGCTTGATCTCATTTGCAACGCGCGCCACCCATTGCCCCAGGGAAACCAGCTTCTCATTCTGGATCAGGCGGTCTTGGAATTGCCTGAGTCTCTCGTAGGATTCCGAAGCATCGTCCAGGGAATGTGCCAGAGACTTGTTCAGCAAATCCTGCTTCAAAGAAAGCAGCGTGGTCATCAAGAAAATAGTGGCCAGGGTGCAAAAAACGCGAAAAATCCGTACCGCGTCAACGGAGCTGTCTAGGGATATTTGCCACAGTCCGATCACAGGGACCGACAAAGTGGCTACCATCACGAGTCGCGTCAACCAGAAGGTCCGCCGCGGCATAGCTTGAAATCCACTAGATTCATTCGTGGCTTGCGGGGATTCCACGGAAGGAAGATCCCTGCCGCAAATCGCCACCCCACCGAATGCCGCCACAGAAATCAGATAGAAAGCGTCTAGAGTGCCTCCTGAAAACAAGTGGCCCACTAGACCGGCAAGATTCGAATACGAGGACGCCAGGCTGTAGAGAACTGCCGCGGCGAAGTACACGGAATAGAAACGGCGCCATGCGCCCCTGGCAGTAAGAAGGATCGCGCCAAGCGTCACAACGAGCAGCAGGTTGCCCGCGAAGTGCATGACTTGGAAGCGAAAATCGGAGGACTCCCGCCCCGCCGGCGTGAGCGTAAAAACAAATACAAACATCGCGTAGAGATACATCCAGTAAACCAGGATCAGCAGGTAATCGAGAATTCCAAGAACCCGGCGCCCACTTGGATGGAAGACGTGTGGTTCCAGTGCCAACGCGGCCATCATCAGAATCGACTTCGAAAATATCGCAGCGTCTGCCAGCGGTATATCCACATTTTGTGCGTGAGTGATTATGTCGCTGAGAAACCAGCACGAAGAACTTAACGTCCAAACGCTCATGGCCATGCTCATCAAGTACCAGAAGGCGCGGACATGGCCGCGATTCAAAATTGCATTCCGCACGAACAAGCCGGTGACCAGCAGGCAGACCAGTAGCTGCAGAGCGTCGTTAAAAACCGTGCCAAAGAATGCGTTGGGGGCCAAAAACGGTGCTGCGGCGGTGATACTCGCAAGGCAAACGGTTACAACAATCCGCGCCTTCGTGGATGCGGTAAGACTTTGCCGCGTCCGGGGCAGGGTGCTCGTGTGACCTTCATCCATTCCGCTATCCCGCTCCTGAACAGGGGAATACGCAAGCGCAAAAACCGGTGCGGGCTACGCTTTCAATTCGATTCCGGCCAAACCCGTGCCACTCGGCCGAGCATGGCAAGTATTACCCCTATTGTGAACGCACACGTCCTGCACGCGAGCCACATGTGGGGAACATTGTCTTATCCGTACATCGGTTCAGGCACCAACGTCTCCGGTCAGCGCGCCTATCAGGAGTTGAAGGCCTCCCGGGGGCAAGCCTTCCCTTCGGGATTTGGATGGGGAGGTTTATTGCTGACCAGGAGCTTCTGCTTTTGCTCGGAACGCGCCGATGAGCCACCACACAACAGCGAGGCAACCGCAAGTTAGAAGGACATACCGGAGATGTGGCGTTAACCGATGTTGCAGCGAGGAATTCGAATAGAAAAACACGGTAGCGAGGCCGCCCCATATTGCACGGAGGAAACTCGGCTTGTTATTTAACCGCATAGCCTCGGGGAGCCTCCTCCAAGGTCTTGCCGGTGTTTGTCGCCAAGAATCTTCTCGCAAATTTGACGGAAAGATTGTCAACTCCTGGTAAATTTATAATCCCACGATTGCCTACCATCACCCACATTTCCGGCAACCACTGCCAGCTCAACCGGTCAGGTTCCTTCCAGTACCCCATTGGATGGTTTTGCGTTCCTCCGACATTTCGCGGAGCTTTTAATTCGCGCCCACTCAGTAGAGAGCACGGGATCGCCGAGCAGCACCTATCGCACTTTCCGGTGCTTGCGGCGCGGGCGCGACTGCCAAATTTCGACGCCCAGGGCCTTGAGGAAGTCACGTCCCCAAATGCCAATGAGCAGCGCGGCTCCGAAAAGGATCACCGCATCCAGGCTGGCCCGGTCTCGCCGGGTCCAGTAGACTCCCTCCTCCAGGTTCAGCCAGATCGCGAACTCGTCCAAGGTGAGAGCGGCGCCCACGCCATACAGCAAGGACATCAACCGGCTCGCCAACAGTGACGATGACCGGGCTCCCGTCCCCACTTCGATCAACCAGCAAAATCCCACCACCAGCAGAATCAGAATCCCCCACACCAGATGATGGACATGCGTTCCCCGAATGTAAACATAGTGAAATGGGCCGACGCTACGGTAAGCGGCGTAAGCCATCGCGCGCGCCGCCGCAAACGTGATGAAGAATCCGATCGCCGCCAGGAGAAGCCGCCGCTTCGGACGGTCTTGGACATGCAAGTGAAAAAGTTCGCTGACTTTCGGATTGTGAAGGAGCAAAAGGACGACGGCGACAGTCACAAGAACTGCCAACACGAACAGTTCGGTATCGGCTAGCATGTGCGCCTTCCTCGCCCCCAATGATACTTTGAACGCGGTCAGCGACTACTTGCCATAAATAAGCAACGTAAATGTGTCGGGCAGAATGGCTGGGCGCGGACGGGGATTCTCCGCCGTGGCCGCCGGAGCGGGCCCAAATTCCGCGGTGACCAGATAAACGGTGTGCGTGGCGTAGTCGATGGCCATCGTGCGAGCGCCGCGCTGCGTATCGATTCTTTCCACCAGAGAAAATTTCGTTGGCGAGTCTTCGTGCGCGATGGTCAGCGTGCCATCCCCGCAGGAAGCGAACGCATACCCGGTGCCGGGATCAAAGCGGTTCGCGTCCACGCCTTGGCCGATGGGCACGGTGCCGAGGACCTTGCCGGTGTTGCCCTCGACGAAGGTCATCAGCTTGTTGTGGCAGCCGACCACCAAAATTTCGTGAGCCGCGTCAATGGCCAGGCCCGAGGGCGATTCGCAGGGCGCCAGCGCCCAGGTGTTTTCGATCTTCAGAGTTTTGGCGTCGAATTTGACCAGCGAACTCTTGTCCTCCAGATTGACGAAGATTTTTCCCTTACCGTCCGTGGCGCCGAACTCCGGCCCGCCGCCCAAAGGAAAAGTACTGACGACTTTTCCAGTAGCCGCGTCGATGGCCGATGCCGTGTTGGCGTCCCCATTGAAGGTGAAGACGCGCTTCGAAAACGGATCATAGATGACCGCGTCCGAATCTTTGTCCGTCTTGACGTTGCCGAGGACCTTTAGGGACGTGAGATCGAACATGGTGGAATCCGAGGTGCGCCCGTTCGTCGTGAATCCCTTGTTGAATTCGTTCGCGAACGCGATGCCGTGAACGCCCTGCGTGTCGGGAATGTCGCCAATAATTTTTCCCTGTTCCGGATCGACCGCAATGACGTGCGTGCCGCGCGAGATGAACAGCCGGTGCGTGGCGGGATCGACTTCGATATAGTCCCAGCCGCCCGTTCCGCCGAGTTTTACTTTTTTGATCAAATGGTAGCCGGAGCCGCCAGCAGCTTGGGGAGCGGCAGGAAGATGAATAGCAGCGAAGAGCGAGAAGACAAGAAGCGGCAGAAATGCTCGCGCACAGACATTCTTAATTGCCATGGAAAACCTCCAGAAACTTTCTAAGAAGCACACTAAACCGAAACGGACGATGTCACAAGCAAGATAAATGCACGATAAATCAGGGCCGGAAACGGAAGCTCCCCTTCGTTGACTTGCCGCCTGCTCCAACCTAAGATGTGCGCCAATGTCGGACTCCGCCTCACTGCTTGGCCACACCATCTCGCACTACCGCATCCTGGAAAAAGCGGGCGGCGGCGGGATGGGGGTCGTCTACAAAGCGGAAGACACCCGCCTCGGCCGTTTCGTGGCTCTGAAGTTTCTCCCGGATGAAGTTGGCAGGGATTCGCAGGCGATGACGCGCTTTCAACGCGAAGCCCAAGCTGCTTCCGCACTCAATCATCCCAATATCTGCACCATTTACGATGTCGGCGAAGTGGATGGCAAGGCGTTCATTGCCATGGAGTATCTCGAAGGCACGACCCTCAAGCACATCATGGGTAAGCCGCTCGATTTGGACCAATTGTTGGGAATCGGAATCGAGATTGCCGAGGCCCTAACCGCTGCTCATGCCCGGCACGTCATTCACCGGGACATCAAGCCGGCAAACATCTTCTTAACGGAACTTGGCCATGCCAAGGTTTTGGATTTTGGCTTGGCCAAAATCGCTGATCCACATTGCACGGCGGCAGATCTCGCCACTCTTTCGCTCACCCAATCGGGCACGGTGGTAGGCACGCTGCCCTACATGTCCCCCGAGCAGTTGCAAGGCCGCAGCTCGGATCATCGAACGGACATCTTCTCGCTGGGAGTAGTTCTCTATGAAATGGCCGCGGGGCAACGCCCATTTCAGGGGGAGACCGCCGCGGAACTCATGTCCACGATCCTGCGCGACTTGCCGAAACCCATTACCGAATGGCGGGCCGAGTTGCCTACCGCGCTGCAAAAGATTCTGGAGCAATGCCTCGCCAAGGACGCGAGTGCCCGCTACGTCTCCGCCAAGGAGCTTCGGGACGCAATGGACCAGTTGCGCCGCCAGATCGCCACGGGCTCGGGAAGAGTGTCAGCATCGGCGGCACAGGCAGGTGCATCGATCGCTGTTCTTCCCTTCACGAACTTGAGCTCTGACCCGGAGAACGAATTCTTCGCTGACGGCATCACCGAGGAAATCATCAACGCGCTGACACAAATCGAGGATCTTCATGTGGCTGCTCGCACATCGGCGTTTTCCTTCAAGGGCAAGCACGTCGATCTGCGGGTCATTGGAGATCGCCTGAATGTCCGTACCGTGCTGGAAGGAAGTGTTCGCAGATCCGGCAACCGTCTTCGGATCATGGCGCAACTTATCAACGTCGCCGACGGCTATCATCTCTGGTCCGAACGGTACGACCGCGAAATGCAAGACATTTTTGAAGTGCAGGACGAAATCGCCCGCTCGATCGCCCATCGCCTGAAGGTCTCGCTGAAGGGCGGCCAGCAGCCCTCCGTAAAAGCTGGAACGGACAATCTCGAAGCTTATCAGCTCTACCTGAAGGGCCGCGCATTGCTCTATCGCCGCGGCCCGGACATCCGGCGCGCCGCCGAATGTTTTGAGCGCGCCGTCGCCCTCGACCAGGAGTACGCCTTGGCTTGGGCCGGACACGCGGATGCTCTTAATATGCTTCCGCTTTACGGTTTCGCTCGACCGGAAACGACCGTGCCCAAGGGTCTGGAAGCTGCTCGACGCGCGGTCTCGTTGGACCCTTTGCTGGCAGAGGCACACTGTGCGCTTGCTTGCAGCCACCTCTTTGATTGGGCGTGGGCCAAGGCGGAATCTGAATTTCTTCGCGCTCTCGAACTAAATCCGCGCTATCTCCAGGCCATCGCCTGGTACTCCTTGTTCTATCTGCTTTGGGCCAAAGGGCGTTTTGAGGAGAGTCTGCTTCAGGCGAAGAAAGGCGTGAATTACGACCCGCTCTCCGGTTACGCGGGAGGGATGTTGGCTTTTTCTTACGGACATGGCGGGAGAGGCCCCGAAGCCGTGGTGGCTGCAACTGCTGCCGCTAAACTCGAAGAGTCCTTTTTTGTCTGCTGGGCACTGCAGTCGGCTTATCACGCGTCTGGAGAATTTGAAAAGGCCGTGGAAGTGGGCGAAACGGCACTGTCCATTTCCGGCCGTCATATCTTTGCGATGTCGGCTCTGGCTACGACCTTTGCCGATTGGGGAAAGATCTCTGATGCCGAAGCAATCTATGCCGAGTTAATCGCACGCGCGGGTCGCAGTTACGTGCCTCCTCTTCATCTCGCCATTGCCGCGTCAGCCGCAGGAAAATCGGAAGAGGCCATCGCGCATGCGCAGGAAGCGTATCAAATCCGCGACCCCA